>Ga0194043_1002436_pt1 | contig 10260 bp, 8 predicted proteins | sample JunL4415m_MetaG_FD_161274 | JGI IMG/M metagenome (GOLD analysis project Ga0194043, IMG submission 161274) | Anoxic zone freshwater microbial communities from boreal shield lake in IISD Experimental Lakes Area, Ontario, Canada - Jun2016-L442-15m | ecosystem: Environmental > Aquatic > Freshwater >...
GCCCCGAGGATCCCGATCGGGATCCTCGGGGCCGTCGCGCTCGTCCTCGAGCGCGCCGCGGGACAGACCGACCTGACCGGCGCCGGGGTCGTCGTCGCGCTCATCGTCATCCTCGCGGGCGTGGGCGCCTTCGCGTGGATCGACCCGCGTCGCGGCCTCGAGGCGTGGATGGCGACCGTCTTCGGGGCGATGTACGTCGGCCTTCTCGCGTTCCTCGTGCGCTTCTGGGACGCCGCTCCGGCCGTCCTCCCGGGCGCCCCGGTCGCGGGGTTCGTCGCGCCCGTGGATCCCGGAGCGCTCGCCTTCGGGGCCGGACGCGCGTGGTTCGTCCTCCTGCTCCTCACCGTCTGGGCATATGACACCGGCGCCTTCCTCGTCGGCCGCAAGGTCGGCCGGCACAAGTTCCTCACGCACCTCTCGCCGTCCAAGTCGGTCGAGGGGCTCGTCGGGGGGATCGTCGCCGCCACCGTCGTCGGTATCGTCGGCTTCTGGCTCCTCGGACAGTCGGTGATCGCCGCGGTCCTCTTCGGCCCGCTCGTCGCGATCGCGGCACAGGCCGGCGACCTCGCCGAGTCGCTCCTCAAGCGCGCGGCCGGCGCGAAGGATTCCGGGACGCTCATACCCGGGCACGGCGGCATCCTCGACCGGGTCGACTCCTTCCTTTTCGCTGCACCGGTGGCGCTCCTCTATGTCCTTCTCGTCCAGTAGGCCGCGGCGGATGCCGTTCATCGCGCCCGACCGCGACCCTGCGACGCCGCTCGGCGTCGCGCTCCTCGGATCCGCTGGGTCGGTCGGCACGCGGGCGGTGGAGGTCCTCGCCCGGCTCCCCGACCTCTTCCGCGTCACGGCCATCGCCACCGGGTCCAACGGCCGCCTCCTCGAGGAGCAGGCCCGGCTGCTCCACCCGCGAGCGGTCTCGCTGGCCGACGAGCGAGCGCTCGGCGCCCTCGACCTCCCGGCCGGCACGGAGCGGGTGAGCGGACCGGACGCCCTCCAGCGCCTCGCCACGCGCGACGACGTCGACATCGTCGTGGTGGCGACGAGCGGCGTCGTGAGCCTCCGACCCGTGCTCGCGGCGCTCGCCACCGGCCGGGTCGTCGCGACCGCCAACAAGGAGGCGGTCGTCGCCGCCGGCCACCTCGTCATGCCGCTCGCCCGCGCCCGGGCCGCGGAGGTCGCGGCCACGGACCCGTCGCACCCCCTGGCGGCGCCCCTCGGCTGGCTCCGCCCGATCGACTCGGAGCACAGCGCCATCTGGCAGTGCCTCGCGGGCGAAGGCATGAGCGGGGTGGAACGGATCGTGCTCACCGCGTCGGGGGGCCCGTTCCGGGAGACGCCGCTCGCGGAGCTCGGCTCCGTCACGCCCGAGCGAGCGCTCCGCCATCCCACCTGGTCGATGGGAGCCAAGATCACGATCGACTCGGCGACGCTCGCGAACAAGGGCCTGGAGGTCATCGAGGCCCACTGGCTCTACGATGTCGCGTACGACGCGATCGACGTCGTCGTGCACCCCCAGAGCGTCGTCCACTCGGCCGTGCTCTTCAGGGACGGCTCGCTCAAGGCCCAGATCGGGACACCGGACATGCGCATCCCCATCCAGTACTCGCTCACGTACCCGGCTCGCCGGCCGTCTCCGGCCGCCATGCCGGACCTCGTCGCCGCCGGCGCGCTGACGTTCTTCGCGCCGGACGAGGGGCGGTTCCCGGCCCTGCGCATCGGGCGCGATGCGGGCCGGATCGGGCCGCGCGCGACGGCCGCGCTCATCGCGGCGGACGAGGTCGCGGTCGCACGCTTCCTCGACGGGACCCTCGGGTTCACCGGGATCCCGCTCCTGCTCGAGGCGGCCGTGGACAGGTTCGGGCGCGACGGCGACCCGGCGCCGGGCCTCAACGAGCTCGTGGCGCTCGACCGGGAGGTCGCGGCGGCGTTCGCCGCCCCGTGGCGGCCGGCGGGAGCCTCCGGCGGGAGGGCCGTCTCGTGACCGCGGTGGTCCAGTCGGCGATCACCATCGTCCTGTTCATCTTCATGCTCGGCGCCCTCGTGGTCATCCACGAGCTCGGGCACTTCGTCGTCGCCCGGCTCGCGAGGATCCGGGTCCACGAGTTCGGCATCGGGTTCCCGCCGCGTGCGCGGATCCTCGGGCAGGGCGGGGAGACTCTCTACACGCTCAACTGGCTCCCGATCGGTGGTTTCGTCCGTCTCGAGGGCGAGGACGGCGACTCGGATGACCCGCGCTCCTTCACGAGCGCGCGCCTGCCGGTGAAGCTCGCCGTGCTCAGCGCCGGCGTCGTCATGAACCTCCTCCTCGCCTTCGCGATCTTCTTCGTCATCGCGTGGCTCGCGACGCCGCTCGGGGGCGTCCGTTTCGACGAGGTCCAGGCCGATTCCCCCGCGTCACGCGCCGGCCTCGGCGCGGGCGACATGGTCGTCTCGGTCGACGGCCGGACGTACGACTACTTCGGGGGCCCGGACGCGCTCCTTGCCGACCTGCGGTCGCACGCCAACACGGAAGTGACGCTCGAGATCAAGGACCCCGATGGGACCGTCAGCGTGGTGACGCCGACGCTGCGGACGCAGGCCGAGGTCGACGCGGGCAAGGGCGCGCTCGGGATCACCGGCCTCTCGTTCGCCTTCACCGGGCGGTACATCCAGCAGGACCCGTTGACGGCGCTCCGGCTCGGCGCCGACCGAACGGCCGCGGCCTTCTCGATGATCATCGACGGCCTCGCCCAGCTCGGCTCGTCGATCATCACGAACCCCACGAGCGCGCCACCGGTCGCCGGGCCGGTCGGGATCGCCGTGCAGGTCGGCGACGTGTTCTGGCAGCTCGGGCCGATCTTCGTGCTCTATCTCGCCGGTCTCCTGTCGGCGAACCTTGCGCTCTTCAACATCCTCCCGTTCCCGCCGCTCGACGGCGGACGGATCGTCGTCACGCTCATCAAGTCGGTCGCCGGGACGCGCCTCAGCATCCAGGCCGAGCGCCTCACGTACCTCGTGGGCTTCGTCGCGCTCTTCGGGCTCATGATCTGGATCACATACTTCGACGTCGTCCGCCAGATCGGGGGCGGGACCACGCCGTGACGTCCCGGGATCGGCTCCGGCCGCGCCGACGCCCCACGCCGAGCGTGGACGTCGGCGGCGTGCTCGTCGGGAGCGCGCACCCGGTGGTCGTCCAGTCGATGACGAACACCGACACCGCGGACGCCGACGCGACGGCGCTCCAGGTCGCGCGCCTGTGGGCGGCAGGGAGCCAGCTGGTGCGGATCACCGTCAACACGGACGCGGCCGCCGCAGCGGCGCCGGAGATGATGCGGAAGCTCCGTGACCTCGGGTGCGACGTCCCCGTCATCGGCGACTTCCACTACAACGGCCACAGGCTGCTCGTCGACCATCCGGAGACCGCCCGGCTCCTGGCCAAGTACCGGATCAACCCGGGCAACGTCGGCACGAAGCACCGCGACGCGAACTTCCAGACGATGATCCGGGTCGCGATCGACAACGACCGGCCGGTCCGGATCGGCGTGAACTGGGGTTCGCTCGACCAGGACCTCCTCACGGCCTTCATGGCGGAGAACGCGGCGCTGCCCGAGCCCGCGGACGCCCGCGACGTCATGATCGAGGCGATGCTCGCGAGTGCGCTCCGGTCCGCCGATCTCGCCGAGGAGACGGGCCTGCGGCACGACCGGATCATCGTGAGCGCGAAGGTGAGCAACGTCCGGGACCTCGTGGACGTCTACCGGCTGCTCGCCGCCCGCTGCGACTACCCGCTCCATCTCGGCCTCACCGAGGCGGGGATGGGGGACCGCGCGATCGTCGCCTCGAGCGCCGGCCTCGCGATCCTCCTCGACGAGGGGATCGGCGACACGATCCGCGTCTCGCTCACCCCCGACCCGGGTGCCGACCGCGCCAAGGAGGTCGAGGTCGCGCAGCAGGTCCTCCAGGCGATGGGGCTGCGGGCGTTCATGCCGCAGGTCTCCGCCTGCCCCGGCTGCGGACGGACGACCTCGACGTTCTTCCAGGAGATGGCCCGCGACATCTCGGCGCACCTCAAGGAGCGGATGCCCGCCTGGAAGGACCGCTACCCGGGCGTCGAAGAGCTCCGCGTCGCGGTCATGGGCTGCGTCGTCAACGGGCCCGGCGAGTCGAAGCACGCGGACATCGGGATCAGCCTCCCGGGGGCGTTCGAGGAGCCGGTCGCGCCCGTGTTCATCGACGGGCGCCTGGACCGGACGCTCCGCGGCGAGGGCCTCGTCGACGAGTTCATCGGGATCCTCGAGGACTACGTGGACCGGCGCTACGGGTCGTCGGGGCAGGGCCGGGAGGCGACCCGGGCAGGCGCCTGACCGTCCCGGCCGCACCGGCGCGTGACCTGCCGGCCGCCTCGAACCCGGGCCCGATGGGCCCGATCCCTTCCTTGAGGGGTCCACGGACCCGGGTGTATACTCGGGCGGACTGCGAATCGGCCGCTCCGAACGTGGGTGACCCCCACGTTTTCTTGTGAGTGGAGCCGAAAGGCCGAAGGAGGCGCGAGGTGAGCCGGGACTTCATCGGCGCCCTCCTCCAGCTCAACGCCGAGAAGGGCGTCCCTCGCGAGCACCTCGTCCGCACCGTCGAGGAGGCGATCCAGTCCGCGTACCGCCGGTTCAGCGGCGACGAGGATGTCCACGTCAGCATCGACCCGGAGACCGGCCGCATCCGCGTCTTCCGCGCCCGTCGCGTCGTCGCCGAGATCGAGGACGAGCTCACCGAGATGACCCTCGAGGATGCCCGGTCGATCGAGCCCGACGCCGAGGTCGGGGAGCTCGTCGAGACCGAGGAGCTCGATCCCGAGCACTTCGGGCGGATCCATGCGCAGACGGCCAAGCAGGTCGTCCTCCAGCGCCTGCGCGAGGCGGAGCGCGACGTCGTGTTCGAGCAGTACGCCAGCCGCGAGGGCGAGCTCATCACCGGCACCGTGCACCGGGTGGAGCCGCGGGGGATCATCCTCGACGTCGGCCGGGCGGAGGCCGTGCTCGCGGTCACCGAGCAGTCGGCCACCGAGCACTACCGCATCGGCCAGAACGTCAAGGCGTACGTCCTGGAGGTCCGCCGCTCCACCAAGGGCCCGCAGGTCCTCGTGAGCCGGACCCACAAGGGGTTCCTCCGACGGCTCTTCGAGCTCGAGGTCCCCGAGATCCACAGCGGCACCGTCGAGATCAAGGCGATCGCCCGCGAGGCGGGGAACCGGTCGAAGGTCGCCGTCGCGTCTCGCCAGGAGGGTCTCGATCCGGTCGGGGCGACGGTCGGCCAGCGGGGGGCGCGAGTCCAGGCCGTCGTGGCGGAGCTCGGCGGCGAGAAGGTCGACGTCATCCCGTGGAGCGACGACCCGGCCGTCTTCGTCGCGAATGCGCTCAGCCCGGCGCAGGTCGTCGGCGTGCACATCGACGAGGAGCACCGGATCGCGACCGTCACGGTCCCCGAGCGGATGCTCTCGCTCGCGATCGGCCGGGAAGGCCAGAATGCGCGGCTCGCGGCCAAGCTGACCGGCTGGCGCATCGACATCCGGAGCGATGTCGTGCCCGCAGAGGCGCCGGCGGCCGTGCCAGCGGGGGCGGTGACCCCCGACGCGGCGACGCCCGACGCGGCGACGCCCGTCGCGGTGGCCGTGCCGGCCGTGCCCGCGGAGGCGCCGGCGGCCGAGCCCGAGCCGAAGGAGCAGGCGATGCTCTCGACGAAGCCCACGGGGGAGGTGGCGTCGTAGCCGGCGCCGTCGCCCCGGCCGCCGCTCGTCGGCCGCCCGCACGATCGTGCGTCGGCTGCCGTACCGTGCGCGCCAAGAGGGAGCTCACGCGCGTGGTCCGGATGCCGGACGGGCGGATCGCCATCGATCCCACCGGACGGCTCGCCGGCCGCGGGGCGTACCTGTGCGATGACATCGCGTGCCGTCGGGGGGCGCTCCAGCGTGGAGCCCTCGGCCGCGCGCTCTCGGCCCCGGTCCCGGAGGAGGTCCGAGCGATGCTGCTCGGCGGGACGGAACCCATGTTGACGACGAACGACGAAGGAGGAGCCCGTGGCCAGGAGTAGGAGCGGGACGCGGGGCAGACGCGGCCCGAGAAAGCCCGCACGGCGCGACTTCGCCGCCCAGGGAGCGACCCAGACCCTCGATCCGGCGGCGGTCGGGCCGGTCGAGATCCCCACGACGATCACCGTCAAGGACCTCGCGGAGCTCCTGCGGGTGAACCCCGCGGACGTCATCCGCGAGCTCATCAAGAGTGGGATCTTCGCGACGATCAACCAGCTGATCGACCGCGAGACGGCCACGCTCGTCGCCGGCGAGCTCGGCTTCGAGGTCGGCGAAGGTGGCACGGCGGTCGCGGCGACCGACGAGGCCGAGGCCGAGATCGCTGCTCCGGCCGCCAAGCCGTCGATCTTCGACGAGGGCGACGTCGAGTCGCTCGTCGCCCGCGCGCCCATCGTCACCGTCATGGGCCATGTCGACCATGGCAAGACGAGCCTCCTCGACGCGATGCGGAGCACCACGGTCGCGGCAGGCGAACGTGGCGGCATCACCCAGCACATCGGTGCGAGCGAGGTGAACCGCGGCGGGCGCCGGATCGTCTTCCTCGACACGCCGGGCCACGAGGCGTTCACCGCGATGCGCGCTCGCGGGGCACGCGTGACGGACATCGCGGTCATCGTCGTGGCCGCCGACGACGGCGTCATGCCGCAGACGCTCGAGGCGATCAGCCACGCCCGTGCCGCCAAGGTCCCGGTCATCATCGCCCTCAACAAGATCGACAAGCCGGACTCCAACCCGGACCGCGTGAAGAACGAGCTCGCCGAGGCGAACGTCATCGTCGAGGAGTACGGCGGAGACGTGCCGCTCGTCCTGGTCTCCGCGAAGGCGCGGACCGGGCTTGACGACCTTCTCGAGGTGATCCTCCTCGTTGCGGACCTCCAGGAGCTCAAGGCGAACCCGAAGCGGCCAGCCGTGGGCACGATCATCGAGGCCGAGCTCGACAAGGGCCGCGGCCCGGTGGCGACCGCGCTCGTCCAGACCGGGACGCTGCGCGTCGGCGACGCGGTCGTCGTGGGGCAGACGCATGGCAAGATCCGGGCGCTCGAGGATGCCCGCGGGAAGCGCGTGACGAAGGCGGGGCCGTCCAACGCGGTCGTCGTCCTCGGCATCTCCGATGTCCCCGAGGCCGGCGACATCCTCGAGGTCGTCGCCGACGAGCGGGTGGCGCGGAACATCGCGGAGTCGCGGCGCAACGCAGCGGCCGCGAAGGAGACCGGCAGCGGTCGGGCGACGCTCGAGGACCTCTACCGGCAGGTCCAGGCAGGGCAGGCCAAGGAGCTCCGGATCATCCTCAAGACGGACGTCTCCGGGTCGCTCGGGGCGATCACGCACGCGCTCGAGCAGATCGCCACCGACGAGGTGAAGATCAACGTCCTCCACGAGGGCGCCGGCGACATCACGGACAACGACATCCTCCTCGCCTCCGCGTCGGACGCGATCGTGGTCGGGTTCAGCACCGGCATCACGCCGACTGCCCGGCGGACGGCCGAGGCCGAGGGCGTCGACGTCCGCATGTACGACATCATCTACAAGCTCACCGACGACATCGAGGCAGCCCTCCGGGGCCTGCTCGAGCCGGTCCTCGTGGAGCAGGTCGAGGGTCGCGCGGAGGTCCGCCAGGTCTTCCGTGTCGGGAAGTCGACGGTCATCGCCGGCTGCTATGTCACCGACGGGCGCATCGTCCGAAACGGCGGTGCGCGTGTCTGGCGGAGCGGCAAGGTCATCGCGACGGACCGGATCGAGTCCCTCCGACGGTTCCGCGACGACGTCCGCGAGGTCGCCCAGAACTTCGAGTGCGGCATCGGGCTCTCCGGCTTCCACGATATCGGGGAGGGCGACGTCATCGAATGCTTCACCCAGCAGTCCGTGAGCCGAGCCGCGGCCGGCTGACCCGGCCCCGGCGCACGGAGGCGCCCTGATGAGCCAGCGTCTCGATCGCGTCGACGAGCTGCTCCGCCAGGAGATCGGCGCGATCCTCGCACGCGAGGTGAGCGATCCGCGGATCGGATTCGTCACGGTGACGAAGGTCGAGACGACCCCGGACCTCTCCGAGGCCCGCGTCTGGGTGAGCATCATCGGCACGCCCGACGAGCGGAAGGCGACGCTGCGCGCGCTCGAGCACGCGATGCCCTTCGTCCGTCGCAACCTCGGCGTCCGGATCCGGATCCGGCGGATCCCGGCCCTGCACGTCCGCCACGACGACACGATCGAGCGGGGGACCCGGGTGCTCAAGCTGCTCGATGACATCGGGTCCGGCGCTGTCGCCGACCCGCTCGCCGATGATGCGTCCGCGACGCCCACCGAATCTCTTCCGACCCCCGTCCCGCGGCTCCCGCGCGAAGGAGACGCGCCACCCGAGCCCGATCCGACGAACGTCGAGGCGTCGGCGGTTCAGCCGCGTGCGCGGGCGGCCCGTCGGACGGCTCCACGGACGGCGACGAAGCGGCCCCACGGTGCCCGCGACGACCGCAAGGGGAAACGACCGCCCCGCGAGCCCGGAGCCGGCCGATGAGCGGCGCGTCGAACGGCGGCCGGGGCCCCACGGCGCGCGGCGTCGGCATCCTCGCTCCGCCCGGCCTCGAGGCCGACCTCGCCGACGTGCCCGACGGCCTCGTCGGACGCATCGCCGGTGCCCGGGGGATCCTCGCCGTGAGCCACGAGAACCCCGACGGGGACACTCTCGGCGCCGCGCTCGGGATCGTCGCGATCGCGCGGGCGCTCGGGACCCCGGCGACGGCGCTCTGCACGGACCCGGTCCCCGCGCTCTACGGCTTCATCCGGGGGATCGAGGCGTTCCGGGCCGACCCGGACCCGGCGATCCCCTGCGACCTCGTCGTCCTCGTCGACTGCGCCGACCTCTCGCGCGTCGGGGAGGTCCGCGGCCGGCACGCCGCGCTCTTCGAGGCGCTCCCCGTCATCTCGATCGACCACCACCGCTCCAACCGCCCGGGGGCGGACGACTGGGTCGATCCCGAGAGCGCCGCGACGTGCGAGATGATCGCGCTGCTCGCGCTCCGGATGGGGGTCCCGCTCGGCGCCGACGACGGCGCGCTCGCGGCCGCGCTCATGGCGGGGATCGTCATGGACACGGCGACGTTCCAGCACCCCAACGCCACGCCGCGGACGCTCCGCGTGGCCGCCGCGCTCCTCGGGGAGGGGGCGCCGCTGTCGGACATCTCGCGCCGCCTCTACCGGACCAAGCCCGAGGCGCAGCTCCGCCTGCTGGGGCGGGTCCTCGACAGGATCTCGACGACGCCCGACGGCCTCGTCGTCTGGTCGGACCTCCGCGAGGCCGACTTCGCGGCCACGGGCACGGGCCCGGAGCACTCGGAGGGGATCATCGACCTGCTCGCCCAGGCGGCCGAGGCCGAGGTCGCGCTCCTGTTCAAGGAACACGAGGCGGTGACGCGGCTGTCGATCCGCACGCGGGATGGCGGCGTCGACGCGACACGCCTCGCGGGGGCGTACGGCGGCGGGGGGCATGCCCGCGCGTCCGGCGCGACCATCGCGCTCCCCCTCGCGGAGGCCGTGCCGCCGGCCATCGCCGAGGCGCGGCGGCTCGCGTCCGAGGTCCGCCGGTGATGGGCGGATCCCAGCCGCCCGGCCTCGACGGCGTCCTCGTCGTGGCCAAGCCGATCGGGCCCACGTCGCACGACATCGTCGCGCTGGTCCGCCGCCTCTCGGGGACGCGGCGCGTCGGTCACGGCGGGACTCTCGACCCGTTCGCGAGCGGGGTGCTCCCGGTCTTCCTCGGCCGCGCGACCCGGCTCGTCGAGTACCACATGACCGACCGCAAGGCCTACCGCGCCACCGTCTGCTTCGGGGCGTCGTCGACGACGGACGACCTCGAGGGCGAGCTGACGCCGGCGGACGGTCCCGCGCCGTCGAGGGACGCGGTCGAGGTCGCGCTCGCCGCGTTCCGGGGGGCGATCGTCCAGGTCCCCCCGGCCTACAGCGCCGTGAAAGTCGCCGGTCGGCGCGCCTACGCGCTCGCCCGCGCCGGCAAGACGCCGGAGCTCGCGCCGCGGACCGTGACGGTCGACCGGCTGGAGCTCGTCGAGTGGGACGGAAGCGACCCCGGGCGCCCCGTGACGGTCGTCGAGGTGGGGTGCTCCGCGGGCACGTACGTCAGGTCCATCGCCCGGGATCTCGGGGTGGCGCTCGGGAGTGCCGCCTACCTCGGGGCCCTCGAGCGAACGGCG
>Ga0194043_1002438_pt1 | contig 10256 bp, 7 predicted proteins | sample JunL4415m_MetaG_FD_161274 | JGI IMG/M metagenome (GOLD analysis project Ga0194043, IMG submission 161274) | Anoxic zone freshwater microbial communities from boreal shield lake in IISD Experimental Lakes Area, Ontario, Canada - Jun2016-L442-15m | ecosystem: Environmental > Aquatic > Freshwater >...
ACCCGCACCCGCACCACCCGCACCCGCACCACCCGCACCGGCACCCGTTCCTCCCATTCCCACATGGGGGGCACCCAAGCGCCTACCTAGCGCGCTTACACGCCCCAAGGTGCGCGCACCACCCCTACGCATGCACGTCAAGAACGAAGTCGAGAACGATGGGTGAGCCGATAGTGCCCGCTCGAGATCCCGTGAGTGACCCACTACCTGTCGCGTTCACCCATCGACCCTTTCCACCAATGACCACCATTTGACCGGCAAAAGCCGTAACCCCCGTCGGGGACTTGGTGGCGGAAGCTTCCACAACGTCCAAGCCCAAGGTCGAGCCGTCAGAGAAGGTGATCGTGATGAAGCCTGACCACGGTCCTGTTCCGGTGACGTACCAGACACTTCCCTGCAAATCGATGCGCGCGGGATCACCGTTGATGTTCGCCGGCCCCGCCAGGTTGTTCCATCCGTAGGTGATTTCGTTATTCGGGCCGACCACGTGCAGATTCTTGGCCAGCGATGCCAACGGCGCTGTGAAGGTCATCGTGGTGACTTGACCCGTCGGCGACACATTGACCGAAGGAACAGCCGTGGGAGTCGCATTGAACGATGCCGATGGCTGAGCGCTTTCACTCGATAACGACGGCGACGTTGAGCAGGCAGTAAGTGCGACAGCGGCTACCGCGAGTACGGCGGTCGATGTGGCGAGGCGGCGAAGCATCCCCAAATACTAGCGAGGAAGGTACTCGTCCAAACTCGCCCCAATGACATCGACCGCGAGGCCGATCTGCTTGATGTCAATGACGAACGGAGGCGACACCTGAATTGAGCCGTCGATCAACGCTCGGCTGAGCACTCCGCGCTCGCGCATCGACATCACCACGCGCGACGTCAGACCAGGATCGGTCGCCAACACGGCCGGATCAACTTGAACAGCTCCTAGCAAACCCACGCCCGCGCGGACTTCCGACACCAGCGGATGCTCGACCAGCAATGCCAACTGCTCATGCAACGGGCCTTCGAGAACGCGCACTCGTTCAACGAGTCCTTCGCGTTCGATGATGTCGAGATTGGAATGTGCCGCTGCTGCCGCGACCGCGTGCCCCGAATACGTGTATCCGTGTCGGAACACTCCGGCGGTTCCGTTGTAGAAAGGTGCGGCCACTCGGGGTGCCACGATGACCGCACCCATCGGGATGTAGCCGCTGGTGATGCCTTTGGCGGTGAGAATCAGGTCGGGGTCAATGCCGAAACGACCCGACGCGAACCAGTCGCCAGTTCGCCCGAATCCGCTGATGACCTCATCACTGACCCACAGCACGTCATGCTCGCGACAGACCTCGCGTGCTTCCTTCAGGTACTGATCACCGGCGAATCGCACGCCACCTGCACCAATGACCGGTTCACAGAAGAAAGCGGCAATGCGGTGAGCACCGACACGTTCGATTGTCTCGGCGAGATCATCGGCGTTGTTCCATGAGACGCGCACCGTATCGTCGCCAAGATCGCCCCATCCTTCGCGGTTGGGGTCAAGGCCGGACAACTTCGTTCCGGCCCAATGCATTCCGTGGTACGCGTGGTCGCGCGTGAGCACAATTTGCCGCTCGGGTTGACCCATCACCTGCCAGTACCGGCGCACGATTTTCAGTCCGGTGTCGACAGAGTCCGAGCCGCCCGATGTGAAGAAGACTCGCGAATCAGCGACCGGTGCAAGAGCCGCCACTCGCTCAGCAAGCGACACGGCGGGCTCATCCACCATGTCTCCGAACATGGAGTAGTGCGCGAGACGACCTGCCTGCCGACCAACGGCCTCGGCGATTTCAGCCCGCCCGTGACCCACATTCGCAAACCACAGGCCTGCGGTGAAGTCGAGGTATTCGCGACCGCGGTCGTCGAAAATCTGCGTGCCTCGACCCTCGGTGAGTACGAATTGTCCGTTGGCCGACACCGCGGCCATATCAGAAAAGGGATGCCACGCAGCGATCATGCCTTCAAACTATCGCCTACCAAGGTTTAAGGAGGTGAGGGTCGCGTACTCGGAAGTGACACGGTGATGGTGGTGCCGCGATCGGGGGCTGTGTCGAGGGAGATCGTGCCGCCGTGGTCGTCGACGATTGACTGCACGATAGACAAACCAAGTCCTGAACCGCCCTGCACTCGGGTACGGGCAGCGTCGACACGGAAGAAGCGGTCGAACATGTGGGCGGCATCCTCCGGCGCCAGACCCGGACCGTCATCGGCGACCGTCACGACGACGACGTCCTCCTGCGCAGACACTCCGAGGCGCACCGAACCAGCAGTGTGCTGCAGCGCATTACTCACGAGGTTGCCGATCACCTGCCGAAGTGCCGGTTCATCGCCAGCGACAAGTGCCGGGCCTTCGGCGTTAATTGAGATAGAGCGCGCAGGAGCCCCGGCGCGCGCATCATCGCCAGCGTCACGTGCGATGGAAGCAACGTCGACAGGTGAGTACTCCACGTCGCGCGCTTGATCGTGTCGGGCGAGCGTCAGCAAGTCATCGACGAGGCCGCCCATGCGTACCGCTTCACCCTCAATGCGCTGCATCGCTCGATCAACGCCCACCTGATCAGGTAAGGCGCCCTGACGGTAAAGCTCTGAGTATCCACGAATTGACGTCAACGGCGTACGCAGTTCGTGGCTGGCATCGGCGACAAACTGGCGCATCCGAGTTTCGGAATTGCGCGCCGCCGCTTCCGACTCTTCGCGCGATCGGAAAGCCGACTCGATTTGTCCGAGCATGGAGTTCAGCGACAGTGCCAGACTGCCCACTTCTGTCGTGGGGGGATAAGGAGGTACGCGTCGGCTCAGATCGCCTGCGGCGATTTCGGCAGCCGTGGTTTCAACTTCGGTGAGTGGTCGCAGAGCTCGTCGCACGACCCACACTCCTAGCAGCGCGAGCAATGCGACGATGATGGCGCCGCTTACCAGTTCGACACCCACGAGTCGGCTCACCGTTGAGTCCACCGCGGCTACGTTTTGCGCCACGACGACACTGCCTGTGCTCGCTGGGACTGCAATCGCGCGCCAACTCGTACTTCCATCCAACGAAGGCAGCGTGACGGCTTTGCCATCGAGCGCACGCACATCGGCCTGTGTCCAACGTGGAATCTCAGGACCCGATGAGCCAACGGCGATCGTCAGTGTTCCATCGGCAGCCAACAGGCTGATCGACACATCGCGCTGCACCCGCGGCGGTCCCCCTTCATCGGAATGCTCCGGACCCGGACGCAACGGCCCTTCGATGACCGAATTGGCCACATCGATCAATTGTCGATCAACCTGATCGAGCAGGAATCCACGCAAGGATGCGATGGAGGCGAATCCGGCGATCAGCAGGCCCAATGCCGCCAACCCGGCCATGGTCGCGACAAGAGTGACGCGCAGAGGAAGTCGACCTCCGGTGTGGGTCGAGGTCATGACCGCGGCTGACGCAGGACGTACCCCACACCGCGCACGGTGTGCAGTAGCCGGGGTTCGGTGGTGTCGACCTTGCGTCGCAAGTAGGAGACGTACGTCTCGACCACGTTGGCTTCGCCGCCGAAGTCGTAGTTCCACACGTGATCGAGAATCTGCGCCTTACTCAAGACTCGGCCAGGGTTTTCCATGAGATAGCGCAACAAGTTGAACTCAGTGGGGGACAACTCCACTCGCTGACCGGCCTTGAATACTTCATGCGCTTCATCGTCGAGTTCGATGTCGGCAAAGGTGAGGCGGTCGGTGACGACTTCCGGTGCCACGTATCCGCTACGGCGAAGAAGTGCGCGAATGCGTGCGACCACTTCGCCCAAGCTGAACGGCTTGGTGACGTAGTCGTCGCCACCGACGGTGAGTCCGTTAATCGCGTCGGCCTTGTCGTCGCGCGCAGTAAGGAACAGGACGGGTACGCGCGTACCCTCGGCACGGAGGCGTCGCACGACTTCGAATCCGTCGATACCGGGCATCATCACGTCGAGCACCACCAGATCCGGGCGCTCGCGGGTGGCGGCCGCCACTGCCTCGAGTCCGTCGGACGCAGTCACCACCTCGAACCCGGCAAAACGCAAGCTCTCGGCGAGGAGATCGCGAATATTGGGTTCGTCGTCGACGACAAGGAGCCGGGCCTCGGGTGCGCTCATGCCTCCACTGTGCCTCACTCGCCTTCGCCGAACCTCTGAACTCCCTGTGAATTGCCTGTGAACCCCTACCCTTCTCCCCGCCCTCCCCCAATTCCGCATGGGGGGACACTCAGCACGCATAGACGCAGTTTTCGTTCCCCACATGAGCGCCGATTCGACTCCTAGCCAACCCTCACGTCGGTCACAGCGTGCCCACAGGAAGAGACGCCACGCTTGCCACATGACCGCGCAACTCGACACCCTTACCCGGACGGTGCCCATGAACGACCCCACGTCGTCGTCGCCCGCCGTCGAGATCGTGATCCCCGTGTACAACGAGGAAACCGACCTCGGGCCCAGCGTTCGGCGCCTCGACACCTACCTAGGCGCGACCTTCCCGTTCACGTACCGCATCACGATCGCCGACAACGCCAGCACCGACTCGACGTGGAAGGTCGCCACCGGCCTCGCCAATGAACTGCAGTCGGTCAGCGCGGTGCACCTCGATCAGAAGGGCCGCGGCCGCGCCTTGCACCAGGTGTGGCTTGCGAGCGATGCCACCGTTGTCGCCTACATGGACGTCGACCTGTCGACCGACCTTGCCGCCGTGCTTCCGCTCGTCGCCCCTCTGCTCAGCGGTCACAGCGACGTCGCAATCGGAAGCCGGCTGTCGAAGTCATCGCGCGTGATTCGCGGCACCAAACGCGAGTTCATCTCTCGCACCTACAACCTCATCGTCAAGACCACGCTCTCCACGAAGTTCTCCGACGCACAGTGCGGATTCAAAGCGATTCGAACCGACCGCGCGCGCGAGCTGCTTCCCCTTGTCGAAGACACACAATGGTTCTTCGACACCGAGCTACTCGTTCTCGCCGAACGCTCGGGCCTACGCATTCATGAAGTGCCGGTCGACTGGGTTGATGATCCTGATTCGCGCGTCGACATCGTGCGCACGGCCATCGACGACCTCAAAGGAATCGGCCGACTCAGTCGCGGCCTGGCCACTGGTCGCATTCCACTCGCAGCGCTGCGCTCGCGCACAGACGCAGAGCAAGCAGCACCGGCACCTCCCGGCATCGTGCGCCAACTCATTCGCTTCGCAATCATCGGCGTACTGAGCACACTCGCCTACCTCGTACTCTTCCTGCTCTTCCGCGAAGTGATGAGTGCCCAGTGGTCGAACGCGCTCGCACTGCTGATCACCGCCATTGCTAACACGGCAGCAAACCGCCGCGTCACTTTCGGTGTGGTCGGAAGCCACGATCGACTGCGACACCAGGCGCAAGGGCTACTCGTCTTCGCCATTGGCCTGACGTTGACCTCGGGCTCGTTGATCGTGCTGCACGCGATCAACCCCTCTCCCAGTCGAAGTGTGGAAGTCACCGTGCTTGTCCTCGCCAATATCGGCGCGACGCTCCTGCGCTTCCTGCTCTTCCGCGCCTGGGTGTTCCGTCGTCGCTCCAAGCTCACCCACATCGCTGCGGCGGACTCACTCGCCAACCCATTGCTCACAAGCCCGACCGACCCGAGGAATGCATCATGACTAGCGACCAGACCGGCTCCATTCCACTGCTCGAGCCACCGACCGGTAGCCCGGTTCCACTCGAAACCCCCACCAACCTCGCAACACCGCGCGAACGAAAGACGTTCACGTTCAACACCACACGCACTCGCTGGGAAATCCCAGCACTCATTGCCCTGTTGCTCGGCACCGCGCTGCTCTACATCTGGGACCTCGGATCCTCAGGCTGGGCCAACACCTACTATTCCGCGGCCGTTCAAGCGGCGACCCAGGACTGGAAAGCGTTCTTCTTCGGATCATTCGACGCGGCGAACGCCATCACCGTCGACAAGCCTCCCGCCTCCCTCTGGGTGATGGGAATCTCCGCACGGATCTTCGGAGTGAACTCGTGGGCCATCCTCGTCCCGCAAGCACTGATGGGTGTCGCATCCGTCGGCGTTCTCTTTCTCACGGTGCGTCGTTGGTTCGGCCCCGCCGCTGGAATTCTCGCGGGCCTCGTACTTGCACTCACTCCCGTTGCTGTGCTGATGTTCCGTTTCAACAACCCTGACGCGCTGTTAGTTCTGTTGCTCGTGCTGGCCGCATGGGCCGTCACGATCGCCACCGAAAAAGCATCATGGAAGTGGCTCGTGCTCGCCGGCGTCTTCGTTGGATTCGGATTCCTCACCAAGATGATGCAGGCGTACCTCGTGTTGCCCGCATTCGTTGCGATGTACTTCCTCGCCGCCAACACCACCATCGGCAAGCGCATCCTGCACCTACTCGCCGCCTTCGCCGCCGTGATCGTGTCGTCCGCTTGGTGGATCGTGATCGTCGAGTTGTGGCCCGCCGACTCACGTCCCTACATCGGCGGATCTGAGAACAACAGCATCCTGAACCTGCTCTTCGGCTACAACGGTTTCGGCCGTATCACCGGAAACGAAGCGGGAAGTGTCGTTGGCGGAGGACAAACACCGGGCGCCGGTGCATGGGGCGAGACCGGCCTCAACCGACTCTTCACCTCGTCGTACGGCGGACAGATTTCGTGGCTGCTTCCGGCCGCGCTGCTCTTGTTGCTGGCGATTCTGATTGCCACTCTGCGCGCACCGCGCACTGACCGACTGCGCGCTGCTGCAATCGGGTGGGGTGGCTGGCTCATCATTACCGGCCTCGTTATTTCACTGAGCCAAGGAATCATTCACGAGTACTACACCGTGGCTCTTGCACCCGCGATCGGCGCACTCGTAGGAATCGGTGCGGTATGGCTGTGGGGTGAGCGTTCGAATCTGTGGGCGCGCGTCCTACTTGCGGCAACGACTGGTGTGACTGCGTGGTGGGCGTGGGTGTTGCTCAGTCGCTCGAACACGTTCCTACCGTGGCTAGCCCCGGCAGTTCTCATTGTCGGAATCGGCGCGGCTGCTGGCATGCTCGGACTGCACTGGCTCAGTGCACGGGGTGCGCTCGTGATTGCCGCTGCCGCTCTGATCGCTGGCTTGGCAGGACCCGCCGCGTACGCCGTGAATACAGCGATGACGCCTCATGAGGGTTCACTTCCGACGGCCGGGCCAGCAGTAGCAGGCGGTCGGTTCGGACCTGGCGGTGGTCGAGGACCTGGCGGTGCAGGTGGACCTGGCGGTCAGAACGGCCAGACGCCGCCCGGCGGCCTCCCCCCCGCTGGCGGCCTCCCCGCTGGCGGCTTCCCGGGCGGAGGCGGAGCGGGTGGCCCCGTCGGCGGAACAGGCGGCGCCGGTGGACTACTCAACGGCAGTACACCCACTGCCGAGCTCACCGCACTGCTCAGCGCCAACGCCGATCAGTACACCTGGGTGGCGGCCACTGTGGGCGCGAACCGCGGTGCGGGTTACCAACTCGCCACCGGCAAGCCCGTACTCGCCGTCGGTGGATTCAACGGAAGCGACCCCAGCCCAACACTCGCTGAGTTCCAAGCCCTGGTGGCAGCCCACAAGATTCACTACGGAATCGCGGGCGGCGACGGTCCCGGTGGAGGCGGCGGTCCCGGTGGCCCCGCATCAAGCGGCAGCGCCTCGGAAATCAGCACGTGGGTGCAGTCGAACTTCACCGCAACCACCGTCGGCGGCGTCACGGTGTACGACCTCACGGCACCGACGTCGGGCACCACTTCTTAGAAATTGGTACCGACTACTCAGTCCTGCATCGCTGCCATCACGCTGAGCGACGCAGGGCTGAGTAGTCGCTGGAACTAGTCTCGCTGCGGCGTGTAGATGCCGGAAAGAACTTCGGTGAGCAGCAGTTCGGTGAGTGGGGCTGGCAGTGCTCCCAACAACGCGTTGATGGATGCCATCCGCTCCGGAAGTTCCCCACCTCCCGCAAGCCCGAGACCTTCCAAGGCCGATGCGATGAGTTCTGGCGTCAGATCGGCTGGATCGATGGCAGCGGCGAACGCCACAAGGTTCGCATCAGGGGTTGCGCGCGGAAGTGCGCGAGCAGCAGCGACTGAAGACCTCAAGTCGTCAAGGAATTGTGGCACTACCGGTTCCAGTACCGCGCTGGCCGACACATGCACCGTGGTCGGAAGTCCACTATGCGGAGGCTGCGAGCCAATCAGCCAACCGCGCGCCGACATTTCATCAGCCACCACCAAGACATCGGGTGGTTCGTCTCCCGCGGTATCGGTGAACGCAATCAGAGTGGCATCGGGCGAGCCGACGACGCGCAATCCGTCAATTGCATTGATGCCCTCAGCCATCGCAAGCACCGTGCGACGCGCAGCGAGCGCAAGTTCGCGGTAGCCGTCACGTCCGATGCGATGCACGAAGGCCCACGCCACCGCGGGAGGTCCGCCCGCCCGGGTGCTGAGCAGTGTGGTGTTCACCACCGGATAGCCCGGCCAATCAGCGGTGCTGAACCAATGCCACTTGCGCAAGGCAGCGTCACGGTGCAGCAGCACCGATGAACCCTTCGGTGAGTAGCCGTACTTGTGAATGTCGACCGACACCGACGTCACACCGGGCGTACGCAAGTCGACGGGCGGCAGTGATTCGTTCTCGCGAATGAACGGCAACACCCACCCGCCGATGCACGCATCGAGATGGCACAGGATGCCGCGCTCCAACGCCGCAGCGGCGATTGGTTCAACTGGGTCAACGACTCCGAGCGGATACGACGGAGCCGACACCACGACCAACGCAGTGCGCGCATCCATCGCGGCAATCATCGCGTCGACATCGGCACAGCCCGTCGACGCATCGATCGGAACGGGAACGTACTCGAGATCGAATAGATGGGCCGCCTTGCGGAACGCGGGATGCGCACTGCTCGCAACGACGAGGCGGGCGCGTCCTTCACCGCCTTGGGCACGCCACCGTTCGCGCGCACCCAGCACCGCGAGTGCACACGATTCCGTTCCCCCACTCGTCGCTGTTCCGACGGTCTTCTCATCACCACCCAACAGCGAAGCTGCGGCTGCCACGAGATCGTTTTCAATTCGAGCGAAACTTGGAAATGCTGTCGGGTCAAGGCCGTTGACCGACTGACTCACCTCGTACGCGCGCACGCCAAGTTCGGAAAGCCCAGCGAGTCCGGAGTCATAGACGTAGGCCGTGGTTCGGCCACCCGTCGTCGGCACGTCGTCAGCGCGATACGCGCGAAGCACCGCGATGATCTCGTCCTCGCTCATACCGTGCTCGGGAAGAGGTGCTACGTGGCTCATGACGCCTCCGCGTACTCCGACGTGGACTCATCGAGTCGATAACGGTTGATGAAGATGAAACTCAGAGCCGTCAGCACGGTGGGAAGAAGGGTCATCGTCAAGCCCACTCCTGCAATTGCCGACGACGGTTGCGTCACCGACTGACCATCGGAACTTGAAACAAAACCCGTGAGGGCCAGAATTCCCAGCACCAACGCCGGGCCAATCGCGAATCCAAGAGTCTCGCCCGCAGTCCAGAATCCGGTGAAGACCCCATTGCGTTGTTCACCGTCGATATTGGCTGCCGCGGCGATCGTGTCAGGAAGCATCGACAACGGAAACATCTGCATTCCTGCGTACGCGATTCCGCACATCACGACGGCCACAATCACGCCGATCAACGGCGCACCCACCAACGTCATAATTCCAAGCAGAATCGTGCCCGCGAGAAACAGCAGGGAAGCACGCACGTAACCCGAACGCTTACCAGCGGTCCTGGCCGTGCGCGACCAGTAAGGCATCACCAAGATCGCCGGCGCGACGAGACACACGAACAGCACCGTCACCATTCCCGGCTTGTTGAGCACGTACGTCGCGTAGTACTGAGCACCGGCAAGCATTGACGCGGTAGCGAGCGCTTGCAGAAAGAACGCGGCGAGCAAAGTGACGAACGACTGGTGCCTAGACACGGCGCGCGCCTGCGCGAAGAACGATCCTTCAGCTTGCGGCTTCACGACAATCGGCGCCGGTCGCAAACCCCATACGCAGAGCGCGATTCCGGCTGCCATCAATGCGGCCATCGCTAACGCCATCACGAAATAGCCAAGGCGCTCTCCGCCAAATGCGTCGCGGATTGCGGGAGCGACTGCGCCACTGAGCAAAATCGCAACGGTGAGAAAGACCACGCGTCGGCTCATCAGCGTTGATCGCTGCTGCGGATTCTTCGTCACTTCGGCCGACAGTGCGATGTACGGAACTTGGA
>Ga0194043_1002439_pt1 | contig 10254 bp, 5 predicted proteins | sample JunL4415m_MetaG_FD_161274 | JGI IMG/M metagenome (GOLD analysis project Ga0194043, IMG submission 161274) | Anoxic zone freshwater microbial communities from boreal shield lake in IISD Experimental Lakes Area, Ontario, Canada - Jun2016-L442-15m | ecosystem: Environmental > Aquatic > Freshwater >...
AATATATTGTATATAAAATGTGAAGACTCATACTTACACCTACTAAAAAAGTTAGCATTAGCTATTAAATCAGTAAAATGTATCTTTAATATTAAAGAAGGAATTTTAAGATGTGGTGATGACTTAATTTTTAATGAAAATAATTTAACTATGTTTACTAAATATGAAAAATTTGATTACTGGGGTCAATCATGTTTTTTTAGAAATTATAAATGTATTGATAAAAATACTTTAAAAAATATAAGAACTGATACATTTATATTAGATTACTATATTAATCATCAAGAAGATTTTTTAAATAGTCAACACGGTATGACAAATATGAATATGTCATCTCTTGCTAAATACGTAACGCGTCCTAATCTATTTGGTGCAGGTGGTGTTATTTTTTATTTATCAAATAAAGCTTGCGATATTGTTATTAATCATATGGAAAAAATTAACTTTGATGTTCTTAGTTATGATATATTTACTCAGAGTTATCCATATATAATTGAAGATTGTGGTATATCATTTATAATGTACTATAATGACATTGAATTTACTGATGGACAGTTTTTTTATGACACTGAACAAGAAAATACTATTGCTAAACATACAAACAAATATAAATAAAATATTATATTGTCTACTTATTTATACTCACCATTGATACAAATTTCTAGACAATGGACATACAGACTTATAATTATAGTAATCATTACCTTTTTCTGTAATTATATACCAACATTCATTGCATATTTTGTGATTACAATTCAATATAATTGTATTTTCTAAACAAACAGGACATTCAAATATATTATCTGTTATTGTATGAGGTCCCCCATTTAGGTTGCCTCATATTACAGTTTCTACAATTAGATGGAATACATCATTTAGAAGGACAGTAACCATTATGATCTCTATGTCCACAAATACATATTTTATCACATTTACACCAACATTGTGTTAAACATTTTCCGTTTCCAAGACATTTATTTTAAATTATACCAAAGTATAATTTAAATCAAATTTATTATAAATTAATCATATTTTGAGATACAGACTTATGATTACAAATCAATATAATTATATTTTTATTTTACACAACACCATTTCAAAAAGTTTGTCCATAACAAATCTGAATTATAAAATATATCGTCGTCAAAAGTTTTGTACCATAATTTTTCCCAATGATGTGATCTAAATTCACAATTATTTTCTTCTTTGATACATTTAAGTAATGATTCTTTATTATCATTTAAATATTTTCTAAAATTTGAAATATTATACATAGTATTTTTTTCATCTTGTTGACAGACAATAATATTTTTAATACCTAACCTAGAAAATTCATCAATCTGCTCTTTAATTGTAATATTTGGGTATTCTTTAATTATAACACATCGTAGTGTTGTTAATAATTTTTCAACTTCTAATTTATTATCATAATATTCATAAGAATAAATATAAAATTTTTTCTTAGAAATGGCATATAATAAACAAATTATCCATTCTTTCAATAAGCAGTTGTTATAATCATAAAATACAAATGATTTTGTTTGTTCTGTTTGATTGACAATTAAATTATAAACTAATTGTTTATATTGAAGTTTAATTTCATTAGTAATTAACGAGTTTAAAATATCATTAACAACGTCTATATTAACTATATTGTTTACACTTACACATTTTTCACCACAATCTTTTTTGGTTAATATTTTATTATTAATTAATTTGTCAACAGGAATAAATGTAAAAGTTATACTATTAAATAGTACATATAAGAGAGAATTATTTTTATCATTAGATCTTAAAATGTAGTCGTGATAATCTAAATTGAAAAAAGCAGGTTTTTTCACAACACATTTTTTTATTATATCTTTAAATATGTCATTTACATCATACTCCACTTCAATATGAGTATATTTAATTTTTTTAAAGAAATAATCATAATCTTCTCTTTCTATTACGTTTAATTGATAAAATTTTTTTTGAGTAATTATTTCATTAGTAGCCTTATTTTTGTAATTATACATTTCATTATATGTTACTACAATATTTGATTCATCAAGTTTTACAAGATTCTTATCATTCCAGTGTTCAATATACTCTAATAAATTTTCCTCTTCGTCTGGACCAATTTCACGCCACAATTGACCTTCACCTTCAAATCTCAAAAATCCTTGACCATTTTTGTTAGTAATAACTATTTTTTTAATTCTATTATATTTAATATAGTCTTCATATGTTGAAATAATTAGTTTTTCTTCTTCCTCATCTTCTTCTTCCTCATCCTCATCCTCATCTTCTTCTTCCTCATCTTCTTCCGCCGTCTTCAAAGATTCTATTTGTTTATCATTTTCACTTTTTTCATCCGCCGTCTTCAAATATTCTATTTGTTTATCATTTTCACATTCATTTTTTACAGTATCATAAATAATATCAATCATATTTTTATAATCACCTTCAAAATATTCAGTACCAATATCTTTTTTTTGTGTGAAAATTTTTTTAAATTTTTTAAGAACATCTTTTTCCATCTTGTTGCAGTTAGAACAAATTATTTGGAATAACAGAATAGAGCCTTTGGGGTATTGTTTAAATCTGACCAAATTTTCTTTTTTTGTCATCCCAACTTTATAAATATTCTGTTTTGAGTTTTTAAACTCTCTTTCTTGTATTAAATAAAGATATTGTGTAGTAGTGTTCATTTATTGTTATTTTTAACTACATTTTATTTTATTCAATTTTAAAATAAAAGTATTACATTTTAATCTGAAGAATCTTGTATAGCAAAACTACCATGAGATCTTCCAAATATTGATCTAATATTGATATAATCTACACTTGATGTATTCCATTTAAGAATTTGATTGAAATTTCTAGCTTCATAAAACATATACACCATACTTTCAACTTTAGAAGTATCCCAATTAGAAATGTTTATGTTAAATGATGACGCACTGTAAAACATACGATCCATATTAAATACACTGGACGTATTCCATTTTGAAATATCGGAATTAAATGCGTATGCACACGAAAACATACTACTCATATTTTCTACAAAATTTGTTTCCCAAGACAAAGGTTGGTTAAATACATGAGCGTGTTCAAACATATTACTCATATCAATACAATCACTTGTATCCCAAGGAAGAGACTGATTAAACAAAGTCGAAAATGAAAACACCGATTTCATAATACGACATTTGCTTGTATTCCAAGGTAAAGGTTGATTAAATGCATGTGCACTCGAAAACATACTAGTCATATCTTCTAAATTTTTTGTATCCCATTCTAAAGGCCTTATTTGTGTTACTTGAGTTTGAGGAGGTTGCCTTGAAATTGCGTTTGCACGTGGAGGACGAGGAGGAAATTGTCCTTTAGGTGCTCCGTTATTAAAATTAATAGCTGCATTAAACATAAATGACGCATTTTTAAGACTACTTGTATCCCATGGAAGATATTGATTAAAATTTCGAGTATCATAAAACATTCTAGTCATTATATTACAATTTTTAGTATCCCACTGTGAAATATCAATGTTAAATCTATGATTTTCTGCAAACATATTTGACATACTAAAAACTCTGCTTGTGTTCCAATTTTCCAAACCAGTAATTAAAGCAATACATTGACTAAACATACCACACATATGCGTTATTTTTGATGTATCCCAATATCTTAGGTCTACAAATCCTTCTAATCCATTTAACAAATTATTAGTATGATCAATTAACCTAATATCCCAAAAACGCATTTCAACGCTCGCATTTTGATGTGGCAACTCCTCTATAGCACTTTCTAATTCTGCTTCGTATGTAAATTTTCTTGGAACTATTGTTCCTGTTAAAAAATTTTTACCTTCAATTGTTTGATCAGCACTTATCAATTTATTGAGTAAAGCAGTCGATACCTTTTTCATCGATGGTTTCTTTTTCAAATCTAGAAGATCGTGTGCACGACATGTGTATCTACATTCGTTTACAAAAGCCTTTTGATAATCAATATCTTTTTGAGACCAAAAACCTGGTTTTATAATACGAAACTGACCTATTGAGACATCAAATCCCATACTTATAATCATCCGAATCCATGTTTCTGTGTCAACAAGATTAAAAATATGATTTCTTCCTATAGTAAATGCACCTTTAATTATTTCCAAATGTTCGTTTTCTGCAAAAACTCTCATTAAAGAAGAAACAGAATTGGGTGATTCGATAGGGTAAGAATTAAAAAGTTGTTTAATTATTTCTATCATAACGTCTTCAGGCATATCTAGCAATCGAGGAGAAAAATCAACATTTTTATGTGGAGGTTTCCATGTTGGTTTATATATTTTTCCTGTGCTGTCAATATATCTATAGTAAAATGAATTGTTACTTGACCATCTTTCCCATCCCTTAGGTAATTTTGTACCATCTACATAAGTCAAAAATTTACATTTCATTTTTCCGGATATTATATTCGTCCAACAAATTTTGTCATATGTTTCTGATTTTTTTATCCACTCACTTGTCATTTGTATAAGTAAAATATATTTTAGTTTCATATTTAAAAAAAAACTTTTTACACCTAAATATGAAACATGTACCAATTATTTGTTTTAGTATAGGTTATACTCCTGATTTCAATAAAAATTTAAACGGAGTATATGGTGCCGAATTTGCCTTAAAAAATTTAGCAGAAGAGTTTTCTAAAACTCATACTGTTTATGTATTTGGATCAAGTTTAAATGATACGTGTGATAACAATGTGTCTTATTTTAATTCAAATTATTTAAATAAATTTATGTCAGAAAACATAATAGACATTATGATTGTCAGCAGATATATTTTTCATTTTTTGGAATTTGATAATAAAGCTCTTAAAACTTATATTTGGCTTCACGATACAATCGCACATCCTGCTTGGAACGGAATATATATGCCACAAGAAGGAAAATTTTTGTTACAAAATATTATACATAAAATTGATGGTATAGTAGTCTTAACCGATTGGCACAGACAATTTGTAATACAGCACTATAATTTAGATGAATCTAAAATATATATAATTGGTAATGCAATTGATACTACTCGTTATAATAAACAAGTAGAAAGAGTTAAAAATAGGTTTATTTACACGTCTAACCCAAATCGAGGTTTAAAACAACTTGTAGATAATTTTTCAAAAATTAAAGAAAAATTGCCTGATGCAGAATTATGGATATATCGGGGAGAAGATGATTTTCAAGGAGAATACAAAGATTTTCTTCAATTAATTAAAACAATACCATACATAAAATTTATGGGGCGGTTTGACAACAATGAATTAGTTGAACATCAAATGAAAGCAGATTTTTGGTATTATCCAACTAATTGGGCTGAAACATATTGTATTAGTGCTTTAGAATCTATGGCGTCTGGATGTATTTGCATTACGTCAGATTTAGCTGCTCTAAAAGATACTGTAGGAGATAGAGGAATATTGTTGCAAAATTCAATTCATTCACCTGAATATTTTGAAGAAGCCGAAAACAAAATTGTAGAAATATCAAATGATGACAACGTGAAAGAAAACCTTCGATCTAAAGGAATTGAATGGGCAAGAAATCAATCTTGGAAATTAAGAGCTAAAGAATGGTTACAATTGTTTGGATACGAAGATAATTCTAATAAAATAAGTGTTAAATTAATGACTAATTGGACTGATCACAAATCTTGGACTCAAATATGTAAAAGATTTTGTCAACCAAATCAGATTTGGAATAATATATTTTTTACAGAAGAAGAAAAGGCAGATTGGTATTGTATCACTAACTATCCGAGATCTGATGAATACTGGGAACCTGAAAAAACAATATTACTTTCTATGGAAGGAATTGAAAACAGACAAATAATTTTTCCTAATGATTGGATTTTTCCTCAAAAAGATAAATTTTTTTATTATTTTTCTCAAAGAAATAGCATTGAATGGCATTTAAACAAAACGTATACCGAATTATTATCATTGCAAATCGAAAAAACAAAATGCTTATCTACTGTTACTTCAAGCGAATATCGCTTACCTGGTCATATCAAACGTATTGATTTGTTACTTCAATTAGAAGCACGTGGGTTACAATTTGATCTTTATGGAAAAAGTAATAATTTTGGTTTTAAAAATTATATAGGAATTCTTCCACCTCTTGAAAAAGACAATGGTATTTTCCCCTATAAATATACTATTGCGTGTGAAAATTCATCAATTGATAATTATTTTACAGAAAAAATTGTTGATGCTATTTTAGGAGAGTGTTTATGCTTTTACTATGGATGTCCAAACATTAATATGTTTATTGATGAAAGAGCTTATATATTAATTGACCCGAATAACTGTGAAAAGACTTTGCAAATTATTAATGAAGCGATTTCAAATAACGAATGGGAAAAAAGGATTGATATTATCAAAAAAGAGAAATTAAAAATATTGAATGAAATGCAAATAATTCCTGTAATTGAATCTATAATAACAAAAAAAATTGAAGATTATTCAATTAATGTTCTTAATTTAGAACACAGAACTGATAGATGGCAAAAGTTTGTTGATCAAGCTGATAAAATTGGTCTTAAAAATTATAATAGGTTTGATGCGACAAACGGAAAGAAACTTGTTATTAATAAAGAACAAAGCAAAATATTTCATATTAAAGAAGGATTTGTTGGCAAGCGTTGGCCAAACTTAACTCATAACTATTATGCTGGAACGTTGGGATGTTCATTAAGTCATATTCGTATGTGGAAAGAAGCGTATATGGGATGTAAAGATTACATTGTTTTTGAAGACGATGTTATTTTGGATGATCAATTTGTAAAAAAATGGAATAATATTTACTCGACTATTAAAGACGATTTAAGATGGGATATTTTATTTTTTGGAATATATGATGATGAACACGGAGATTATTTGTATGGTGATACATTTGTACATCCTGGTGTAATGAAGTTTTCACCAATTATGCGATTGCATGGAGGAGGAACTTTTGGTTATGTAATACGTCCAAAAGGAGCACAAAAACTTCTTGAGCTTGTTGATAAACTAGGAATTCAACAGCCGATTGATCATTTTATGATTGATCAATTTGATACACTTTGTGTTTATAAAACAGTACCGCATTTAGCTAAAGCTTTTAATACAGACACAGATATTCAAAATTGCACAACAAAAATAGAAGATATGTTTTTACATCTTAATTTAAAAACGTAATTCATAAACTAAATGGGTCAAGTTTCAGGAAAAGAAGAACAGATAGAAATATCTATTACTAAAGATTCTTATTTTTTTAATAACTCATTACACATTTTAAGAAAACATTGGTGTAATTTAAATTCTCTCAGTCCAATAACAAAACAACAATTATGTATGTGATTATTTAAAATTCAAATTTTAAATAGAATGATATTTTTTTTCTATGTATTAAGTAAATGAATATTTATTACATTACAACTGAAAATGGTCAAAAATATTACTATAAAGATGGTAAAAGAATTACTGAACTTGAAGGTAAATTTTTAGGTGCTAGAAAAAAAGCTAATAGCCGTAGTCCAATTGTTAAACAACGTTTTGGTACAAAAAAAGAATATGTTGATTGTAAACCGCATCAATATCGTGATCCAATTACTCACAGATGTAAAAACAAACCTGATTACAAAAGAACTCGATCTCCTACAAGAAGTCCCAAAAAAGGTTCTCCTACTCGTAAAAAATATGTAGATTGTAAACCACATCAATATCGTGATCCAATTACTCACAGATGTAAAAACAAACCTGATTACAAAAGAACTCGATCCCCTACAAGAAGTCCCAAAAAAGGTTCCAAAAAAATTTCGCATACAAGTAAAAAATATGTAGATTGTAAACCACATCAATATCGTGATCCAATTACTCACAGATGTAAAAATAAACCTGATTACAAAAGAACTCGATCCCCTACAAGAAGTCCCAAAAAAGGTTCTTCTACTCGTAAAAAATATGTAGATTGTAAACCACATCAATATCGTGATCCAATTAGTCACAGATGTAAAAATAAACCTGGGTACAAAAAAGAGCTTCCGAGTTTAAGTTCACGTATACGTGACATTCAACCAGATACAGACGATTTTAAAAGATGGTCACGTGTTAACACAATTGTATCTGATTGTGTCACAAGATCAAAATTAACACTTCAAGATTTGCAAATTAAAGTTGTAGAATATATGGAAGATAATGATGCTTTAATTGTAGTTCATGGAACTGGATGTGGAAAAACATTAACTGCTATTACATGCACACAGTGTTATTTGGATAAATATCCAGACAAAGGAGTCGTTTTTGTAGGTCCAGCATCTCTTGTGTCAAATTTTAAAAAAGAAATGAAAACATATGGTGTAAAAAATAGGAAAAAATATGAGTTTTACTCTTTTGACGGATTTTTAAATACATATAAAACAGGAAATCCAATTTCTTTTAAAGATAAATTTCTTGTGATAGATGAAGTTCATAATATGAGAAATCCAGAAAGTGCAAAATCTATCAAATTAGTAAGAGCATCTTTTGAAGCAGATAAACGCCTTCTTCTTACAGCAACTCCATTTGTCAATTCTATGAAAGATTTTATTCCTCTTATAAATATAGTCTATGGGAAATTTATTGTTGGTACAGCCAAACAAGGAAGAGACCAAATATTAGGAAAACATATAGATCTATCAAATATTACTACTTTTAGATCTTTATTAAGAAATAAAGTAGACGTTGTAGAATGCAAAGAAAACCCGCAATATTATCCAACACGTATAGATCACCGTGTTGATATTCAAATGAGTGATGCTTATTATAAAAGGTATTCAGACTTAGTAAACGGAGAAGATTTGTTTGGTCTTAAATTTAAAAATCCAAGAAAATTTTATCACGGATACAGACGTGCTGTGAATAAAACAGGTAAAGATTATTATTCAAGTAAAATAGAAGCTTCAATACCCATTTTTAAAACAGGAAAATCAATTATTTTTACTAATTGGTATGATTTTGGAATTAATCCTATTATAGAAGCATTAAATAAATATGGTGTTACTTTTGATATTTTTTCAGGAGACATTCCTGTTATTAACAGACAAACTATTGTAAATAATTTTAATAATGATAAATTTAACGTTTTGATTTTGACTCGTGCTGGTACAGAAGGTCTTGATCTTAAAGGAGTCAGAAATGTAGTTGTATTAGACCCAACATGGAATGATTCTGGTTTAGAACAATTGGTCGGTCGTGCAATTAGATATAAATCACACTGGCATCTTCCAAAAGAACAACAAAATGTAAATGTATATTTTATGATATTAACAAAACCAGATATTGTAGATGAAGAAGATGCGGTTGAATCAGGAGATAGAATACTATATAATATAGTTAAAAAGAAAAAGGAAGAATGGGTATATTTATTAAATTTAATGAAAACTATGTCTATATAAATTAAAACTAAATATATTTTTACATATATAAAAGATGGAAAGAAGTCAACGTTTTACACCTTTTAACATTTCAAATGCCGAATATTTATAATAAAAACTCAGAACGACAATTTAAAATTAACTATAGATGCAAGAAAAAAGATCGATCAATTGAAATTCCAAAGACCGCTATTTCGTACAAAGATGGATCATTATTCATTTACAAAAAATACCTTAATAGTAAAATAAAAAAGTGTAAAGAAACAATACCAGAAATAAAATATGATTGTCGGTTGCAATGGGAACGAAAGCAATGGTATCTTATAATACCAATAGACGTTGTGTGTAAAGATTCTGGTTTTAATAAAACAGAAGCATGTGCTCTTGATCCAGGATCGAGAAAGTTCCAGACTATATATTCAGAAAACAAGGTAGAAATAGTTCGAATTAGAAAAGATCAAATTAAAAAGTTGCAAAATAAACTAGATAAGATGAAGTCACTTAGAGATAAAAAAATTATAAGCAGAAAACGATACAAAAATAGAGAAAACAGAATTTACAATAAATTAGATCATTTGATTAATGATATGCATTTTAAGACAATTAATTCATTAGTTAAAAATTACCAAGTTATTTTTCTTCCTATCTTCGAAAGCCAAGAAATAGTAAGAAAAAATAAATATGGTAATCGCAATCTTCTTCAAGTAAAACACTATCGTTTTAGAATGCGACTTGCCGAAAGATGTAAAATAGAGAAAGAAACAAGATTAGTTGTATGCACCGAAGAATACACCTCCAAGACATGCACTCGATGCGGATCGCTCAA
>Ga0194043_1002448_pt1 | contig 10240 bp, 11 predicted proteins | sample JunL4415m_MetaG_FD_161274 | JGI IMG/M metagenome (GOLD analysis project Ga0194043, IMG submission 161274) | Anoxic zone freshwater microbial communities from boreal shield lake in IISD Experimental Lakes Area, Ontario, Canada - Jun2016-L442-15m | ecosystem: Environmental > Aquatic > Freshwater >...
CTATATGACTATGGCGTGCGTGCAGTACTTGCGCCAAGTTTTGGCGATATTTTTTACTCGAACTCGCTTAAGAATGGCTTGCTGCCAATTGTGTTGCCTGCCGACGTCATTGAGGCAATTCTAGAAACGCTCGCAAGGCAACCTGGCGCACAAATCGTGGTCGACCTTGAGCAACAATGCGTGCGCGCTCCTGGGCTCGCTGAGCAGTCGTTTGAGATCGCACCTTTTTCAAAGCATTGTTTGCTCACTGGGATGGATGAGCTGGATTACACCTTGACGCACGCTGACAAGATCGCTGCGTTTGTACGCCAGTACGAGGCGAATCCTTATTCGTAAAGACAGCCACCAAAGCGCTCGACCTCATCCTGGGGTTGAGGCAGCGCGAATCCCCGTCTGTTAGGGCGGGGAGGATATCAAATAAAAGGATGAAGTGTATGAAGATTGCAGTGTTGGCCGGCGATGGCGTAGGCCCAGAAGTGACCGCCCAGGCAGTAAAAGTGTTGCGCGCGACGATTGGTGACGCATCGTTGCAGTTGACCGAAGCGCCGGTTGGCGGAGCAGGTCTTGCCGCAGCGGGCGATCCCTTGCCGGCTGCGACGCTGGCGATTGCTAAAAGCGCTGACGCCATTTTGTTTGGCTCGGCCGGGTTGCCAGGGGATGAAACCACTCCCTATGCGATGCGTGCAGGCGCAAGCTTATTGCGCTTGCGCAAAGAGCTCGATTTATTTGCTAACTATCGCCCTATTTTTATGTTTCCCGAGTTGATTGGCGCCTCATCACTCAAGCCGCACTTAGTCGAAGGTTTGGATTTATTGATTTTGCGTGAACTCAGCAGCGATATTTATTTTGGTGAGCCACGCGGCGTGAGCACCAATGCACAGGGAGTGCGGGTCGGGATCAATACGATGTATTACACCGAGCCTGAAATCGAGCGCATTATTCATGTGGCCTTTAAAGCTGCCCGTCAGCGCAAGGGCAAGGTTTGTTCGGTGGATAAGGCTAATGTTCTTGATACGATGCAGCTTTGGCGCGAGGTCGCTGAGCGTGTCAGTAAGCAATATCCAGACGTTGAATACTCAAACGCGTTGGTTGACGCCTTTGTGATGATGATGATGCGACAACCTAAACAGTTTGACGTGGTTGTGACGGGTAATATGTTTGGCGATATCGTCTCAGACGCAGCGGCAATGTTGACAGGCTCAATCGGTATGCTGCCTTCGGCCTCGCTAAGCCCAGATGGTCGTGGCTTGTACGAACCTGTTCATGGCACCGCGCCAGATATTGCCGGAAAAAATATCGCCAATCCTTTGGCTTCTATTTTATCGGCCGCAATGATGCTAGATTATTCGTTCAAGCTGCCAGAGCAGAGCGCGCGTATTAAACGTGCGGTTGCCGCGGTGCTGGCGCAAGGATATCGCACTGCAGATATTTTTGAAGCGGGCACTAAAGCCATCGGCACGGCAGAGATGGGCGATGCAGTGGTCGCTGCGTTAAAAGCATAAGCACTGGTGCTCGCCAAAGGCGGGCGCCTTTGCGGGCCATTTGTCGCTGGTTGCGAGCGAGCTCAACCCAAATTGTTTTAGATAGTTCACTGCGCGAATGACGCCAGCGTGAGTCACCCAGACAACATTTTGGTGGACTGAGCACTCGTTGAGCGCCTCGTATGTTCGAGTGAGTACGTCGCGCACGCTTTGCGCGTTGCCAAACCGGTGTGCATCAAAATCGTCTAGCCACGTATCGAAGGCGGTCTGAGGAATCGCATCCCAAGCGATGCCTTCCCAAGTGCCAAAATTCATTTCATTTAAGCGTGGATCGACGTTAAGTATTAAGTCATGACGCAATTCATGCAAGGCTTGCGCAAGCTGTTGCGCGCGTTGCAGAGCGGAACAGTAGAGCATTGCCTGTTGCGGCAAGAGTGGCGCAATTTTTTTTGCAGCCTGCTCAGATGCAGTCGGGTCGGCTGCGATGTCGAGCTGCCCATAACAGAGGCCCTCTGTGATCAGAGGTTGTGCATGACGCACAAGCCAAAGCTTCATTGAGCGAGTCCTAGCAAGACACCAAGATAAAAGGCGAGCTCGCATACCTGTTGAGTGGCGCCTAGCGCATCACCTGTGAAACCGTTTAGACGACGGGCGAATAAGCGCAGCATCAGCGCAAAGGCAACCAAGCTACACCCGGTTGCCCAAAGTAAAAGGATAGACGAGTGCTGTGAGGCGAAGGCGAGGTCGGCAAGTGCTAGCCAGACTAAGGCAACGAGCAAAGTGTACAAAGATATTTTGTTGGCGAGTGGCTTGGTTTTAGTCGCGACATCGTCGCCAACGTTGGGTAAGAGTGCTGCAATTAGTAGAGGCATGACTCTTGAGCAAACGTGCGCCGCAAACAGGCTCCAGGCCGCAAGTGCAAGATTGATTTGCCCTAGCATTGTGAGTAGTGCGAGTTTCGTTGAGAGGGCCAGGATAAGCGCTGTGGCACCGTAGCTGCCAATGCGTGAGTCTTTCATGATCTCAAGCGCACGCTCTCGCGTCACCATGCCGCCCAAGCCATCTGACGTATCGGCTAAGCCATCTTCGTGAAAGGCACCGGTGAGCATCACGCTCAGCACTGTGCTGAGGCAAGCTGCGAGCCAGGGTGCCGTGCTGGCAACCGGAAGCAGCGTGGCAAACAAATAGAAGGCCGTACCGGTTAACGCACCGACGAGGCACCCTACTCCTGGAAAGTGCGCCAGGCTTGCTCGTTGCATCGTAGCGTTAAATCCTACCCAGCGCGCCACGCCTGTCGGCAAGGGGATGCGAGTGAAGTATTGCAAGGCAAGTAAAAAGTGACGCACGAACTGCATAGGCGGCTTTCCTGTTTATGAACTGGCGTGAGAGACGCCTGCTGAGTCGAAGCTTGCCATCTGAGACAGTACGTTACAGGCGGACACAAGTAAGGGCCAGGCCAGCGCTGCACCCGATCCTTCGCCTAAGCGCAGCTGCAGGTGTAATAATGCTTTGGCATGTAGTCGCTCAAGCAATAACGCGTGACCACGTTCGTCAGAGCTGTGGGCAAAGATACAACGCTGCAAGACCAGAGGTTCGAGTTTGCTAGCAACTAGCACAGCCGCGCTGGTGATAAAGCCATCCACGACGATGACACGATGACTGGCGGCCGCCTCAAAAATGGCGCCAATCATAGTTGCAATTTCAAAGCCGCCAAAGGCGGCGAGCGCTTGCAATGGCTCCTGCGCGTGCGCGTGCAGCGAAAATACTTGCTGCAAAACCTTTGTTTTGTGTTGGATGCCTTGCTGATCTAAGCCCGTGCCAGCGCCGACGCACTGTTCGAGGGGTAGGCCCGTCAGTCGTGCGAGTAGCAGCGAGGCGGCTGAGGTATTACCGATCCCCATCTCACCCAGTAACAGTACATTGCCGGGTAAGGATTTCACTAAGTCTTGCCCATTTAAAAGTGCTTGCGCACATTGTTCGGCAGACATGGCAGCTTGTTGGGACGAGTCGGCAGTACCGTAAGCGACTTTGCAGGCATACAAGCCCTGTTGTGGCTCGAAGGTGTGCCTGACTCCACAGTCGGCGATGGTGAGCGTCAAGCCATGCTGGCGGGCAAGCACACTGACCGCCGCACCTCCGGCCAAAAAGTTGTTGACCATCTGCCAGGTGACATCACTGGGGTAGGCTGATACGCCCTGTTTTGCCAAGCCGTGATCGGCGGCAAAGACGACCAACTGAGGGGCTTGTAGTAAGGGCGAGTCTGTTTGCAAGATCAGGCCAAGTTGTTGTGCGAGTGTCTCTAACGCGCCCAGCGAACCAACGGGTTTAGTTTTGTTGATGAGTTTGTATTGCAACTGTGCGAGCAGTGCTGGCTGCTGTAAGTCTTGAAGCTTCGGTTGATTAAAGCTCATACGCCAAACCCGTGCTTGACTGAGCGCTTAATTGTCTCAAAAAACCCCGCGGCGCTATGGCAGCCAAAGGAGTCGGCCACGCCCGTCAGCGGCATCAGTAATGCCATTAATCTTCTATCCCGCGTTGAGCAGGGATACCTGCATCGAAGGCATGTTTGATCATGGTCATCTCAGTCACAGTATCTGCAAGCTCAATGATTTCTGCTGGGCAGCGGCGACCCGTGATCACGATGTGTACCTCTGGTGGGCGAGTGCGTAAGGTTTGCAAGACGTCTTCAAGCGGAACCCAACCAAAGGTAATCGGATAGGTGAGCTCGTCAAGTGTCACCATAAAGAACTCGCCGCTCAAGATCGCTGCGCTTGCCTTGGCCCAGCCGTCGCGTGCGAGTTGTGCTGAATGTTCAAGATCTTGGCTCTTCCAACTAAAGCCATCGCCTAAGCCTTCGATCGGAACATTTAATTGTTCAAACACGCGGTGCTCGCCAAAGCGTGCACTCGGCACTTTCATAAATTGAAAAATTTTGACCGCTTTGCCGCGTCCGTGTGCCCGCATCGCTAAGCCGAAGGCAGCCGTGCTTTTACCTTTACCGTCACCGGTATTGATGATCAACAATCCTCGGCGCTCACCCGTCGATTTTTCATAAGGTTTTTCGGTTGGTGGTGTAACAATTTCCATAGCAAAAGATCCAGTGTTAAGTAAGTGTTGGGAGGGCCACCCAATGGGTGCCCAGAGCTTGTATGGCAATGCGGCGTTCAAAGACGTTTTCTATTTCACGGTGTAAAGCAGGCTCGTCGCGTTTACCTGCGTATTGGACTTTTCCTTCAGACATCACGATCAAGTCATCGGCATAGAGGGCGAAGGTGACTTCGTGCATGACGCTCACGACGGTTTTTCCTTGGGCGATTAACTGACGCACCAACACTAACCAATCGACCTGGTGAGGAGGGTCAAGATTTGCCAAAGGCTCATCCATCAAGAAAATTTCGGCATCGACTGCCAGCAGTCTTGCGAGTAGTACGCGCTGTTTTTCACCGCCCGAGAGCGTGTTCAGCGTGCGGTCGCGCCAGTCCCAGGCGTGGGTCAGTTTGAGTGCGCGCTCAACCGCGAGGTGATCGGCCGAACTTTGGCCACCAAGCCAAGACTGGTAAGGGAGCCGACCGAGCATCACAACGTCGTAGGCAGTGAGGTCGTCTGCACTTTGCACCGAGCCCTGAGCAAGCCACGCGAGGCGACGTGCCCGAAGCTGCCTAGCTTGTTGTTGCAACGGTTGGCCCAAGAGAGACACCTCACCCTCAAACGGCAGGATACCCACTAGCGCCTGAAGCAACGTTGATTTGCCTGCACCGTTTGGCCCGACAATAGCGCACCAGCGTCCTCTTGAGATCTTGACATTCAGGCCTTTCAGCACGGATCGTTGACCACGCTTAACCTCAAGGCATTGAGCCTCTAAGGCTAGGCTGTCGTTGCTTAGCGTCGTGTTTGACTCAGTCATGTGTGAGGCCTCTACGATTCATCAGCCACATTAAATAGCCACCGCCTAGGATTGCGGTGAGCACACCCACTGGCAGCTCTTGTGGTGCGATTAAGCCTCGGGCCAATAAGTCAGCGAGTGATAACAGTAGGGCCCCCATTAAGCTGGCTAAAGGAAGTTGCCAGGCATGGCGGGTGTGCACAAGCGCACGCACAAGGTGCGGCGCAGCCAAGCCGACGAAGGCGATGAGACCCGTGTGGGCGACAGCCGTGCCAGTTGCGAGGGCAAGAACTCCAATCAAAGTGACGCGCAGTTTAGTTAACGGCAGACCTAGGCTTAAGGCGGTCGCTTCGCCCAAGGCTAAGCCATCTAAGACCCTAGAAAAGGCCACACCTGCAGCCGTACAGACGAGCCACACGGCTGCCATGATTGCACAAGCGGACCAACTGACAAAGGCAGTTGACCCAAGCATAAAGGCTTGCATGGTTTGCAAAATATCGGGGCGGGTCAGCGAGAGCAATGATGTGAGCGCGCCCAACACTACACCGACAACGACACCCGCCAATAATAGTCGCAAGGTGTGCTGAACACCTCTGGCTAAACTGAGTGTCAAACATACGGCGAGCACCGCACCCATAAACGCCGCGCCCGTGAGCCCGAGCCTGACGAACCATTGTGAGGCTAAAGGCGAAATCCCAAAGCCCGCCAAGATCACTGCGACACCCAACGAGGCACCCGAGGCGCTGCCCAAGAGAAATGGATCAGCGAGTGGATTTCGAAAAAGCCCTTGAGCAACGGCACCCGCTAAGCCAAGCAGTCCGCCGGTGAGCAGTGCGCCTAGGGTACGTGGCACACGAACATCCCAAATAATTTGCGTGGCGACGGGATCAGAGCCAAGACTCAAGAGGGGTTCGAGGCCTGTGCTGCCTACGCTCAAACCAAGGAGCAGAGTGACGGCGCACAGTATGCCTAGCAGGCCTGCGAGCAGCAACGCACGAGGCTGACTCAGGTGCTGTCGTAATGGCAAGGCGCTCATCGAGTAAACCGTTTCAGACAGTCGGCCATGATCTGCGCGGCTTGTGGCAGGCGTGGACCGGGCCGCACCAAAATATCTTGGTCGATGGTTGCAAAGGCACAAATCCGGTTGCTTTTGATGGCGGCCATCGCCGACCACCCCGGGCGTTCAAGCATGGCGATCAGATCGTGCTCGCTAATCATAATGAGGTCGGGTTGTGCGCGAATCACAAATTCGGGATTAATGCGTGGAAAGGCGTCTGACTGCTCTTGCAGAATGTTTTGCGCGCCTAAGCGACTAAGCGTCTCGCCAATAAATGACTGCGGGCCTGCACCGAAGGGTGCGCGGTTCACTTCGATATAGACCCGAAGTTGTTGGGTGTTTGCAGGGAGCTGTTGCGCCGCCGTCGATACGCCTTCGTCGATACGATGCCAAAGTTTTTTGGCCTCCTGTGGATCAACGCCAAGCACTTGAGAGACCTTCTCCAAGAGTCGTTGGACATCGGCGTGGCTTGTTGTCTCGAGTGCAACGACCTTTAAACCGAGTGCCTCGAGCCGTTCTGCAATACGAGATGATTGTGCGGTGAAGACCACGTCAGGCTTTAAAGACATGATGGCTTCAATATTTGGATCCATACCGCCACCAAGGGTAGGCAGTAAGGTCACTTGTGCCGGCCAGTTCGAATAGCGATCGACGCCCACCAAACGTGCGCACTGCTCAAGCGCGCAGACAGTTTCGGTGAGAGAGGGCAACAAGGTAATGACGCGTTGCGGCGCTGTTACCCATCGTGTCGTGACGCCGCGGTCATCTGTCACCAGTGATTGCGCGTTAGCTGTCGTCAGGCTCAAAGTGAGCAAGACAAGCACGACAAAAGCTACCCACGTTTTACCTGCCGCAGCGGTGTAGGGATTGACAGCAGCCGCGGACGCTGTGACGGTATTCAAGCCGACCCCTTGAGCGTCAGCGGTAAGCCCGCCGTCATGAGCGTGACGCGTTCACAGGTTGCTGCCACCATCTGGTTGAGCAACCCCAGCGCGTCAACAAAGGCGCGTACCTCTTGACCTAAAGGGATGACGCCCAAACCAATTTCATTACCAACCAACACCATTGGCCCGCGCGCTTGCGCGATCGCACTGCATAAATCTGAGGCTAAAGCCTGCCAGTCTGTTGAGGGGTGGGCGAAGTGTGAATCTGACGGCATGAGATGCGCCGTCAGCCAGAGTGTTAGGCAGTCGACAACGATCAGAGTGTTTGGCTGGCTGTACGCTTTGATTGTTTCGGCGAGCACCAGAGGCTCTTCGATGGTGTGCATACCTGGTATGCGCACCAATCGGTCTTGGCGATGACGCTCAATTCGTAGCCGCATCTCGTCGTCAAAGGGCTGAGCTGTTGCAATCAACAGGGCCGAGCGCTGTGGTGCCTCAGCCAGCCAGCGTTGGGCAAGCGTTTCTGCGCGGCGCGACTTGCCGCTCTTTTGACCACCTAAAATTAATTCACTGCGCACGACATGAGTCATGTGGCAAGATCCACAACAACGGCATAGCCCTTGACCGCAATCCCCGACGGTACTTGGGTGTTTCTGCAGTGTGGTTGATTGCACACTACAACCTTGTTGGCCGGTATCCGGGCTAGCGAAGCAACCTCTGTCGCCTTCCCAGTCGTTTGTTCAGGCGACCAGTGGCTAATGTGACAGAAGCGAAGCCGTGAGGCTTGTTCGCTTGACCGTTGCGGGGGCAGCGCAGGCTAGACAAGGCGCGCAAGCGGCTAAGTCTTTCTGCTTCCCGTTGAACTGCAGCCTGTGAACCACGCCGCGAGCACCAACAACGCTATTTTACTGGCAAAGGCCGTTTGGGCTTTGATTGCCCAAGGCGACCTTGGTTTTTAGGTGAAGCGAGCTAGAAAAGTAGTCTAATTACGGTGTGCATTCAAAAACAAAGGGAAACTCATGAACGGACTCGTCAAACGGCTTAGCGTCTTGGCACTGCTCGCGCTGTGTACTCAGACTGTGGGTGCACAGTCCGTTTATCCTAACCGCCCCATCAAGTTGATTGTGCCGTTTCCGGCGGGTGGAGGCACCGATATCGTGGGTCGGATTATTTCGCAGAAATTTGCGGCTGAGTTGAACCAGACCATTGTGATCGATAACAAAAGCGGCGCTGCTGGAATGATTGGCGCCGAGATCGCGTCTAAAGCTGCTCCCGACGGTTATACGCTTTTGCTGTCAACAAATAGCACGCATGTGCTTGGCCCCTTGCTGAACCCTGCCACACCCTTTAATCCGACGAAGGATTTCAGCCCTATCAGCTATGCCGCACAGTCGCCTTCAATGATGATCGTGCCGCTGACTTCACCAGCTAAAACGGTCAAAGAATTCATTCAACTTGCGCAGCAACAGCCAGGCAAGCTGAACTTCGGTTCTGCGGGCACTGGCGGTATCCCCCACCTGTCTGGCGAGCGCTTTCAGGCCTTGGCTGGGATTAAGCTCACGCACGTTCCTTATAAAGGCACAGCCCTGGCCATGCCCGATTTAATGGCGGGGCGCCTGGATGTCATGTTTGATAGTTTTTCTTCAGCCTATCCACATGTGCGCGATGGCAAGGTCAGAGCCTTGGGCATTTCTGCGTCTGAGCGTTCGGCGCTCGTGCCGGATGTGGCGTTGATTTCGCAAGACTTGCCGGGGTTTGTATCGTTGACGTGGTTTGGTGTCTTTGGGCCAACTGGCTTAGCACCCGAGATCGTGTCCACGTTGAATCAGGCGCTTAACAAAGCGCTCAAGGATCCCGCCGTTGTCCAGCAACTCGCTGGGGTCGGCATCGAGGCCGTTGGCGGCAGCGCAGCCGACTTCACGCAAAAAATTGCAGAAGATACGGCGCGTTGGTCAAAAGTGATTCAAGATGCAAATATTACGCTTCAGTGAGGCAGATTACGCTTCAGTGAGGCAGATTACGCTTCAGTGAGGCAGATTACGCTTCAGTGAGGCAGATTACGCTTCAGTGAGGCAGATCACACCTCAGTGAGGTCGCTTGCAGTTACGCCTTGCGATGTAAAAAGCGTTCGGTTAGGTCGCTAAAATTGCCACAACCAATCTGCGTGAGTACAGCATCGATTTCGCGACGCATAATTGCAAATACTTGATCGGCGCCATCCTGGCCTAAGGCTGCGACGGCATACAGCGTGGGACGCCCAAAAAAGCAAGCTTGTGCGCCTAAACATTTCGCAGTGATGACGTCTGAGCCGCGGCGCACGCCGCTGTCGAGCATCACGGTCATCCGCTCACCTACCGCAGCACGAATTTGTGCGAGCATAGAGATCGGCGATGGTGCCGCGTCTAATTGCCGCGCCCCGTGGTTAGATACGATGACGCCATCTAAGCCGTGTTCCGCCGACTGTAGCGCGTCGTCGGGGTGCAAGATCCCTTTGATGACAAGAGGGCCTTCCCAGTCGCGACGAATCGCGGTAACGGTGTCCCAGGTCGTCATTGGTGCAGGTGTGAGTGTGCCGTACATGTCGGCCACTTCATCCGCATTTGCACCTTCGCGCGCATAGGGTTGCCAGTTGCTCATCATCGGCATGCCGCCCGATTTTAGATATTGCATTAGCCAACCTGGGCGACTGAGGGTGTCTAGCATGATCGAGGGCGTCATGCGAAAAGGTCTCGTAAAACCGTTGCGACGGTTGCGTTCGCGATTTGAATTCACTGGCACATCGACGGTGATCACCAATACACCGACTTTGGCGTCGCGCGCGCGACGCACCAGATCCATATTGATGCGATGGTCGCTCGTGGCATACATCTGAAACCAGACGTTGTCAGGTGCAATTTTTGCAGCATCTTCAATTCTGAAATTGCTGGCGCTCGAT
>Ga0194043_1002455_pt1 | contig 10226 bp, 10 predicted proteins | sample JunL4415m_MetaG_FD_161274 | JGI IMG/M metagenome (GOLD analysis project Ga0194043, IMG submission 161274) | Anoxic zone freshwater microbial communities from boreal shield lake in IISD Experimental Lakes Area, Ontario, Canada - Jun2016-L442-15m | ecosystem: Environmental > Aquatic > Freshwater >...
AGATGTTCGCGTGCGACATCCAGCCGGATTACCAACAGGAGGACCTACTGTGAAGATCGGACGCTTTAACAGCGAGGCGGAATATCTGGAATGGTTCCATAACATGGAAGTGCAGATGGCCCGATACGAGGTCGCCCGGGATAGCGCCCTGCGGTGGCTATTGGCCTCGGCAATCCTTAGCGGGGTGGCGACCATTCTGGCGGGCATCCTAATCTTCTTATGAACCCACTACTGCGTTTCATTACCGGGCGAAAGGGCCTGCCGCTTTTCTCCCCGGCTGAATCAGATTGCCGGTTAGAATCACGGGCGGGCAAGCCAGCCTTGGTAATCGCTCCGCCCCTGCCCACCCTACCACCCAAGCGTAAACGTCGCCCGGAGGGCAGGGCGTGAGTCCCGCAATGCGCAAACTCCTGCTGGCCTGGGAGCCGGGGAAGCTTATTGACCTGGTCGCCGCCAAGGATCGCCGGGCCGAGCGCCTAGAGAAACAGGTGGCTGCGTTAGCCGCCAAGCTGGAACGGCTAGAGAAGATTCAACAGAGAACTTGGGGGGACAATTAGAGGTTGTCCCTCCCGGATTAGAGTGATACAATACCGAAAATACAGTTATGACTAATACAAAAACAAAGATCAAGAAAGTCCCCACCCAACAGTCCGTAGCGTTCAAGCGCCAGATGGCGATTGGCTCCGCGATTGTGAAGAAACTTCCGCAGTTGGCTACCCGGCCGGAAGTCGGCAAGGTGCTCGGTATCTCGGACGAAATGGTCCGCCGGATCGAATGCCAGGCCCTTTTCAAGATTCACCAGCAGCTTCACGCTGCCCTAAAGGAGCAATTCAATGAACAGTAATATTGTTTACGAGGAAATTGAGATTCGCGGAGTCTGGCTTCCGGTATTCTCTACCCTAACCTTTGCCTTCGTGGATGATTCATTCAGCCATGAATTCGGGATCGAGGAAGGGTTTCACTGGGAAGTCGAGGAAATTGAACCGATTTGCGTGGACGGCAACTTACGGGAATATGTCCTGGATTATTTGGCTTACTCGGGACGCGCAACCAAGCGGAATAGCCGATTCAAGAAGCTCGTCCGGCAGCTTGAGCGGGCTATTATGGACCACCTTAACGCGCTTGACCTGGATGCTTTCTGGGGGCGCAAACTAGACGAAGCCGCTAATGAATACGAAGGAGATAACGACCGATGAACACTACTGACGTAACTACACCCCAAGCGCTGGCCGGGGAACAACCCGTTCCCACGGAACGCGCGCACCACCCATACAGTCCCAGCACGCTGCAAGCTACCGAGTTCTGCCCCTGCTACCGTAGCCGGCAGTCCGACAAGCCCCATGTCCGCACCGTAGCGGGCACCCGGGCGCACGCCGTCGCCGAGACCGGAGAAGACGACCACCGGCTGACCGATGAGGACGCAGTGGCGGCCGCAGAGTGCCTAGACTTCGTCGAGCAGCGCCGGGCGTTGCTTCAGGAGGCGGCGGGCCGCCTTCTGGCGAGCGCCATAGCTGGCAACCCGAAGGTCCTAGCCGGTCCCGGCTGGCAAGTCCAGGAGTTGAAGGAAATCTATCTCCCGATTGACGACCTGGAATTCCCGGATTGCAAAGCCACCACCGCCGGCTACACGGATCATGTTCTCGTGTCGCATGACCAAAGCTATCTCGAAGGGTTCGACTGGAAATTCGGCTTCTGGCCCGTGGAGCCGCCGGCCAGCAACCTGCAAGTGATTAGCTACACCCTGGGGCTTTTCAAGATGTTCCCCAAAGCGCGGGTGATCCGCTTCTGGATTAGGCAGCCGCACCTGGACGTGACCGACAGCGCGGTGTTCAAACGGGAGCAGATACCGGAGCTATACCTCCGGGTCCAGGTAGTGGTGGCCCGCGCGCGGGAGGCCCGGACCAAGGGGGACTTTGCCCTGGCGGTTCCCGCGACACCTAATTGCAATTTCTGCAATCTTCTGGGGACCTGCACGCCGGTATGCAAATTCGCCTGCGAGGTAGGCAAGAAGTTTCACCCGCTGGAAATCCCCGAGGACATTACGCCCTCCGCACTTCAGGCACCCGAGCAAGCGGCCCTGGGCCTGCGGCTGGCGGCAGTGCTCAAGATATGGTCCGATGCGTTCCGGCGTCAGATTACGGATCGAATTCTCCGCCGGGAGATGGACCTCCCGCCCGGCCAGAAGATTCAGGTGATTTCCAAGCGGGAGATTGTGGACATGGACAAGGTCAAGGCGGTAGCGCTACATTACTTGACCTTGGACGAGTTCTATTCGACGCTCGAAACCACCTTCGGGTCCCTGGAAACCCTGATCCAGGACAAGGCCCCGCGAGGAATGAAGAAGGCAATGGTGGAGGAATTCCAAACCGGGCTGGAGGCAGCCGGAGCGGTTAAGCGGGGAGAGCCGATTAGTTTTCTTAGAGCCGTTACCCCGAAAGAGTAGTTGGGAATCGAAAAACAATTTGCTAGCGTGTGTGCGTTGGCATTAGTAAACAAAAACGAAAAACAGAAAGATTGATACATTATGGAAGTCAAATTCGGAGTTAATGAACAGACCGTGGCCGATGCAATGTCCGCTAAAACCACCACCGTAGTTTGCCCACCGGCGGACCCCGCACCGGCCCCCACCGAGCGGAAGGCCAACCCGACCGTGCCCGGTTCAGCGTTCCTTGCCACCACGGTGCGGAGCGGTAATATGGCGATGGGTCCCACGGGGCTCGTGCTTGGCGACAAGATTCCTGACTTTCAGGACATCATTCTGCCGCGCATGAACATCGTGCAGAACATCGGCAAGTTGAAGGACAGTTTCGATTCGGGCGCGCTGGTGCTGAACCAGCAGGATGCGCTTTTTATCCCGCCGGCAGTGAATGCCAAAACGGGAATCGTGGAGCGGGAGTCCACCCCGCCCGTGTTTCTGACCGTGCTGGGCTTCCGCCCAACCCGCTACTGTGAGAAGGTCCCCGGCGGCGGCAAGGGCATGATCGTGAACACGGAAGCGGATGTTCGCAGCAACGGCGGCACCCTGGATTACGCGGAATGGAACCTCAAAAAGGCCGCCGGCATGAAGCGGTTTGAGCCCCTGGCGGACGCGCTCGTGGCCATCGAACGCCCGGCTTCCTTCGTGGATGACGATTCGGTGTTCGTCTATGAGGTGGATGGGAAGAAGATCGCCCTGGCCCTTTGGGCCTTGCGCGGGACCAGCTACACCACCGCAGCTAAACGCGTGTTCTTCACCGCTCGTGCAGTGGGCTGCCTGCGTGGTGGGTATCCTACCTGGCAGTATGCCGTGAGCACCCGGGAGGAAACCTACGACTCCGGGAACAAAGCCTGGATTCCGGTTTGCCTGCCCAAGGTCAAGACCACTCCGGTATTCATGGACTTCGTCCGGTCGGTGCTTTCCGCACCCCAATCGGAAACCGCGTCGGAATAGTCCTTAGACGCGGATCAGGGCGAAGGCCGCCAACTAATACTTGGCGGCCTTTTCATTAGTAGGACTATAATCGTAAAATACTTTCAAATAATTGTGGACATGCGGCGGGGTCCGTGTATAGTTGAACCATGAAAACGGCTGAAAGATAGTTTGAACAAAAATAGTTTACACGCGTCCAAGATAACGAATATGAAAACAGAAACAATGAAGTATGAAACTCGCGAGCAGTGGCTCGAAGCCGCCGTTCGCTTAATGGAGCCGCTCTTTTCCAAGGCCGGCTATGACACCTTCCCGAAAGTCCGCGTGTCCTGCGGCTGGCCGTCCACCCGGGGCATCTCGGCTAAGAAGGCCGCGTTGGGCGAGTGCTGGGATAAGGCGGCCGCCGATGATGGCGTAGCCCAGATATTCATATCGCCCCGCTTGAAGCTGCCCCTGGACTCTTACGGGGTGCTGCCCGTCCTGGCCCATGAAGTGGTTCATGCAGTGGTCGGTAGCGAGGCCAAGCACGGCAAGGCGTTTAAGAAATGCGCCGTAGCGGTCGGATTGGAAGGCAAGATGACTTCCACCACGGGCGGCGAGAAGTTTCTCGCGGAGGCGAAGCATTGGGTGGAACAGTCACTTGGTGATTACCCGCACGCGTGCCTGAATCCCAGCGGCCGGCCCACGAAGAAACAGACTACCCGCATGGTCAAATGCGAGTGCAAGACCTGCGGCTATTCTGTCCGCACCTCCCGCAAGTGGCTGGATGAGTCGGGGGCACCCTTCTGCCCCTGTAATATGCAGCGGATGGCCTTCGAGATACCAGACGAACTGGCTGGCGAAGACGGTGAAAGCGAGACCGATTAACAGGCTCGCCATAACCCGGCGCTGGAAACCGTAACCCACCCCGCAAGTGTCGCCGGCACTGGAGCGGGGAATCTTTAACTGAAATTATGAATACTGAAACGATTGATTTAGCTTCTGGACGGTTCCTCAATGCGTCGGCTATGCGCGCCCACGCGCTGGCCTGTTCCGCCAAATTCAAGGGCGGCCGGTTCGCCCGGGTTGGCCAGGATTTCCTGGACGAAATTGCGGCCGATGTCGAGGCCCTTATCCGCGCTATGCGCAACCAGTGCCCCGCGCATGTTTTCGAGGCCCTAGAGCCGGCGGACAATAGTAGTTGTGTCACGGGGGCCTTATCTGATAAAGTCGCGGTTGAACTAAACCGCCTCATATGTCGAATGATCCAACGAAAAGTCCAACAGCAACCCTCCTGCGGGAAGACCCTGGGGCGGACTCGCTAATCGAGGAAAAAGACCGGACAATCGCGCTCTTGCAGCAGCGGATTGAAATGCTGCAAGGGACGATTGACCAACTAAACAACGAACGAGATTATAGATCACCCGGATGGTAAAATTATGACTACCCCTATTGCGATTGATTTTGAAACATTCTTCAGCAAAAAGCTGAAATACGGTCTGACCACGATGATTGCGGAGCAGTATTGCGCGCATGAACTTTTCGACTGCTACCTGGTGTCGGTATCCGATGGCACCACCTGCTGGGCCGGGCACCCGAAAGACCTTAACTGGTCGGCCCTGGAGGGCAGGACGCTGCTCTCCCACAATTCCCGCTTCGACAAAACTGTTTACGAGGAATTAGTTCGCCGGCAGCTAGCGCCCCGGCTGAATATCCCGGAGTGGCATTGCACCGCCAACCTTTCCAGCTACACCTGCAATCGGCGCTCACTCAAGGACGCCGTGGAGCATCTTTTCCGCCAGTCGGTTTCTAAGGAATATCGCGGCGTGGCGGAGGGCAAAGCCTGGCCCAATGGCTATACGGCGGAGGAACGGGACCAGGTCATGGCGGCAGGGCGGTCCGATGCGCTCTGGTGTTGGCGTCTTTTTGATACCTACGGCCCGAAGTGGCCCCAAGTTGAGCGGGACCTTAGCGCGATTACCGTGGACCAGGGTATGCACGGCGTAGCGATTGACCTGGAGCGCCTGAACCAGTATTTGAGCAGCACCCATGAAATGCTGGGAAACACGGAGAAGGTAATCCCCTGGCTGGCCGGCACCGAGGAAGAATGGTCTGAGTTCGACACGAAGCCCACTTCAACCAAGTGTATAGCCGAGCAGTGCCGGCGGACTGGCATCCCGTGCGCTCCGGTCAAATCGGACGATGAGGACGCGTATGCCGACTGGGAAGCCAAGCACGGGCCAGCCAACCCCTGGGTTTACGCAGTGGGGGCCTACCGCTCGATAAACAAGCTCTATAGAACATTCGTCACCATCAAAGAGCGGATTCGGCCGGATGGCACACTGCCTTTCGGATTAAAGTATTTCGGTGGGCACTGTTTCACGGGCGAGCACGAGGTCCTAACCCCGACCGGATGGCAGCGATTGGACGGATGGCTCGGGGGGAAAATCCTCCAGTATCGCCAAGGAACCCTTGCTTTTGATGATGCAGTCTCTAATTCGTTTCCTTCTAGTGGCGAGAGCCTGTTACGAGTAGCCTCGGGGCAAGTTGAGTTCGCTTGCACCCCGGGACACTGGTTGGCCACTATTAACAAGCGGGGCGAAGTAATCGGGAGGCAAGCAGAAGAAGCCCGGCATACTAAAATCCGTATTCCGCTTTCGGGGACCTATGAGGGCGGCTCGGTATCGCTACCCACATGGAAGGTGAAACTACTGGTTGCCCTTCAGGCGGATGGGCATTACCTAACCGACTGCCGGACAATTCGATTCCGGCTTTCTCGGGAACGGAAAGTTGCGCGGCTGCGCGAGATTCTGGTAGAGAGTGACCTTGATTGGAAAGAGGAACGCTACCCATCGGAACCTGGGGTTGCGGTCTTCCTTATCCGGCAGTTCCCGCGCTGGCTGGCAGGGCGGAAACTATGGACCAGCGAAACCCTAACTTGGTCCCGGGGGAGTCTGGAAGTGTTAATGTCCGAGTTGGTGCATTGGGACGGGACCCAGTGTGGGCCGGGTTCAGTGGAATACGTCACCGTTATACCAGAGAATGCAGAGTGGATACGGACCCTGGCGCATTTGACAGGCCGGGCAACAACCCTAAGTGTCTGGGGCGTTCGCGAAGAAGCTTGGAGCCCGGCATTCCGGGTATTTATTCGGAATCACACTGAAACTACCGTTGAACCTGGGGAATGGAGCGTCGAGGCTGCCCCGGACAAGGTCTATTGCCCAACCTCAAAACAGGGAATATGCCTTTTTCGGTTCCGGGGTAATATCTTTGTGTCCAAGCAAACGGGCCGATGGTCGGGGGATAGCCGGGTCAATCTTCAGAATCAACGTAAGCGGCCAGTAGTCTGCAATGAGCACGGGCTGTTGGAGACTGACGACAAGCGGGTGGATTTGGCGCTTGACGAGGCTAGCGAGACCGGAAAGCTGCCCTCCTGGGTCCGGCACCTGATCGACTTTCGCAGCATCATAGTTCCGCGCGCGGGCAAAAAGATGATCGTCTCGGACCTGTCGCAGATCGAGCCGCGCGTGTTGGCCTGGCTCACAGGCAACTGGGATTTCTTGGCGCGGGTAGCCGGCGGGGACTCACCTTATGTGGCCCACGCAAGGGCGTCAATGGGTTTTACCGGCGATAAGGTGGACAAAAACAGCGACATGTATAGGCTGGCCAAGGCGCGGATATTGGGTCTCGGTTATCAATGCGGGTGGGAGAAGTTTATCACAATGGCTTGGGATTTGGCTCGCTATGACGTGGCCAAGGATGACCCGGAATGGGTCGAGATCGAGCAGCCTTTCACCGGGAAGGTTTCCCAGGTCTCTGGGTATGGGCTCAATAGCAAGAGGATCGTCCAGGAGTTTCGGGACCAGAATCCCTTGATCGCCGGCGAGGATGGTATCTGGCGGCGGCTGGGCAATGCGTTCAAAGCCTCGATTGGCGGCGACTTTGCAATGACCCTGCCTAACGGGCGTAAAATGCGTTACGAGCAGGTCCGTTCCGTTATCAGGATCGACAAGGACCCAGAGACCGGCAAACCAAAGCGTGTAAACGTCTTCACTGCGAATTCAGGTGGGAGGCATAAGCCGTTCTACGGGGGAAAGCTCACCGAGAATCTTACCCAGGCTGTGGCCCGGGACGTGTTCGCCGAACAAGTCGCGCGAATGGTCAAAAAGGGGCTGACCTGCCTGTTCACGGTCCATGACGAGGCCGTAATGGAAGTGGACCCTTCGGTGACTGCAAAGGACATCGAGCATGAAATGTCCTTCTGCCCGGAGTGGCTCAAAGGTTGCCCGATTTCCGCAGAGGCGAAAGAGGTGGCGCATTACCTCAAGTAACGGTTGTTTAACCCTACCTGGTCGGGTAAGCTCCCGGCCACCGCAATCAAATGAACCACTTTTTCGCAGCAGAGAATCTTGTCACCCGGACGGTCGCGCCGGGGGACCCGTGGGACTTCCAACCCCTAGAAACCATTACCGCGCAGATTCGTGGGGATAAAGAAGCCCGGCAAGATTGGTATCAGAACACCGCGACGAAACACAATTTCTATACCGGGCTGGAAGGGCATATCCCCAACCAGCGGGTCGGTAAAGAAAACCCGCCTCGGCTCATTCACGCGTTTGCGGCGGATTACGACATCAAGGTGCCGGCTGATAGAATCGCGGAAGCTATCAAGGTAATGGAGATCAAGCCCACCTATTTTGAGACTTCGCTGGGCGGCAACTTCCGGCTGGTGTGGCTGCTGGAGACCTCGATCCCGGTTGAGTCCCGGGACTTTTGCACGTTCATCCTTCAGCGCGCGCACGATTGGCTGCGTCTGGGCCTGCTCCCGGGGCTCGATAAGAAGGCATTTGAGGAAACCAGCCGCCTGTATGCTAATGGCTGTTCCTGGGAGCCTACGGGGGAGCCGCCGATACCCTCCGCTGTGTCACAAGCCTTCTTTGTCGAGGCGGGTAAGGCGTTCCGGTTCACCGCCGGAGATGATGACCAGGTCCCGCTTGACCTGGTCGAAAAAGCGCTCCGTGAGAAATACCCAACCTTCGACTGGCCGGGGTCCTTCGATAAAGACTCCCAAGGGCCGTCCTTCTGGATTCCTGAAAGTGTGTCACCGCAATCAGCTATCGTGAAGGCCGGCGGGTTGTTTACGTTTTCGGCTCACGCCACCAAGCCGTTCTATTCCTGGACAGACCTGCTCGGGCCGGGCTTCACCAGCAAGATTCAGAGCGATTCGATTGCCAAGGCAACCGCCGATATTCACTGGGATTCCAAATCCTTCTGGCGGCGGATCAACGGAACCTACGCCCCGCTGGCCGCCCCGGAATTGACCTCCTACTTTAAGGTCTCCTGCCGGCTAGCCACGAAGGCCGGGCAGTCTGGTATCTCCCCAATGGAAGCCGCCTTCGATCACATTTACAATCACCAGCGCGTGGTCGGGGCGGCTCCGTTCATCTTCCGGCCCTCGGGGGTAATCCTTTACAACAAAGAGCGCAAGCTGAATACCTACACCGGGGAGGCGGTCAAGCCGGCGGCGGAAACCCAGCTTTGGGGTCCGAAGGGCAATTTCCCGTTTTTCTCGACGCTGTTGGATTGTTTCTTCGCCACCGAGGAACAGCTTGCGCACTTCCTGGCCTGGTTCAAGCACTTCTACGGGTGCGCGCTTAATCTCGATCCCCAACCCGGACAGAATCTCTTTTTGTTGGGCGGAGCGGGGATCGGAAAAACCTTCGTCAACCGGGAAGTGATTGGCTACGCGGTGGGTGGGTTTGCCGATGCTTCGGAGTTCATCATCAACGGCAGTCCCTTCAATTCCGAGTATCTGTCCGTGCCGCATTGGAGCATCGACGACGATTCCCCGTCAAGCTCGTTGCAAGCCCAGTCCCGGGTGCAGGCGATGTTCAAGAAAGTCGCGGCTAACCAACAGTTCATGCGCAATGCGAAGTATGAAAAAGGCTGCATGGTTCCCTGGGATGGCCGAATTGGCTGCACCACGAATCTCGACTTTGTTTCCAGCCGGATCATCGGTCCGCTGGATAATTCCTCGCTGGACAAGACCAACCTTTTTCGATGTCACGCAATTTCTAAAATCAAGTTCCCCTCGCGGAACGAACTAATCAAGCTTCGGGACGCGGAGATGCCCTACCTGCTTCGGTGGCTGGTTGATTACGTCCCGCCGGATCGGGTGGTGCCTGACCCGCGCTACGGCTACGAGGCTTTCCATGAGAAAACCCTATTAGACCGCAACCAGCAGGGTTCCCATTCCGCGTCCTTTAAGGAACTGATGATCGAGTTCTTAATGCAGTGGTTCCAGGAGAACCCGGGCGAGGACTTCTTCGAGGGCACCGTGACCACCCTTTTGCGGTCCTTGATGGCCACGAATTGCAATGAACTAATCATGCGGTCGATCCGGCCGGAGCAGGTAAGCCGCTTTTTGGAGCAGATACAGCGCGAGGGCAGTTTCAAGACTGAAGACCACCCCGGACCCCACAATATTCGCATTTGGAAATTTTATCGCCATGACTCCACTACTTGAACAGTTCCCCAACGTCCGTTTAGACCACGCACAAGAAACGGCGCTAGCCGTCCGTATCCAGCGGGGGGACACCGAGGCGCAGAATGAACTGGTGTTGTCCGTCATGCGCCAGGCGGCCCTTTACACCGCTCGCACGAGCCGGGGGGCAGTGCCGGAGGGGGAACGCATCAGCCTATGCTATCAGCGGCTAATGCGGGCCGCCAAGCGCTTTAACCCGGCCCGGGGGGGATTCTTTCCGTTTGCCAAAGCGGCTCTGCGGGGGCTGATGAAAACCTACTGGGAGGACCTGGGAGTGGTGCGGAACGCCGCTGAAAT
>Ga0194043_1002457_pt1 | contig 10220 bp, 9 predicted proteins | sample JunL4415m_MetaG_FD_161274 | JGI IMG/M metagenome (GOLD analysis project Ga0194043, IMG submission 161274) | Anoxic zone freshwater microbial communities from boreal shield lake in IISD Experimental Lakes Area, Ontario, Canada - Jun2016-L442-15m | ecosystem: Environmental > Aquatic > Freshwater >...
CGCCTCTCCGGCGGCATCGTCGACTGTCTGCCCAAGGATGCGGTAACGCCCGGTCCCCTCCATAGAGACGATCATCGTGTGCCCGCCTGATACCAAGAGAACAGCCATCGGCATCTCAACACTCGGATCTTCTAGCCACGCGGCATGTAGGTGTGCCTCGAGATGATGGACACCCACGTAAGGAACATCGAGCACAAGCGCAAGAGCCTTCCCTGCACTTACTCCAACAAGAAGCGCACCTGCGAGACCCGGGCCATGGCATGCCGCGACTGCGTCTAAGTCTGCGAGGCTCGTCCCTGCTTCATCTAAAGCCCTTGTAATAACTGCATTAATTGACTCGAGGTGAGCACGACTCGCGACCTCGGGAACAACGCCACCGTACCGTGCGTGGAGCTCCACCTGAGTCGAGATCACATTCGAACGTATGTCTAATCCATCTACCACTACCGCCACAGCGGTCTCATCGCATGAAGTTTCGATTCCAAGAATTGTCGTCACGACATCTCCCCGCTAACGATTCTTGGGAGTTCAAACCTTGTGCTTGAGGCGTAGCGCAGCGAGTATTGAGCTAGGAGGTCCCCATACTCAGCGCTATCGATATCTCGAACCCACATGATGAACGCATCCTCTGCGTTGTCTTGGTAGTAACCCTTTCGGGCACCTACAGATACAAAACCAAATCGTTTATAGAGACCCTGAGCGGCGCGATTAGATGCGCGCACCTCAAGGGTCATTGCGTTGACACCGCGCTCAAGCGACGACTTAGCGAGTGCAAGCATGAGCCTCATTCCGATAGCACTGCGCTGCGCTCCTGGGTCCACAGCGATCGTAGTGATGTGCCCCTCATCGCCAACGAACATGATCCCTGCATATCCGATGACACGACGTCCATCGCGTGCAACGAAGTAAGCGCGGCTTTCTTTTAGATCCAGTTCACCGAGCATCAGGGTGCGCGACCAAGGGCGCGGATAGACCTGCTTCTCGATAGCAATTACAGCGGGGAGGTGACGCCGACGCATTGGGGCTATATCAACAATCATGCCCGCCATTATTTGCCGGCCTTGTTCCAATTAAGCTCAGCGTCACTCTTACGCAGGTAACGGGGGCGCACTGAGTCGGCTAGTTGGCCCATGCCATTCTCGAGGTCCCTCGCTGCCCTAAGAACTAAGACTCCGCCGCTCGGAACCGAGTACTCAGGGCCGGCAACCTCGATTGAGTCATGGCCACCGAAAACCTCTGCGTAGACCCCTGCACCACCTCCGACAACGAGGACTCTCTCTCCAAGTTGGAGCAACCGATCCAGAAATTCCTGCGCAGATCCAACCTCATCATCAGTGAGGCGCTCAAGCACTGGATCGCCGTGATCGAGGACCCCGGTTCTATATGTTGCGCAGAACACTTCTTTGCGGCGTGCATCGAGCACAGATGCGACAACTCTCCCGTCGCGAGCATGGGGTAGAGCGAGAATGTCGAGGGTCGATACTGGAACTACTGGGACGCCAAGTGCGTGGCCCATCGTCATCGCAGTTGTTACACCCACTCTTAAACCCGTAAATAAACCAGGGCCAATCCCTACACCGATCGCATCAAGATTCTTTGGGCGCAACCCAGACTCGGAGAAGAGCACCTGCAGCGCGGGCGTGAGCACCTCTGCATGGCGTCGATCAGCCGGGAGGCTTGACTCGCCAAGAATTACGCCATCAACCGCGATCGCAATACTCACATGACTAGTTGCGGTATCTATTCCAAGAATTGTTGTCACTGCATCGAACCCACGAGGACTGTCAACGCATCTGATCGGCTGCTCCAGGCTTCGCCGAATGTTTGAAGCACAAGCAAGCGATCGTTATCCCCACCCTCAGGAAGTAACGAGAGTGTTATCTCGAGCCTCTCATCGCCGAGAGCATCAAGAGCGGCGTCACCCCACTCCACAATGGTTACGCCGTTATCTAGAACTTCGTCGATGCCAAGGTCTAAGACCTCCTGCATATGACCCAATCGATAAATATCGAGGTGCTGGATAGGAAGGCGGCCAATGTATTCTCGAACAACTGTGAATGTTGGGCTCAACATTGGCTCTGTGACACCTAGACCGGCACCGATTCCCTGAGCAAGTGCGGTCTTCCCGGCACCTAAATCCCCGGTGAGGATAATTAAATCTCCCTCGCGAAGAATCTCAGCGAGGGCTCCACCAAGAGCTCGGGTTGTGTCAACGCTGCTAGTTATTAAAGAGATTGAAGTCATTGCTTCACCTCCGAGGGGTCGCTAGCCAATGCAAGCTTGATCGCCTCAAAATCGCTACGTGCCTCAATGAGGCCAGCGGAACCACGACGCGCAACTGCAGCAGGGTGGAGAACAGGGATGAGCACGCCCCCACGGTATGCGACAGGGGTCCCTCGCAACTTAGTGATGCCGGTCTTTGTCTCTAAAAGCAGCTTTGTTGCAAAATTTCCTAGCGTTACTAGAACTCGAGGTGAGATGTACTCAATCTGCGAAGCGATGATCGGGGCGCAGGCTGCTACCTCACCAGGCTCTGGATCTCGATTGCCCGGCGGGCGGCACTTCACGACATTGGAGATGTAGACCTGATCTCGCGTTAGCCCGATTCCCTCGATCAGGCTTGTGAGTAGTCTCCCGCTGCGCCCGACAAAGGGCTCGCCGGTCAAGTCCTCCTGCGCTCCCGGGGCCTCCCCGACAAACATGAGATCAGCGCTGGGATTACCTGAACCGAATACAACATTGGTGCGCGTCTCGCAGAGGCTGCAGTTTCGGCAGATGAGTGCATCGGTTCTCAGAGAGTCAAGTGACTGCATATAACTCGACTCGCAGAGGTGCTTAGGAGCCTGAGCTCGCAGAGCTGTGCTGAACCCTGCGAGCAAACGACGAGATCAAGTCGTTTACGAGGTCGGTACGCTCGAACATCAGCATGTGCCCTCCGCGTGGAACGATCTCTAACGACGCACCAGGAATTGTCGCAGCCATTCGTCGTGCCTCCGCCGGAGGAGTCAAAACATCTGCAGTCCCACCAATGACAAGAGTAGGCATCCTGATCGAGGCGATCTTCTCCACGAGATCAAGATTAAGGAGTGCTCTACCGGCCGCCCTACGCGTCTCTGTCGGGCACTCAAGAACCATCTCTCGGGTTAGCTCGATGTGGCTCGGCAACGCTTCGCTCCCGAAGCCAACACGGCTCATCAAATAGCCAAGATCGCGTCGATTAAGAAGCCCGGTGACGTCAGGGCCACGGTCGCTAATCGCACCAACGAAACGAGCAAGTCCTTCGTGGCCTGATAACGGGGTTCGAGCCATTGAGGAGAGCATCACGATGCCCGAGACTCGCTCAGCAGCTATCTCGGGGAATGTCACCATGAATGCCAGTACTGCGATGCCCCCCATTGAGTGACCCACTAAGACCGCGTCATGCAGGTCCATTGATTCAAGGACAGTTCGAACATCCCACGCGAGGTTCTCAATCGTGTGCCCCGAAGATCCGGCGACAGATTTACCGTGACCACGGTGATCGAAGGCGATGGCGCGAAACCCTGCCCCTGGGAGAAACTCCATCTGCTTAGCCCAGGTTCTTACTGAGAGGGTGACGCCATGCGAGAGAACTATCGGAGGCCCCTCGCCGCGGCTAATTGCGTGGATTACTCCGCCATCATGACTCGGGAAGGTATGGGTCTCATCAAACGCTGGCATGAATTCGTTAAGTGCGTCGGGGTCCTCTTGTCTGCGTGAGCGGCGAACCGCGGCCTGCTCTGCGCCCCAGACTGCGGCGGCCGTTGCTGCCACTACTGCGAGCCCTACGAAGGTCTTATTGCGTGCGCTCATTCTCTGTACTCCCTCGGAACCCGCGGGCCAATCCCACAGACAATTTCATATGCAATCGTATTCAGTAGAGCGGCCCATTCGCTTGCTGTTATCTCCTCGTCGCCTTGTTTTCCTAAGAAAACAACCTCGTCACCGATTGATACATCGACATCACCAACATCTACTAGGAGTTGGTCCATCGTTATGCTCCCCGAAATCGGGAATCGCTGCCCTGCAATTAGGACCTCTCCGCCAACTTCGCCGAGGCGCCTAGGCACCCCGTCTGCATAGCCGACTGGAATCGTTGCGATTGTTGAGGCACTCATCAATTCATAACGCTGGCCGTAAGAGAGCCGATCGCCTGCGCTCAGCCGCTTAACGAATGTAACTTCGCTCGTGAAGCTAAGGGCTTGAGTCAGACCGTCTAGTGGCTCAAGCTCAGGGCTAGGAGCGATGCCATAGATCGTGATTCCTAAACGCACCATGCTCTGCCGCGCGTCTGGGCGAGTAAGTGCAGCAGCCGAATTGGCGGAGTGTGTAAGGACTGGATGTATTCCAGCGCTCTCAAGATCAGCGAGTACCGAACTAAATCGCTCCATCTGCGTATCTACGAATTTGGAGTTTGTCTCATCTGCAGTTGCGAAATGCGTAAACACTCCCTCGAGAATTAGGCCAGAGTCCGCCACTATTCGTTGAGCTAGTGCGAGCGCGTCCTCTGTAGTGCAACCGACCCGATGCATGCCAGTATCCACTTTGAGATGCACCGGGATCGCTTGACCAGCGTCTCGCCCAGCGCGCCCTAACGCATCTATGCCTGCCTCGGTGTAGACCGTTGAGGTCAATCCATTGGCTACAACGGCATCAGCAACACTTGCCGGGGGTTCCGACAACAGGAGAATTGGCGCTGTAATCCCTGCAGCACGCAGCAGCGCGCCCTCCTCCACTATCGCTACACCTAAGCGCGTCGCTCCAGCCTCCAACGCGCAACGAGCAATTGGCAAAGCTCCATGGCCGTAAGCATCGGCCTTGACAACCGCAAGGACCTCTGCCGGAGCAGAGTCGCTAACTAGGCGTCGAATATTGGATCGAACCGCTGCGAGATCAACCTCGACACGTGCAGGGCGAAAACGTGGGGTCACTTTGCCCGTGCGAGGTGGCGTATTACATCTCCTCTGGCAACGATACCTACGACCTTGCCATTACCGTCGATAACCGGAACGTGAGTGACCTGCTTGTCATGCATCAGAGTCGCGAGATCTTCTAACGAAGTATCCGGGCCCACCGTCTCGGGATCAGTCTGCATAAGTTCTCCGACGGTGGAGGCCGCGGCGATACGTAGTTCCTCATCGAAACGCTTCAAGTGGCTCGGGAGAGTGAACTCAATACCAGGCAGAAGCGCAATCGTTGTCGGAACATGGATACCGGCCTCGCGCAGCAGCAGGTCTTCGTCGCGAAGTAACCCAACAAATTCGTCTGCGTCATTCACCACAGGGACAGCACCGATCGAGCCATCGGCGAGGACTGACGCGACCTCAATGATGCTCATATCCGGGTGAACTGTTCTGACCTCTGAGGTCATAATTTCGCTGACAATCGCCATTGGGGCTCCTGGTGCTCTGGTTGATTATTGATGCTGATCTGTCATCGTGCCACTAAATCTGGGCCATGCAGCGGGTATCGCAGAAAGTAAATCACTGGCCACAAGGCAAGTATGCCCCGCGAAGTCGCTCGCGCGGCAGTGGAGCCAAGCCCCAGCGGCAGCGGCCCTCCCCGGCGAGATGCCTGAGGCAAGCAGCGCGGCGATAATTCCGGCCAGAACATCACCCGATCCCGCTGTCGCAAGCCATGGACCCCCTGAATCTACGATGTAAGCAGTTCCATCCGGCTCAGCGATAACTGTCGTTGGGCCCTTTAAGAGCACTGTTGCCGCCGCATCTCTTGCCAGCCCTCGAGCGGCAGCGACCCGATCTGAGCCGACCTCCCCCGAGAGTCGCTCGAACTCGCCCTCATGCGGGGTGAGGATCAATGGACCTAGCCCTAACTCTGCACGCTCCCGAAGAGGAGAGAGATCGCCGCCGAGCGCATTGAGGCCATCTGCATCTAGAACTATTGGGGCCGTCACTGCGCAGATGAGTGCCCTCACCATCTCTGCAACCCCATGATCTGCACCGAGCCCCGGGCCAATTAGGACTGCATCGAATCGACGAGCGGCCCCTATCAAGTACTCCGACGAGTCGCTGTTTAGATGCCCCTCCTGGCCCAACGGAATGACTCGAGTAATTACCTCGCTGCCCCAAGAGACTGGTGGCTCTATCGATTCTGCGGGCGTTTCGGCGGATTCGGCGGAGTGCGCCCCGCCCCGTAGCGGCGATTCGGCGAGCGATTCGGCGGATGAGCCCCTGCCCTGTCGCGCCGATTCGGCGGGCGATTCGGTGGATTGCCTCGTGCCCTGTCGCGGCGAATCGGCGGGCGATTCGGCGCCACTTGGATCTGGCGAATAGACGACCACAACTCCGGACCCTGCCCTGAGTGCACTCGCGGCGGAGAGGCGTGGCGCACCGGCCATCCCAAGAGATCCTCCGATGACCATGACCGGACCCAGCGCCCACTTATGGTCATTCGCCATTCGTTGCGGAATCCATTCGCGAACGCTCTGCTCGTCGACTAACCCGAGCAGAGTGCCTTCGCTGATCTCAATACCTATCTCAGCGACAGTTATCGAACCACAGAGGCCGCGCCCTGGTTCGAAAAGTAGACCAGGTTTCAGAGCGCCGAATGTCACTGTGCGATCAGCACTAACAGCGCTACCGAGTGTCGCCCCGGTGAGGCCTTGGACCCCGCTCGGGATGTCAACGGCCACGACTCGAAAAGTATGCAGGCCATCGGAGCGTTGATTTGTCTGCTCGGCGATCCATGCTGCATCGCCATCCAATGCTCCATGAAATCCAGTTCCGAACATCGCATCGACCAACACATCACAGCACTCAATCTCTCGGGCCACCGCACTCCGGTCGAGCGGCGAAGTCAATGCGAAGACCCCACACCTCACACCCCGAGAACGTAGAACCCTCGCTGCCACCACTCCATCGGCCCCGTTATTGCCTGGACCACAGATAATTACTGCCCGCTTGCCATAGGCCCCGCTGAGAACAGCTAGCACCTCGCGTGCGAGAGCACGACCAGCGCGCTCAACTAGAGCACCAAAGGGAGTACCCGCATCAATCGTCCTACGGTCCGCCTCTGCCATCTCACTGGGAGTCAGTACCCGCTGCATCCGATTAACCCAAGGCGAGGGCGACGGCCATCGCATTACTCGATGTATGAGATAGCGAGATACGCCACTCGCTCACACCTCGCGCCTCTGATAAACGTGCAGCTTTACCATGGAGCAGCAGAAGTGGCTCACCGCTGGACTCCCGTTTTACCTCAACATCTCGAAACGCGAACGCTCCTATACCAACACCTAGCGCCTTCATAACCGCTTCTTTAGCAGCGAAACGCGCAGCTAACCCCGGAACTCTGTCCCGTCGCTCCTCGATAGAGAACCTTTCGCTCTCGGTGAAGCACCGCTCCTCTAACCCTGGTCTTCGAGTGAGCACCGCGCGAAATCTCTCGACATCAAGAAGATCTGCACCCATGCCTACGACGTTGTTCACCTCTCGCGCCAGCGATCAGCGAGCGTATAAACCGGCACTGTCAAAAGATCCGCCATTAAGACGTCGCCAAGTAGAGCGTCATCAAATGTTGGTTCGGTCTCTGTGACTGCACTGCGGATAGCGGCATAGCGATTTCGGTAACCAGACAACACGCCTCGGGCAACCTCTGGCGGAAGGTTCTCGTGCAGATCAAGGTGCAGCAGGGTGAGACCAACACAGTCTGCGCCCTTAACCTCGGGGACAATCACAACGATTCGACCATCGCTTCGACCCCGAGCAATCGTGACCTCGCCCTCAACTGCTACAAGTTGCTTCGTGCCGCGCAATCTAGGGTCTCTCTCAGTGCGTGATACCAGCGTTGCGCCTACTCCGGAGCGCTCTACAACTGCGATCACAGCATCATCCGACGCAGGGTCTCCATCGATTCGGTAGCGAGTAGATCCCTCAACCTTCTCAACTGCCGCGTCGAGAGCAACCAGCGTGCGCAGGACGCGATATCCGAGGTTGTCGCGTGCGGCACCAGCTGCGAGAACTGCCTGAACAAGTGGAGCGCGCAGCAGCGCATCGTCTGAACGCGATATTCCAACGGTCACTGTCTTGGCCTGGTGCTTAATCGCATCGATCGGTCGGGTCAGCTCGTCAATTGCGAGCGTTAAGGCAGTAGTTAGCCATTCGATAACAACCGCTGGCGTTCCAACAATCCCCCACTCAACTGCGAACACTTCGAGTGGGACTATCCCAGTTGCATACCTAAATAGCGATGCGAGACGAACCGCGGTCCCTGCCTCTAACGAACCGTCATATCCACCTACACGAAGGAAGCCAAAGAACCGCTCTGCAAGCGGAGTAATCGCCTCGCCGAGGCTTGAGTATCCACTCTGATTGATGAGCGCTGAAGATCCATATGCATCCTCGATTGCAGCGCGCGACTCGCGAAGCGGAATTGCTGAAGCATCTATTGCAAGAGCTGCTTCATACCCGAATAGGTGACCAGCCATAGCGGAGAGGACGAACCCTAGATCTGGGTGCGTAACGGGCACCGGGAAGGTTGCGAGTGCCGCTCCGAAACGCTCCTCTCCATCATTCACAAACGCAATCGCGGTGGCCTTGTGCGCTCTGTAGATCGCGAGTTCCTTCGCAACATCGTCAGCGATCGACCCACTCAGCCCAGCAGCACAGACCAAAATTAAAGGCTCAGCTGAGAGGTCGATGTGCTTCTTATCCTCAGTCGCATCGCATGCAATTGACTTATAACAAAGCTCGGAGAGTTTGATTCGAATCTCCTGAGCTGCGATGCGATTGCGGCCATTCCCGACCACAGCCCAATAGCGTTTGGACGGCGCGAAGTTCTCTGCAATAGCACGCGCAGCAGAACGACGAGAAAGGACGACCTCCATCGCTGCGGGCAGATCGCGCAGAGCGGCTAGAAACTCTTGCCGGTCACCAAGGTCAGCACCAACCGCCGAAGCAATCGCAAATGCCAAGAGGAACCCTGCAGCTATCTGAGCGTAGAAAGCCTTTGTGGAGGCAACGCTCATCTCCACGTCTCTACCATCAGAGGTGTAGAGCACTCCATCGCTTCGATCTGTTAGATCGCTACCGCGTCGATTCACGATAGAGATGACTACAGCACCTCGACTCCTTGCTAAGTCGACAGTTCGATTCGTATCGGTTGTGGTTCCGCTCTGACTAATTGCGATGACAAGAGTCGCTGTCATGTCTTCGCTTAGGCGAAACCCTGACAGCTCAGTCGCTGGAAGCGCCTCAACGACAAGTTGGGAGCCTGCGAGGTCCGCGAGCGCTGCGGCGAGACTCTGCCCCGCCACAGCGGCGGTTCCCTGACCTATAACAAGCACACGGCGCAGCGCACCGGATGACAGCTTCTCCCGAATTGAATCAGGGAGAGCATCGCTACCAACGTCTACAACAAGCGCTCCATCGCGCTCAATCAACTTCGCTCGCAGCGTCTTGCGGAACGATGCCGGAGACTCCGAGATCTCTTTGAGCAAGAAGTGGGGAAAGGCTCCACGATCTATATCCCTAGTCGTGACCTCTGCACGCGCCAGATCTTCCGCGCCCACCTCGATCACAGAATCGTCGTAAGAGAAGCGCCTGATTCCCGCTAACGAGCCCGCAAGAGTTGCATCGAGCACAACGATCTGCCCGCGGCTCGCCTCTGGATTTTCTGGATCGCTTGGTGTCTCGCCATCGAGGCGTACATATTGACTCGCCTCCTCAACAACTCCATAGGGCTCACTCGCAACGACATAAGAGTCGTCTGCAAGGCCTATGTAGAGCGCCTGCCCGCTACCGCGCAATGCAAGCAAGAGTTGATTTGGATCAGCACCAGAGTGCGCAGCGATTGCCACGCTGCCCTCAAAGCTGCCGACCGTTTTAGAGAACGCTGCAATGAGTGAACCCGAGCGGTCGGCATCGTCACTTAGAACGGTTTCGTTTGCAGTAATCGCTCGCGAGACAAGCGCAGGTATCACCTTCGCGTCAGTGGTTATCTCAGAGGGGATTAAGAGCGAGTGCGCTTCGATCAACTCTCGGAAGTTATCGACATCGCCGTTTAGTGCAGCCGCTACGTACGAACCGGCAACACTCGAGTCAGCACTACCAGCCTCAATGCTATTTAGCGGGTGCGCATTGGCCTCGGAGATAATCCCAACACTCGCCCATCGCGTATGCCCGAGCACTGCAATTTGCGCGCTCTCGCCCATGATCGCCAGATGCAGGAGCGCATCCTCCGAG
>Ga0194043_1002459_pt1 | contig 10218 bp, 10 predicted proteins | sample JunL4415m_MetaG_FD_161274 | JGI IMG/M metagenome (GOLD analysis project Ga0194043, IMG submission 161274) | Anoxic zone freshwater microbial communities from boreal shield lake in IISD Experimental Lakes Area, Ontario, Canada - Jun2016-L442-15m | ecosystem: Environmental > Aquatic > Freshwater >...
CCAACCCATGCGTTGACTTCCAGGTGGGCGACAGCACCGGTACGCAGCCTGTGCTGCAGATGGATGGCGGGGCCATCACCGCCAACTACTTCGAGTTCATCCTCGCGCCGGACGGCTGCCAGCTGTCACCGCAGTCGGCACCCATTACCCCGGGCTTCCAGATGGCGTTCGACGGCAGCGTGCTGGGCACCACCGTGGATGTGTCGGCGTCGCTGCAAGTGGCCCCCACCACCAGGTTCACCGCGTCCATCGCAATCGGCGCCTTCCACCTGGGCGGCATGCAGTTTGAGCAGACCACCATCGGTGTGAGCCTCGATGAAGAGGCCGGCATCAACGATGTGTCGTTCTCCGGAGGGTTCAGCATCTTCGGCAACGGCATCTCGGTGGCCGGATCGCTCGACCAGAACGGCCCGACAACCACCGCGACCCTCAGCATGGCTCAGGAGGGAACGTTCGAGGTGGCCGGGTTCAGCCTCACCAACATGAACGTGCAGACCTCGGTGACCTTCGGGCCGGGCGTGGAGAACTTGAGCATCGCCGCGTCGGGCAAGGTGAGCATCCTCGGCCAGATGGTTGACGTGCAGCAGTTCGACGCCACGATTGATAACGGCGTGGTGGAGGACGTGCAGTTCAACATCTCCACGGCGATCAACGTGCAGGACGTGGCCACCGCCACGGGCGACTTTGCGATGAACTACCAGGCGTCGAGCGGCATCTTCGACCTCAACGCCCAGGTGGTACTCAGCACATCTGCGGGCTTCTCAATCGGCACGCCGGCCAACCCTGCCACGCTCAATATCTCGCCCCAGTGCTCAGCATTCGAGGGCGAACTGGCAATCGGCAGCGTGTTTGACGCAACACTGGCCGGCACCATCGCCTACCAGGACGGTTGCCAAGACCAGGTGCAGAACGCCCAGGGCCAGATGGTGACGCCCCACGCCGGCGACTTCTCCTTTGCCGCCGACAACGTGGCCATCAACATCGGCCCGTTCTCTGCTGGCGGCTCGGTGTCGGTGGGCAATATCAGCGGCGTGGCCTACGCGCAGCTGGCCACCACCCTCAAGCTCTCGCCGCAAAGCTCCAGCGACGAAGTGTCGATCGCCGGTGAGTTCCAGAGCAACGGCAACTTCGCCTTCACCGGCAACGGCCAGCTCGACCTTGCGGGCTTCAACCTGCAGATGGCAGTGAACGCCTCCAACCAGAACGGCAACGTGTCGGTGGGCGGCAGTACCCAGCTGTCGATTGCGGGCACATCGGTGTCGATCGCCGGTGAGTTCAGCGAGGTAGGCGGTGTGCCCTCAACCACCCTGACCGGCTCGATCAACGCGCTGTCGCTGGGCGGGTACGACGTGGGCAATGCCAGCGTTACCCTTTCGCAGACCCCGCAGGAAATCAGCGTGCAGGCAGCCGTGAACATGTCGGTGGGCTCGGCCAGCACCGGGGAGATCGCGGCCGACGGCGCCATCACGTTTGTCCAGCCCCTTGGCGGCGGCGATCCCCTCTTCTACGCCTCGCTCAATGCGACCCTCGGTATCCCATCGTTCGCAACCATGACGGGCGCGGTCACCTTCACCGACTGCGTGAACAACTGCACACAACTTGGGCCCGTCGACTTCACGATGAACGGCACGCTCGGTGAGAGCGGCTTCCAGTTCACGACGGACGTGAACATGTCGTCCACCGGCGACTTCACGGCCTCGGCCAACTTCGGCGACAACCTGTGCACCGGCACGATCAACTTGTTGCTGATCCGGGCGGAGGGTTGCTTCGACTACAACATCGGCCTGTGGATTGGCAGCAGCGCGCCCTACGGCAGCCTCACGGCAACGGCAGGGGCCAGCGTGGATATCCAGACCTGGGACGCAAGCCCCTGGTACGAGCCGTGGAAGTGGAGTTGGGGCAGTTGGCACAGCTTCGGGGTGAGCATCAGCGCTGACGTGCAACTTGACCCATTCAGGATGTGCGTAGGAGTGATGGGCTCGAACCTCTGCACCTAGGGGACACGTAAGCATTACGTTCCCCTAAGGACTTCCATACCTCCCCAGCAAGCAGACGCCATGGGCCTCTGCTTGCATCGGTACCGCATGGCCTCCCCAGATCGCAATTCCGAAATGCCCAAGCGGCATGTCATCGGCCTGAGCCTCATCGCGGCAATCGCGGTGGTGCTCGCCGGCTTCATCGCCGTGCGCGCAAGCCCGCTTGGCCCCGAGGCGCCCGTGGCCACGCCAAGGGTTGCCCAGGTGGCCGTGCCCACCTCCGAGCCGCCCCGAGATGCCCCGATGCAGAGGCCGGCCCCGGAGATGCGAGCAGCAGCAGCGCCTGCAGCTGACGCTCCCTCGCAGATGCCCGCTCCGCCGCCGCCCACAGGCGACCCCAACCCACCACGCCGGATCGCAGGGGTTGAGAGTCGCCCCCACCCGGCACCGCCGCCGTCCATGCACCGCCTCAACCCACCGCACCGGATCGCAGGCGTTCAGGATCGTCCCCACCCGGCACCGCAGCGTGCCGGCGGCGCGCGCCCGGATTCACCGCGCAAGCAGGCAGACGGGGGGTCGGGGGCGAACCCCCACGAACACCCCCCGCACTCCCCATCATGAGCCGACACCAGACGACCCGCCGCACCATCCGGCTCTACGCCATCTTTGCCTCCGTGGCCGCGGCGCTTGGCATCGGTATCGCGCTGGGTGCTGACCCTTGGCCCGGTCACGACCCGGCCAGCGCCGCAGCACCAGCCGTGGCCGCGGCATCACCACAGGTGAACGCCGTGGATGCTGGAAACGGGTACGACGAGCCGGACATCCGCACGGGGCAGTCGTGAGGGATATCCCGATCTGGTGGCTCACGTCTCGGGCAACCGGCATCGTCGGGTACCTGGCACTGGCCGGCAGCATCGTGGCCGGGCTGGCATCAAAGGCACGGCTGGGGCAGCGTGCGGCGTCACCCCTGGCCCGGCTTGAGTGGCACAAGGTGCTGGCGATCACCGGTCTGGTGATGACCGCCGCCCACGCGCTGACCCTGCTCGGATCGGCCCGCAACTTCTCGGTGGCCGACGTGCTGCTGCCCGGAGCCATGGCGTACAAGTCCATCTGGATGACGCTGGGTGTGATCGCCTTCTGGCTCATGATCGCCGTGGCCATCTCCGGGTCGATGCGCGCGCGTCTCGGACCCCGGGCCTGGAAGACCATCCACCTGTCCTCATATGGGGTATTTGTGGGGGCGACGCTGCACGGCCTGTTTGGAGGAACCGACAGCGGCCGCGTGGTGATGATGCTCATGTACCTGGGCTCGGCAGGACTCGTGGCGGCGCTGCTGACCCGGCGCCTGGTCGCTCCGCCCGCACCGGTGCGCCGCCCCGCGCGCAAAGTGCCGGGCGCGACGTCAGTCAATGACGCCAACGGTGCGGACACCATCACCTCGTAGGCGTCTCCCCGCGCGATTGGGGTCAGTCCCCGGGTGGGGTCAGTCCCCGGGCGGGGTCAGTCCCCGGGCGGGGTCAGTCGCTGACACAAATGTGCACAGCACCCCCTGAGCACGGCATTTCCCCGCGCTATGGGGGTCAGTCCCCGGGTGGGGTCAGTCCCCGGGTGGGGTCAGTCGCTGACACAAATGTGCACAACGCACCCTGAGTACGGCATCTAGATGCTCGGCAGGTCCACAACCGCACGCAGCCCTGTGCCCGTGGGCGCAGCATCCAGCCATACCTCGCCGCCCGCACCCACCACCAACCGGTGAACGATGGCCAGGCCGAGCCCGGAGCCCTCGCCCCGTGTTGAGCGTGGTGACCGCCAGAAGCGATCGAACGCGTGCTGGCGCTCCTCGGGTGACATTCCCGGGCCCTGATCGGTGATGACGATCTGCACTGAGTCGCCCGTGAGGGATGCGCCCACGATCACATGACCGCCGTCGGATGATGCGGTGACCGCGTTGTCCACCAGATTGTCGATCACCTGCTCCAGCACGCCATCTGCCAGGCGCACGCGGAGCCCGGGCGCCACATCCGAATCGACCGTCACGCCCGACTCCGCGGCCAGGTCGGTCCATGCATCGGCGCGGTCTCGCACCATCTCCGACACATCCACGATCGCCACCGCGGCCTCCCGGCGCTCGGCACGGGCAAGGGCCAGCAGGCTGTCGACCATGCGCGACAGGCGATCCACCTCGGCGATGGCCGCCTCCGCGTCGGTCTCGCCGACCGGGCCGGCACCGGCCCCCAGATTTTCGATGCGAAGCCGCATGGCGGTGAGCGGGGTACGCAACTGGTGCGAGGCGTCGGCCACGAAGGCCTCCTGGGCCCCCACCAGTGCTTCAACCTGCGACACCATCACATTGAACCGGTGTGCGAGCGCACGTACCTCGGGTGGCCCGTCGTTCTCAGGCGCCCGGGCGGTGAGGTCGCCTTCTCCCACCGCCTGGGCCTTCTTCTCGAGCATCGCAATGGGGCGGGCCACCCACCGGGCGATGAGCCAGCCAATAATGGCGACCGCTGCGAGCGTGATGGCGGCCACGCCCAGCAGCAGCAACCAGTAGTCGCGTGCCCGGTGCGAGATCTCAGACGTTGGGTACGTCACGCGCACCGCGCCGTACACCGTGCCGGATGCCGCCACGGGCACGGCGACGTACAACAGGTCGGTGCCGAGAGTTTGGGAATACCGGCTGCCCGTAGCCACCGTGCCGCCAAGGGCGGTGTGGATCTCGGGCCGGCTGGCCAGGGAGCGCACCCCGGAGATCGCGGGGTCGGTGTCGTACAGCACGACGCCCGCGGGCCCGGTGATGGCCACCCGTGCGCCCGACTCGCGTGCGTAGCCCTGGGCCAACTCCGCGGCCTTGCGCTGGTTCGCCGCTGTGGGATATCGCAAGTCGTCCTGCACCAGCGATGCCACCACGCCTGCGTCGCGTTCCATGCGAAGCAGCAGGTCCTGCTGCAGGTTGTGCTGATGGGTGATGCCGAGCGGCACCATCAGCACCACCAGAACCACGAGGGTGAGAATGAGGTACCCGGCAACGAGCCGGCGGGTCACGCTGAGGGCGTCCCGAGCCGGAAGCCCACGCCACGTACCGTCTCGACCCACGCGGGGTCGCCCATCTTGCGGCGAAGCGACGACACGTGCACGTCGATGGCCTTGGTCTGCACCGCCCAGGTAGTGCCCCACAGGCGCCGCAGCAGATCGTCGCGGCTCACTACCGCGCCGGGGTCGGCAATGAGCATGGCGAGGATGTCGAACTCGCGAGGCGTGAGATGAATCTCCTCCCCGCCAATGGTGACCCGACGAGTACGAAGACTGACCTCAAGGCCCCCTGAGGACATCTCGTCAGGCACCTCATCCACAGCCCCGGAATCCCCACTGCGGCGCATGACGGCATTGATTCTCGCAATCAATTCGCGCAAACCGAACGGCTTTACCACATAGTCGTCAGCACCGATCTCCAGGCCCACCACACGGTCGACTTCCTCTCCCCGGGCGGTGACCATGATGATGGGCACGCGGCTGCGGGTACGCCACTCCCGGGCCACGGAATACCCATCCATATCGGGCAGACGCAGGTCCAGCAGGATGAGGTCGGGCTCAGGTGCGGCGAGGGCCTGTGCACCCGTCGCCACGCGCTCGACCTCAAAGCCTTCGCGGCGCAGGCCGTCGGCCAACGGGACGGCGATGGAGTCCTCATCCTCAACGATCAGCAGTCTCATGGGTTCAGTATCTCCCCCAAGTAGGGAATGTGCAGGACCTTTGACGAATCCTTACCCTTCGCAGGCAGTATGTGAAGACGCTGCTTCGAACTCCTTCACAGGTGCATTCCTATGGTGTACCTGTTAGTTGTCGACGAAGGGGTTCATCGAGTGACCACCAAGGGACTCACCATTGCGGTAAGCGGCCTCATCGCCGCCATCGCGCTTGTGTTGGCCATGATGGTGGTGCGCGCGGTACCTCTGGGGCCCGACGGGCCGCACATCAGCAACGCCCAGCTCACGAAGCGCAAGGCGGCTGCGGACCGCCTGGAGGCGCGCCTGCGCATTCTGGCCAACGACGTGCCGCCAGCGCTGCCGGACGTTCCTCAGCGGCTGACGGCCGCGACGGGCACGGCGGCAACCGGCGCAGCCCGGGTGACGGCGAACGTGCCAGCCAGCGGCGCTCCGGTGGCGCGCACCCTTTCCAACACATCCCAGCCGGTGGCGAGGTCCTCATCATCGCCCGGTGGCGCACAGGGGTCTGGCGAGGGCGATGACAACGAGCACGAGGGCGCAGAGAGCAATGGAGGCGGACATGCGGACGACTGAACAATCGAAGAAGATGGTGCGACGCACGGCAATCGGCGGCAGCCTGCTGGCAATGACCGCCGTGGGCGTAGCATTCGCTGCCAATCCGTACCCGCACACAACCCGGCCGCCCGACCCCACGCTGGCATCGCTGCAGCAGCGGGAGAAGGTGCTGGCACGCGACGCGACGATCCTCAACGAGGAGCACGCGGCCGTGTGGGATCAGTACAAGTTGGCGCTGTCCGAGCGCAATCAGGAGATCGAGCAGATCAACGCGATCAACTCGCGTATCCAGGCGCAGCGCAGCCAGCAGGCCGCAGCAGCAGCAGCGTCAAGCAGTTCGCCGAGCTACTCCCAGTCGTCACCGCAGGCCACCTACGTGCCATCACCACCGGTTGCGAGCTCGGGCGCGTCGTGATGCTTCGACGCGAATTTCGGGCAATGGGAACCGACGTGGAACTGCTGCTGGTACCCGCCGTGGATGCCGATGAGGCCGAAGAGGCCCTCGCCGGTGCCGAGCGCGAGATTGCCCGCATCGAGGATGTCGCGAGCCGCTTTCGCGAAGACTCCGAACTGTCGCGCCTCAACGCCGCCGGCACGCTCGAGGTGTCGCCCGATCTGATGCGCATCGTCACGCTGGCGCTTGCCATGCGCGACGCCACCGGCGGTCGCTTTGACCCCACGGTGCACGCGGCGATGATTGCTGCCGGCTACGACCGCACGCTCGCCGACATCCCGGCCGACGGACCCGACGCGGGTGCCCCACAGCCCGGAGGCGGCGAAGTAGTTGCCGACCCCGGAACCGGGCGCATCACCCTTGGCGCGGGCGTGGCGCTCGACCTTGGTGGTATCGCCAAGGGCTGGGCCGCCGACCGGGCAGCGGATATTCTGGGTATGGCGGGATCCTGCCTTGTGAGTATGGGAGGCGACATCGCGGTGCGTGGATCGTTGGACGGCGAGCCGTGGCCCATCGAGGTGGAGCACGGTGGCGACACCGCCACCATCGGCCTCACCCGGGGCGGCATGGCCACTTCGGGAACCGACCGACGCCGCTGGCGCCGCGGTGGTGAGCAGATGCACCACGTAATCGACCCGGTCACCGGGCGCCCAAGTACCACCGATCTGGTGCGGGTGACGGCGATCGCCGAAGATGCCGCGCACGCTGAGGTATGGGCCACGGCCCTCTTGGTATCTGGCGCGAGTGCCGCAACTGAGGAAGCCGATCGCATGGGAATGCCCACCGTGCTCGTTGGATGTGACGGCCACACAACCAGCGCCGGCGGCCTCGTTTGAGCAACGTCTCGTTCTGGTGGATCCTCGCCCGCTCATCTGGCGTGATGGCCTACGTGCTGCTGACGGCCAGCATGGTGGCTGGCGTGTTCCTGCACAGCCGCCTGATGCAACGCATGGCGTCGCCCATCGCCCGCATGGAGTGGCACAAGGTGCTCGCCATTCTGGCGCTCCTCATGGTGGGGCTGCACGGGCTCGGCCTGGTGATGGACACCTTTGTGCACACCGGCTGGCTCGACCTGATCGTGCCGGGGTCGGCGACATACCGCACCCTGTGGACCACGTTCGGCGTAGTCACTCTGTGGCTCATGCTCATCGTCTCGGCCACGGCCGGTGCGCGTAAGCACTTCAAGGCCCGCACGTGGAAGGCCATTCACTTCGCCAGCTACGCGGCATTCATCGGCGCCACGGTGCACGGCCTCATGACCGGCACCGACAGTGGTCTGCCCTGGATGCTGGCCATCTACATCGCGTCAACCGGCGTGGTTGCCGGAGTTGCGGCTCGCCGGTTCCTGTCCGATCCCAATGCCCCGCTCAAGCGGCGCAGGGCGGCGCGGGCCGCCAGCGATCGAGCCCACCGCCCGGTGCACGTGGAGGCCGTTCCCGAGCCCGCTCCGGTGCACGTGGAACTGCCACCGCTGCCACCGCTGCCACCGTTGCGCGACGACGCCTCAGGCCACACACGGGAGTTCACAATGCCCCCGAGCGAGCGCGAGTGACGAAGTTCGCCAGACCGGCGCGATGGGCGCTGGCCGTGCTGGCCGTGCTCGCCGTGGCGGCCATCGGCGTTCTCGCCAACCTCGCTGTGCTGCAATCGGGTGCCGATGGTGCGGCCATCGGGTCGCTGAGCGCCAAGGGGATTGCCGAGGGCCAGCCATCGCCGGGATTGGCAGCCGGTGAGCCGCTCGTGGGCCCGGCGCCCGGTGCAGCGGGCCACCAGGATCCCGACCACGACGACGACTAAGGCGTCAGTCGTTGAAGGGCGCCCCGAGGATGGCGGCCAACACAACACGCGGGTCAAGGGCCTCGGGGTCGACCGATGGGTCGGCAGCCAGAGCCCTGAGCGCAGCCTCGCCATCGGCGCTCATTCCCGAAAAGGTAAGGCCGCCACCCTCAACGACGCTCTCTCTCGGAATCCCGTCGCCCACATCGACCTCTGGCTTTCCTGAGGACGCCAGGGCAGCAGCGCTGGTGAGAAGTGCGGCCTCGCGGCGCAGCAGGAGTTCCTCGTTCAGAACGGGCTCACTTGCCGCCGCCAACGACCTGTCGGCCGCAATGGCACGGAGTTCATCTGCGACGCGATACCAACCAGGGCTCACCGGCACTCCTTACCGAAGGTTCATCACTCCCGCGAAACGGATCCTCGGAATGAGGGCCGTGCACGCGAGAAACGGCGGCAGGATAATTGCGTTTTCGTTCTAAGCGCGCCCGACCCTCGGGGCATCAACGAAAACGGTAAACCCCGCGCGCTGCAATTTGAACCGGCCGCAAGGTCAGGCTTCAAGCGGGGCGGAATTCATTGGACCCAGCCATAAGGTCAGGTTTCCAGCGGGGTGGGATTTACTCCACGACCGAACGAGGCGACGACCCTCGCATCGCCGTTGATCGTCGCCTGGCGCTGGCCGTCACTGGGCTCTGCCGAGCTCGCGCTGGCCATCCCCCGTCGATGCAGGGAGATGGCCGGAGCCGCCGTTATGCAGTGCGCCGGCGCGTGGGGCGTGCGATCCGCGGCGCGTGCTGCATGCTGCGTGCACGTGCGTCGTCGGAATCGGTGGGGTACGCGGTCATCTGGATGACCTCCCCGTTGAACTCAAGCCCCGACCCGGTGGCCATCTGCGCGCTCAGGCGCAGGTCGTCGCCCAGACCTGCCGATGGCCGCCGGATGACCTCGACGGCCGATACCGCTGCAAGGAAGTCGTCAGCCTCGCTCTTGCCGATGCCCTTGCCATCCACAAACGACAGGGCATCCATAACGTAACCGGCAAGCAGCGCCTGATGCAGGCCCTCGTACGCCTCGGCCCGTGACACGGCATCCATGCACACCACGGCACCGGCGTAGCCCAGCAGAACCCCGCACTGGCCGGGGCGAAGCGGGAACTGGCCAACCAGATCGTCGAGGTCGGGCTGCACGTGGCGCACGGCGTCGGAGTACGCGGCCGTGGGCGACGAGCTGCCTCTCTCCGTATGGGTGTCGTCAACGGCGCTCCACACGGCCGACTGTGCGATTCCGCGGGCGAGCGGTGCCGAGCGCAGGTGCTCCTCTTTGGCCCTGCGCACCCGCGGGGAGCTGGTGCGGCTGATGGCGCTGAATACCCGCTCCTGGTCGCCATCGCCGTCATAGCCCCAGCGGCCGGCCTCGACACACGACACCGGCACAGCCAGCGTGCTGCGGGCCTCCACCAACACCGACACGTTCAGAATTCGATTCTGCTTGGCGCCTTCCAGCTCCTCGCCGTCGTACATCAGCACCCTGTGTGCGGTGGGATTTGCCACCAGCAACTCCCCCACCTCCCCGTGCTCATCGACCTCGGTGACGGACAGCCCGAGTGCGATGCCCTCGGCCAGGGTGATGTACTCGGCAACCGGCTCGGAGGCTGGAAACAGCGGCACGACGGTGATTCCCCGGTGGGTGACCGGCTCCCCGGCGGCGAAGGTGTGCGTGAGAGTGGCGGCAG
>Ga0194043_1002460_pt1 | contig 10216 bp, 5 predicted proteins | sample JunL4415m_MetaG_FD_161274 | JGI IMG/M metagenome (GOLD analysis project Ga0194043, IMG submission 161274) | Anoxic zone freshwater microbial communities from boreal shield lake in IISD Experimental Lakes Area, Ontario, Canada - Jun2016-L442-15m | ecosystem: Environmental > Aquatic > Freshwater >...
GGCCGGTGTCGGCGGCGCGGCGACGGCCTGGTCTGGACAAGGCCGTACTCCCCCGCCGCCGACACCAGCCTGCGCACGGCCTCCAACGAGCAGTTCGTGATCGTCGAGACCCGCGGCGGCGAGATCATCGGCACGGTCGAACGCGAACGCGTCTTCCGCTTCGCCCATCCCGGCGCCGTGTACCTGCACCTCGGCCGGAGCTACCTCGTGCAGCGCCTCGATCTGGAGGGCCGCACCGTCCTTGTGGACGACTTCGACGGCGCCTTCTACACGCAAGTGAAGACCGACAAAAACGTCCTGGTCGCCGGGCAGGCAGGCTTGCGCCCGCTGCCCGGCGCCACCCTCTTCTTCGGCGAGCTCGAGGTCACCGAGCAGGTGATCGCCTACCAGAGGCGCGACCTCACCGACCAGCACATCATCGACACCGTCAGCCTCGACCTGCCCGAGCAGACCTTCACCACCCAGGCCTTCTGGCTGGCCATCCCGGAACAGACGATCGAGAGGGCGCTCGCCGCGCTCGCCGCACTCGCCGAAACCGACGCCGCGGCCGCGAGTGACCAACCGGCCACCCCCGGCTCACTGCACGCCGCCGAGCATGCGCTCATCGCCCTGCTGCCCCTGTACGCGATGTGCGACCGCTGGGACATCGGCGGCCTCAGCACCCCCTGGCACTGGCAGACCGACGCGGCGAGCATCTTCGTCTACGACGGCTACCCGGGCGGTATCGGGCTCACGAAGCGCGGCTACGAGGCCTTCGAAAGCCTCGCCGCCGACGCGCGCGCCCTGATCGCCGAGTGCCCCTGCGAGAGCGGCTGCCCGAGCTGCGTGCAGAGCCCCAAGTGCGGCAACCTCAACGAGCCGCTGAGCAAGGGTGGGGCGGTGGCGCTTCTGGAGGCGATGCTGCGACAAGCCTAGCCTGGCTTGCGCTCAATCTCCGACCCCGGGCGCAGCCTGACCCAAGACCGGCCTTTCCGAGAAGAGCAGTTCTGGGTATTGTGGTGGGTAGTCGAAGCGAACGGGAGCCAGGCTCATGCGGCGGCGGGTTCTCCATCTCATCAATCCGAAGACGGATTCGCTGACCACCCGGCCCCTGTATCTCAACCGGGCCCTCTACTCACCTCTTGCGGGCCTGCTCGCCGTCGCCGGCGCCGTTCCGCGCGAGCGCTACGACGTGGTGCTGACCGACGAGAACATCGAGTCGGTCGACTTCGAGATGAAGGCGGACCTGGTCGGCATCTCCGCCATGACGAGCTACGTGAAACGCGGCTACGAGATCGCCGACGCATTCCGGGCACGGGGGGTGCCGGTCGTCATGGGCGGCGTCCACCCAAGCTTCATGCCACAGGAGGCGCTCAAGCATTGTGACGCGGTGGTCATCGGCGAGGCGGAGCTCGTGCTCGAGAAGCTCCTTGACGACCTCGAACACGGCCGCATGCGCGGCACCTATCGAGCGGACCGGCTGCATCCGATGGTCGGCCTACCGATGCCGCGGTACGACCTGATCAAGAGGAACCGCTACGTGAACCGCACGTTCGTGCAGACCTCCCGTGGCTGCCACCAGGGCTGCACCTTCTGTGCCGAGCCGCTCATGAACGGGCTGAAGGTCCGCTACCGTCCGGTCGCGGAGGTGATCCGGGAGATCCGCAGCTGCGGCTCCCGCACGATCTCGATCAACGACGCCGACTTCTTCGCCACGTCAGAGCGCCCGAAGGAGATCATGCGGGTGCTCAAGGGCCGAGGAATCAGCTGGCAGGCGGGCGTCACCTCGAAGCTCGCGCAGGATGACCGCATGCTCGAGCTCGCGGCCGCCAGCGGTTGCACCCTGCTGAGCATCGGCTTCGAGTCGATCTCGCGCGACACGCTGGACAGCGTGCACAAGCTCGTGAACCGGCCCGAGACCTTCGCGGCTCTGATCGAGAAGGTCCATTCGTACGGCATCATGGTGTTCGGGCTGTTCATGTTCGGCTTCGACGGCGACGACCCTTCGGTCTTCCAGCGGACCGCGCGGTTCAATATCGAGGCCGGCTTCGATGCCTGCGCCTACTCGGTCCTCACGCCCTACCCGGGCACGCTCACCTGGTACGAGATGAAGAAGGCCGAGCGCATCATCTCCTTCGATTGGGACAAGTACGATCAGACCAACGTGGTCTATCGGCCGGCGCGGATGTCCGGAGATGAGCTGCGCCTGGGTCAGATCGCGGCGTACGAGACCTTCTACGCCCCCTCGTCCCTGGCGCGTCGCTTCCCGCTCCGCGGCAAGCGCCGGCGGCTCCAGTGGTCCATCTACAATCTCTTCATGAAGAGGGGCGCCGCGGCCGACCGCAAGCACGTGATCGCCGCGCCGACGGCGGCGCCCGACGTGGCGCCGGCGCCGCCCATCCTTCCCCTCAAGCGAGAGTGGCGCCAGGCGGTTCTCGAAGCCACCGGAGACCTTGGCGAGACGGACCCGGCACTGATGAAGATGGCGGCGGCCGTAGTCCGGGAGGAGTGAGCCACCCTCGCCCCTGTTCCCCGCACAACGGGGCCGGGGCGGTCGCGGCCCTTCTCGGCGTCGTCGCCATGGCGTTCATCGGCTTTCTCGCCCCAGGCCCAGGACATGCCATTGGTGGCCCACTGGGCTGGTCCCCACGACTGGGCGCCTGCACCCGCGAAGGCGCTCACGGCTTCTCGCAGATTGTTCGGGCAGGAAGAACGCACCGCTGAGTCACGGTCTGCAAACCTTCCCCGCGGGCCGGCCGGCTCTCGCGCAGGCAGAGGGTGAACGGCGCCTGTCGGTGGCCGGCGCATCGATGAGGCGGTCGTTCAACATAATCTTGGGTCGACGATCGCCGGGCCGACACGGAGCGGGTAGCGGCCCTTTTGCAGGGTCCCCGCCCGCCTGGGTCACGATCTGGTGATCACGCGCCGATTCGTGCACCGTGTCCGCCGGACGCTCCACGGCGACGACCGTCTGCGCGAGCTCGTGCCGGCCTGTGCCGGTTCGCGCCGGCTGCAGATCCTTCAGCAGCGCGCGGGCCCATGACGCGCACGTCCCGCCGCAGGTAGTCGCCCTCTCCGCCGAAGACGGGCCAGGGGTCGCCTGTCGGCGCGCCGGCAAGGTTCCGCCATTTGAGCAGCCCTTTTCAGCATGTCGCCGGCCACGGTCTGGCCGGACTTGATCGCCCACGGGCCAGAGGACGCTGGCCTCGTCAGGCAGAACATCGACCTCAGTGCCCGTACTGTCGCGCCAGAAGTACGAGCTTGACGGCGAAGCCCAAGAACGGAACCACGCGTCGATCGCGAGGGTGATGTCGAAGGCGCTTGATGTGGCTGTGGTCAACACCGGCGAGAGTGACGCTGGTCGCACTATCACTCGTCGCCAGGTTGCCGTTCGCGTCTTCGATGCGAACCGTAACGGATGGAGTGATCTACGCGGCGGCGGCCCTGTTCGAGGGCTGCACGCCGAAGGCCAGCTTGTTGGCCGCGCCGGCCGTCGCACCCGAGGTCCAGCTGGCTACCGCGGCGATGCCACTGGGGTCGGTCGTCGTTGTGAGCCTCGATTCTACCCCCACCAACCGCGTCTATCGGCAACCGCGACGGTTGTTCTAAGGCTGCGTTCATGCTTCCAGAGGCCAGTCGGCGCGCGGCCGCGGGCCCTCAGGCGTGGCTTCGCCAACCACCAGGGACCGTCCGGCCGACGCACCGTCATGGGGTGCACGGCGCCTGTCGTTGGCCGTCGCATCGATGGGGCGGGCGTTCAACGTGATCGGGGGGCGATGATCGGCGTGCCAACACGGAGCGGGTAGCAGCCCTCGCGCCGGTCCCCGCGCGGTCGGGTCAGGGCCGGCGGGGTGTCCCTCGATCGGCGCCGATCCGTGTCCGCCGGGAGCAGCCTGACCCACGAACGCCATTTCCGGAAGGGGCAGTTCTTGGTATTGTGATGCCTGTCGAATCGAACAGGAGCCAGGCTCATGCACCGTCGGGTCCTCCATCTCATCAATCCGCAGACGGATTCCTTCACCACCCGCCCCTTGTATCTCAGGCGGGCGCTCTACTCGCCTCTTGCGGGTCTGCTTGCCGTCGCCGGCGCCGTTCCGCGCGACCGCTACGATGTGGTGCTGACCGACGAGAACATCGAGTCGATCGACTTCGAGCTGAAGGCGGACCTGGTCGGCATCTCCGCCATGACGAGCTATGTGAAACGCGGCTACGAGATCGCCGACGCCTTCCGGGCACGAGGCGTGCCGGTCGCCATGGGCGGCGTCCACCCGAGCTTCATGCCGCAGGAGGCGCTCAGGCATTGTGACGCGGTGGTCATCGGGGAGGCGGAGCTCGTGCTCGAGAAGCTCCTCGGCGACCTCGAGCAGGGCCGCATGCGCGGCGCCTATCGGGCCGACCGGCTGCACCCCATGACCGGCTTGCCGATGCCGCGGTACGACCTGATCAAGAAGAATCGCTACGTGAACCGCACGTTCGTGCAGACGTCGCGGGGCTGCCCTCAGGGCTGCACGTTCTGCGCCGAGCCGCTCATGAACGGGCTGAAGCTCCGTTACCGTCCGCTGGCGGAGGTGATGCGGGAGATCGAGATCTGCGGCTCCCGCACGATCACGATGAACGACGCCGACTTCTTCGGCACGACGGAGCGCCCCAAGGAGATCATGCGGGCGCTCAAGGGCCGCGGCGTCCACTGGCAGGCGAGCGTCACCTCGAGGCTCGCGCAGGACGACCGCATGCTCGAGCTCGCCGCCGCCGCCGGCTGCACCATGCTGCACGTCGGCTTCGAGTCGATCTCGCGCGACACGCTGAAGAGCGTGCACAAGCACGTGAACCGGCCCGAGACCTTCGCCGCCCTGGTCGAGAAGGTCCATTCGTACGGCATCATGGTGTTCGGCCTGTTCATGTTCGGCTTCGACGGCGACGACCCCTCGGTCTTCCAGCGGACCGCGCGGTTCACTGTCGAGGCCGGCTTCGATGTCTGCGGCTATTCAGTCGTCACGCCCTATCCGGGCACGCTCCTCTGGTACGAGCTGAAGAAGGCCGAGCGCATCATCTCCTTCGATTGGGACAAGTACGACCAGGCCAACGTGGTCTTTCAGCCGGCGCGGATGTCCCGCGATGAGCTCCGCCTGGGTCAGATCGCGGCTCACGAGACGTTCTACGCCCCCTCGTCCCTGGCGCGTCGCTTCCCGCTGCGCGGCAAGCGCAGTCGGCTCCAGTGGTCGATCTACAATCTCTTCGTGAAGAGGGGCGCGCCCGCCGACCGCAAGACAGCGGTCCCCGCGGCGACGGAGGCGCCCGACGTGGCGCCGGCGCCGCCCATCCTTCCCCTCGATCCGGAGTGGCGCCAGGCGATTCTCGCAGCGAGCGGGGATCTTGGCGAGACTGACCCGGCGATGATGAAGACGGCGGCGGCTGTGGCCCCAGAGCGGGAGTGAGGGGTCTGCAACAACGCGCCGATGGTCACGCTCGCGGGTGCTCGGCGAGCCCTACGTCACGGCCGTGCGCGGCCGCGCCGCCCCGTCGCCGCGCCTCCAGCCGCCGGCGCCTCCGGCCGCCGGCGCACGTTACCCCGGCAGCGTGCTCACTACGGCAGAAGCACGACACTCCCATACGCGTACGAGGAGGTAGTGGCGCGATGCTCACTGTCGGCAGGCGCGTACGCCTGCAGGCGGCAAGCTACAGGGTAGCCGGGCGCGTCCAGTGTTACTGTCGCCGCGTAGCGGCGGGAGGCCTCGTTGGTCGCCCAGACGGTCTTCTCCAGCTCCCAGCCGCCGCCCAGCAGGTCTTTGTAGTAGCACCTGATCTGCACCGACCGTGCCCCGGTAGCATGCTTCGGGCGCAGCGTCCCCCACACATCGAACGACTCCCCGCTGACCACGACGCGCGGGAAGTGCGGCCGGCCGAGCTTGACGCGAGGCAACGACCGCGCGGCCGCGTCCGCCGCGCCGACCACGGCCGCGCCGACGCTGAGCGTCAGCAGCAGCGCGAACAGCGCCGCGGCGAGACGTCTCTTCGATCCTGCACGCTGTCTCATGACTCCTCCTTGAGTGCCGTATTTGCCACAGAGTCCCGCGGTGACGAGCCGCGGACGGCTGTCGTCGCGATTCGCCAGCCCCGCTCGCTTCACGCCGGCCTCCTCTCTCGTGGACCGCGGGTGACGGCTCATCCTACTCCCCTGATGACGCGGCGTTGCCGTTGGGCGGTGGGAAGCTCCGTGCGTGTGGGATGGGTCCAGGTGTCGCCACCATCCCGGCGCCGGCGCGCCTGAGCCGGGGCGTGACGGCAAGCGCGTGCCCTGCGCTCCACCGGAGAAAAAGACGAGCGGGCGCGGTCCTACCTCACCGAGGCCTTCAGAATGAGATCCCCGGCCTCCATGCGGTCGAGCGCGGCGAAGCCCTTGACGACCTGCCCGAACAGCGTGTACATGCCGTCGAGGTGAGGGTCCTGGACGTGGGTGATGAAGAGCTGCGAATCCCCGCTGTTGAACAGATCGCCGCGCGACATGCCCACGGCGCCGCGTGCGAAGCGCAGCGTGTTGATCTCGGCGCGCAGCATGTAGGTCTGCGCTTCCCATCCGAGCGGGCTCGGCGAGCCGCCCTGGATGACGAAGCTCGGCGCCACCCGCTGCCAGGTCTTGCCGTCGAAGAAGCCGCGCCTGACGAGGCCGACGAAGTTGGCCACGTGGATGGGCGCCGCGTCGCGGTAGCATTTGATCCTGATCACGCCCCTGGTCGTGCGCAGAGTCACCAGCGGGAATCTGGGCGTCGCCAGGCTCCGGTAGGGCGAGAAGGTGAGGGTGAGGGTCTCGGAGGGCGCCGTGACGTCCGTGAACCCTCTGCCGAGCAGGATCGTGTACGCGGCGACCGCGACGGGGTAGGCGGGGTCGGCGAGCATGGCGCGCAGGTGCGCGTTGCTGTCGGCGCCGGTGAAGGCTCCGACGACGGCGACGGCGGCGGCGCGCAGGAAGGTGAAGCGCGCGGCCGTGCTCTCCTGGTACGCGCGCCAGCCGAGGGCGAGCGTCCGCGGCTCCCTACGCGCGGCGAGCGCCGTGAGGGCCGCGTTCCTTACGTCGACCTGGTCTGATTCGAGGTTGTCCCGGATCGCGGCGAACGCCTCCGCCCCGGGGTCGCCGGCGAGCAGCGCGAGGAGGGCGCACCGCACGGCGACGGAACCATCGGCGAGGGCCCGGTCGACGATGGTCTTCCTCGAGTCGCCGCTGAGAGCGGCGGCGGCCTCGACGGCCGCCGCCCGCACGTACTCGTCGGCGTCGGACATGGCGGCGAGGACGTCAGCGGCGGCGGCGGCCTTGAGGCGTGCGCCGAGGGCCTTCACGGCGGCGCACCTCACCTCCCCGCTGCTGTCCGCCGCCAGCCGCCGCAGCCAGGCGGCGGCCGATCCGTCGAAAACGCCGGCCGCACCGAGAGCGGTCGCGACCGCCGAGCGCACGTGCGGCGCGGGATCGTCGAGGCACGCCGCGACCAGCTCGCCGGCGCCGATGGCCGCGGCCGCCTGCACGGCCGCGCGGCGCACGATGGGCCCGCGATCGCTCAGCCGCGCCTCCACCGCCGCCTCCGCCGCCGGGTCGGCGATCTTCGTCAGCGCGATGAGGGCGAAGAAGCGCGTCCACAGGTTGCGGTCCGCCGACAGCTCGACGGCGATGGCCAGCCCTCTGGCGTCCTTGAAGCGCGCGAACCCGTAGACCACGTTGCGGCGGACCTGCGCGTCGTCGTCCGCCGCCAGGGCGGGAAGCCGATCGACGATCGCCTGCGGAAGGTCCGGCGGCGCCCGGTCCGGGTCGCGCTGGCGCAGGACGAAGCGGTAGCGGAACAGGGCCATGAGCGCCGCGGCGCGGACGCGGGCGGAGGGGTCCGCGAGCAGCGCCCCGACCAGCTCCGGCGTGCGCTCCAGCCCTATCTTGCCGATGGCCTCGACGGCGGCGAGACGGACGCTCAGACTCTGGTCGCCGAGGAACGGCGTGATGGCGTCGGCGATCGCGGCTTCACGTCCGTTGGTGAATCCCGGCCTCCAGGCGAGCTGGCCGAGGGCAAAAATGGCCGCCTTGCGGACGCTCGGCGCCTTGTCGCCGAGCAGCGTCAGCAGCGGGTCCACGCACTCCGGCGTCTGGATGCGTCCGTAGGCGGTCGCCGCCCGCGCGCGCGCGCCAGCCGACGTCGAGTGGGCCCCCGCGACGAGCGCGGGGGCCGCCGGATCGAGCCTGTCCTCCGCGTCCGTGATCGGATGGATGTGCGCGAGCACGACGGCGGGGCACAGAAGACCGACGGCGAGCAGTGTCGCCACGAAGGCGAGCAGCGCCGCGCCGCGTCCGGTCAGGCGCGTCGCCACAGCGGCCACCCCTCCGTGAAGTGAATGCACCATGCTTCGACCTGTGAGATCGCCGTGCGGATGGTGGCGCTTCTGGCGGCGATTCCGCGGCCAGTCCGGCAAGCGTCCGGCGCGCCCATCGGCGTCTCCCTGGACCCGCACAGCACGTGATGCCGGAGGGGGTCCAGAGGGCTGAAGCCCTCCGCACCCCCTCCCCGCAGTTGAACGGCTGAACGACTAGAACGCCCGGATGGCACGCACCCTCTCCGTGTTGTTCTTGCTGTAGTCGTCCTGGTAGGCATTGTCAAAGTTCTGGACCCACGCGTAGGTCGCATCGATCTGGGACGAGCTCCAGTAGTTGTCGGACACAAACCCACCGATTACGCCCTTGTTGAGGTACAGCTTGTTCAGTTCGTCCTTGCTTGGCAAATACCAGTCGCTATAGCCGCCACCGTCATAAGCTCGTGCTGTGCCTGCCGCATAACTCGTAGCTATAGGTCCTTGCGCTGCAATGATCGTAGTGGTATTTGCGAATCCTGTTCCCAGTGCCGTTGCTGTTGCTCCAGTGGCTACGTAAGGCTGTCCGTTGTACCATCGTATCCCTGTGCTTTGGTCAGTTGTAGCAGCAATCAGTCCGTGCTGTACGTTGGCATCGTAACCAGGGTCTCCACTTAGCAGTATGTAGGCCACTATGCCGCCCTGGTGGAGATCGCCAATCGCGAGCAAGGGGGCGGCGACGGTCACCGTGACCACGTACGCCTGGGTCGTGCCGTCGCCGGCCGTCACCGTGTAGGTGACCGGGTTGGTGAAGTTGTTGGCCGTCGTCCCGCTGACCTGGGGCGTGCCGGCGATCACGACTGAGGCGCCCGTCGTCGTGAAGGTCGCGATCAGGGCTGTGACGGTCGTGCCGGAGGACACGGTGAGGGCGACGGTGTGCGCCGCTTCATTGATGGCGCCGGTGACCGGCGGCGCGAGACTCAGGAAGCTGAAGGCCGTGATTGCCTTGGCCGCGCTGGCGGCGAACGTCACCGTGGCCACGTAAGTCTGGGTCGTGCCGTCGCCGGCGGTGACCGTATAGGTCACCGGGTTCGCGAAGTTGTTGGCGGTGACGCCGCTGACCTGGGGCGTACCGGCGATCGCCACCGAGGCGCCCGTCGTCGTGAAGGTCGCGACCAGGGCTGTGACGGTCGTGCCGGCGGGCACGGTGAGGGCGACGGTGTGCGCCGCTTCATTGATGGCGCCGGTGACCGGCGGCGCGAGGCCCTGGAAGCTGAAGGCGGTGATGGCCTTGGCCGCGCTGGCGGCGATCGTCACCGTAACGACATACGCCTGGGTCGTGCCGTCGCCGGCCGTCACCGTGTAGGTGACCGGGTTGGTGAAGTTGTTGGCCGTCGTCCCGCTGACCTGGGGAGTGCCGGCTATCGCCACGGATGTTCCGGTCGTCGTGAAGGTCGCCACCAGAGCGGTGAGGCCGGCGCCGGCGGGCACCGTCAGGGCGACGGTGTGCGGAGTCTCGAGGATGACGCCGGTGGCGGGCGGCGTTAGGCCCTGGAAGCTGAAGGCGGTGAGCGCCTTGGCGGGGCTCGCCGGCACGATCTTGAACGTGAGGCTCCTGCTCCAGGGGCCGGCCCTGCCGGCGCGGCTGCCGCGCGCCTTCCAGGTGAGATCGACGTTGGTGGGCAGCGCCAGGCTGCTCGTCCACGCGAGCTGCCTGATGCCGGTCTTCGCGAGCAGCAGCTTCATGCCCTGGTAAACATGCAGTTCGTACCTGGTGGCTCCGCGCGCCTTGCTCCAGGTGAAGGTCGGCGTGGCTGTGGCGATAGTTCCGCTGGGCGCCGTGGCCGTGGGCCTGCCGGGGCGCGCGCTCTTGCCCGTGCCCTCGTGGCCGGCGGCCAGGGCGGCGCCGGCCACGAGG
>Ga0194043_1002462_pt1 | contig 10209 bp, 12 predicted proteins | sample JunL4415m_MetaG_FD_161274 | JGI IMG/M metagenome (GOLD analysis project Ga0194043, IMG submission 161274) | Anoxic zone freshwater microbial communities from boreal shield lake in IISD Experimental Lakes Area, Ontario, Canada - Jun2016-L442-15m | ecosystem: Environmental > Aquatic > Freshwater >...
CCGGTGGGTCATCCAATGCTTTGTGCCACGTCGTCGGCAGCAAACGCGTCCCCCATAAAAGCGCAGAGAGAACTGAAGCCTGCCACGATGATGAGGAACCAGAGTAGAAACGACTCGACACCCCCCCCAACGAATAGTGCGATGTTAGGGGTGGCAGCAATGATCGCGACACCGAACAAACCAACACTCTGCTGCACGGTGAACTATAAGGCCTCTCGATTTTTCGCTTCTTTTCGATTGTCGTCCCCCGCCGTGCGCGGGTTTAAGGCTATCGATTTTTTCAGTCTAGCCCTATTTGGAACCGTGGCGCTGCGCGACGACGAAGCCTTATGACGCAACGATGAAGCCGACCAAACCCCACTTGCTCACCATCCTCACCACCCTCATTCTAACCGCAGTCCTCGTCGTCAGCACTCCCAGCTCGGTCCTCGGCGCGGACTCAGTATCCATGTTCAGGGCAAATCTTCAGCATACTGGTGTCTATGACGTAAATGACCGAGACTTGAATGCGGTAACGTGGGTCTACGCGACCGGATCTGATGTAGACTCATCCCCCGCCTACGCCAACGGCGTCGTCTACTTCGGCAGCGGTGACAACAACCTCTACGCGATCGGGACAACAAGTAGTCGCACTCATCAGGCTATCTCTCCCTCTTCCACCCCCCTCGCCTCAAAAACTCCTTCCTCCGTCTCTGCCATCATGCCACTTGTCGCCTTCGAGGTCTCTGTCATCAACTTCTTCGTACCCGGCTTCGAGATGCTCACCGAGATTATCGGAAATGCGCTAGGGTGACTTCAGCGGCGAGCGATGCTTCCGTGCGATTGCACTCAGAGCACAAATAGCACGCGAGTTGAAACTTGACATTAATGCTATCGATTTTTTCGGCCTTAGCCCCATTTAGAACCGTTACGCGCACACGAAAATGCCGTCGCTGTCGAACAGGGGCGTTGAAAGGAAAAGTGGGCAGAGTTTATTATATGAAGCAGCCTTTCTGTTAAGCAGTCGCTATGAAGTCCATAAACGCGAGCATTAGACCTTGTTACAGGGGGGCCGACGAAGGTGACGATTGCTATTACGACGCTTAGTGAGAACACTTCCGCGCGCGCCGGCCTGCTTGCCGAATGGGGGTTGAGTATTCTCGTCGAAACCGACGACGTCCCGGTCCTACTTGACACGGGCCACGGTAGTGCGGCGACGGCCAACGCCGCGTTCCTGGGTGTTGATTGGTCTTCGCTTCACACCATCGTGCTCAGCCACGGGCACCGCGACCACACGGGCGGTCTGTGGTCAGTGCTTAGCGCTATACGAAAAGATCCCACCCTCTCAGAAGAAACGCGTTCAGTTAACGTGGTTGCGCATCCAGACATTTGGATCCCCAAGTACTCAGGACCTATTCACAAGAATATCTATGCCGGAATGCCGTACGTGCGAGAGGCGTTAGAGAGTCTCGGCGCCGTTTTTGTAAGCACGAGCGAGCCGGCGCGGATAACCAATCGGATCGTTACGACGGGCGAAATCCCGCAGGACACGGCCTATGAGGGAGTCGATCCAGAGTTGTACGTTCGTGATGAACGAGGCGTACGGCCTGATCCGATGGCAGACGACCTCGCGCTCATTATCACGACCGATCTCGGTCTCGTCGTCGTCTTAGGCTGTGCGCATCGCGGTCTTATCAACACGTTGATTAAGGCACAGAACGTGGCAAACGAGGATCGCATTCACATGGTCATCGGTGGATCGCACTTGATGAATGCGTTGGGAGAGCAGCTTCAAGCGACAATCAAAGGGCTTGAAGCGCTCGACGTTGAGCGCATCGGTGTCTCCCACTGTACTGGTTTGCCTGCTACTGTGCAGCTCTCTAAAGCGTTTGGAGACCGTTTCTTCTTTAACAATGCAGGTACTCGTATTACGATCGAGGACTAGCGTGGTCACAAAAGTGTGTCTCAAGCAGCATAATCTCAAACTCGCTGACACGGTCTCAGCCCTTCTAAATACATCGATCCTGCCTCCGAAGCAAGAGATCCCACCGCAGCCTCTGGGGCCATCGCCTCCACCCACCACGCGTCGCCCCTCCCGACGCACTCTCGTGCTCTCGGTAATCGTCGTCCTCGTGGCGATCAGCGTGATCGCTGCCGGGTACTACGGCACTCAGCATGGCCCTTCACCTTCACCGAACCCTTCTACATGGCCCCCAAGCACCACCACCCACTCCGGTAATAGGGCTACCTATCAAAACCCCGAAATCGGCGTCAAACTCACCTACCCGCAGAACTGGACCGCACTAAAAGATCCGACGTTCAATGGTAGTACGTCCAATTGCTATTATTACATCTATCCCACAAATCGCAATAATACTCTTGACAGTGTCGGTTTTTACAAAGTAGATAAGAAAGGATGGTTATCAGATAGCGACAATAATACTTCCCTTAACTATCTCAACTCTCTTATGTATTATTGGAATATGACGAACACCAATGTCACCATCATCCAAAACGCGACGTCAACCATTCTCGGCGGCGCGCCGGCTTATAAGATCACGGTTTCTTTCAACCTGAACAAGGACCCTAATGATCCACACATATTCTCGCGCTGGTTTCTCACCAAAGGAGACTATATATATATAGCTAGCCACGAGGGCCTTCCCTGGACTTTCAACCGCACTTTGGACACTGCCGAACTAATTGTATACTCGTTTGAATTCATCTGATCTACGTGCTTAGACAGCGGATGCTTGCAATTGTCCAAATTGCAGTCGATCGCTCACCACTGCAGAACAAATCATCGGCTCGTTCAAGTTCACATCATTCGTACGTATCATTGCCAAGCATACACGCCTCGCATCCTATGTCGTTGAGGGGCACCTGTGGATCCTCAGTCACACTGATCGATTCGCCCCTGCATTCGGTGCGTACCTCACGTAAGTGAGCTATCTATATTCTGTCTAGCTTAGCGTCGACGCAATGGTGTGGCGGTCGGGTTCTTAACAAGTTGCGTTCGACAGGCACCGGCGTAGGGGGGAAAAAGAAATCTAAAAAACCTATAGTAATATACTGCCTGAGACCAAACTACATAGAATTAAGGAGGGATTCTATGCTAGACAAGACGATTTCTGAGCATTTCATCAACAAAACGGTAGAAGTGTACTTCGGCGGCAGACCAACTGAAACTATCACCGGTAAGGTGGTCGGAAGCGCCGACGGGGTGGTTGTGCTCGAGCACGACCAACGCCGAGATTTTATCAACGTCGGAAAAGTAGTGGCCTTTTGGGAAGTGTAGATTAGACACCCCCGACGCGGGTGGGCCCTCTCGCCCCTATTGCCTTGCTCAATGCGCGAGAGGCGCTTGATCTCGCTGCCTCAGGGGTCTTCAGGTCGCAGCGATCGTTCACGCCATCGCGTTTTGAACGCTGTTGAGACCAGATTTGCGACTAGACTAGTTGTAATCACAATCTTCTGATATGCAACGTCGCTTGACTGGTCGACCTCAGGTTTTGGTTTTGCGCGGCTTGCAAAGGATTTCGCGGATTTCAAGCTCATAAAACTCGTCACTTGTCGCCGCCTTAATGACGAGCGCGGTATCTAACCCTTTTGAACTCCCACCGAGGGCCACGACCTCAGCGCCCGGTTCAACAATCTCTACCTGCGTCGCGATCAGCGTTAGTTCGACAGCCACTTTGGTGCCTTGTCCGAACCTGCGAAAAGCGTTCTTTACCTCATCAAGGTACTGGTAGTCCACTTCTTTGTAAAACGCGAGTTTAAAGCCCGCATCATCAATACGCTTCTTGGTCTCTGGCGAAAAACTTGCGGGATCGGTGCCGACGAAGAAGAGCGTGAGGTCGTCACTCGCGAAGAAGTCGAGCGCTTTTTCTGCAGAAACCCCGCGCACTGAAGGGATCAAGATGTGCTTAATCCCGAGTTCGCTGGCGCGCTCTTTCGCACAGTCAAACACGTCACTCGTGTTCTCCTCTCCAGGAGCGTCAAAATAGGTTATCTTCCTTTGTATTCCCATAACTCTGAGCCTCCTATACTCTGACGTTTAGCCTTGAGCATGCGTAAAGGTTTCTGTGAGACGATCGCACCCGGAAATCATTCTAACTTCTGCGTGCACTCTTAAGATCTGTGGTTGTTAGGGTATTTACTCTTGCTTGCCGTCCCGCCAAGCACGTATCGCTCCATCAACGCGTTACGGCTCCGCCGAAATACCAGTGGTCGCGATCGAGTAGACTACCTTTTTCTCAGCGCCCGTGAGAGAGCGTCGAGGTGCTCGTGTAGTCGCTGATCTCGCCCTCGCTCGGCAGGGGCACGACTCTCGATAGCTCTCCACTGATGAGTTCATTTGTGGCAGTATCTAATGCGAGTGCGTTTAGTGCGGCTTCGGTGATAACCCAAAACGCGTGGCGATGCGACACTTCGTTAATACACTCGAGGCTCACGACGCCGAGCTGGACTTTGTCTATTCGTTTCTGACCTTGTGGATCGACACATGACCGCTCGAGTTGCGCTTGTAGCATGCACGGCCCAAACCGGTCAGCTTTGTTCCCTTCGTTGGGGCGATAGATCCATTCCACCGCATAAGTAGGTGCACTCATGTCAGTTCCTCGGTTGCGTTCGGCGAACCTGCGTTGTTTCGTTCTGCGAATTCCTGTCGCACGACCGCTCGCTAAAATGGCGTCTACCGTATTAAAGTTGAGGCCGGTAGCGGTCTTGTGCGGATGAAGCCCTTTTTTACGAACTGCAAAGTCTAACCGGGACAACTAGGCTGATGCTAGAGGTAGCGTGGAAAATAAATCACAAAAGCGCAGTTCCCATAGCGGAGGCGCTCCTCTGTGGCAGAACACGCGGCAAGAAGAAGTTTCAGCTGTCGGGGTCGCGCACTTGTTTCTTTAGTCGAAGCTTTCGACTCATAGTTCGCTACGGCTCTTTTTTTCACAATTGTAATGAGGACCATCACCTAGCGACGCAGGGTGGTATTTTATATAGAAACGCTTCTCACCTCAGTCTATTCCGCCGCGTGATGTGGCATCATGACGAGAGAAGAAAGAAAGAAACTCATTAGCGCAATCGAAGCAGCTCGCGGCTCTACCGTCATCGCGTATGTTGCTGCGGATCGGCAAGGGCTTGAGATCAATATTGCTACAGATGTCTTTCCCATACTCCATAGCCATCTGGCCAAAGCGGGGTACCAAAACCAAATTGACCTGTTTCTTTACGGCACAAGTGGGTTGCCGATGGCCGGGTACGCGCTCGTTAACTTCTTTCGGGAGTTCTGTGGCACGTTCAACGTGATCATCCCGTATAAGGCCCACGGCACAGCAACGCTCATCGCCTTGGGTGCTGATGAACTCGTTATGAGCGAGATGGGTCAATTGAGTCCCATCGATGCTTCCGTGCAGCACCCGTTGAGCCCAAAGATAACGCTCCCGAATCAACTCGTCCAAGATGTGCCCGTCAACGTGGAGGACGTCGACGGCTTTCTTAGCTTTGCGAAAAACGAACTTGGACTCGGAGGTGAGGAGTCGATGCAAAAAGTGCTCGACGCGCTCTCATCCAGCGTCAACCCCCTCGTCCTCGGCGCAATGTATCGGTCCCGAGAACAGATCGCTTTTCTGGCAGCGCACCTCCTGAAGGAGCATATGGATGATGACGAGCTGATTGACCGCACCGTAAGCGTACTGACGAGAAACCGATTTTCACACGAGTACATCATCAGCAGGAAAGAGGCGAAGGATGGCTTGGGCTTAAACGTCGTTGAACCAGACGCGCGGCTTGCCTCGCTCATCATCGGCCTTTGGGAGGAGTACGTCGAGATAACTGAAGTAGACAAACCGTACAACCCTGAGACGGTCCTTGAAAGGGAGTTTGTGAAAGTCAGCAACTTCGATCGAGGCATCATCGAATCAAAGGACCTAACGCATGTATTTCGCACGCAAAAAGAAGTCGAACGATCAGAGTTGAGCATGCCGCAAAGTCCGCTCCCTCAAATAGCGTATCGCGAGCAGATTCTCGGCGAGGGTTGGATAGAGGACGATCGTCTGTAGGGCTCGATCCGACTCAGGCGATTGTGAGCGTGACGAACGACCGCTCACCCTCTCGTTTGCGTCTGCTCACGGACATAAGAGAGCAGATAGTATGGCCCTCCAACTCCTTTTCCAGTTACCCCACTCGCCTTCCATCCACCAAAAGGCTGGACGCCTGGCCACGCACCGGTCGTAGCACCACCACGCCGATTCGCGTAACATACGCCGAACTGCATAGAAGCGAAGAAGCGTTCAATCTCACCCTTATCTTCAGAAAAAATACCCGCGGTCAGGCCGTATTCGGTCGCGTTTGCCTCTCGCAAGCCCTCTTCGAGTGATGCGATGGTGTCGACGAGCAGAAACGGCACGAAAAGCTCCTCCTCGAACAGGCGATGTCCTCGCGGCAGTCCCATCATAACGGTGGGGCGCACGTAGCATCCCTTGTTCCACACACCGTCGCGCAGCACAGTCCCGCCCGCCACAACGGTCCCTCCGTCATGAAGCCCGTCTTTGACCGCGTCTGTAAACTTCGTAAGCGCGGCACGATCGATGAGGGGGCCGACAAAAACGTCGCTCTTGCGGGGGTCGCCCACAACGATCTTCTCGGTCGCTGCGCGGAGTCTTTCGATGAACTCGGGCGCCACTGCTGACTCAACGTAAACGCGCGACGTGGCGCTGCACTTCTGCCCGCTGTAGCCGAAGGCTCCTTTGAGGACGCCTTCGACCGCCTTGTTGAGGTCTGCAGAAGCGGTGACGAGAGCAGGGTTCTTGCTGCCCATTTCTGCGACAAATGGCTTTGGATAAGGTTGGCGTACTGAGAAGTTTTGCTGCAACCACATTCCTGTGTCCCGTGACCCCGTAAATGCGATGCCGGCCACATCTGGATGGGCCGCTGCGACCGCTCCAAATGGCTTTCCTGGACCGGTGATCATATTCAGCGCGCCTCCGGAAACCCCTGCCTGCACCCACGCTGTGTAAAGCTTCAGTCCGGTCAGTGGTGCTTTGCTCGTCGGCTTAAAGACTACAGTATTCCCGGTGAGGAGTGCCGCTGAAATCATGCCCGCAGCGAGCACGAGCGGGAAATTGAACGGGGAGATTATCGCCCACACGCCATACGGCCGCATGGTACTGGTGCTTTGCTCTCCGGTGGCCTGCGACATAGGAAGGGTGAAGCCCTCCCGCTCCTCGTAGATAGCGCAATTGTACCTGAGCATTTCGATCGCTTCACATACCTCAGCGAGGGCCTCGGACCTGTTTTTCCCCACCTCATAGGTTATAAGCGCAGCAAGGGGGCCCCCATCCTTCTCTAAGCGGTCTGCGACGGCGCGAGTGATCCGCGCGCGTTCGGCCCAATCGATCTGACTCCACGCAGCAAATGACTCCTTCGCCTCGACGACCGCTGATTGTGCCTCTGTCTCTCCGCCCTTTTGAAATGTGCCGATGACGATGTCGTTGTCGATGGGGGATCGCGTCTCAAAATCCTCAACAGCTGCGACGCGCCGACCGCCGATGAACAAGGGATGGTGCTCTCCGAACTCTCCTTGTACTGCTTCCAGCGCCTTTTCGTATCCCTTATGAATGTCTCTGCTATCGAGAAAGGAGGTGTAGGTTAGCTTTTTCTTTTTTGACATATTCTGGTGCTCATCAGCGCCTCATTTGAGAGAATACCACTGTCGCACGCTCGATTCGCGCTGCCTGTATAATATGCTATCGTTTATGTCCAGGTCTTGCTTTTACAGATATTACAGAACGTTACGTCAAATCGCGCAAGCTCCGAGATTTTGCGGGCAGGCAAGATAGGGCCGTGACTAAAAATGGCGCGTACAGAGCACGACTCGACGCGAGGTGCAGGGGTCTGCTCCGACTTAACCGAAAGATACTTCATATCGTCGGATTTGAAAGAACTAAAACGAAAAGGTAGACAAAATGACAGCGGACCCCGTCACTGGCGAACCCTATAGTCGCGTCAAACGAACAATGGAATCTATTGCCGGAAGAGTGCGAAAAGAGGCAGCCTCTCTCAACCGTTCTGAGGTGAATGCGTTTGTCACCGAGATCATTGCGACGCACGAAGAACGCCATCGCATATTCCTCCTCGGAGAAGGCCGCTCGGGGTTGGTCGCCCGCTCCTTCGCTATGCGCTTGATGCACCTTGGTTTCGACGTGTACGTCTTCGGGGAGGTAGTCACCCCTGCCGTGAGAGGAAAAGACCTCGTGATCGCCGTTTCCGGCACAGGTGAAACAGGTCCGGTCAACGAGACGGCGAGGATCGCCAAACATCACGGGGCCAGGATCGCGGTCGTCACCTCGAACGCGGACTCGTCCTTGGGCAAACTTGCCGTGGACGTTGTTATTATTCGCGGGCGAACGGAAGCCGATGAAACAAGCTTCTTAGAGCGCCAGGTTACTGGCGTTTCGATCTCTCTCACGCCACTTGGAACGCTGTTTGAGATTAACGTTATGGTGTTCTTGGACAGCGTTATCGCAGGTCTCATAGCGGCTTTGGAGAAAAACGAGGAAGAATTAGCCGAGCGGCACTCAAATCTAAGAAGCTAGAGAGAAACGTCCACTGCCAACCCGAATGAAACCCGTCACACGATGTGACGCATAACCGCACGAGCTTGAAACGAGTGCGCCTTTTCGACGAAGCTCTTTTTGCGGCACCCAGTCCGTCCGACACGGTTAAAAGCCTACGCCTCGAATCATGACAGGCGCAGAGCGGAAACGGGAGGTGAATACAGCGTGGATAGCATAATCCTCTACCTACTCATTGGCGCGACGGCTGGCGTTTTAAGCGGTTTGCTGGGCATTGGCGGCGGTATTATTCTTGTACCAGCCCTGATACTACTTGTCGGCCTGACCCAGTACGAAGCGCAAGGCACGACGCTTATTCTGCTTACTCTACCTTTCGGCTTGCTAGCTGCACTGACATACTACCAAAGTGGCTACGCGGACTTGAAGATCGCAGCGATCCTCGGCATTGGATTCTTTTTCGGAGCTTTTTTCGGGGCGAAAATCGCAACGAACGTTCCAACTATCGTCTTAGAAAAGATCTTTGGTGTGGCGCTGTTATTGGTCGCGTTGAAATTCCTCTTAGGCAAATAGCGGAAAACCGTGTTTCATTCCCCATTAGCTTGTGCATTGCGACGGCAAAACAATGGCGCAGGCCGCAAACCTGCCCCATTAGAAAGGGAAAGTGTTATAAAGGCGCGAAAGATTGTGAAAGTAGTTGGCAAATCAAACGCTCTCACCAGCCAAAGATCGGCATTAAGCCCACCGAGGGCTTCAGCCGCGTGCACAATTTCTGTGCTTGCATATCGTTGTTGATTCGCGCAGAATCGAGAGCTTGAGAAGCCTAACGATACCAAAATAAAAGGGAGGGTTAAAGGATGGGTCTTATTAAACTGATGATGTTTCCCGTGACGGCGCCGTTCCGCATGATGATGTGGCCTTTCAAGATGGCGTTCCGTTTCGTCGTTGTAATGCTGCTGCTCGCACAACTTATGGTTATGCTGTTCACGGCTGCCATTTTTGTCATGTTCACTGTCGTGCCGACCGTTTTGTTTGGGCTGTTTTTCGTGATGAAGAAAATGCATAAGCGAAAGCACGGAAAAATGCACGCGCCCTTGCCACGGAGCTTTAAGCCCTAGGCGTGTAGAAAAGCAGCGGCGCAACAAAAGCAACAGACAACTCGAAATTCCGATAGCTGTACACAAGTGTCGTCTTTTTGCAGTTAGTGAGTTCCACAGCACTTGCTGGGCGCGGAGACTCAGATTCTCAGTTCTCAAGATTCCGCAGTTATAGAATTGTTGTGCGTGGGGGGGGTTAAGACAAACTACTATCGTAGGCTGGCGCCCCATCAAGGCTAAGACCGCGCTGATTGAATCGTGATTTTCTGCCCATCTTAACGTCGGAGACCTCGATTCTCACGTTTCTGATGCGAAGCGACCGCAAGCCTTTGCGCGTGTCGCAGAGCTTAGAATGAACAGGAGCTACTTTGGCATGAAAGTGCGTGTAGGGCACTGACTTGTCTCTCGGTCGCCTTGCACCCCGTGGCCGAAGCAACTTCCCTTGCTATCGTCGAGTGGCTTATAGAACTTACATTCTTTACACGTCGGCATGACTTCACCCTCCTTTGGCTGTTAGAAATGACTTGTTGCTGTTATAATATGTACTCTCCGCCGCCGAGTCA
>Ga0194043_1002464_pt1 | contig 10206 bp, 10 predicted proteins | sample JunL4415m_MetaG_FD_161274 | JGI IMG/M metagenome (GOLD analysis project Ga0194043, IMG submission 161274) | Anoxic zone freshwater microbial communities from boreal shield lake in IISD Experimental Lakes Area, Ontario, Canada - Jun2016-L442-15m | ecosystem: Environmental > Aquatic > Freshwater >...
GTTATACGCTACTACTGACGGGCCCAAATCATACGACCAACGTGAGCTTGTTTCGTAGTTTGAGCTACGATCCAATCAAAGATTTTTCACCGATTACGCTCTTGACTGGCGCCCCGTATCTTTTGGTTGTGAACCCTTCTCTTAACGTCAAAAATCTAACCGAACTGATCGCTTTTGCACGCGCTGCAAACAAACCGATTGCCTATGGCTCTGCCGGCAATGGGACTGCAGGTCATTTGGCGATGGAATTACTAAAAAGTTTGACAGACACTGATATGCTGCATGTGCCTTATAAAGGAAGCTCACCCATGCTGACTGATCTAATTGGTGGCCGTGTGTTGGTGGGGTTTGATAACGTGTTGTCAGCACTGCCTTATATTGAGGCGAACCAACTACGACCCATTGCCTCGAGCGCAGCGCATCGTACGTCTAAACTCCCCTCAATTCCTACCGTAGCAGAGTCTGGCTTACCTGGGTTTGAAGTGATGGTGTGGCAAGGGGTGTTGTCCCCTGCCGACACCCCTGCAGACGTCATTGCCTGGTTAAATCAACAATTTATCCGTGCGCTCAAGACACCTAGTGTGGCCGAACGCTTAGCCACCATGAATATTGAATTATTTGGTGACCAGCCTAACGAGTTTGCGCAATTTCTAAAAAAAGATATTACAAAGTGGGCAGAAGTGGTGAAGAAATCAGGCGCTCAGGTCGACTAAACACATGAAAGATTATTTAGATGATTTGTCTGAGTTTGCCTGCCTAACACCGTGGGATGCTTTACCTGCTGAGGTGAAAGAGCGTACCAAATGGATTGTCGCTGACTCGATTGCAGTGATCGCGGTGGGAATGCAGACCTCAGAAATGAAAAAACTTGTTCGCGCTCATACCAACGGGCAGTCAGGCGCAAACTCATGGATCATTGGAACTGGATTAAAAACATCCGTTGCCGATGCCGGAATGCTAAACGGCTGTGCGGGTACCTGGGTCGAGCTTGACGAAGGAAGCACGTTAGCCAAAGGGCATCCAGGCATTCAAATTGTGCCAATCGCGTTAGCTTACGCTCAAGAATATTCGGTGTGTGGCACTGACTTAATCCGTGCAATCGCAATCGGCTACGAGGTCTGCGCTCGAATTAATTACGCAGCACAAATTCGACCGATTGTGCACCCACACGGAACCTTCGGGGTCATTGGCGCTGCCGTAGCACTCGGGGTGCTCAAGCGCTTCGATATCACTGCCATGCGCCGCCTGATCAATGTGGCGGCAACAATGGGGCTAGCGACTAGTTACGAAACCCTCAACGATGGTGCGACTGTACGGAACATCTATACGGGTCATAGCGCCTATATGGGCCTGATGGCGGTGCGTCTGGTCGAATGTGGTTTTACCGGTGAACACGATGGCGTTGCTTCGATCTATGGCAGGGTGCTAGCCGAGCAGTTTGAGCCTAAAAAGGCGACTGCTGACTTAGGCTCGCGCTGGTTGCTTGCGCAAAATTACTTTAAGCTACATCCCACAGCACGTTCATTGCACAGTGCGATCGACGCGCTAGAAGATGCAGTCAAAAACGTACCAAAGCAACGTTTGCAGTTCGATCTAATTGCAGCCATTACCGTTCGAACCTATCGTCTAGCCGCTGCAAAAAACAATCAGTTCGTCGTGAATAGTTTTGGGGCTAAATTTTCGATTCCCTTTGCGCTGGCATCGATTTTGTTTCACGGACATAGCAGTCTGGATTGCTTTGATGAGGTGGCAGTGGCTAACCCTGACATACAAAGACTCTCACGCTTAGTGACTGTCTCTGAAGATCTGGCTTACAGCCATATTTATCCGACCGAACAGCGCTGCGATGTAGAGATTCATCTGATAGATGGTACGAGACTCTCTGGCTATTGCCGAGTGATGAAAGGCGAGCCCGAATTTCCCAACACGATTGAACAAATTCGCGAAAAATTCTTTGCACTTGGCTGCAGAGTTTGGTCACCTACTACGCTTAAACAACTGTGGGGTGGTTGTCTGACTCTAGAGCAACTGGACAACGCCGCCGACTTGTTTGGCGCAAGCGAGCAGCTGTGCGATGAAATGACTGGCTTAAGGTCAACAAAAAATATACATTGAAGCCATGACAAATTTTCCGGAAGTACATCCCCTCAACGCCTCGCCCAAGATCGCGGCAATCTACGCCGACATTCGCGCCGTATCAGGTTTAGCAATGGTCAACCTGATTTGGAGACACTTTGCAGCCTTGCCCGACATCATCGAATGGGCCTGGAAAGGTGTGCGTCCGCTGGTCGCTTCACAAGAATTGGTCGATGCACGTAAACGCCTGATTGACGCCATCGAACTACCGACACTACCCACCATCACCGCTGAGGCGTGGCGCACTGCGGGAGTCAGTGGCGCTGAGTTAACTGTCTTTCGTGACATGATGGCCGACTATGTGCGCGGCAACAGCACCAACATCATCGTCTTGACCGCGCTGCGCTTACGCCTCGAAGGGATCGACTACGCCACACCCGCTTTTTCAGCGGCGCCGGCTCCCGTAGCAATGACGCCATCCGCGCCCTTGCCTCGCATCGATACGTTAGACCTAAAGCTTGCTAGCGCCATTCGCGCGCTTGCACAGTGTCACGAGGGCGCACAAGGGGGCATTATCCCTAGCCTCTATCTCGAACTTGCCCGTTGGCCCGCCCTAACGGATACCTTCCCGCAGTGGCTTGAAGCGCTTTACGAACCCTCAGCAATGCGCAAAGCACGCGAAAGCACTTGTCGCGCAGCTGAGCGCGAAGCCTTGAAGTTGTTGCCCGCGTTTGACCCAGCGCCACCCAACGTCGCAGAAATGCGGCCTGCACTAGAGCGTTTTACGCGTTTGATCATCCCTGATCTCACGCCAGTGTGCGTCGCTGTGCAACGGTTGCTGCCTGTGCACTAACGAGTATCACTTAGGCATCGGTGGCCTTGTCTCTACAAACGACGGCCTTGCAGACATCGCTTCAAACCAACTATTCAATTTTGGATGCTTCGGCCGCCATGAAAAATCAGGGATCAAGTCAGCAAAGCCCAAGGTGCAACCAAAGACGATTTGCACCATATTGAGCTGACCCTGAAACAAGGGATGATTGATTTGTTGCTCCCACAGATTCAGTAAACGGTTGGCGCGCTCTGTTTCGTGAAGAACAATTTTAGGAGACTGTTCGTTGACGGGTCGCCACTTTTCACGCCCTAGCACCGCCAGACCGTCAAGCGTGCTACGCACAAGCGCTTCAAGGCGCTTGGCTTCAAACCCTTGTTTACCCGCAGGCAGCGCAAAGCTAGGCTGACCCTCAAGGTCATCCAAGTAAGAACAGATTAGCGCCGAATCTTCTAGCGCGAGGCCATCATCACACACTAGATGCGGCACCCTGCCAGACGGGTTGATTTGATAATAAGGGCTATCAGTCGTGCGAGTCTTGGCCGCAAGCACTTCTACTTTGTCTGATAATTTTTTCTCGATGACGACGATGCGTACGATACGCGCATAGGGTGAACCTGGGCTGATGTAAAGCTGCATATACGGTTTCCTGTTAAAGGTATTTTTGGCTGATCGTACTACTTCAAAGTGGCTTCTAAATTATCATAAAACGATGCTGCTTAACCCTTCGGCAAAACAGCATCTTGGACAAAGATCTTATCGGGTTTGCGCGTAAAACCTCGCCGTTCAGGGCGGGGAGGATGTCAACAACGCTTATTTGCCCCCAAACACTTACTTTGGAACTCTCAACATCGCGCAAATCTTGTTGCCGATTGGATCACGCACATAAGCGAGATATAATTTTCCAGCGGGGCCTTCACGATAACCAGGAGGATCTTCACAGGTTGTTCCGCCATTCGCCAAGGCAGCAGCGTGAAATGCATCAACCTGCTCTGACGATTGCGCCGAAAATCCGATCGTTCCGCCGTTAGCTGGGGTAGCCGCTTTGTTATCAATTGGCAGAGTGAACGAAAACACACCTGTAGGCGTGCGATAGAAGTAACGAACATCTCGGTTGATGACACCTGGCGCAATACCCAAGGCACCAAAGACTGCATCATAGAATTTTCGTGATGCTTCTAAATCGTTTGCACCTACCATTACGTGACTAAACATAGAGACTCCAGAAATTATGGTTGAGAATAAGCAGCGTAACCGAAAATGATTAGGACAAGAGCGCGATTCCTTTTGCTGGCGTTATTTGGAGTCGCGGCAAGCATTCAAGCCCAAAGGCCTGCAGTTGACGCCAGCGCGTTAAAGGCGATGACTCTTATTGCAGAGGGAGATTTCGTGATGGGCTCTAATAATGGGCCCGATGATGAAAAACCAGAGCATCGTATTTTTGTTAGATCATTTTTTATGGATGTGCTTCCGGTTACCAATGCTGAGTTTGCGACATTTCTGAATGCGCGAGGCTTGAAAAATCATATCGGCGAATCGTTTTATGATGACGATGACCGCGATGCCAGGATTCATCAGCAAGACCTGAAATGGCAAGCAAATCAAGGTTACGCAACGCACCCAGTCAATGAAGTGAGTTGGGTGGGTGCCCGTGATTACTGCGCTTGGTTAAATAAGCGATTACCTACCGAGGCAGAATGGGAAAAAGCAGCACGCGGCACCGATGCAAGAAAATATCCGTGGGGCAATTCAAAGCCGAATAACAAACAAGCCCTGTACGGCGCAGCATACAACTCGTCAGCGCCTGTTGATGCCTTTCCAGCAGGGGCAAGTCCATACGGAGTTTTAGACTTGTCTGGCAATCAATGGGAATGGGTATCTAGCGCCTATCGACCCTATCCCTACAGCGCTGATGATGGGCGAGAAGATCAAACTCCTGGGCCAATTCGCTCGACTCGCGGTGGCGGGCATGATTCAAGCGAGGACGAAATCACGACCACCCAAAGAGGCAGAAATCTATCTCGCAATCCAAAAGCGGGTCATCATAATATTGGTTTTCGCTGCGCGAGCTCATGAATTCTCCTCCCGCTACAGCTACGGCTTAGCGGTGAGAGAATTCATAGATATTAATAGGCAGGTGACAATCCGCCATCGATGTTAATTGCGGTACCTGTCAAATAGCCGCCTGCATCAGAGGCTAATAACGCCACCAAGCCAGCAAATTCTTCGGGCTTACCCAACCGACCCAAAGGGATTTCTCGCCCTTGCTTTTCAAGATACTCTTCATACCCGATACCAGAATCATTTTTCTTGTGAAAGCGTTGCCATTGCTCGCTATCAATACGGCCGATACAAAGCGAGTTGACCAAGACATTAAAGGGCGCCATCTCATTAGCCAAAACCTTGCTGTAAGCCATTCCGGCCGCCCGTGTTACAGAGGTAGGGGCGGTCCCAGCGCCCGGGGTTTTTGCAAGAGTGTTCAACACATTTATGATACGACCCCATCTGCGATCTTTCATGCCCGGCAGAACCAAGCGGGTCAATCTGATTGCTGAGAATAGTTTAAGGTCAAAATCGTGTTGCCAATCTGAATCAGATAACTCGTCAATGTTGCCTCGAGATGACCCACCTGCATTATTCATCAGTATGTCAACGCCACCCCAGCGCTTCTCTACGGTTGCGTAGAGATTTTGGATTGCACTTGCCGACATCACATCACACACAATTGACAAAACTTCAGTCGTCGATGACTTACGCAAGCGTTCGGCAGCGCGCTCTAAACGAGTCTGATCTCGTGCAGCAATAGCCACTCGATACCCTTGCTCTACTAGAATTAAGGCAGCAGCGTAGCCAAGGCCGGCGCTTCCTCCGGTAATTAACACTCGTCTGCCTTTGCTATCCATACTCATCACAACCTCTCATCAAAACGATTAAACAGTAATCTTCGCCAATTCATTGATCTGTGTCTACTATCTTTGAATGATGCCAGCCTCAGCTCAACGCATGCAGAGATGCTCACCACATGATTGTTGATTATTTATTCTGCGACGATCCCAGCAGTCTTAATAACCTTTCCCCATTTGAGGTATTCGTTATTCAAAAACATTGCAAATTGCACAGACTGCATTTGATTTGGGATCGCCCCCATTTGCGCTAGTTTTTCAATGATGTCAGCAGAGTGCATCTCGAGTAAAACGCTTTTATTGATGTATTCAATCACCTTGTCAGGCGTACCAGAGGGCGCTAACAATCCAAACCAGGTACTAGCTTCGAAACCGGGCAAACCCGACTCTAGCGCAGTTGGTATATCAGGTAACGCCTTCAATCTCACGGCAGCAGCGACTGTTAGTGCTTTGACTGCACCAGACTTGATGTGCGGCAACGCTAATACTGCGCTCGACGCCATCATATCGACATGACCTGCTAGAAGATCGTTGGTTGCTGGCCCCCCTCCTTTGTAGGGTACATGCGTAATGTTCACCCCCGCCTCATACTTAAGTAACTCTAGTGAAAAATGTTGTGGACTACCAATCCCACCCGACGCATAGTTGAGATCCCCCGGCTTATTACGCGCCAGAGTCAGCAGCTCAGCCAACGTGCGAACATCTAATGATTTTTTAATCAGAAGAATATTAGGAACATCTCCAAGCAGTGCGACCGCTTTAAAGTCTTTTTGAAAATCGTAAGGCATCGCGCTATAAATTTGCGGATTGATGACATTCGCCGGCGTACCAAGAAGCAAGGTGTACCCATCAGCAGTTGCCTTCGCGACCAACGCCGAGCCGATGTTGGTATTTGCGCCAGGATGATTCTCTACGCTGACCGGCGTGTTCCATTGAACCCCAAGCTTTTGAGCAAACAAGCGCGCTAAAATATCGGTGCCACCACCCGGCGCGTAGGGAACAATCAACCTCACTGGTTTCAAAGGAAAAACTGAAGGTTGAGCGCTTACGGCAAACGGAAACACGACAGTCAGTGCAAAGACACTTCTAAGTAAAGCCTGTGCAATCGCGTGAGTCATCTGTGTACCCTTTTTAAAATTATTCTGTTCAATTCTATTTACGAATCGTCGCGTTGAGATTGCCTCAACTGTTCGTCAACCAAGTGGGTTGATTTCTATGCTACCTGCTTTACCGCTGACTGTATATCAAACTACGCACGCTTCATATTCTAGAAGCCTATACCTAACAAGACCCCCAACCCCATCACCATGGCTGTGCACGAAAAATTAGCGACTGCGCCAACAACGCCTGAACAAGCCGATGAATTTCTCAAGAGCGAAATTAAGAAATGGGCTTAAGTCGTCAAAACGGCTCGCATCACCTTGGACTGAAGTGCACAAGTGTTGCGTTGATAATCAGACAACCTGATGGAGCCAGGCAGAAATAAAATCCAGCTGCGCAGCGGCAACACCAACACTGCCGTCGCAAGCAATTAATTCCCCACATCCCGAGGGAAACTCAAAAGCGCTATCGTCTAAGGCTCGCCAATCCGCAAATATCGCTGAAGACGAATCCACAGAGGTCGACCATACGGGCGCCGCGTATCGACATTAAGAAATCTTCGCCCTCTGTTAAAAACCACCTGTCCGTAAATCGCTTTTTATCCACAATATCACCCAAGTAATGTCTTGCTCATCAATTGCCTGTGCAAGCTTCACGAACCAAGGCCTCACAAATGCTAGACGGTGTCGATGAAGCCCCTGCCCCCGCATACTTTAACGATAGCATTTCTTTACCCATGCCTGAGCTGACGCTGATGATGGATGGGCAATTGTGATTGCGGCAGCTATCACTGCTTTGGACGTAAACCGAATGAAAGTGAGGTCGCCGGCCCTTGATTGACCGAGTGGTGTTACCCAATTAAACTCAAGCTATATGCGGTTATTTCCCTGATCAAATAACAATAGTTAAAACAAGAACGCACACCATGGCTCGAACTGTTTCTGTGATTGCACAGGTATTGCTGACGACCTCGCTTGCACTCTTTGCGGGTTCAGCGCTGTCGCAGACCTATCCAAACCAGCCGCTTAAGCTCATTGTTCCGTTCAGCCCCGGAGGCGGAACAGATACCTTTGCGCGAGTCGTTTCTACGGGTATGCAGTCGAGCTTAGAGCAAAACATTATTATTGAAAACAAGCCAGGTGCAGGCGGAAACATTGGCGCCGATCTAGTGGCCAAAAGCAAGCCTGATGGGTATACGCTTTTGTTAGCGCAAGATAGTCTTGCGATTGTTCCTTGGCTTTACAAGGGGTTGACCTTTGACCCAATTAAAGATTTTGAGCCAATTGGTGTGGGTGTGTTTATGCCGATGGCGCTAGTGGTTAAAACGCAGTTACCGGTCGATTCAGTCAAGCAATTGATTGATTACACCAAAGCAAATCCAAATAAATTATCTTACGGAACACCTGGGGTAGGAACAGCTCATCACCTCAACTTCGAGTCGCTTCTCCAGACAACGGGTACGAAAATGCTTCATGTGCCTTATAAGGGTGCATCCAACATGCTTTCAGATCTGGCATCGGGTAATGTTGATGTGGCTTTTAGTGCACTGAGCTCAGTCAAAACGCTAGTCGATAGCGGCAAATTAAAAATCATTGCTGTTGCAGATACAAAACGCTCGCCTCAATTCATCAACGTACCAACCATTGCAGAAACGGTGCCTGATTACACTGCGTCTGTGTGGTTTGGTTTAATGGCACCCAAGGGCACCCCAGCTTCTGTGACCCAAAAGTTATCCCAAGAAATGTCAAAAGCGCTTGGCTCACCTGAAATCAATAAACAGCTATCAGATTTAGGCTATCGCGTGCAGCCCACAGACTCTGAGGGCATGAAAAAAATCATGGCTGATGAATATAGTAAATGGGGCACTCTCATCAACGCAGTCGGCATCAAGCCCAACGAATAGTCCTCACGTTTCATAGGTGTTGAATCATGTCAATTAAAGAAATCATACCTCCCGGAATGCCATACCCTCCAGATTTTGGCAGCCCAACATCCTTGGCCATAAGAGCTGGTGACTTTCTTTATGTTTCAGGAATGATTGCTTGGGATGAAAAGAGAAATATTGTTGGAGTGGGGGACCCTCGTATCCAAACAATTGAGGTGATTAAATGCATTCAGGCTTGCTTAAAGGCAGCGGGCGGTGACTTGAAAGATATTATCAAGGTCACGTTCTATCTGACCGATATCCGCCACAAAGCGTTGATCTGGGAGACGCGCAAAGAACTCTTTGGCGCGATTCGTCCCGCATCCACACTCGTCGAGGTAAGCCATCTGGTAGACCCTCAGGCGTTACTCGAGGTGGACGCAGTCGCATATCTGGGAAAGTGATGTCTTGAGGCAACCGTAACGTTGCAATACCCGACACTTAGTTTACGTTTTATACCGGACTCATACTTCACAATTTCGGTATTTAAGATGCCGAGCTGCATGCCTAATCATCAAGCGGCAATCCCGAAGAGGGACCTAACCGCCGCCGTCAACGCCATTGCCAATGCTCCCCAAAACGTTACGCGGGTGATAGCCGCGATTCTAATCAGCCGAGGCCGCTCAATCTGTTCGGTTGCGCACACAGCCCAGCAATTTCTGGAGGCACAGCCCGTTTCTGGCTCAATCATGAAGCACCATACCGAGAGCACTTGGCTCGGAAAAAATCCCTCAGATGCTTGTCCGAGCACACAGCGTGGCTGCAGGAGCTTTTGCCCGCACCAACCTAGGGGAGGATTACCAAGCCTCACAAAAACTCATTTTTTTATAAGATCTTTGAAGAATTTGTACCCATTCTGTATGATTGAATTAACAATCAAAAGTGGTGCTATGGCTATGAAAAAAATAGCGTTAACAATATTGACAGTTTTGACCACCCTTACCGCTCATGCTCAAACTGCGGTGCAGTGGGTTCAATTAGATAAAAAGCCTGGCGACCCGTCGCAAGGCTCAAGCAATCCACCTATTGATTTATTTTACTCAGAAAAAATAATCAAAAAAGACGATCTAGCGACCGTATCCGTTCTGAATAACACTGGCGTGTCTTCACAATCAGCGGTTTTTGATATCGAATACGATTGCAAAAAAAATATTTTTAAATTCGTTAAGGCCATTAGCTATGCGGGCCCCAAGGCTACGGGCAAAGCGGATCCCGCCTCGAGTAAAGATCTTGAAGACTTTGCTAACTTACCAGCAACTGATCTCATCGCTGGTAACCAAGCACTTGCAATAGCCAGTATGATCAGTGGCGTTAGTTTCGGTGCAATGAAAGCAGTTGTTTGCGATGGAAAGTCACCGGCTGATTATCAG
>Ga0194043_1002469_pt1 | contig 10198 bp, 7 predicted proteins | sample JunL4415m_MetaG_FD_161274 | JGI IMG/M metagenome (GOLD analysis project Ga0194043, IMG submission 161274) | Anoxic zone freshwater microbial communities from boreal shield lake in IISD Experimental Lakes Area, Ontario, Canada - Jun2016-L442-15m | ecosystem: Environmental > Aquatic > Freshwater >...
TGAGCAACAGTCGTAGTGCGCAGAATCCCAAACAGCTTCTCGAGCGGCATGTCAAGCCACTCGCCATTGCGGCGCACCTCAAGCCTGTCGCTGCGAAGCACTTTTAGCGCCTGATCAGCGAAGGTCTCTGCGTTGGCATTTATCTCCTCAACAGATAGCTGTGGCCGGGTCGCAGAACGCCCGCTTGGATCACCGACCCGCGCCGTCCAGTCGCCGATGATCAGCACGACCTGATGCCCGAGTTCTTGGAACTCACGCAACTTCCCGAGTACTACTGTGAACCCGAGATGAATATCTGGCGCAGTTGGATCGATCCCAAGCTTGACCCTAAGCGGTCGCGATTCAGCCGCTGACTGCTCCAGCTTTTGCTTGAGTCCACCGCTTGGCAGCGACTCCACGACATTGCGCTCAAGCCAAGCTGCCGCAGCAGCAGGATTCTCAGTTGCCGTGACTGGAGGGGTGTGCTGGTCGTTACCGGAGGCGCTCACTAACCCCAATGCTAGACTCGGACGCTCCCGGACCGCCTTTTGCCCGTCCGGAGTCGTAGCTTGGAGGCCAGCGTGGCCCCACCCGAAATGGACGATTCACGGACAGAACCAGACGGAACTTCCGAACCTGCGGAGCTAGAGACGACCCCTGCCGAAAGGCCCAAGGTCCATCGAATCAGGATGCTCCTGGTCGGTCTTGGATTAGGCGTGATTGCAGTTATTTCACTGTCGTTTGGCGCTCTTACTGCGGTTTCCAGCGATCTTCCCAAGCTTGAAAGCCGACAGGAGTATCAACACTCCAAGAACTCCGTTCTGTTCGATGTTCGCGGCAAAGAACTAGGCGTCTTAACGGGACCAAACAATGTCTATTTAGCGGCACCAACCAACATCGCTCCATCGATCAAGCACTCAGTCATCGCAATCGAGGATCGCCGCTTCTATGAGAACTCGGGCTTTGATCTGCGTGGAATTGGTCGAGCGCTCTGGTCCGATGTCGCTTCAGGGTCACCGGTCCAGGGAGCGTCGACGATCTCGCAGCAATTCGTTAAAAACGCACTCGACGCTGAAAACAAGCGGACAGTCCTTGAAAAGCTTCGCGAGGCGGTGCTTGCCTATCACCTCAACCGTCGCTGGTCGAAGGAGAAAATCCTAACCGAGTACCTCAACACGATCTACTTTGGACAGGGCGCGTATGGGATTGAGTCTGCTGCTCGAGTTTACTTTGGCAAGGCCCATCCAGGATGCGGAACATCTGTTGGCGATCAGTTCTGTGCCGCCGATTTAGACACTGCCGAAGCAGCAATGATCGCCGGCATTATTGCCTCTCCGACTGGCTTTGATCCAATCGCCCATCCGGTTGCTGCACGTAACCGGCGCGACACTGTCCTGCGTGCGATGCACCAGCAGAAGTTCATTACCGACGCTGAGCTTCAAACGGATCTAGCACGGACGATTCCGGATCAGACCGACATCACCCCGCCTCAGCAACAGAGCCTCGCTCCTTACTTCACAACCTGGGTTCAGAGTCTGCTCGTTAACCGACTTGGTGCGACGCGCGCTTTCACCGGCGGCTTGAAAATCAGGACAACACTTGATCTTGACCTGCAGCGCGCGGCCGAACAGGCAGTCAATGAGATGCTCCCGCCGGACTCAGGGCTCCCCTCCGCGTCAATGGTCGTGATTGACAACAAGACCTCGGAGGTTCGCGCGATGGTCGGTGGATCTAACTACTCGAAGCAACCATTCAACCTTGCTACTCAAGGTCACCGACAGCCTGGCTCCGCATTCAAGCCCTTCACTCTCGCCATGGCACTGACGACCGGAATTTCAGCTAACTCGGTTTGGGAGTCCCGCAAGAAGATCTTCCCGATTCCGAACACACGTCCTCAGGAATACTTCATCGTCAACAACTACGACGATTCATACGCCGGGAGCCGCAGCCTCGCCGATGCGATGACCAGCTCTGATAACTCGGTCTATGCCGAGGTCGGCATCAAAGTTGGGACACCGCGAATCGCACGCATGGCTAATCACCTTGGAATCAGGTCGCCGGTATCAAGCAACTACTCAATGACGCTAGGTGGCCTCCGTGAGGGCGTCACACCACTAGACATGGCCCATGCCTACGAAACATTCGCAACTGGCGGAGTTCGAATTGACAGCGCGAACGGCCTCGGAGGCCTTGACGGCGGACCGGTCGGGATTCTGTCCATCGATGGGCCACAAGGCAAACGACTGCTTCGCAACAAAGTCAACCGCACGAGAGTGATAAGCGGGGGCGTGGCCTCAACAGTCAAGGATGTCTTGCAGACAGTGGTCAGCTCCGGAACCGGTAAGGAGGCCCAGATCGGTGGGTTCGCCGCTGGTAAGACCGGTACGACTGAAAACTACGGTGATGCTTGGTTCGTTGGTTGGAATGATCGCTACACAGTCGCCGTCTGGGTCGGCTACCCAGACAAGCTGCGTCCAATGAAGACTGAGTACGGCGGGAGCCCGGTAGCCGGAGGTACTTTCCCAGCCTCAATTTGGCGACAGTTCATGCTCGCTGCAATGGCAATTGACAGCTCACGTGATGCAGCCAAGACAGCTGGAAAGTCCCCATCTGACGCAGGCAGCAGCACTAGCTCAGACAGTTCGGGATACGGCCCGGGTTCGTCTTCGGGGGGCTCTGGATCCGCAGGTGCTTCCGGTGGCAACTCCGGCGGCTCCGCTGATACTGGAGCAGGAGGCTCCGGTCAAAGCGGCGGTGGAGGCGGCGGTGGAGGTAATACTGGCGGTGACTCTGGCACCGGCTCTGGCGGCGGTAACGGTTCCTCGGGAGGAGACGGCTCATCGGGAGGCGGATCGGGCGGAGGCGGCTCCAGTGGTGGATCGGGCGTCGGCGGTGGCGCCGGCCCAAGCGGCTAACTAATCAGTTCAAGGTTTCGCAGCGAGAGATGCATGTGCCGCCCCGAGCTGCTCACGGACACGCCCCAAGGATGTACCGCCCTCCGACTGCTTTGATTCGAGTGCGCTGCCTGGCGCAATCGCGGCGGCGTAGCCCTCAACGAGCAGTGGGCTTGCATTGGCGACCTCGTCAGTGCTGAGCTCGGCTAGCGTCCTGTTGCTGTCAACCGCAAGCCTGACAAGCGCGGCAATCGCTCCATGGGCATCGCGGAACGGCACGCCCTGCCCAACCAGCATGTCGGCAAGGTCAGTGGCCGCGACAAGATCATCGCCAGCCGCCTCCGCCATCCGCTCGCGATTGAAGGTTGTCGTTTCAATCATCGCCTGAGCTGCTGCGAGCGACTGTTCGACCGTCTCGGCAGCATCAAATAGATGCTCCTTGTCCTCCTGAAGATCCTTGTTGTAAGTGAGCGGCAGCGCATGAAGGACGCCATGTAGAGCGCTCAGATGGGCGACCGTCCGTGGCGCCTTGGCTCGCAGAAGCTCAGCCGCGTCTGGGTTCTTCTTCTGCGGCATGATCGATGAGCCGGACGACCAAGCATCCGACATCGTCGTGAAGCCAAACTCCTGACCACTCCAAATCACCAGCTCAGATCCGATCCGTGAGAGATGCGTTGAGCAGGTTGCGTAGGCGGCGAGCAGATCTAGAGCGAGATCACGATCGGCGACTGCATCGATTGAGTTAGGTGCGACCGCATCGAATCCCAATTCAGCAGCAACCATCCTCCTGTCTGTGTCGAAATTGACTCCGGCAAGAGCGCCAGCGCCCAGTGGCATCGCTAGCCTTGAGTCTGCTGCAACCCGCGAGAATCGACGACGATCACGGTTGATCATCCAGAACCAAGCGAGAAGATGATGGGACAGATAAACCGGTTGAGCGCGCTGCAGGTGCGTATAGCCGGGCATCGCCCAGTCGAGATGATGCTCAGCAGTAGCAAGCAGAGCAGCACAGAGAGACTCGCTTGCCTTTTCAGCTGCTGTTGCGTGGGCTCTCACCCAAAGAGCTAATCCGGTTGCAACTTGGTCATTGCGCGACCTCGCCGTGTGCATTCTCGCTCCAGCGTCACCAGCAATAGCGGTCACGCGTCGCTCGATTGCCATGTGAATGTCTTCGTCCGTATCAAGGAACTCAAAACTTCCCGCTTCAAGCTCTTCTTCGACAACGGTCAACGCTGCGTCGATTGCCTGATGGTCCTCACTCGCAATAATTCCCTTTGCCGCCAGCATCCGAACATGCGCCCTAGAAAGGGCAATGTCGTAGGGAGCCAGGCGCCAGTCGAAGCCAATCGAACTGTTCATGGCCGCAAAAAGCGGATCCTGCGGATCTCTGAATCTCGACATCGTGGCTGAGTCTAGACTGGCGAGCGTTGACCGAGAGCTTCGGCGAGGGCTGCTGCTACTCGCTCAATCTCGGACTCGGTCAGCTGCGGGAAGAATGGAAGCGCAACACCACGAGCTGATGCTGCCTCTGCAAATGGAAACTCCCCGGCCCTAGCTCCACTTGCTTCCGCAAGGTGTGGCATCAGATGGAGCGCTGGAAGGTACGGCTTTGAGTCGATCCCAACCTTTCGCAACCGACGAATAACAGCGTCACGATCAACTCCATTTGGAAGCATCACCACGTAGACAAACCATCCACGACGACCACCCTCCCACTCTGAGGCCGGAAGCTCAATACCTTCAATCCCGGCAAGAGCCGACTCGTATCCGGATGCGACTCGCTCACGGTCCGACAACATCTGCGGCAGGCGCGTCAACTGCACCGTCCCGACCGCGGCCTGTATCTCACTGAGTCTGTAATTGAAGCCAAGTCGGTCGTGGTCAAGCCATCCCATGTCGGCAGCCCTACCTTGGTTACGTTCACTGTCGATCAGCCTCTTTATGCCTAGGTCGGAGAGAGCAACCATTCCGCCTTCACCCGTTGTCATCTGCTTGTTCGCATAGAAGCCGAATACCGACGGATGACCGCGGCCCCCAACCTTAATCCCGTCTGAGTGCGTAGCCCCAAGTGCTTCACAGGCATCCTCGATGATTGGCAAGCCAAGCGATTCGAGCGGCTCGACTAGAGCGGGCATACCAAATATATGAACTGGCAATAGCGCCGAGGTCAGGTCGGTGACTGCCGCGGCGGCCGCCTCGGGGTTGATTGTCAGACTGACGGGGTCAACATCTACGAAGACGGGCTTAGCCCCCTGGTAGAGGATCACATTCGCCGAGGCTACAAAGGAAAAAGGGCTCGTGATCACCTCATCGCCGGGGCCAACTCCACTAGCACTCAAGGCAAGATGCAGTCCAGCTGTGCCACTCGAAACCGCACTGGCATGGTCAACGCCAAGCATGTCGGCAAATCCCTTTTCAAACGAGTCAGTAAACGGTCCCATTGAGAGCCGGCCCGACCTAAGTACCTCAATTACGGCCGATTCCTCTTCGACTCCGAGGACTGGGCGAGCGAGTGGAATCGTTTGATCAGCTGCCATCTCAGGCGAGGTCAGCTTCCGACCTAAGCGCAAGCATCCCGAACTCCAGCGAATCGACGAGCGCCTCCCACGAGGCCTCGATCACATTCGGTGATACACCGATTGTCCCCCAGACGGTCTCGCCGTCAGTGGCATCGAGCAGTACGCGGGTGACGGAGTCAGTACCGCGGTTCTCATCAAGGATTCGCACCTTGAAATTCACAAGTTCGATCTGCTTGATTTCAGGATGCGCCCTGCCGATCGCCGACCGCAGTGCACGATCGAGAGCGTTGACCGGACCGTTACCTTCAGCAGTTGAAAGGTGCCGTTCACCATCTGCCCAAACCTTGACTGTCGCCTCCGTCCGAACGCCAGCCTCAGCATTCTTTTCAACAATCACTCGCCACGATTCGAGTTTGAAGAGTGGTGTGAAGTCTCCGGTTTCACGGCGCATTAGGAGTTCGAGCGATCCATCGGCGGCCTCGTAGTGATAGCCCTGATGCTCACGCTCTTTGACCCGGTCCGCAAGCTTGATTGCCTCATCGCCTTCAAGAGTTATTCCCAGTTCTGCTGCTCGCGCCTCGATCGTCCCGCGACCGGAGAGCTCCCCGACGAGAATCTCGCGGCGATTCCCGACTGTCTCGGGATCAAGGTGCTCGAATGTCATCGGGTCATCACTGACCGCCGCGACATGCAAGCCGCCCTTATGTGCGAATGCACTTCTCCCTACATAGGCCTGATGCGCATTCGGTACCCGATTACAAATCTCGTCAACGAAGTGCGAAACAGCAGTTAATGAGCCGAGGCTTTCGTCTGGAAGGCAACTGATACCCATCTTGAGACTCAAATTCGCAGCAATCGAGACAAGGTTTGCGTTCCCACATCGCTCGCCAATTCCGTTGACTGTTCCCTGCACGTGGGTTGCGCCAGCAGCAACGGCAGCAAGTGAGTTCGCAACACCGCATTCAAGATCGTTATGGCAGTGAATGCCAACTCGCACTGAATCGCCAAACTCGGCAACTACTCCAGCAACTCCCTCAGCAACCTGATCGGGGAGTGACGATCCATTCGTGTCACAGAGGGCAACACACTCTGCGCCTGCGGAGACGGCAGCGGCGATGCACTGCAGCGAATAGTCGGGGTCCGACCGAAACGCATCGAAGAAATGTTCAGCGTCGTAGATCACACGCTTACCGGCAGACCTAAGAAACTCAATCGAGCTGCCGATCATCTCGATGTTCTCAACCCGATCAACCTTGACGACCTTCTCAAGATGCAAGGTCCAAGTTTTGCCTACGACAGTGCATGCCGGGGCGAAGGACTCAGCAAGCGTGATAAGTCCAGGATCTTCGTCTGCTGCCACCCCCCGGCGAGTAGTCGTGCCGAATGCGCAGAGAGCAGCCGACTTAAGCGGGTTCTGTTCAAGGAGATCGAACAGCTCTCGCTCCTTTGGGTTAGACGAGGGAAAGCCAGCCTCGATAAACGCGACACCGAGACCGTCAAGCCTCTGTGCGACACGGAGCTTCTCCTCTGCTGAGAGCGAGAGGCCCTCCCCCTGCATCCCATCGCGCAGGGTTGTGTCGTAGAGGTCTACCTGATTCACGACTCCGCGGCCAAATCAGCCGCGGGTACCTCAACGGGATCGAGCCAATCTCTGCGAGCTTCAATCCGCCCATGAACCGCATCTTCGTAAAGCTCCTGCAGCTCACGCGTAACCGGCCCGGGCTGGCCGCTGCCAATAACCCGATCATCGATCTCGCGAACAGGTACTACCTCGGCGGCAGTACCGGTCATGAAGACTTCGTCGGCGATGTAGAGCTCAGATCGGGCAATCGAACGGCTCTCGACAGTGCGCCCCGAATCGGCTGCCAGTTGGTGGATTGTACGACGACTAATTCCATCAAGCACGCTCGCCGTCTGCGGAGGCTCAATGATCCGGCCACCCATGACAACGAAGATATTTTCGCCGGATCCCTCGCTCACTGACCCGTCCTGAGCGAGCATAATCGCCTCGTCATAGCCTGCCCGGACCGTCTCAATCTTGGCAAGAATGCTGTTTAGGTATTGCCCGGAAGCCTTAGCGTGCGGAATCAGCGTGTCTCCACCGAAGCGCCGCCAAGAGGAAACCTGCGCTCGGATCCCATCCTGCTTGCCGGCTTCACCAAGGTATGCACCCCATGGCCAGACCGCAATGATCACATCAACCGGCGCATCAAGTGGGTTGAGTCCCATGACCCCATAGCCGCGCGTGGCAAGCGGTCGTATGTAGCAGTGCCGGAGACCATTTTTGGCGATCAGTTCATGCGTCGCGGTGCGGAGTTCCTCAACTGAATAGGGAATCTCCATGCAGTAGAGGCCGGCTGATTGATGGAGTCGATCCAAATGCTCTCGATGACGAAAAACTGCCGTCCCAAGTTCGCCATCGTAGGCGCGAATACCCTCAAATACGCCTGTTCCATAGTGCAGTCCGTGTGTGAGGACGTGCAGCTTCGCGTCCGCCCAAGGAACGATCTCGCCATTCATCCAGATGAAGTCGGCTTCTTCCATGATCTGCTCCTAGCTGTTGAGACGTTGAAGGACTGCTTGGGTGGCATCGTCGGTGGTAGCTGCTCCACCTAGATCGGCAGTTCGAACACCATCGGCAATCGCTGAGTCAACAGCCGATTCTACAGCGATGGCATGTTCCGGCATCTCAAGACCGTGCCTGAGCATCATCGCAACAGAAAGCAGCGTTGCGTAAGGATTTGCCTTGCCCGTTCCGGCAATATCAGGAGCCGAACCATGGACCGGTTCGAACACGCCAGGGCCATCAAGTCCCAGCGATGCGCTCGGCAGTAGACCAATCGATCCCGTAATCATTGCTGCTTCATCGCTAAGGATGTCGCCAAACAGGTTCTCCGTCAGGATCACATCGAAGGCTGACGGCTCGGAAACGAGTTGCATCGCTGCGTTATCAACGAGCAGATGGTCGAGTTTCACTTCGGGGAACTCGCGCTCATGCAGTGCGACGACAGTCTCGCGCCAGAGTCGTGACGTCTCTAGAACATTCGCCTTGTCGACGCTCGTTACTCCACTGCGGGCTGATCTGAAGGCGACCCTGGCAATTCGTTCGATTTCCTCAACCGTGTACTCGCATGTATCGAAGGCCGAGTCACCCTCTCGTCCACGCTTGCCGAAATAGATACCGCCGGTCAGCTCACGCACAACAAGTAGGTCGCAGCCACCAATCACTTCGGGTCGAAGTGGGCTTGCGTCGGCAAGCGCAGCCAATGGCTTAACTGGCCTGAGGTTCGCGAACAGGCCTAGACCTGAGCGTAGGCCGAGCAGGCCCTGTTCCGGCCGAGGAGCGTCCGGATCCGTTGTGTCCCACTTTGGACCACCTACTGCACCGAGCAGGACAGCATCTGAATCGCGACACGCAGCGAGCGTCTCATCAGTTAGTGCAACGCCCGTGCTATCGATTGAGCAGCCACCGAACTCGTGGTGATCAAACTCGAAGTCACCGATTTGGTTTAGAACCTCAAGCGCCGAAGCAACGATCTCCGGTCCAATGCCATCGCCAGCGAGAACTGTGATTCGTGGGGTCGCCATCAGGCCGAAAGCTCCGTCGTCGCGCGATGGTTGATTTCGCGCTCACGTTCGTATGTTGAGATCAGCTGCTCATCCGAGAGAGTCATTCCGATGTCATCCACCCCATTGAGCAGACGCATCCGAGTGTCATCGTCGATCTCAAAGTCAACTACACGATCCCCAAACCGAACCTGCTTCAGATTCAAATCGATCTCTGCGGTATCGGCAAGCATCAACTCGCGAACCGCCTCTTCTGGCAGTACAACCGGAAGCAAGCCAACCTTCGTGCAATTTGAGTAGAAGATGTCGGCAAAGCTTGAAGCCACAATCGCGCGGAACCCGTAATCCTCGAGCGCCCACGGAGCGTGCTCACGCGACGATCCACAGCCAAAGTTGCGGCCAGCGACGAGGATTGGATTGGCGGGAAGGTCCCATCCATCCTCCTTAGCCCAGTCGTGGAAGAGAAACTCGCCAAAGCCAGATCGCTCGATCCGCTTGAGGAACTGCTTGGGAATGATCTGATCGGTGTCGACATCAGAGCGGTCAAGCACTGAGACGGCGCCGCTGACAACAGTTACAGCTTCCATTAGCTCCCCCACGTTCGAATATCAACAAAGCGACCTTCGACCGCGGCTGCAGCGGCCATCTGTGGCGAAACAAGATGGGTCCTCCCGCCACGCCCCTGCCTTCCCTCGAAATTGCGATTAGAGGTTGAAGCACATCGCTCGCCTGGTGACAGGGTGTCCGGGTTCATCCCAAGACACATTGAGCAACCAGCTCCACGCCAGTCGAATCCAGCAGCTCTGAAGATCTCGTCAAGCCCTTCTGCCTCAGCCTGGTGCTTGATCTTCGCTGAGCCTGGAACGACCATTGCGCTTACGGATGAAGCAACCTTGCGTCCCTTCACGACCTCAGCAGCAGCGCGCAGGTCGCCGATCCGACTGTTTGTGCAGGAACCGATGAACACACGATCAAGGGCGATCTCCTCAATTGGAGTACCGGCCTTCAAATCCATGTATTCGAGCGCACGCTCCTCTCCGTCATCGCGAGGGTCTGGCACGACCGAGGTAACTGGAGCGACCATCCCAGGTGTTGTCCCCCAAGTGACCTGAGGCGAGATCTGGCTCGCCTCAACACGCATCTCACGATCAAACTCCGCGCCAGCATCAGTCTTGAGCAACGACCAGCGTTGCGCGGCTTCCTCTAAATCAAGTGGTCCACCAGCTCGCTGCTGCTCCT
>Ga0194043_1002476_pt1 | contig 10181 bp, 8 predicted proteins | sample JunL4415m_MetaG_FD_161274 | JGI IMG/M metagenome (GOLD analysis project Ga0194043, IMG submission 161274) | Anoxic zone freshwater microbial communities from boreal shield lake in IISD Experimental Lakes Area, Ontario, Canada - Jun2016-L442-15m | ecosystem: Environmental > Aquatic > Freshwater >...
CACCAGCAATCCAGAAGGCGGTACTATCTTTCGCTTTACACTACCCTGCGTCGATCCTGACGTAGTCCAGCTAGACAATCAGTCCGAGGAGTTACCCGCATGAATCTGCCCCAAATAGCCAGCACCGTTTATATCGTTGATGATGACGAAGCGGTACGCGACTCATTAAGGTGGCTACTCGAAGCCAACAACTACCGCGTGCGCGCCTACGCCAGCGCCGAAGCTTTTTTAGCTGAGTACGACGAACAACAACCCGGCGTCTTGATTGTCGATGTACGTATGCCCGGCATGAGTGGCCTTGAATTACAAGAACAATTAATCGCGCGCAAATCAACAATGCCTGTTGTGTTCATCACCGGCCATGGCGATATCCCGATGGCGATCTCGACCATGAAAAAAGGTGCTGTTGATTTTCTTGAAAAGCCCTTTGATGAAACGGCTCTACGCGAGATTGTGGGACGTATGTTTGAACAGGCCAATCAGCGTCTGACGCAAGCGAAGGCAGTGCGACAGCACGAAGCCATGCTAGCGCGCCTGACCTCACGCGAACAACAGGTGCTTGAACGCATCGTTGCCGGGCGCTTGAATAAACAAATTGCTGACGATTTAGGTATCAGTATCAAAACCGTTGAAGCGCACCGCGCCAACATCATGGAAAAACTTCAAGTCACCACCGTGGCAGACTTGATGAAAGTGGCGCTCGCAAAACCTGAGGTTAATTAATGACCGGTCGAATCATTGACGGTGTTGCTTTAGCAGGGAAAATTCGCGAAGAGGTGGCCACACGCACCGCAGCTCTTGTTGCCGCCGGCACAAAACCCGGCTTAGCCGTTGTCTTAGTCGGTAGCGACCCAGCGTCGCAAGTGTACGTAAAAAATAAAGTTGCTGCGTGCCAAAAAGCGGGTTTGCACTCGGTGCTTGAGCAGTACCCCCCAAGCATGACCCAAACTGAACTGCTAGACCGCGTGCGAGCCCTAAACGCCGACCCAGCGATTCACGGCATTTTGGTGCAACTGCCTTTGCCTGCGCATATCGATTCGCATTTAGTGATTGAAACCATCGCCCCCGAAAAAGATGTTGATGGTTTTCACGTCAGCAACGCGGGGTTGCTGATGACTGGCAAACCTTTGTTTCGCCCTTGCACGCCTTATGGCGTAATGAAGATGCTTGAGTCTGAGGGCGTGCAATTGCGTGGCGCGGTCGCCGTGGTGATTGGGGCCAGTAACATCGTTGGCAAGCCAATGACCATGCTGCTGCAAAGCGCTGGCGCAACGGTCACGATCTGCAACTCAAAAACCCGTGATCTTGGTTGGCATACCCGTCATGCTGATATTGTGGTGGTGGCCACCGGCAAACCGCGCATGATTGATGGCAGCATGATCAAACCGGGCGCTGTCGTGATCGATGTGGGTATCAATCGCGGTGCCGACGGTAAATTATGTGGCGATGTCGATTTTGACAGTGTCATTCAAGTTGCCAGCGCGGTCACCCCAGTGCCAGGCGGCGTAGGCCCCATGACTATCGCTATGTTGTTAGTCAACACGCTAGAGGCCGCCGAACGCGCTCAGCTCAATCGGGCTAAATAGCTAAACATAATCGAGCTTAATCGCTCAGTACACTCGAACCAAAATGATGAACCCTTTGCTTGCTTCAATGGATACGCTGATCGATTACGCAGCGATCAAACCCGAACACATTACACCTGCAATCGAACAATTGCTTGGCACGGCGCGTGACGCCGTCTCTGCGGCAGCCAACCCCGAACTTGCGGCAAGTTGGGATGCCATCGTGACGCCGTTAGATGATGCCTCTGAGCCGTTATGGCGGGCTTGGTCGGTCGTTGGCCATTTGAACTCTGTGGTCAATACTCCCGAACTACGCGATGTGTATAACGCCATGCTTGGGCAAATCACTGAATTCTCGACTTGGGTGGGTTTACACGTTGGGTTGTACACGCAATATCAACGCTTGCACCAAAGCCCTACTTTTAAACACTGGTCACCCGCGCGTAAGCGGGTCATTGAACTGGCGTTACGGGATTTCAAACTCAGCGGTGTTGAGTTGCAAGGCGAGGCGCGCACGCGCTACGCTGAGGTCTCTGACCGACAATCACAAGTCTCACAAAAGTTTTCTGAAAATGTCTTAGATGCAACCGATGCCTGGTCGCTTGTCATCGAGGATAGCAAACGCTTAGAAGGCGTACCCGAAGACGTAATCGCCTCACTTAAAACTGCAGACGCTGAGCGTTGGACACTAAACCTTAAGATGCCTTGCTATTTGCCGGTGATGCAATACGCGCTAGATCGCGAGTTGCGACAGACGCTTTACAAAGCATACGCCACGCGTGCCTCTGAACAAGGTGCTAAAGAATTTGACAACTCTGCACTGATTGAACAGGCGTTGGCCTTGCGCGCTGAAGAATCCACGTTGCTGGGCTTTAAGCATTTTGCAGACCTACGTCTACAAACTCGTATGGCGAATAGCGACCTAGAAGTCACCGACTTTTTAAGACAGTTAGCGCAGCGCGCAAAACCGTTTGCCGAGCGAGATCTGACTGAACTTAAAGCCTACGCAAAAACTGAGCTAGGCCTCGCCGCTCTTGAGCCTTGGGATATTGCCTTTGCGTCTGAGTGCCTACGCGAGGCACGCTATGCCTACTCTGACGATGACGTCAAACAGTACTTTACTGAACCCCGTGTACTAAGCGGCTTGTTTGCCGTGGTGCAAACACTGTTCAATGTTCAATTAAAAACTTGCGAGGTGAGCGGCTGGCATCCTGATGTACGCGCTGCCTCGGTGCACGATGCCCAAGGCAAGACGCTTGGCTACCTCTTGATGGATCTGTATGCCCGCCCTGCCAAGCAAGGTGGCGCCTGGGTCGATAGCGAACGCAATCGTCGCAAGCTTCAGGCAACCAGCGGGCGCACGGCCCTCGGTCAGCCTATCGGGGTTCAGACCCCAGTCGTTTACTTGACCTGCAATTTTGCTCACCCCCAAGGCGGGCGCCCTGCTTTACTGACGCACGATGATGTCATCACTTTGTTTCATGAAAGCGGCCATGCGCTGCACGCCTTGCTGTCTGAGGTCGACGAACCGGGTGCCTCGGCTTTTTCAGCAGTTGAGTGGGACGCAATCGAGTTGCCCTCGCAGTTCATGGAAAACTTTTGCTGGGAATGGTCGGTATTAGAACGCTTGACCTCGCACGTTGACACGCAAGAGCCCTTGCCACGCGAACTTTACGACCGCATGACAGCTGCCCGTAATTTTCAAAGCGGTATGCAAACCGTGCGGCAAGTTGAGTTTTCGCTCTTTGACATGTTGGTACATAACCGCAGCCAAGGTCTTTCGATTGCCGAAGTCTTGACTCAACTCGATCAAGTGCGCGATGAGGTTGCTGTGATTCGACCACCCTCGTGGCATCGGTTTCCGCATAGTTTTTCGCATTTGTTTGCAGGCGGCTATGGCGCAGGCTATTACAGTTACAAGTGGGCCGAAGTGTTATCAGCCGACGCCTTTTCAGCGTTTGAAGAAGCCGCCGAGCGTGCGGCCAACGATGCGCATGTTGCGGGTCAAACGCTAGAGGGCACCGGTGCGCTTGACAGTGCCACGGGTGAACGCTTCAGGCGCGAAGTGCTTGCTGTGGGCGGCGTACGCCCCGCTGCAGACTCCTTTAAAGCCTTCAGAGGACGCGCACCTCAAATCGACGCGTTATTGCGCCACAGCGGCATGTCTAACGCTGAAACGCCGGCAGCAGCGTGATGCAACGCACACAAAGCAAACGATGACGGTCTTGCTCAATCGCCTGTCACGCTTGCTGTGTATCGTGGGCTTGCTGGCCCTGAGCGCTTGTTCAGAGCCCGACTACAAGTGGTCGCTCTACGACGTGAGTGGTCATTTGCCTGACCTTGAGTTCTCGCTCAAAGGGGTAGGCAATCAAACCGTCACTCAGGCCAGCCTCAAAAATAAAACTGCACTAGTCTTTTTTGGGTATGCCAGTTGCCCAGATATTTGTCCTACGACGATGGCGCAGCTGACTGAAGTCATCACGAAACTTGGTGATGATGCAAATGACGTACGGATCCTGTTTATCAGTGTCGATCCACACCGCGATACGCCCGATATGTTGCAAGCCTATGTTAATGCGTTTAATAAAAATGCCATTGGGCTGACAGGCAGCGAAAACGAAGTCGCGGCCTTGGCCAGGCGTTATCGTATCGCCTACCAAATTGAGAAACCCAAACTGGGCGACAACCCCGCTATCTATGACGTTACACACAGCCGCGGCGTCTTTATGTTTGATCGTTTTGGAAAAGCGCGTTTATTAGCGTCAGACACCGAAAAGATTGATATTGTCACAGCAGATCTCAGGCATCTGATTCAAATTACACGCGCAAAGTAAGCGGCAAAAGGCACTTGGCTCACACGAGTACCGTACTCTTTTACTGACTTAGCACCTTAAGACCCGTGCCTTGAGGTATATCAAGCCTCTACTTCATCGGTCAATGTTAAGGTTAGCTATCCATCACTCATGATTGATGACAGCAACGATGCCTCCAACAAATAAGAACCAAGACGCTCTTGATATCTCAATTCAAGGCATGACCTGTGCCTCGTGCGTCTTGCGCGTTGAAAAAGCTCTTAAGGCAGTCCCCGGCGTTGCAACTGCAACGGTCAATTTAGCCACAGAGCGTGCCCACATTAACTGGGATCCCAAGTTTTCTGACACGCAAGACGCCAACACCAAAGTGCTAGCAGCCGTGCATAAAGCGGGCTACGAGGCTTCAGTACTTGAACAGCACGCGGCCCCTTCCTCGGCCGAAGCGGATGCACGCGACCTCGAAACTAAAGCCCTACTGCTAGCCCTCTGGCTTGCGCTGGCGTTGACGCTGCCGATTTTTTTGGCCGAGATGGGTGGACACCTGATACCCGGCGTTCATCGCTTTGTGCATGAAACCATTGGGATGCAACGTAGCTGGATCGCACAATCCATCTTGACCACACTGGTGTTAGTTGGACCGGGGCGAGTCTTTTTTACCAAAGGTCTGCCAGCGTTGTGGCATCTGGCACCTGAAATGAACTCACTGGTTGCCCTAGGGGCAGGTAGTGCGTGGGCCTACTCAATGGTCGCAACCTACTTGCCTCAAGCCCTGCCTGAAGGCACGCGTTTTGTATATTTCGAAGCGGCCGCAGTGATTGTGACGTTGATTTTGCTGGGTCGCACACTTGAAGCACGTGCTAAGGGACGCTCGGGCGCTGCGATCCAGCATCTAATCGGTTTACAACCGCGGCAGGCGCGCGTCTTGCTCAATGGCCAGCCAACAGATATTGCTATTGATGCGGTCAAACCCGGCGATCTGATCTTGGTGCGCCCAGGCGAAAAGATCGCAACGGATGGGATCATTACCGAAGGCCAACCTTACGTCGACGAGGCGATGATCACAGGTGAGCCGATCCCCGTCACCAAACGCATCGGCGATCGCGTCACTGGAGGCACACTCAATACGACCAACAGTTTTACTTTCAAGGCGACACACACGGGTGGCGATACGGTGTTGGCGCGCATCATCCGTATGGTCGAGGCCGCCCAAGGGACCAAGCTGCCCATTCAGGCACTCGTCGATCGCGTCACGGCCTGGTTTGTGCCAGTCATCATCCTGTGCTCGCTGTCGACCTTTGTGATTTGGTATTGGTGGGGCCCAGCCCCCAGCCTGAGCCACGCTTTGATTAACGCAGTGGCCGTGATGATCATCGCCTGCCCTTGCGCGATGGGTTTAGCCACACCTACCTCGATCATGGTGGGCACCGGTCGTGCGGCCGAACTCGGAGTTTTATTTCGCCAGGGCGATGCGCTGCAACGCCTGCGCGATGTACAAGTGGTGGCCTTCGATAAAACAGGCACGTTAACGCTCGGCAAACCAGCACTCACTGATTTTGTTGTACTCGAGCCAACTTACGATCGGGCTCTTTTGCTCTCTTGGGCTGCGGCCATGCAGGCACACTCTGAACATCCAATTGCCCACGCCATTGTTCAGGCTGCTCTCACAGACAATCTGCCAGTCGTAGCCGCACAAAACTTCAAGGCAATCAGTGGCGCTGGCGTGCGTGCCACGGTGAGTGGTCACGCCGTTAGCTCAGGCGCGCAAGCCTTTATGCAAACAGAAGGCATCGACACCACTGCTACCGCTCACTACAGTGAGCACTGGGGCCAGCAGGGTAAAACGCCCATCTGTTTAGCGGTGGATGGCAAGCTGGTTGCTCTCATGGCAGTGGCTGATCCGCTTAAGCCAAGTGCACGAGGTGCCATCGAGGCGTTAAAACAATTTGGGCTGCGCACCGTCATGATCACTGGCGACAACAAGCACACGGCTCGTGCGGTCGCACAACAACTTGGTATTGATGAGGTGCATGCTGAGGTGCTGCCTGAAGGCAAGGTTGCAGTTTTAGAAGCGCTGCGGGGTACACGCGCGGCCACCGCGACGCGGGCCAGCGCAGTACTCGCCTTTGTGGGAGACGGTATCAACGACGCCCCTGCGTTGGCCACAGCAGATGTTGGGATCGCAATCGGCACCGGTACTGATGTCGCAATCGAATCGGCCTCTGTTGTGCTGATGTCTGATGACCTAGCGGGCGTCGCCACTGCCATTAGCTTATCGCGCGCGACGCTCACCAATATCCAACAAAATCTTTTTTGGGCCTTCGCCTATAACGCGGCGCTGGTGCCGGTTGCAGCCGGGGCGCTATACCCCTCATTTGGGATACTACTATCACCCATGTTTGCCGCAGGCGCCATGGCGTTTTCGAGTGTCTTTGTAGTCGCCAATGCGCTGCGACTCAAACGTTATAAAACTACAGTTGGCAGCGCGTTGTAAATATCATCTAAAACTATGGTCGCCAGCGCGTCGTAAGCGTCATCGCGTCAGGACGCTGCACAGGATTGGCGGGGGTAATCGGCGTGCCGATCGCCAAAAAGCCTACAAACCGATAGTCGAGCGCATCAAACCCTAAGGCCTCTGGCACCTCATCGGTGTAGGTACCTAACCCCGTACTCCAGTAGCTCGAAAAACCCATCAAATGCGCCGCGTTTTGAATATTCATCACTGCAGCTCCCATCGACAATGTTTGTTCAATTTCTGGCACCTTTTCATTGTCGTGTGAAATCTTGTAGGCCAGCCCAATCAGCAACGGCACCGTCGATAACCACTTGCGTGTGTTCTGCTCTTTTTGCGGCGTAATCTCGCGACCCGAGCGACGTGTGGCGTCAATCGCCAAATCGGTAAACGCTGCGACCTCAGGTTGCATGACGAGTGCAAAACGCCACGCACGTAACGCAGAATGATCAGGCGCGCAGACTGCTGCCGCAAGCAACTGTTGCAACTGTTCTTCATTGGGACCTGGCGCCTGTACAAGCTTTTGTGAACGACGCGTGGTCAGTAACTGAGCGTTTGTGAGCGAAGTCATTTGCGTAACACCTTGAACCTTAGAAAAAAACCCTGCATCACAAAAGCGATGCAGGGCTTAGTTACAGACCGCCTGCCGAAGCAGACAAGGTCAGTAAAATTACAGCACTTGAATGTTGGTTGCTGATGGGCCTTTAGCGCCCTGACCAATTTCAAAGCTAACTTTCTGGTTTTCTTCGAGAGTTTTGTAACCACTCGAGCGAATTTCAGAATAGTGAGCGAACAGATCTTTGCCGCCGCCGTCAGGCATAATAAAACCATAACCTTTTTCGGCATTGAACCACTTCACGACACCAGTTGCCATTTCAACTTCCTTGATAGATAAATAACGGGCAAAAACGCCCAACGTGCTAGATGGTCAAGGAAGGGATAGACACCACTGATTACCACTAAGGGCGACCGACTAGGGACAAAAACCGCGTCGCTTGAGAATCTTGCAACCAAAGTGTAGAGGCGAAGTCCCCTAGAGTCAAACACTTACAGCGGTTTTTTGCCCTTAAATCGCTGAAACTGTAGTTTTCTCTACATTTTGGGTATGAAAGCAACAAAAAAAGTGATTTCCCTAAGAAATCCTCTGAAATTCAAAAAAAAACACTAGGTAACTATCCCTACACTTTCGGTATTGGCTGAACAACAGGGATACCGCAATGAAAGTTATCGTTTTAGGTGCAGGCGTGATTGGCACAACCAGCGCGTATTACCTCGCACAGGCGGGTGCTGAGGTCACGGTGATCGATCGCCAAGGCTGTGTCGCCAACGAAACCAGCTTTGCCAATGCTGGGCAAATCTCTCCGGGCTACTCAACACCCTGGGCCGCACCAGGCATTCCTTTCAAAGCGTTTAAATGGATGTTCTCAAAGCATGCCCCACTCGCGATCAAACTAGACGGTAGTCTGTGGCAGCTACGTTGGATGGCAAACATGTTGCGCAACTGCACGGCCAGCCGCTACGAACTCAACAAAGAGCGCATGATGCGTGTCGCTGAGTACAGTCGCCATTGCCTAGATACCTTGCGTGCAGACACTGGGATCCAATACGAACAACGTTGCGGGGGTACGTTGCAGCTGTTTCGCACGCAAGCCCAAATGGATGCCGTACAGCGCGATATCAAAGTGCTCGAAGAATGTGGCGTGCCCTACGAGCTGCTTGGCGCGACGCAACTCACCTCGGTTGAACCGGGGCTGCGGCACGCTCAAGGCTTGCTCGCGGGTGGGCTGCGTTTACCCAACGACGAAACCGGAGACTGCCAGCTCTTTACCACCCGCTTAGCCACACTGGCGCAAGAACTGGGCGTGCAATTTCGCTACAACACACCGGTCGAGCAGTTGCTGACAGAGGGTGGGAAAATCACTGGAGTGCGCACCGAGCACGAGGTTCTTAAGGCTGATCGCTATGTCTTGGCATTTGGCAGCTACACGCGCAATTTGCTCGCGCCCCTAAATATCGAATTACCTGTCTATCCAGTAAAAGGCTATTCGCTAACGGTGCCGTTGGTCGATGAATCCCTTGCACCACAATCTACCGTTCTTGACGAAACCTACAAGGTCGCAGTCACACGCTTTGAAAACAGAATTCGGGTTGGCGGCATGGCCGAACTAAGCGGCTTTGATTTAAGCCTGAAACCACAACGTCGGGCGACACTTGAAAAAGTGGTCACCGAACTATTTCCGGGCGGCGACGTCAAAAAGGCGACGTTCTGGACGGGGCTGCGACCCATGACGCCAGACAGCACCCCCATTATCGGTGCCACTACGTTTTCTAATCTGTTTTTAAACACCGGACACGGCACGTTGGGCTGGACGATGGCGTGCGGTTCAGGCAAACTGATTGCAGACATGGTAGTCGGCCGGCGCCCTGAAATCAGTACCGAAGGCTTGGCGCTCAGTCGCTATCAAACAACGACCCAACAGTCCTTGCAACGGCCCACTTCGGTGCCGGCTTAGTTTTCAGAATACATTGCGATTTTCATGACACGTCCTTCTAAAGCCATCATTGATTTAGCCGCCCTGCGTTCCAACTATTTAACTGCCCGTGCCCTGCACGGCGGGCGTGCGTTAGCCGTTGTCAAGGCCAATGCCTATGGGCACGGCGCTGTGGCTTGCGCGCAAGCCTTAGCCGAGATTGCTGACGGCTTTGCAGTTGCCTTTACGGCTGAAGCCTTTGAACTTCGCGACGCTGGCATCACCAAGCCTATTCTGGTTCTTGAAGGCTGCTTTGATCCCGATGAACTACTCGCAGCGCACAAGGCCAACCTCTGGGTCGTCATCCATCAAGAGTCGCAACTACGTGCGCTTGAAACAGCGCCCATAGACGCCCACAGCATCCGTGTATGGCTCAAGGTAGATTCGGGCATGCATCGCGCCGGCTTTGCGCTCGAGGCCGTTCAAGGCGCATATGCACGCCTAGAGGCCTGCCCCTCAGTAGCCTCTATTACGCTCATGACGCACTTCGCGCGCTCTGACGAGCCCGACAGCGACGCCACCGCCAAGCAAATCACCGCCTTTCACGAGGCCACCGCCGGGTTGCCGGGCGATCGCAGCTTGAGCAACTCAGGCGCAGTCCTCGCTTGGCCGGGCGCGCGCGGCACCTGGTCTCGTCCTGGGATTTTGCTTTATGGGGCAGATCCGTTGCCACTCAAAGCCCCGCCAGTTGCAAATATCACCGCTTCGACTTCAACGTACCAGCTCACCCCAGTTATGTCCCTAGTGAGCGAAGTCTTTGCAA
>Ga0194043_1002477_pt1 | contig 10181 bp, 7 predicted proteins | sample JunL4415m_MetaG_FD_161274 | JGI IMG/M metagenome (GOLD analysis project Ga0194043, IMG submission 161274) | Anoxic zone freshwater microbial communities from boreal shield lake in IISD Experimental Lakes Area, Ontario, Canada - Jun2016-L442-15m | ecosystem: Environmental > Aquatic > Freshwater >...
GGAGTGAGATTGGGCAAAATGCGGAGCGGCTCAGGTTCGTCTCGCTCGCGTTAGTCGATATGATCTTGGAAACCGGCGATCCTGACGTAGTAATCGGGGTTGCGCTAAGTGGCCTGCCCCTTGCGACGCTGGTCGCAGAAGAAATCGGAGCAGAACTTGCGGTATTTGTCCCCCAAAAGCAAAAGGGATCTGAGAATGACGGCGTTAAGGGTTCATTCAGTCAAAACTTTGCCGATATTGCGGGAAAAAGTTGCGCGATAGTAGATGATGTGACAACTACTGGGAGAACCGCAACCGAAATAATTGAAGTCATCAAAGAGATGCAAGCGACGCCGCTCTCGGTAGCAGTTCTTATCAACAAGAAGGGAATCAGTCAAGTCCAGAATGTTCCGGTAAGGTCGCTTGTTCAAATCACCATCTTTTGATCATTCAGACTCGCAGGGGTACAATTGGCAGCTTCCGAACTTGATGAAATTCGAGCAATTGAGCGCAAGTGGCAAGACCGTTGGTTTCGCGATAAGATATTTGAGCCAAAGAGCACGGGGTCGAAAAAGTACTTCTTAACGACGCCGTATCCATACACAAGCGGACCGCAGCACATAGGCCACACACGGACGTACAATGTGGCCGACATTCACGCCCGGTTTATGAGAATGAACGGCCACAACGTCTTGTGGCCGATGGCGTGGCACATCACGGGGACCCCCATTCTCGCCATTAGCTCGTGCATAGAGCGTTGCGAGAGCGCGACGATAGCGCTTTATAAGAACTACGTTCGACTTTATGAGGAAGACGAGTCGCGCGTAGAGAAGATCGTCAAGTCATTTGTCGATCCTTGGAATATCGCGAACTATTTTGCAGCGAAGATCGTTCCGGATTTCCAGAAGATGGGATTCTCCATAGACTGGTCCAGGCAGTTTACCACCGGAGACCCGATCTACAATCAGTTCATTCGCTGGCAGTACGGTAAGCTAATGGAGCTCGGGCTCATCGTCCGCGGGCAGCACCCGGTACTCTTCTGCACGATCGATCAAAATGCCGTTGGAGAAGATGATATCGCCGGTGGCGACGTTGAGAAGATATCAATTGACGACTACGTTGGGATCAAGTTCTCTTTGGATGATGCGTACGTTGTAACGGCAACGCTGCGCCCGGAAACGGTGTTTGCGGCGACAAATCTCTGGGTTGCTCCGAGCGCGACCTATGTCAAAGCCTACGTCGACGGCGAGATGTGGATTATCTCTCAGCAAAGCGCATCCAAGCTGCGCTATCAGCAGCGCGAAGTAACGATCATCGAGGAGTTTCGCGGTACGCACCTCTTGGGGGCCCACTGTATCAGCCCTCTCGGACGAAAAATACCGATTCTCCCAGCGTCCTTCGTCGATGCCGATCACGGCACCGGAATCGTCATGAGCGTTCCCGCCCACGCCCCCTACGATTGGGCAGCGCTACTAGACCTGAAGCAGCAGCGGGATATAAGCGTGGATATCGACCTCTATAACTTAAGCAGCGATGTTGAAGCTATCCAGTCGATCTCTCTGGTAAAAATAGATGGATATGGCGATTTTCCAGCCGTAGAACTTTGTGAACGTTATAGTGTCCGATCGCAACACGACGATAAGACGCTAAGCCGTATTACGAACCTGCTCTATAGGGAGGAATTCTATACTGGCATTCTTAGGCAAACTGCGCAGCAATTTGAAGGCCGGCTTGTACGCGACGTGAAGCAGGACATCGTTGAGTTCCTCAAGGGGCAAAATGCCGCGTCAACGATTTACGAGACTTCAGCAAAAGGACTCTGTCGATGCGGCGGCAGCGTGGTCGTCGCTATTGAGCCAGGCCAATATTTTCTCAACTATGGCGACCCTCAGTGGAAAGAAAAGGCATTTGAATTGTTAGACCAGCTTAGAATCGTGCCGGATGCGTATCGGGCACAATTCGTTCAGACGTTTCAATGGCTTGATCAACGACCATGCGTGAGGCGCAGAGGTCTCGGTACGGAATTTCCATTCTCTAAAGAGCATTGGATCATAGAGCCACTTTCTGATTCCGTCATCTATATGGCGCTTTATACTGTCATCAAGCAACTGCGCGAGTGCGATCCTGAGCGACTCACGCCCGCTTTCTTTGACTATATTTTTCTCGGCAAGGGTGACCTTACTCACGTAAGCCAGCGAACTGGCTTGTCACAGGCGGCGCTCAGGGCGGCGCGAAACGAGTTCACATATTGGTACCCCAACGATCACAGGCATACCGCTGTTGCTCATATATCCAATCACTTAAGTTTCTTCTTGTTCCATCACGCGATACTCTTTCCTAAGGCTTGTTGGCCGCAGATGGTGACCCTTAACGAGCTTCTGATTCGTGAAGGGGTGAAGATGTCGAAGAGCAAGGGCAACGTAATCCCCATTGCCACCGTCCCAGAGGTCTACAGCGCGGATCTCGTGCGACTCTCCCTGATTTCAATTGCTGATCTCAATTCAACTGTTGAGTGGAGGGAAAAAGAAGTCGAGATGGTCAAAAAAAGGCTCCTGCGGTTTTGGCACTCAGCGAACAGTGCTATCGGGGTTGGGCGGCCGGAGTATGACGAGGAGCTTTCTTTTGCGAGTAGATGGATCATGGCAGCGACCAACGCTATGGTTTCAAGAGCTTCTGAAGCGGCCCATCAATTCTCATATAGAAAGTACGTAACGGAAGCGTTTTTTGAGCAGTTAAATCGGGTCGAAGAGTACAAATCAATGATCTTAGACAGTGACGAGAGGCGTCGCGTACTTTGGGACATCCTAGATGTATGGCTTCGGGTGCTCGCGCCGGTCATTCCCCATATTGCTGAAGAATTGTGGGAGAGAATGCACAAAGTCGGCTACATCTCATTGGCGGCATTCCCGCACTATGATAACCTTTATGCTGAAGTAATTGGGCAAAAGCGCTTCCTCGACGGGGTGATTGATGACGTCTCAAACATTCAAGCCGCGATAAGACGGGAAACTGAATCAGTTTTCATCTATCTTGCAGCAGCGTGGAAGTACAAGCTCTACGCAGTAGCGAGGGGGCTTGATGACCCCTCGATTAAGAAAATTATGGCGCGAGCCAAAGAAGACCAAGATCTGCGTACGCGTTTGAAAGAGATAGCTCAAATCGCGCCCGGTCTCACAAAATCGCTTACTCATGAACCTAACTCTGACAGCATACTGGGTTTTGAGGTCGAATCGGAGACGCTACTTGCCGCTAAGGAGTATTTGACTCGAAAATTTGGGAAACGTGTGCACATCTACGTAGAAAACTCTGAGATGTACGATCCTGCGAATCGCGCGAGGCGAGCGCTTCCATCGAAACCGGCAATCTACGTCGAATAGGACGGATGAAGAGGGGGAGCAAATCAGTCGCCTTCGGTGCGTTTTGCCGCTTCCTGGGCCTTTTTGGCCCGCTGTTTTGCCGTGTATCCGGTTGCCTTTTCCAGAAAACAGCGGAACCGCGCATTTGTATCTATCGTCAACGCGTCAGGAACGTCTTTCCTAGATTCAGTTTCGACGAGTAACGTGTCGCGCACGCGTATCGTCATCTTTCGTAGTGCCCCGTAGCTTAAAACATATTCTTCGTCCCGTACGTTGACGTCCACATCAAAGCACGCTTTGAGCGCTTCTACAATGCGCTCGTGGGCCCCCTTTTTAAATCCTCGTTTGAACGCATATTCTTGGATTATAATCACGACCTACATGACGATACTCTTAATGTCCCTTAAAAGTGTATTGTTAAAGTGCCATCCACATCCAAGTAATCAACCGGATGGCGGCATTCAGCGATCCAAAGACGGACCGTGGAATAGTTCGATAAAGTATTTATCTGGTAATAGGTTACTGTTTAGGGAGTGGCAATTGAGGACGCTGATACATCATGAAAGCCGGAACGACTGATAACGAATACGTAAACATGATCGTCGAAGAAGGGGTGAGCTCAAAAAATCCGGTGATCCTCGAGGGATTCCCTGGGATCGGACTCGTTGGTAACATCGTGGCTACGCAGATAGCATCGGAGCTCAAAATGAAGCAGATCGGGATCATCGAATCACGCCTTTTTCCACCCATCACGGTGCTCTTTGACGGCCTCGCATACGCCCCTGTCAGAGTCTATGAAGACCCCCAAAATGACTTCATCGTAGTGCTATCGGATATCCTCATTCACCCGATGATTGCTTACGATATAGGGAAAGCAGTTATTAACTGGGCGCACAGCGTGAACGCGAGACTAAACATACCGATTGCTGGCATCGCTACGTTGCGCGAGCAACGTACTGTTTATGCTGCAGCAACTGGTGCCGAACAACTTAATCTCGTGAAAGATAAAGCTGAGACCTTGGTTACCGGAAGTATCTCAGGTATTGCGGGCAGCATAATGAATGAGAGCTACGTAAGCAAACTTCCGGCACTTTGTCTCTTGGGCGAAACCCAGGGACCCACCCCCGATCCTCGCGCAGCAGCTCGCGTAATCGACGTGATTAACGACTTAATGCAGTTAAATATCAGCACACAGAAGCTGGTTGACGAGGCGGACCAGATAGAAACAGAGCTAAACAAGCTTGCAGAACAGGTCCAAGGGGCGGAACAAGTAGAAACAAAAGGGCCGACTCAGGTTATGTACGGGTGAGCATATGAGACATCTCGCTTTGACCGGTATTTCAAAAGAGTCAATCAACGACCTCGAAAAAAAGCGCGTTAGAACATTTGAGTTGCGCAGCGCCCATAACATCCAGATTGTATTCGAAGCTCACGTCGGTGATGAATTGTTTGTGACAGATGCGAGCCGTCAAGATGTTGCGATCGGCACGACTGGCTTATTGGCGCGCGTGCGCAACAAAACCATCTCTATGCAGAAAGTCTCACACCGAGTTGGCGATTTCTATGAAGAACGTGAACTCATGTCAGCCCGGGTTCAGCTTGAGCTACGCGAGCGCATGTGTCGGCTGCGAGCTATTGAGGACGACGGTCCAGGGAAGATCTTAGCAGTGGAGACCGCAGAAGTATGCCACTATGAAGGTCGATGAATTGGTCTGGGCCTGAATTGTAATCAGTTCCAGGCAAGCTGAGACGCATACGAAAACGCTTTGTGATTTTTTGTGGGCGAGCGCATCAGCGCCGAGATTGCAGGTACCAGCGCTTATGACACTCTGCAATGACGTTAAACGGCGGGAGCCGCTAAAAATGCGGCGGCGCTCCTTAATCGCCTTTTAAGACACTATAAGTATGAGTTCCTAACATGTGCAACAACGGGGCCCGTGGCTTAGTCAGGATATAGCACCGGCCTTCTAAGCCGGTGGTCGAGGGTTCAAATCCCTCCGGGTCCGCTCTTTTTCCTCTCTCACAATATCAAGAGCGAGACGAAATAGCCTTCGGGGTCGCTGCAATTCTAAAAAGGGCTTGCGAGCCCACTGCAGCACGAAAGTGATCAAGCATCGTTCGAGCGTTTTCTGGTCTCAGGTGTTGCTTTCGCGCTCGTTAGCAATTAGAGGGAGTACTCATTTCAGGTGAGAATAACCGCAAAGACTAAGCTCCAAGTCGGTGAACGCCCGTTAGCTATGGTACGGCGTAATGAAGCGTCGCGCTAAAAGGGGTAGTTATGATCTTTAGTGCTGATGAAATACTCGAGACGCTCGACATGATCCTTTACGAGCATCTCGACATACGGACGGTAACCGTAGGTATGAACTTAATGGGCTGCGTGCGAGACGACCCCGAACGAATGGCCCAGGCTGTACACGATCAGATTGTATCCACAGCGAGCGATCTGTGCTCAGAAGCCGATCGCGCTGAAGCACGGTATTCTCTGCCCATTGTGAACAAGCGCATCTCGGTAACACCTATCGGTTCTCTAATCGACGCTCATCCTCAAGCGGGTCCACTGATTGCATTAGCGATGGACCAAGCTGCGCGTGAATTAAACGTCGACTTCATCGGTGGTTACTCAGCTCTCGTCCAAAAAGGCTTTACCGTCGGGACTGAGGCACTTGTTGATTCGATCCCAGAGGCGCTACATACGACCGAAAAGGTGTGCGCCTCCGTAAACATCGCTACCACCAAAGCAGGCATTAACGTTGATGCTGCGCTTCGAATGGGGAGGATTATCAAAGAGCTGGCTCGTATCGATCCACGGCTCTGCACCCGTCTTGTTACCTTTGCTAACGCGCCACCAGATAATCCTTTTATGGCAGGGGCCTTTCACGGCCCAGGCGAACCCGAATCGGTCCTGAACGTGGGAATATCGGGTCCTGGCGTCATAAGAGTGGTAGTCGAGAAAATGGGAGATTGTAACTTAAGTGAGCTTGCCGAGGTCGTCAAACGGGCCGCTTTCAAGATCACGCGAGTTGGTGAACTAGTAGGTAAGGAGATAGCAGCGCGAATAGATGTGGATTTTGGCATAGTTGATCTCTCGTTAGCGCCCACCCCTCAGAAGGGGAACTCAGTAGCACAGATCATCGAAGCAATGGGTGTTGAGCGTTGCGGAGCCCCTGGAACGACTGCCGCACTCGCCATGCTCACCGATGCTGTAAAGAAAGGAGGCGCGATGGCATCATCGCGAGTGGGGGGCCTTAGTGGGGCGTTCATACCGGTTAGCGAAGATGCTGGTATGGCAGAGGCGCTCAAAATAGGTGCTATTGGGCTGGATAAACTCGAGGCAATGACCTCTGTGTGTTCGGTCGGCCTCGACATGGTGTGCATTCCTTCTGCTACTTCGGCCGAGTCGATTGCGGGAATTATTGCAGACGAGTGCGCGATAGGGGTCATCAACAACAAAACTACAAGCGTGCGGCTTATTCCCGTCGGAAACGAAGGTGACTGGATTGAGTTCGGCGGACTGTTAGGGGCGGCGCCAGTGGTGCCGCTTAAGTCGTTCAGCTCGAAAAAGTTCGTTGAAAGGGGCGGTTCGATTCCGGCGCCTCTCACGAGCCTAACGAACTAACACAAACAGTGTCTCTTTTTGCGGCCCTTTGTGGTGATAGCTGCTGGCCGGGCCTGTCCGGTTACTAAGCCGTTTAACGGGCCCGCTGGGATTTGAACCCAGGTTCTTGGATCTCTCCGCTATAGCTCCGAAGTCCAAGAGGATAGTCCACTACCCTACGAGCCCTGTATAGAGAAGGGATTTATGAGTATTGAACTTTACTCGAAAAAATACAAATAAAGGGGGTACTTATTAGATTAGCGCACGTATAGTGTTTAAAAGTCGAAACAGCTCGCGCGTGGCTCATAGCACATGACCAGCATTGAAACGCAAAGGAAAATTATTGAAATATTGCGGATCTTAGATGCGAGTGACGATGCAATCGGAGCACGAACGATTGCTGCCATCTTGAGTGAGCGAGGATATCCTATCGGGGAACGAGCGGTAAGACACTACTTGGTGCTCCTTGACTACAAAGGATTTACTCTTAAGATAGGCAATGCCGGCCGTGTAATAACAGAAAAAGGTCTCAATGAGTTAAACGAGGCAATTGTTGGAGACCGAGTTGGATTCTTGATAACCAGGATAGAGGATCTTGTTTACAAAACGAGTTTTGACTTAAAGAAAAGAGATGGTAACGTCATCATAAATGTCGCGACTATTGACAAAGATGATTTTGACCGAGCCCTCGAAACAGCCGCAGAGACGATCAATAATGGATATACAGTGAGCCCTTTCGTTCGCATCGTTGAGGAAGGCGAGAAAGTTGGTGCTGTATTTGTTCCATATGGCTCCTTTGGGTTTGTCACGATGTGTAGTATGACAATAAATGGCATGCTAATCAAGCACGGCATCCCTTCAACTGTTAAATACGGCGGACTGCTTAAAATCGAGGATAGGATCCCTTCTGCATATACCGATCTGATCTTATATCAAGGAACGTCGCTCGATCCGATTCAAGTTTTTGCTGCTAGACAAATGACCTCTATTCTGGCAGCTGTACAGCGCGGAGACGGCACAGTACTAGCTAACATGCAAACTGTGCCGAGCATTGCAGCTGAAAGGACGTTAAAACTTCTGCAGGACGCAAAACGTACCGGTATTGTTGGATGGATCGAGAGTCCTCTAGAAACTAATTTTTTGGGGGTCAATAACGAGGACGACGTTATGGAAATCAATATATTTGCCGGCGCAAACCCTATGGCTTCTTTACATGAACTGGATATAAAAGTCAAGGTCTACTCTCTCTCGTCTCTCATGGACGCAAAGCTCCTGAATCAACGACTTTGAAGGCCTAGTCATTTCACTACATACATTGCGGAATTTATTGTTGCGACTTTCTTTTTTGAGCGAATAACTCAAGTCATTAGAAATATTTATAATAAAGCGGAACCAGATTTCCTACGAGCGAATAACTCAAGTCATTAGAAATATTTATAATAAAGCGGAACCAGATTTCCTACTATAGTGAAGGCGGAATGAGAGTTCCTACTTAGCCATCATCAAAAGGAGAAATGGGGGGGTGCACTTGTGTAGCACGTTAGGCATCGTTAATGAAAACGGCAGACCTTTTTCTGCAAGTGGCATTACTAAGGGAATTCGTTTGATGAATGGGCGATGTAATGGACTTGGCGGTGGATTTGCAGCTTATGGGATTTACCCCAAATACAAAGATTGTTACGCTCTGCATATGCTCGTGAAGGATTATGATCAGAAAGAGCAAGTAGCTGAAATGCTGCAAGAGCACGTCAACATTTATAAAGACGAAAAAATTGCAACGCGAAATGTCCCAGGTATTTCACAGGATTACCTCCCCTGGCGCTTTTTCGTAGATGTGCCTAAAAAGTATGCGCTTAACGCAGATAACCACATCATTGACCTCACAATGAGGATTAACACTACAAGCGATGCTTTGGTCGTCTCAAACGGCAAGAATATGGGCGTTTTCAAAGCTATTGGCTACCCCGACCAAGTAGCGAAATTTTACAAGCTGGAAAAGTATGAAGCTTACCTCTGGTTAGCTCACGGAAGGTACCCCACAAACACACAAGGCTCGTGGGGCGGAGCACATCCATTCAACATATTAGATTGTAGCATCGTCCATAATGGAGAAATTACCAGTTACGGCACAAACAAACGATTTCTCGAGTCGTATGGATATAAATGCTTTAATTCCACCGATTCTGAAGTGTTAGCTTATTTGTGGGATCTTTTAGTTAGAAGACATAAACTACCCATTGAACTTGCATCTGAGGCATTAACTCCTCGATTCTGGGAACAGATAGACCGAATGCCAGTCGAAAAGAGGAGGGTCTTAGAGACTTTGCGAATTGCCTACGGCGGTGCAATGGTTAATGGTCCTGCCAGCATCCTCGTAGCAAACGGTTCTGGGCTCACTGGAGTAGCGGGAAAAAGTACTATGGTTGGGCTCACGGACCGAATCAAGCTCAGACCACTGGTGTGCGCTCGAAAGGATGAATATACATTTATGGCGAGCGAAGAGAGCGCCATTAAGGCAGTCTGTAAGAATCCAGACTTCGTTTGGGCCCCAGGCGCGGGGGGGCCAACAGTAGCATCGGTGAATGGAGATGTTTAGTTCCGTTCCTGAATTTAGAGTGGCCATCGACAAGCGACGGTGCAGGCTGTGCAAAAGATGCGTTGAGAATTGCTCGTTTGGAGCACTAGAATGGCGGGGAGATAAGGTCAAAGCGTTTGACGATCGGTGTGTCGCATGTCAGAGATGTGTCAGCATGTGCCCTGAAGATGCAATAACACTCCATCGAACGCCTTCGACTATGAGCATCCATCCTGTTTGGACCGAAAACGCGCGAAGAGATTTGTTCACTCAGTCGAGAACAGGGGCTATTCTATTGGCAAGCACTGGCAATGAATTGTTCGAGCGCGTCATCTTTGATAATCTACTGCTTGATGCATGTCAGGTAACAAATCCAGCGATCGACCCTTTGCGAGAACCAATCGAACTCCGAACATATATAGGGAAAAAGCCGCGATCTGTGGAATTTGAAGAAATAGGTAATGACATCAAGCTGAAGACCGAGCTATCGCCAGCGCTCAGACTTGAAATTCCAGTAATGATAGCTCAAATGTCTTACGGAGCCCTCAGTCTAGAGGCACACGAGGCGTTAGCTCGAGCTGCAGTGATGTCTGGCACGACCATGGGTTCGGGAGAAGGGGGGCTTCACAAGAAGCTCTATCCTTATGCAGATCACATCATTGTGCAAGTTGCT
>Ga0194043_1002481_pt1 | contig 10179 bp, 6 predicted proteins | sample JunL4415m_MetaG_FD_161274 | JGI IMG/M metagenome (GOLD analysis project Ga0194043, IMG submission 161274) | Anoxic zone freshwater microbial communities from boreal shield lake in IISD Experimental Lakes Area, Ontario, Canada - Jun2016-L442-15m | ecosystem: Environmental > Aquatic > Freshwater >...
ATGAAAGAGAAGTCACGGAAGAAGCAATATCTTTTGAAGCTTATCCCAAAATCAAATTTCAATTTTTGAAAGCAAATGATTTTGATTTATTTTGGGATGGTTGGTGTATCCCTTCGCAAGGAGAGGCAATGCATCTCGCTTTAGTAAGTTCTTTGTCTGTTGAAGATTTTGTTAAATTTATTCATGTCGCTATTACTGATGATCAGTTTTTGGATATTTACGGCGAAAACGCTAAGGAAAATACTACAAGAAGACGAATCCAATTGCCCGATAATATTGTGGCTGAATTAAAAAAAGCCAAAGAACGGGCTGATCAGATAGAAGAAAACTCCGAAGCTAAAGAATTTGATTTGGAGAAATTTGAAGAAAAATCTTTGGATTATATTGAGAAATTACTTAAAGCTGGTGCTGATAAAAATTTGGTCGCTACTGGTCTAGCTGGCTTAGACAGTGAACGAGCTTGGCAAATGCGAGATCAATTTCTTAAAGATGGTGCTGATGAAGGTTTTGTCGCTAGAGGTTTAGCAGGCTTAGACAGTGAACGAGCTTGGCAGATGAGAAAACAATTACTTAAAGATAGTGCTGATAAAGGTTATGTCGCTTTGGGTCTAGCTGGCCTAAACAGTGAACAAGCTTGGCAGATGAGAGAACGATTTCTTAAAGATGGTGTTAGTAAAGAGTTTGTCGCTATTGGTCTAGCTGGCCTAGACAGTGAACAATCTTGGCAGATGAGAGATCAATTGCTTAAAGATGGTGCTAGTAAAGTTTATGTCGCTAAGGGTTTAGCTGGTTTAGACAGTGAACAATCTTGGCAGATGAGAGATCAATTGCTTAAAGATGGTGCTAGTGAATGCTGGGTCGCCATGGGCTTAGCCGGTGATGAAACGACTTTTGTCTGGCGTTTAAAATATCAACACAAAAAATCAGAATCACCAGAATTATCCCCAGCCGACCAGCAAAAATTAGATTTATTAAATTTAGTTCACCAGCCAACAGCAGAAGGTATTGAAGCTTGGCAAAAACCGGCAACATTAGAAAAAAAATTTATAGATGCCAAAAAGTCTCTGAGTTCTTCGCCGTCAATGGCACGTAGATTAACTGAAGCTTTAAAAAGCGCGCCTAAAAGTTTTTTGGATTATATGGGCGCTAAAAGTGACAAAAAGAAAACCAGCAAAATATTGGCGCGCCGTTTGGCCGAGAAAATTTTTCCCGAAGCGTTTGTGGAAAAACATTACAATGGCTGGGGTGGCTATGGTGGGTTTGGTGGTGGTGAAGGTGGTCGTGGCGAGACTCAACCCAAACCAGCTGATTATTTATCGGGTAGAGCTAGTTTTGAATCATTTGGCGGTGGCCGTGAGCAATTAAATGATACGCGTGAGATAATGGAATTTCGCCATGAGATTAACTGTATGGTAATTAAGGGTTTGTATGGCGATTATGATGAAAATTCCAATCGCTGGAACAAATTGCATTTTGCGCTTAATAATGAAATGTCCCAGTCAACACTAGAAACAACTGTCACTTTGCCTGATGTTGGCAAAAATACCAAGGTTAATTTGCCCCATCCGCTGTATTCTCAAGTTATTAAAGAGCGAGTTAAAGGCATAGATAGTGCTGGCCTAGAAACGCCGATTGAGGCGGTGACGGAAGATTCTTTGGGCGAGGTGACAGCCGAAAACAAGTCAGCCTCAAAAAAATTGGCTTATTCAATGACCATGGAATTGGTGTCGCCAGTGATGGCTGATGTGTCTGGCAGTGACTATGAACAATTCGCTAAAAAATTCAAAATTGATAATGGCGCGGAAATGAATGGCAATATTGCCGAATTAAATGATGATATTGAAATATTTTGCAGTGGCTTAAAGGATTTGAGTCCCAAGGAAAAAGTTGTCAGAATAGAAAGTTATGTCCGACAAATCGGTTTTTATGATGAGGATAATCAAGAGGTGAGCCAATTAAAGCGTGGCAAAAGTTTGGAAGAAAAGTTTTATATCATGGAACAGCGGTTGGAAGAATTGCGTGCCAAATATCCGGACTGGGAAAGCAAATTGGCCGGCAAAAAATACGCCGGTGTTTGCGCGGATTTTGCGGAATTAACCACGGCCATGTTGCGTCGAGCTGGTTTGGAAGCGGGCATTGCCAGGGGTTTTATACCTGAGGGCAAAAAAGTCATGGTGCGGAATGCCCATGCCGCCAGTTTTGTGGTGTGGCCGACTATTAAGGGCAAAAATGAAGTGTTTATTGTTGATGGCACGCCTAACGGACTGGAAAATATTGCCGGTCAAAATCAGCCGTCAATTTTGGAACGCGAACAAATTAGCGAACAGTTGCAAGAGCAGGCGTCGGTACAGGCTTTGGAAAAATTAAAAGAAGTTGAAAAATTATTGGCCAGCCATGATACAGAGTCCATCAAAAAGTTAACCAACGGTGAATTGGAAAAAGTTTTGAATGCCGTGTTGAGCCATGAAGTCAAACAAGACAATTTTCAGGTGCTGGAAAGATTGTTTGACACTTATTGGTATACGGCAATCCCGCCTGATTTGAGCAAAAATGAACATAATCCCATCCCGCTTTATAATTTGGATTTGAATAATCCGGATCAAAAAAACGAGGTCATGTTGGAACTGGCTGGCGCAGTAAAACGCATCAAAAATCGTTTGGCCAATGAAAAATCTAACAATAGCGGTCCGGCCGGAACCAAATTATTAAAATCAATTGAAGAATTTGCTGATAAGTTTGTTAATGGTCGGCAAGTCGGCAATAAAGCCAAATCATTGGAATTGATGCAGTCTTTGGTGGATTTGATTAAAAATGATTTGTCGCCAGTGGAACAGCGCTCTGCAGTCGCGGTTTTGACTTATCTTAAAGCGCAGAATATGAGCGGGAAAGCAAGGTAATTTTGGTCAAAAATAGGGAATAGGTTGAGCTTTTGACAAAATTTTGTAAATAGTGTAAAATAGAAAGGACTTAAATTATTAAATTCAAGCCCTATATGAAAATAGCAGTCATAAAAACAGGTGGCAAGCAATATGTCGTCAAAGAAGGCGACAAGGTAAAAGTGGAAAAATTAAAAGCCGAAATCGGTGATTCCTTGGAATTGGAAACATTGCTGGTGGCTGACGGTGAAAATTTGCAAATCGGTGAGCCGATTTTGGAACAAAAAGTTTCAGCCAAGCTTTTTTCTCAAACCAGAGGTAGAAAGTTGGAAGGCGTGAAGTATAAGCCAAAAACTCGTCAAGCCAAAAGATTCGGCCATCGCCAATTTATTTCCACTCTGTCAATTGAAAAAATTTAAAATATCATCTATTAATCTTCCTCACTTTTCCAAGGGGAGGATAGAGGAGGGGTTTGCCGAAGATGGTGACAACAAAGTCTGTTCCTGATAAATCGGGAGCGGATTTTTTTGTTGCCCAAATTTTTTATTTATGAGATAATAATAGTATTAAATTAACACACTTATGCCTGTAAAAAAAACAGACAAAATTAAAATTGCCAAAGTGCCAGCCAAGCCCAAGGCTGTCAATAAAGTTGTTGCCAAAAAGCTCAAAGCTGTCAAAAAAACCAGAGCCAAATCTGCGCCAAAACTTTCTATGCTGATTGATTCTGATGCTGATGGGCTGTCTGACTATCAAGAAAGACAATATGGCACCAATCCGTATATGGCTGATTCTGATCATGATGGTCTGAGCGATTATGAAGAAATAAAAATTTATCAAACCGATCCGCTTAATCCCGACACCAATGCCAATGGAATTTCTGACGGCGAAGAAGTGCGTCGTGGCCAAAATCCGCGCGGTCAAGGAAAATTAAAGGATTTATTCATTCCTTATTTTGGTAATAATTATCAGCCGGAATTTTTAAAAGCCAAAAGATTGATTTTTTACGGTTCAACTGCTTTGCTTGTCAAATTCATAGTGGTATTTTTTGTTTTATTGTTGCCAATTAGCGCTTGGCTCACGCCAGATATTGCTTCTCAGCAGGCCAAAAAAATAATCCAACTAACCAATGAAGTGCGCGCCAGTGTTGGTGTGGCCAAACTTCAAGAAAATCAGCTATTGGATCTAGCCGCCTCAAATAAGGCGCAGGATATGATTACCGAACAATATTTTGCCCACATTTCACCTGATAACAGGTCTGTTTCTGATTGGCTCAGAGGCGTGGGTTATAATTATGAAGTGGCTGGAGAAAATTTGGCCATGGGTTTTTCTGATTCGGCTGATGTGGTCAATGCTTGGTCAAAAAGCAAAACTCATTATGCCAACATGATTGATCCGCAATTCAACCAAGTTGGTGTGGCCATGATTGCCGGCCAGTACAAAGATTATGACACCACTTTTGTGGCTCAGATGTTCGGCAGTCGCCCTGGTAGTGGCAATGCTATTCCAGCCGTTAAAAATCAAAATACAGCGCCAAAAGCTATTGATCAAAAAAATAACAAAAAACAGATTGTCATAAATAATAATTCGCAATCAGCTGTTTTGGGAGAAAAAGTAAATTTGCCACCACTGACCACTCCTAGTCTGATTGCTCCAGAAAATAATTCGGCTTCCAAAGTTTCTGAAACTAATTTAAAAATTGCCGCGCCAGGCGCCACTGGCATTTCTTTAATTATTAATGACCAAAAACAAACAGGCCAAGCCAATTTTATTGACGGCTACTATCAACAGACCGCCGAACTTAGCGAAGGTAAAAATAATTTGCAGATTATTTCTCAAAATGGCAAGGAACAATCCACTTCTTCATTATATACTTTAATTATTGATAGAAATCCGCCGATTATTGACACGGTCAGAAGCAATATTACAATTGCCGAACCAGTCGGACAGGATCAAAAGGTGGTGCGAGCTGTGGCTTATCTTTCTTCGGACACAGCACAGGCCGAGATTAATTTTGGCAATTATCATATTAAATTATCACAAAACGATTCTTCAACTGATGAGTGGAGTGGCAGTACTATTATTTTTAAACAGCAAGAAGAGCAAATTTTTAATCCCGTGATTTTGCCAACACTCACGGCTGTTGATGTTGTCGGCAATTTGGCAACCGCAGATATTAATTGGCAAAATGTGACGCCAGTCAAGCCGTCAGTGCTAGATCAATATTTTTTTGCCCGTGATTTTGGCTCTAAATACACCAATTGGATTTTTGGTTTAAGTTCAATTTATTATAAAATTCTTTTAGCTTTGTTGCTTTCAGTGCTTGTTGTTAATATTATTGTCAAGGCTAAAAATAAAAAATATGATTTTAGATTAATAATTCCCGCCGTGTTTTTGGCAATTTTATTAGTTGTTTTAATTACTGTTTAATTTTTATAATTATGAACAAGAAATTAATCGCTATTTTTGCTTTAGCTTTGTTTTTTTTGCCTGTCAAAATTTTGGCGGTCGCGCCTGTTCCGATTATAAATTTTATTTCTTCTACACCAAGTGATAATTACAAAACCAGCTCTACTAGCGCGATTATTAAAATTAATTCTGATCAAGCACTATTAAACGCTACTTTATATTTCGGCTTGCCCAATGGCGATTTTGAATTTGGAAATTTAAACAATTGGATAACTGGCGGTGCTGTGCCGTGGAAAATCGTTTCTGATTTTAAGTATGGTGGATCTAACTCAGCTAAAAATGGCGATATTAATATTAATGAACAATCGTGGCTAAAAAGAACCGTTGATATTCGTACTACTTCCACGGTTTCATTTTTTTGGAGTGCTAATTCAAATGAGGGTCATGCTTATTTAAGATTTTTTATTGATAATGTAGAACAAAATAATATTACTAGTAATATTGCTTGGGAGCAAAAAACTTATTTATTATCACCAGGAGTACATGAGCTTAAATGGCAATATGATGAAGACGGTTTGCACAATGATATTGTTAATGATGCTTGGTTGGATAATGTTGATATTAATGCTATTTCCACCAGTAGTGCTATGATTTTGGCCGATAGTTCCACCACGGCCAGTTATATTTTAAATGATTTGTCTGAAGGTCAATATTATTATCAAGTTCGCGCTCGTTCAGTAGGTGGTTGGGCCACTACTAGCCAGCAAATGCTAATAATTGACCAGACAGCGCCTGTTTTGACTCTTAATGGTTCCAGTACCGTCACTATGCCAGCAGGGTCAATATATACTGACATGTCTGCTTCGGCTGTGGATAACATTGATACTAATATTGTTTCAAATATTGTCACTTCTACAAATTTGAATGTTAATGTCGCTGGCACTTACTATTATAATTATAGTGTAAGTGATTCAGCTGGCAATACGGCGACAACAACTAGAACGATTATTGTTGATGAAAATACCACGCCGGCGCCAAGTATTTTTTCTTTTTCCAATCCCATAAATTTTTATAATAAAAGTAATGTCGCTTTTTCCGGCACTAGTACATATGGCAATTTATTGTATTATTATATTTCAGATAGTGTGACTACAATTTCCGGAACAACAACTATAGATGGCTCTGGTGATTTTTCTGCCAGCGGAATTAATTTGTCGTCACTTAGTGATGGCGTAATCACTTTAACAGTCAATGCTTCTGACGCTGATGGCAATTTAAGTAATACTGCCGAAACCTCAACTGTTAAAGACACTATTTTGCCGACTTCTACTGTTAATACTATTGTGTCTCCGACCAATACTTCCACTCAAACAATTTCTGGAACCAAATCAGCTGGCTCGTCTGTTTGGGTTAATGGCACGCAAATTATTTTAGCTGACGGTCTGACCACTTGGAGTTTTGTAAAAAATTTATCAGTCGGCATCAATACTTTGAATATAATTTCCATTGACGAAAATGGCAATCAAAGCGTCACTTCAACTGTGGCTATAAATTATGATAATTCTATTCCCGCTGTTTCATTTGGTAGCTTACCAGCACTTTCAACCAGTGATAATAGTACTAATATTACCATTGGTGGAACTGGTGTGGTTATTTATAAATATCAATTGGACTCTGGAGCTATTAGCGCTGAAATCGCAGTTTCTAATAATTTAGTTTTATCGTCATTATCTGCCAGCGCTCACACTTTGTCGGTGTGGGGTAAAAATTTGGCCGGCACTTGGCAAACCACTTCTTCTGATTATACTTGGACAGTGACATCTAATGGTTCGGTTGGTGGTGGAGGTGGCTCTGGTGGCAGTGGAGGAAATAGTGGAGGTGGCTCTGGCGGTTCAATTATTCCTGTCTTGCCAGTTGTGCCAACTGATCCCACAATTCAACAAAAAATTATTGATCAAACTAATCAAAATAACACCGCTAGCGGTGTTAGTGAAATTGCCAAAGAAAAAGTTTTGGGTGTAAAAATTTATGCCAATGGTTCGTATTTGCGCGGAGTTGGCAATAAGCTTTATATTTTAGAATTGGGGCAGAAAAAATATCTTGGTAAATTAGCTTTGAAATACAAAACCTATAAAAGCAAAAAAGTTCTTGATGTGACAGTTGATGTTTTGTCGGCTTATCCTGATTGGCGAGCTGAAGGCACTTTGATGCGCGCGCCAGACAATAAAATTTATGTTTTGGAAAAGGGGATGAAGCGTCACATTACGACAATAGCTGAATTGAAAAGTAAAAAATACAAAGGCAAGAAAATAAATAATTTGAGTCAGGAGATTCTTGACCTTTATCCGACTAAATAAGGCGAGCACTCACGGCTAGATTTTTTGTCGACTGTTCAATGCATTCTCAAGTGTAATTTCGTCCGCATATTCCAAATCAGCGCCCATGGGCAGACCACGAGCCAGTCGCGAGAGAGCGACATTTGGCAAATATTGCCTGATGAGTTTGGTTAAATATAAAGTAGCAGTCTCACCTCGCAAATCAGGATTGAGACCAAAAATAACTTCCGTCACTTGGGAGTTTTTGATTTTATTAATTAATAATTGCAAGCGTCTGTTGTCAGCCATGCCTTCCAAAGGATTAATGCTTTCTCCCAGGACAAAATAGACTCCGCCAAAGGTTGAGGCCTTTTCTAGGGCAATAACATCTTGAGGTTTGGCCACTAGGCAAATGATTTTTTGATCACGCCTGACATCACCGCAAATGGCGCAAGGATTGCTTTCGCTGAAATTCAGGCAGTTATTACAAATAATCACTTTTTCTTTAATATGTTCAATGGCCTCGCCAAAATCTGTTAATTTCTGTTTGTCTTGGCGTAAAAGATAAAAAACCAGGCGTTCAGCCGACTTGGGGCCGATGCTGGGAAGCTTGGCAAATTGATTGATGAGGTTTTGAATGCTATTAGGATAATTCATGTAGTTATTACATACCTGGAAAATTCATGCCCATGGATGACATTTTGGTGGCCATGACTCTTTGCACTTTTTTGATGGAATCATTTACGGCTTCGGCCACGGCGCTTTCTAGTTTTTCTTTATTATTGAGCAGTTCAGGATCAATTATCACTTTTTTTACTTCTTGATTGCCGTCCATGGTGATTTTGACCTTGCCCCAGCCACCTTGTCCTTCAACCGATTCTTCGGCGAGGGCTTTTTTAATTTGATTGGCTTGGGTTTTTAATTCTTGGATTTGTTTTAGTTTTGAAAACATAGATATTTTATTTATTTTTTAATTTTGTTCATAAGTCCTGTCCAAATTCTTAAAACTGACTTTATCTTCATCAAAAAACAAATTAACCACGCCGGTAGGGCCATTTCTGTGTTTGGCAATATGGATTTCCGCGCTGTGTTTGTCTTCTTCAGACAGAGAATTAAGGTCAAAACCGCGATCAGCTGATTTGCGATAAATAAACATGACCACATCAGCGTCTTGCTCAATGGATCCTGATTCGCGCAAATGGGATAATTTTGGAATAGCAGGGGAGGTGGCTTCAACTGCACGTGATAATTGTGACAAAGCTAGTACTGGAATATTAAGTTCTCTAGCAATGCCTTTTAGGGCACGGGAAATCTCGGCAATTTCTTGGACACGGTTTTCACTGCTGGTTTTGGAGCCAGAGCCTTCCATAAGTTGTAAATAGTCCAGCACAATCAAATCTAGTCCGTGTTCCATTTGCAAACGGCGCGCTTTGGTGCGCAATTCCATGACATTGGTGTTGGCCATATCATCAATAAAAATTTGACTCTCAGCCAGTTCGCTCATGGCATGGCCGATGCGGGGAAAATCATCACCAGCTTCGGACAATTTGCCGGTGCGCATTTTCCATAGCCCCACGCCAGCCTCGGCACAAATAAGACGGTCAACTAATTGTTCCTTGCTCATTTCCAATGAAAAGATGCCAACGGATTTTTTTGATTGCACGGCAATGTTTCTGGCGATGTCCAAGGCAAACGAAGTTTTGCCCACAGATGGACGAGCCGCCAAAATCACCAAGTCTGATTTTTGTAAGCCAGCGAGTAGATTGTCTAGTTGAGTGAATCCTGTTGGTAGTCCGCGTAATTTGCCTTTTTCACGGTGCAACTCGTCAATGCGATTGAAAGCGTCTGTCAAAATATCTTTGATGGGTGTGAATTTTTCTTTTAAATATTTTTGCGAAACCGAAAAAATATGCTGTTCGGATTTGTCCAAAATTTCATTGACTTCTTTTTCTTCTTGATAGCCAAGTTCTAAAATGCTATTAGCTGCGGAGATAAGACGGCGCAAGCTAGCCTTTTTTTGAATGATTTGCGCATAGGACACTACATGCGCGGCCGAGGGCGTGAGATTGGTTAGGGTGACGATATAACTGCGACCGCCGATATTTTCCAATTGTTTTTTGTCTTCTAGTCGGCTAGTCAAACTGAGCAAGTCAATGGGTTGTCTTTTTTCAAATAATTCCAAAATAGTTTCATAAATCTGACCGTGCGCATTGGAATAGAAATCATCAGCCGAAATCAGGTCGGCCACTTTAATAATAGCGTCTTTGTCAATTAAAAGCGCTCCGAGCAGTGATTGCTCGGCTTCTAGGTTTTGTGGTGGCAGTTTGACTGCTGGATTGTTGTTGGTGTCGCTCATAGTCAGGTATATTTTAACCGATGCCAAGGGTTTTGGCAATCAATGGATTTTCAACAAGTTGTGCACTGTTTGTAGGGTATAAAAAAACGAGCCTAGGATTAGACTCGTTTTTTATTTGTACGCCCAGCTGGACTCGAACCAGCGACCATCAGCTTAAAAGTCCGCCAGCTGGCGGATCTACCGACTGAGCTATAGGCGCGCGTATAGTCACTATGTAATTTAC
>Ga0194043_1002492_pt1 | contig 10162 bp, 9 predicted proteins | sample JunL4415m_MetaG_FD_161274 | JGI IMG/M metagenome (GOLD analysis project Ga0194043, IMG submission 161274) | Anoxic zone freshwater microbial communities from boreal shield lake in IISD Experimental Lakes Area, Ontario, Canada - Jun2016-L442-15m | ecosystem: Environmental > Aquatic > Freshwater >...
CGCCCCGGCTACGCCGCCGCGCCCGGCTGCGCCGCCGCGCCCGGCTGCGCCGCGTGCCCTACTTCGCGGCGGCCTCCCGCGCCGCCGCGGCGATGATGGCGTCGAATTCGGCGCCCAGGTCGGCCGGGAACGGCATCGCCGGGGCGGCGAGGATCTCCGCCACCCTCTCTTGCGCCTTCTCGGTGGTGCTCCGGGCGCCGGCGCTCTTCCAGGCGTCGTAGCTGCCGGTCTCACCGAGCTTGGCCTGCCAGAGCTCGCGCACGTGCGCGCGCGTGTGGTTGTCGAACAGGTAGTTGCCGTTGAAGCCCATCTTCTTGATGAGCTCGACGGCCAGCGTCTCCTCGCTCACCGCGATGCCCCTGAGGATGCGCTTCACCATGCCGATGATCTCGTCGTCCACCACCATGTTCTCGAGGCAGAGGATGCGCGAGCCGTCGAGCAGGCCGGTGCCGAAGGTCACGTCGGCGCCGTTCGCGTAGGCCATGAACATCGCCAGCGTGTTCTCGTAGGCGCTCTGGATGCCGGGCTCCTTGGCGGTGGTGGCGCCGGCGCCGTACCAGGCCGGCACGCCGTAGAAGTCGGCCATGTGGCCCTGGCAGCTTCTCAGCAGCAGGGCCTCCGGCGAGTTGCTCGCGTATGCCCCGGAGCTCATGTACATTGCCGTGGGGCCGCCGCCGTGGATCACCTTGGCGCCGGGGTGGGCGAGCTGCACCAGCGTGGCCCCGCTGAGGAACTCCGCGTTGGTGACAACGGCCGCGCCGGCGATCGTGATCGGGCCGGTCGCGCCGAGGATGGGCATGGGGTAGAAGCTCACGGGGATGCCGGCCGCGGCCAGGGTGAGCGCCAGGTCCATGCCGTAGCGCTCCTGGTGGAGCGGGCTCACAGTGCAGATGATGGCCGTGAACATGGGCCGGCGCTTCAGCTCTTCCGAGCCGCCGGCCAGGGCCTCGGCCATCCTGATGAGGCTGCGCGCCTCCCAGTCCTCCTTGATACTGACGACGATGTTGTGCTTCTCGCTGCTGCGCACGCAGGCGTCGAGCTCGTGCAGCACGCGCGTCTCGGGCGGGCAGTCCTGGGCGGAGACCACGGCTGAGGTCGCGGACACGTTGTCGAGCGCTTGCACGATCCGGGCGCAGTCGGCGACGTCCTGCTTGCGCGAGGAGCGCACCTCGCCGCTGGCCGGGTCGCGGGCGAAGACGCCGCAGCCGTCGGAGCTGATGTAGACGTGCTCGCCGTCCAGCGGCAGGTCGTACTCGGGGTTGCGGGCGCCGAGGGTGAACTCGCGCGGCGCCGTACTCAGAGCCTTCTCGACGACAGCGGCCGGGATCTGTGCCACCGTGGTCTCCCGGTCCACCGAGGCGCCGTTGGCCTCCAGGATGTCGAGTGCCTTCTGCGAGTGGAACTTGACGCCGACGCTCTCGATGACGTCGAGGGTGGCTTCGTGGATCTGGCGCACGTCCTCCGGCGAGAGCAGCTCGAGCTTGACGCGCTTGCCGACGTAGCACTTGTCTGCGTAAGCCATGGTGGGTCCTTTCAGAAGCGGCCGGATTCGGCCGCGGCGATGATCTCGGTGAATTCGCGGTCGAGCTCCGCGGGGAAGTCGGGCGGGGGAGAGGCGAGGATGCCGCCCGCGACTGCCCGCGCCTTGTCTTCCAGACGCGGGCTGCCCGCGGCCTTCCAGCTGTCGCAGGTGCCGGTCTCGCCGAGGCGCGCCTGCCAGAGCTCGCGGACGTGCGCGCGCGTGTGCCGGTCGAAGAGGTAGTCGCCGCTGAACCCCATCGTCTTGATGAGGTCGACGGCCAGGTGCTCCTTGTCGACGGTGACGCCGCGCACGAGGCGCGTGACCATGCCGAAGACCTCGTCGGCGATGACCAGCTCCTCCAGCGACATCTGCTGCACGCTGTCGAGGAGGCCGGCGCCGAAGAGGAAGTCCGCGCCGGCCGCCATCTCGAGCACCATGCCGAGGGTGTTCTCGTAGGCCGCCTGCGCCTCGGGCTGCTTGGCCTTGGTGCCGCCCCAGCCGAGCCCGGCCGGCATGCCGTAGAACCGCGCCATCTGAGCTTGGGCGGCGCGCAGCATCAGGGCCTCGGGGACGTTGGCGAAGTAGGCGCCGGTGCGCATGAAGAGCGCCGTCGGACCCCCGCCGTGGACGATCCTGGCGCCGGGGCAGGCGAGCTGCACGGCGGTGATCGCGGCGAGGATCTCGGTGTTGTTGACGACCGCCGTGCCGGCCGGCGTGATCGGCGCCGTGGCGCCGAGGATGGGCATGGGGTAGAGCATGATCGGGATGCCGGCCGCGGCCAGCGCGAAGGCGAGATCCATGCCGAAGCGCTCCTGATGGAGCGGGCTGACCGTGCAGAGGATCACCGAGAAGGTAGGCCGGGCCTTCAGCTCCGCTGAGCCGCCGGCCACCGCCTCGGCCATGCGGATGAGCGGCCTGGCCTCGGTCGCGTCCTTGATGCTGACGACGATGCTGTGTTTGCGCGAGGCCCGCAGGCAGGCGTCGAGCTCGTGCAGGACGCGGGACTCCTCGGGGGTGTCCTGCGCGGAGACGAGCGCCGAGGTGGCCGAGAGATTGGGCAGGCCGTCGACGACGTGTGCCGCGTCGTACACGTCCTGCTTGACGCTCGGCCGCACCGTGCCGTCGGCCTCACGCACGGAGGTGGCGCAGCCGTCGGAGGCGAGGTACACGTGCTCCCCGTCCAGCGGGAGGTCGTACTCGGGGGTGCGCCCGCCGAGGATGAAGTTGGCGGGCAAGGTCTGGAGCGCTTCGTCGATGGCCGTCGCCGGGATGCGGGCCACGGTGGTCTCGCGATCGACCGTCGCCCCGTGGGCCTCGAGCACGTCGAGGGCGCGCTGCGAGTGGAACATCACGCCGACGTCGGCGAGCACGTCGAGCGAGGCTTCGTGGATGCGCGCCACGTCGTCCGCGTCCAGGATGCGGAGCGGCCGCCGCGGCCCGACGTAGCGTCCGTCGGCGTGGGTGGTCATGAGTCTCCCTTCGGGACGTCTGGGTCGGACGCGGCGAGACGGTCGCCGCGGCTCACAAACTGCGTGGTGACGAACGGCGAGGTGACGGCGCGCACGAGCGCGTCGTAGTCCACGGCGAACGACACCGTATCGCCGGGGCGCAGAGGCTCGGGCGTGATCAGCACGCTGACGTCACTGGTGGCGCCGGCGAGGTACGAGCCCGGAAGCAGCGGCCGCAGGCCGCCGGGCTCGCAGTCGCGGCGCCCCACGGCGAGCATCGCGTACCAGGCTTCGTCGTCCGGCAACGCGACCTCGGGCACATGACCGAAGGCGTCGAGGCCGCCGGGCCCCTGCGGCGCCGGCGGCTTGCGGTAGCACTCGAGCACCACCGCCGTGAGCACCGGGTCGGTGCGCTCCAGGCCGTCGAGGCCGGCGCCGCTGACGAAGTCGTAGCCGTAGACCGGCCCGCCGCCGGAGCGGATCTCGGTGGCGAAGCGCGGCGCGTAGCCGTCGATGTGCTGGATGACGCAGGTGCCGCCGAGGCTGAGCAGTGGCTCGGTGGCGCAGCGATCGGCGATGCCGGCGAGCACGTCCTCCGCCTGCCGGAACAGCGCCTGCGACGGCAGCTGCCCGGACAGGCAGGCGAAGTTGACGCTGATGCCGGCCAGCTCGATGCGCGGCAGAGCGGCGAGCGTGGCCGCGACCGCCGGAGCGGCCTCCGGCAGGACGCCTTCGCGGCGGTCGCCGAGATCGACCGTGAGGAGGATCTGGATGGCGCCGGGGGCGTGCTCTCCGAGCACGCGGGCGGCGCCCACGTCGCTCAGCAGCACCCGGTCGGCGACGTGCGCAACCGCTACGATCTCGTCCGGCTGCGGGGCGCGGATGAGCGTGAGCGGCCCCAGCGAGGCGGCCGCGAGCCGCGCCAGAGCGGGCAGGCGCGAGTCGGCGAGGCCGGCGCAGCCGGCCTCGAGCATCGCCTGCCCGACGCGCGGCTCGCCGTCGACGCACTTGGTGACGCCGATGAGGCTGAGCCCGGCGCCGCGCAGCCGCGCCGCCAGCAGCCGCGTGTTCGCGGCGACGGCGTCGAGGTCGATGGTGAGCCTGGGGTAGCCGGCCATCGGTTCAGTCTCCGAGGGGCCGGCCGGGCCGGCCGGGCGCGCTCGTGTCTGGATGTGCGTACAACGTTGCCCACCTCATGTGGTCGCGGAAGGGGCGGCGCGCCGGCCGCGGGACGATGGATGCAGGGCCGCCGAACGGCCGCGTCGCAGCGCGGTGAGGTCGCCGTCGCCGGCGTGATCGCGGCGCGTGGCCTGTGCCCGGTCGAAGTGGGGGCCGGCGCGACGCGGAGGAAGGGGCGGCTTCTAGAAGTCGTGGAACCTGCCGCCCGAGAAGGCGGCGCGGCGGTGGTCGTCGTGGGGCATGATGTCAGCCACTCGGGTCACGCGTCTCCCGTAGCCGGTGGGGTGGAACCCCAGCAGCATACTGCTACCACATCAAACCCTACAAGCGGGGGTGGCGCGCTGCGCCGCCCTCCCCGGATCCCCACGTAGCTCGGCTACGAGGGAACCGTCTCGTGACCGCCCCGCTCGGTCCACGAACGCCCCGCACGCACATCCCTACCGGGATAGGCCCTTTTAGCCGCGGCCTCGCCAATGGAATGGCCGCCTGCGACGGTGGCCGATCGCAAGCCCGCGGATGATGTCGTCGCGGACTTCGTAGATGACCGTGTGCGGGAACGTGGGGGAGGGTGAGTCCTCTGACGCCGCGCGCCACCTCCGCTGTCGCCTCCGGATAGTGGCGGATGCGCGCGGTCGCCGCGGCCGAGCGGGCGGCTATGCACCCGTCGGGCGCGCTCTTCGCGACTCACCGGCGCCTGAGCGACGGGGATGGTCGCAGGCGGTCATTCTGCGAGGCGCTCCTCTCACCTGGCCGGATCGCGCGGCGAGACTCACCGTGGACCACGGGGAAGCGCTCGGGCATGCAGGCGACCCCGGCGAGACTGACGTTTACGGCGCAGAGGAACCCGGTACCGAGGCTCGGAGCGACAGCTCTCTCGGCACGGGTCAGATTGACCGTCACGCGGCGCTCTCCGTCTCCCACTTCAAGGGCTGGATGGGCCTTCCCGCTCAGCCGTGTCTTTCAGCCGCTTTCGCCAGTAGAAAGGTCGTCGTTTCTGGTGAGCACACGCCACGATTCGGATTCGATCTGGATAGACGGCGTAGACCAGATCGTAGGGAAACCGCCACAAGGCCCTCCGCCGCGCTCTCCGTCCGATTCGCCGGGAAGCCTCGGGGTTAGTCAGAATCTGGTCGAGGGCTCGTTCCACTTCCACGAGCAAGTCCGCACCAAGGCCTGATTTACGCACCTCGTAGTACTGCGCGGCCTCAGTGATCTCCGTCTCGGCATCGGGATGGAATCCGATCCGCTTCACGAGATGGCGGCTCGCGCGCGGAGAAGCACTTCGGCAGCCGGGATCTCAGTGACCAGCCCTTGCTCCAGCTCATCCAAACGGCGCTCCGCCTCCTCTGCCCACAACGCCTCAACCTCAGCTTCGGACAGATCGTCGAGGCTCTCGACGATCCACCTTGCGAGGGTAGCGCGGTCCTTCAGATCCAGCTTCTCTATCTCGGCTTCGATTTCTTTGATGCTCATATGGCTCTCCTTCGGTGTTCATAGCCATATCGCCATTTCCGGCCGGCCCCACCAGGATTCTGCAATCTGTGCAAGACGTTCGACACAGCTGCCCTCCTCATCACAGGACAATAGCACTGTGCCCGGACGGATGGGATGACAGTCTGCGAGCGCCGGCTCACAGGCGATCGGTGGGGCGCTCGCTTCGGTCACAGGGGCCAGCCGCGCTGCGAGCAGTTCGCGGACGAGCCCGGGACGTGGCAGTCCAGGAATGGCCATGCTCAGGTGGGCGCACCCGAGGCCGCCGCCCTGGTTGTCCTCCGCGGCTACGGCGACCAGAACCTTGCCCGGCCAGCGGCGTCAGCGGCTCTCCGGCGCCGGGCGGTTGCCGCCGATGTAGCCCTCGTCAAGCTCGACGCCGTCGCCCAGCGGCCAGATCGCGACGAACCACTTTGCGCCGGGCGAGACGTCGCGTGCAAAGAAAGACCCGGCACCCGGCGGCGCAGATGGGCGTGTTCGCTGCTCCCCGAAGCCTCGAGAGAGTGTCCGACCTGCGAACGCAGCACTCAGTCCGCTGGCGGCGGCTCGACGAAGTGGCTCGACGAAGCGCACGCCGGGGAGGCCGCGGAAGTGCTCGTCGTGGGTCCACACCTCCGCCCCGCGGTGCCCCCGCTCCGCGCGAGGATCAGAGGTCGAACAGCCGCGCGGACCGAGCTTCGTGTTCGGCGACGGCGGCGCGCCACACCTCGTGCGGGGCGTTCGTTGGCACGCCGAACTCGTCGGCCAGAAGCAAGACCGCGGCCTCGAGCGTCGGCCGCTGACAAGGGAAGTGTACGCGGCCGAGGGGCTGCTTGGGCCTCAGCACGCCAGGATGGCGCAACGTGCCGTCGATGTGGAGGTGGCCGCGCGGCGCGTTCGCCGCGGCGCTTCGCGCCCGCGAGTAGTCCGCGCGGAACACCCATGAATCGTCGTCGATGGCGTTCTGGTACTGCCACGTCAGGGCCTGGACTCTCAGCTGCCTGCCCGCGCGCGGGTCGAGGTCCAGCCACGCGACGAGCCGCAGGTAGCGCCCGTCCGTGAGCCGGATTGCGCTGCCGCCCCGAGGGTCGTGGCCGCCGGTGAGCGCCCAGGCGTCCGAATTCGCCGTAGGGCGTGAGAGACGAATCGCGGCATCCTTGTGCGCGACGGTCAGGCGAAAGAGGAGGTTGACGTAGCGCTCGAAGTGAGCGAGCGCCTCGCGGCCACCCGCCAGGCGCCCGTCACTCGCCTTGCGCAGCGAGGCGACGGTGGATGACCAGTCATGAGGCAAAGACGGGGTCATCCTTGGGCAGCATGGCGCAGAACGCGTAGGCCTCGAGCATCTGGCTGAAGTGGCGCAGGTCACCGGCGGCGAAGTTGCGGAAGATATCTGCGGGGTCGTGCCCCTTCTCGAGGCTCTTGAAGCGCACGAACTCGACGATCTCGTCGCGGGTGTAGACGCAGGTCTTGGTGGGTTGCATGGGGCATCTCCTCATCGTGCTTCCCCAGAGTAGCACGTCGCCGGCTGGCGGCAAGGTGGACATATGGCGGCGGCGGCCGGGCGGCCCGATGCCGCCCAGATCCACGCCGTGGACGCGGGCGGATGTGCCCCCGCGGGGCGCCCCATTCGTGGCTCGCCGGCGCCTGAGCGACGGGGATGGTCATGATCCACGAATCGAGCTGTGGCCGACGGCTTCAGAGGGATGGCTCGACGTGAGGGTCCCCTTCGCTCAGGGCCATCGCGGCGGGGCTGACACCGATAGTGACGACGACTCCGCCTTCTCGCGGGCGCGGGCCGCGAGCTGCGCCAACGAACGCTCTCCTGCAGGAACACGACGACCACGACGCCGTCGCCCTCGACGCGTTGGGATAGACAGTACGGAAAGCGCTTCGTGAGATGGCGTCGGGCTCCCCGGCGGATGGCGGGGCATGCCTCGGGAAACGCGAGTAGGCGCCGGGCAGCCGGTGGTCAACGCGCACACCCCGGTGGACGGTGCTCTCGACGGCAGAAGGAAATGTCTCGCCCAGCCCTCGCTGCTCCGCCTCATACCAGCGAACGGCAGTCCGTGGATCTGCCGGGGCCGCCGGCAGGAACCAAAAGCTGTGGTCAGCGCGCGCGAGCGCGGAGCTGCCGTTTCGCTTCATCCCACGGCGCGAGCGCGACGTCACCGCGGTCGGGCTCGTCGAGCCGTCGGTGGAGCTCATCCGTCTGAAGTGGCGTCAGCGGCACGGCCTCCGGCGTAGACGTGAGGCTCTCCCACAGGTCGTCGATCAAGCGCAGCCGCTCGGCCGGCGTCAGGCTACGGATGTTCATGGCGGGCATGCCCATGCCACGACGATAGGCGCCGCGGTGAACGCGGGCAAGCGTCTGGCTGTTCCTCGACGCCGGCGGCCGCGCGCTCGGCGTGAGCGCGGCGCGTGGCTTGTGCCCGGTCGAAGCGGGGGTCGGCGCGACACGGAGGGAGGGGGCGGCTTCGAGAAGCTGTGAAGCCTGGCGCCCGAGAAGGCGGCTCGGCGGCGGTCGTCGTGGGGCTTGACGTAGGCCACTCGGGTCACGTGTCTCCAGTAGCCGGTGGGGCGCAGCCGGGCAGTATACTGCGGCCACATCAAACCCTACAGGCGGGGGTGGCGAGTGCCGGCCAACGACCCGTGGTTCACCGTCCGCGACGGACATCTGTGCTTCGACGGCGTCGACATCGTGGAGGTCGCCGAGGGCATCGAGACGCCCTTCTACCTGTTCAGCGAGCGGCGCCTGCGCCACAACATCGCCGGGCTGCTGGAGGCTTTCGGCGGCAGGTATCCGCGCACTGAGATCTTCTACGCCAGCAAAGCCTGCTCCAACCTCTGGTTTCTCAACGTCGTGCGGGACTGCGGCATCAACATCGAGGTGAACTCCGGCGGCGAGCTCGACAAGGCGCTGCGCGCGGGCTTCGAGCCGCGCCAGATCGTGTTCAACGGGGTCGCGAAGACGCGGGACGAGATCGCCGCGGCTGTGAATGTCGGCGTGCGCGCCCTGCTTGTCGACTCGCTGCACGAGCTGGGCCGCATCGCCGCGGTGGCGGCCGAAGTGGGGAGGACGGCGGCCGTGGCCCCGCGCATCGACGTGCACGTGCCCACCTCCACGCACCCCGGCCTCGAGACCGCCCACGGCGGCAAGGCGGGCATCGATCGCGATGACGCCGCGGAGGCCTTCGGCCGCGCGGCCGCCGACCCCGGCCTCGAACCGGTCGGCCTGCACCTCCACGTGGGCTCGCAGATCACCAGCGTGGAGCCGTACCGGCAGGCGCTGGCCAACGCCCTCGACCTGGTCGACGAGGTCGAAGCCGCCGCCGGCGTGCGTCTGCAGTTCCTGGACGCCGGCGGCGGCTTCGCCGTCCCGTTCGCCGAGGGTCCGCCGGCGGGCGCCGACGACTACTTCCGCTCTCAGGTGACCCTCGACGAGTACGCCGCCACGATCTGCGGCGCGCTTGCGGCGCGGCGCCCCGACCTCACGCTCTTCATCGAGCCGGGCCGCTCGGTCGCGGCCACCACCGGCGTGCTCGTGACCCGCGTCGAGAGCGAGAAGAGCAAGCGCACGCGCGACGCGGAGGGCCGGGTGACCGGCGAGGAGCGCTGGCTCACGATCGACGCCGGCTTCAACACCCTGCTCGAGCACACCAACTACCGCTGGTACTTCCGCACCATCGCAGCCGGGCGGGCGGGTGAGCCTGCAGACGCCGACTTCCGCCTGGCGGGCCCACTCTGCGACGGCGTCGACGTCTTCGCCGGCGACGACGACACGCCCTACCGGCGCTTCCCCGCCGCGACCAGCATCGGCGACCTCGTGGTGTTCCTCGACGCCGGCGGCTACACGCTCGAGATGATGAACGACTACAACGCCCGCCCGCGCGCGGGTGCGCACGCGGTCACGCTCTCCGGCGATGTGGTCGAGATCCGGCGCCGGGAGTCGGACGCCGACCTGTCCGCGCTCGACCTCACGCCGGGCTTCGAGGGCTGACGGCGGCGGGCCCAGGCCCGCCCTCTCAGATACTCAGACGACGTACTGCGCCCGCACGCGTGCGAGCTTGCCAGCGCGTAGAGTTGGATGTAGCCCATCTTCCAGTGCGCCCGGTAGTGGTCGCGGGTGTGCGTGTCGACGACCGGCTGCCCGGCGCTGTTGGTCCCGGCGACCACGGCTACGTGGTCCCAGAAGGCTCTCCGCTCAAGTAGGCAAGGGCGCAAGATGGGCACCCGGAATCGCCGCAGGATCCACCCGGCAATGAGAGCGCGTTGCGACGACGGCACGGTGCTCGGCTTAAGGGGCGACCGATATCTTCGCCCGGCACGGCAGCAGGGGCACGCCAGCGGGTGGGTGCGCTCAGGGCGCTTGGCTTCCACGGACGGCGGCTTCCTACTCAGGGCTGACGCGCAGCACATTCACGTTCGCCGTTGTCATTGCCGATAGTACGGCGAGAAGTAGGGCCTTCCGCGAGCGAAGCAAGGGCAATTGAGGGAGTGGTCGGGTCACGAAGAGCCTGTCGAGAGTTCCGTTGCAGATATGCCC
>Ga0194043_1002494_pt1 | contig 10159 bp, 4 predicted proteins | sample JunL4415m_MetaG_FD_161274 | JGI IMG/M metagenome (GOLD analysis project Ga0194043, IMG submission 161274) | Anoxic zone freshwater microbial communities from boreal shield lake in IISD Experimental Lakes Area, Ontario, Canada - Jun2016-L442-15m | ecosystem: Environmental > Aquatic > Freshwater >...
TGTGTGACTACAGGTTCTGTTATTTGTTGACTCTCTGTTTGCGAGACTTTAGGTTCTGTTATTTGTTGACTCTCTGTTTGTGTGACTACAGGTTCTGTTATTTGTTGACTCTCTGTTTGCGAGACTTCAGGTTCTGTTATTTGTTGACTCGAAATCGAGTGATATCTACTAGTAACAGATACATTTTCTTCTATAACAGGTTTTTCAACACTTTTTAATTCTGGATCACTAATTATTCTTAATTTTAAATATTCTATTTCTTTTTGTTGAGTTTTAACAAGATTTAATAATTCTTGACTAGATAATTGATCAAGATCTGGTTTTACTTCTTCATCTAAAGTTAATATAGTATTATTAATTTCTGAAATGTTCGGTTCAATTACTGTTTCTATTTGAACACTAACATTTTCAATTACTGTTTCATTCACTTGTTCTATTTTATCACTAACATTTTTATTCACTTGACGTGTAATTACTGGTCGTGTAATTACTGTACGTGTAAATTCAGATTGAACTGGTTGTTCGCTAATTGTTACTTTTTCGATAACAGGATTTAGTTGATTCTTTAAAATCAAGTCTTGCAAAGATACCTTTTCTTCATAGGGTCGTGTAATTACTGGTCGTGTAATTACTGGACGTGTAAATTCAGATTGAACTGGTTGTTCGCTAATTGTTACTTTTTCGATAACAGGATTTAGTTGATTCTTTAAAATCAAGTCTTGCAAAGATACCTTTTCTTCACAGACATATTGTTCGCTAATTGGTAATGAAGGCTTTACAACATTAGGTTTAGTTAAAGGTTTTAAAATACTTTTTAATTCTTCAACTGGTTTAATAATTGGAATAGTTAAAGGTTTGCTAACATTTTGAATTGGTAATTCATAAGTAGATGGACGAACACAAAAATTCATATTCTCAAACATTGCCATTTGTTTTAATTATTATAAATAATTAAAAATCTTAATTAATTTTTAAATTATTTAGATCTGTGATTTTTAAATAGCACTAATCATTTCTTTCATTATTTGATTTTCAAATTGTAAATTTCTTCTTGCTGAACTTTAACTACATTTGATAATTCTTGATTCGCTTTAATTAAAACTTGTAAATCGGATTTCTATTTGATTAAAGTAAATATTTTAAAATATAAATTATTTAAAAATTTTAATTACGCTATGCGACGAAGGTAATAATTGTTTACCTCTAAATTTATGTTCTGTGCAAATGAACTAACTGAAATGCGTGGATAAACAGTGTTAGAATTACTAGGATTTTTTGTAAATGGAACCGTTTTATTATAACTTTTGTCAAAAGTGTTAAAAGGTTTATATAAAGTATTTGCATTAGAAATAAATTCGCCTTCATTACCATTATGACAATAAATACTTCCACTATTAGAAGACGAAATTGATATTGTATTGCTATTAATGTCATTAATGTTAAATATAGATTTACTTGTAAAGTGATGTTTTTGTTTATAGTAAATTGTATTTTCAAGATTTATTGTACATATAGCTTTATCTGCATCATAGATGGCTTCATTCTCTTCAAATGTTAAACCTATATTTAGACTAGGTCCATCTGAATCCTCAAATTTGACAATTACATCCTCACCTACATAAAAGTTGTTGGACGAAATTGAACTTAACTGTTCATTATAGGTAACAGTAAAAGTATATGTCATAATAGTTGGATAATAATCAGGTTTAAAACGTTCTATATTAAGAATTTGGTAATTATATTGCTGGTATGTATCAGGTTTATAGATACTTTGTATTCTAAGTTTTTTATTATTATATGCGAATGGCTCCGTACTATAGTGGTCAAATACAGTAGTAGTACTGCATAAAATTATTGTAGTTGGATTATTAAGATCATTTAAATATACTTTTGTTGAATCTGGGGTGAATAAGTTAGTTATAGAGCCTGTAATTAGATTTGTAGCATTAGAAAAACCTGTATTAGTAAAAGACCCTGCAAAGTAAAATTCAAATAGAGATCCAACACTAAACGCTGAAGCAGGAATTAATGTACCTTTTGTACCTGTCATACCTGTTAAAGATGACCTATTAAGAAAAACATTACCTTCATATGGAACAGGTATAGTTACTGGACCTGCCGCATAGTATTGGTACATACTAGAGATGTTTGGTACCGTTATATCAGTTGATTGATCTCTGGTAAAGCTGGATGCCGAGTATATTCCTGTCGCAGCGTAAATCCTGTCAGAAATAAGTGTACCAATGTCACCTGTAGGTGCAACAATCATATTAGTAACATTAAGAGTATCAATTATACCTGTAGCAGATACAAGTGTACCAATGTCACCTGTAGGTGCAACAATCATATTAGTAACATTAAGAGTATCAATTCTACCTGTAGCAGATACAAGTGTACCAATTTCACCTGTAGGTGCAACAATCTTGTCAGTAACATTAAGTGTATCAATTTCAGCTGTAGGAGCAACAATCTTGTCAGTAACATTAAGAGTATCAATTCTACCTGTAGTGGAGTAAATTGTATTAGAATAAAGTGTACCAATTTCACCTGTCGCAGCGTAAATCCTGTCAGAAATAAGTGTACCAATGTCACCTGTAGTGGAGTAAATTGTATTAGAATAAAGTGTACCAATTTCACCTGTAGCTGCGTAAATTGTATTAGAATAAAGGGTATCGATGTCACCTGTATAGCTATAAAAGTTGTTAATTTGACCTGTAATGCTGTTAAAGTAACCAAAATAACCTGTTGCACCAGTGATACCTTCGGGTATGTTATTTGAAGTTGGACCATGTATATTACCATAAATATCGGTTGCTCTAAGAGAATCACACTTTATTTCGTTTCGAATACCGTTCCAAATAGTATTCATTTCTATTTGATTAAAGTAAATATTTTAAAATATAAATTATTTAAAAATTTTAATTACGCTATCCGACGAAGGTAATAATTTTTTACCTCTAAATTTATGTTTTGTGCAAATGAACTAACTACAATGCGTGGATAAACAGTGTTAGAATTACTAGGATTTTTTGTAAATGGAAACGTTTTATTATAACTTTTGTCAAAAGTGTTAAAAGGTTTATATAAAGTATTTGCATTAGAAATAAATTCGCCTTCATTACCATTATGACAATAAATACTTCCACTATTAGAAGACGAAATTGCTATTGTATTGCTATTAATGTCATTAATGTTAAATATAGATTTACTTGTAAAGTGATGTTTTTGATTATAGTAAATTGTATTTTCAAGATTTATTGTACATATAGCTTTATCTGCATCATATTTGGCTTCATTCTCTTCAAATGTTAAACCTATATTTAGACTAGGTCCAACTGAATCCTCAAATTTGACAATTACATCATCACCTTCAGAAAAGTTGTTTAACGAAATTGAATTTAACGGTGCATTATAGACAACACTAAAAGTATATGTTATAAAATCACCAGGCTTAAAAGGATCAGGCGCACTAGCAGTATAATTTGTTATATTAAGAAGTTGGTAATTATATACCTTGTATGGGTTGCTGGGTTGATATATACTTTGTATTCTAAATAATTTATTATTATATCCAATTGCCCCAGCATTAAAGGTAAATACAGGACTATTACTGAGTAATTTTATCTGAGTTGGATTAGATAAATCATTTAAATATACTTTGCCAACAACTAGATCTACTAATGATTTCGTTATAGAGCCTGTAACTAGATTTTTAGCATTAGAGAAACCATTATTAGTAAAAGACCCTGCAAAGTAAAATTCAAATAGAGATCCAACACTAAACGCTGAAGCAGGAATTAATGTACCTTTTGTACCTGTCATACCTGTTAAAGATGACCTATTAAGAAAAACATTACCTTCATATGGAACAGGTATAGTTACTGGACCTGCCGCATAGTATTGGTACATACTAGAGATGTTTGGTACCGTTATATCAGTTGATTGATCTCTGGTAAAGCTGGATGCCGAGTATATTCCTGTCGCAGCGTAAATCCTGTCAGAAATAAGTGTACCAATGTCACCTGTAGGTGCAACAATCATATTAGTAACATTAAGAGTATCAATTATACCTGTAGCAGATACAAGTGTACCAATGTCACCTGTAGGTGCAACAATCATATTAGTAACATTAAGAGTATCAATTCTACCTGTAGCAGATACAAGTGTACCAATTTCACCTGTAGGTGCAACAATCTTGTCAGTAACATTAAGTGTATCAATTTCAGCTGTAGGAGCAACAATCTTGTCAGTAACATTAAGAGTATCAATTCTACCTGTAGTGGAGTAAATTGTATTAGAATAAAGTGTACCAATTTCACCTGTCGCAGCGTAAATCCTGTCAGAAATAAGTGTACCAATGTCACCTGTAGTGGAGTAAATTGTATTAGAATAAAGTGTACCAATTTCACCTGTAGCTGCGTAAATTGTATTAGAATAAAGGGTATCGATGTCACCTGTATAGCTATAAAAGTTGTTAATTTGACCTGTAATGCTGTTAAAGTAACCAAAATAACCTGTTGCACCAGTGATACTTGCGGGTATGTTATTTGAAGTTGGACCATGTATATTACCATAAATATCGGTTGCTCTAAGAGAATCACACTTTATTTCGTTCCGAATACCTTTCCAAAGAGTATTCATTTCTATTTAATTAAATGAAATATTTTAAAATATAAATTATTTATTTTATTATAAAAACAAATATGCATCTTGAAACAGGAGATCTTATGTTATTTACCCAAAACAAAACTCCATCTGCTTGGTGGATTTTTGATAAAGCAGTTGAGTACTTTACACATTCACCTTATGTTCATGTTGGAATTGTCCTTGTTGATCCGCCATTTTCCGTTTCAAGCGGAACCTACTTGTGGGAATCTGGTTACGAATCATGCGTAAATCCAGAAACTGGAAAACAAAATCTTGGGGTAAGGTTAACACCACTTTCAGTTGTTCTTAACACTCATCAAAACATATACGTGAGAAAATGCACAGTTCGTATTACAGATGCAAAGTTAACAAAAATTCACTCAGATGTTTTTTTAAAACCATATGATATGTGTCTTTCTGATTGGCTTCTTGCAACTCTTCGTTTAGATATTAAACCTCAAAAAACGGATAGATTTTGGTGTTCGGCATTTGTTGCTTACGTTTTAACACAACTTGGTTATTTTCCAGAAAAAACAGATTGGAGTATTGTTAGACCATGCGATCTTTCATCTTCTTCTAATTATTTAGTATGGAATGCTGCTATATACACAAATGATACAAAATACAAGTTTGTGACACCTTCACAAGATAAACATATATTGTCGTTACTTGCGAAATTTGCAGATAGCGGAATTCAATGCGATCAAATATCTGATTCCGAAATTAGTGTTTATTTAAATTCAGGATGTATTCATATTAAATGGACTGGCTTTGCTTTTGAAATAAGCATTACAGAAATTACATCTAAGGCAAAAGATCAAACTCGTATTTTTACAACTCAAAAATCTCTTCTTAGATATATTTTTAAGATTCTTGATTCTCGTAATGTTGCTTAAATACTTTTTTGGTTTTTTAATATATATTTAAAAATAAGTATACTATACTTTAAAATATATAATGCTTCTTAAAATACTAAAATTTGTGTCCTACTTTTCTTTGATTCTGTCAAATAGTATACCAGACAAAGTTATAACATGTAAAAATAAATGTTATATTAATAGAATTAATATAGATATTTTTGGTAATTTAGGAAATCTAGATTACCCCATTGTAGGAGATTGTCTTTCACCTTCTCGTATAAGACCAACTGATTTTGGATTAATTGATTTTTCTTCTATTGACTTACAATTTGAAAAGGCAAAAAATTCTATTCTATGCTGCAGAGATGAAAAAGAAAAAAGTTTCTATTTTTGTTCAAAAAATGAACCAAAGGATATAGTTTTTCAGTTCATAGATGGAAATATAGTTGACTCTTCCCGTAAAATTACATTTAATCCTGTTAACGTAAGTCGTTTTGGTTCTACATTTGACACAATAATTCAAAGTTGTTGTGTAGATAAATTTATTATGGATATGAATGTCGTTTTTCGGAGTTTTGTACAACGACAACCTATAGAGCTATACATAAAAAATACAGGTGTTCGCCCATTAGATAGGTTGTTTGTAGGTATAGAACAAAAAGATAAAACTAGATATTTAATGACTTCAGCAAAAAGTAGTTTTATTTTTCCAACAGAATTTCTTGATGACGGTTTATGGCTTGTCAAACTTGATGTATCAAGTGTAAGTCCTTTTACAAACATAGTCTCCTGGGTAAATGATGGAGATATAGCCGCTAGAACTAGATTAGAACTAAATATGAACATGAGTAAAATTGAGTGGTCTATTCCCGAATTGTCAACTCACCCTTATAAAGATAATATTTGTGTTAAAAGCGACCTTATAATACCAGTGACTTTCCCTGTCAAGAATATAAAGAGTTCAAGAACAGATTATGATGTAATAATAGTTGGTTCTGGATTTCTTGCAAACATTATAGCTAACTCTTTTACTGAAGACAAGGATATTCTTGTTATCGATCCAGGCAATGGTTTTGAAGATGTAGATGTTTCTAGTTACATCAATACAAAAGATTCAGGTGTTATCGGGTTTGATAGATGGCATGTACAAGGACGATCTTTATTATCATCAGTTGCACGTGAGCTTGGAGAAAATGAAAAAGTACTTTTCCCAGAAGAAGATGTTAACTACTTAAACACAGAAGGTTATGAAAAAGCTCGCAAAGTATTGAATGCACCTGTAATAAGCACAGACCAAAATAATATAGCAACAAAGATTTGTGGTACAGTAACACCTCGTTTAGAATACAAAAAGATTTCTTTTGGAACAAACGTTCATAGAATAACTTACAGGCTTGTAAACAGAATTTTAGATAAAAATAGTATTCAAGTGGCCGACTTGTCAAACGATGCTTCATTGACTACATACAAATCACCAATTATATATCTTGCTTCCGGAACTATTGGAAATATACGTGCCCTATCAACTAACCAGAAACTTTTCAATGAAAGTAAAAATTTAGGAATTGGAATCACATATTTGCGTGAAACAAAATATAAACAGTACCTATTGAGTAAATGTGATGATTGTGTAAACGTAACTATAGATAAATCTTGGGTTGATTTTTCTGGAAGATTTGATATAGATCTTATAGATAGCAATTTCATTCTACGAGCATCTTTCTATACTGCTTCAAAATATGGTGGAAATATTTGGCATTCTACTCCTTTGCATAAACCGTCTATTTTTGTAAAAGAAAGAGATGATGAACATAATACAACTCTGTTTGAAGAATATTATCAAGATATTTGTGTAAAACTTTCAGGATCTAAATGCATTGATTCTAGTTCAACCCATTTATATACACCTTTGGCTTCGGAATTAACAGGTGGAAGTAATATAGAAACATCCGATTATAAAAAGTATATCAATGTTGTGGGTAGATCTTCTCTGCCAATACCCTTATGGGATCGGACTTTGGTAACAGTTGCATTAGCTCTTAAAAATCCAACATCTTCTTATAAAATTAATGAATATTCTAAAACCTCTTATTCTGAAAAGATAATTGAGTATGTAGATCACGCTTGTATACCAGGTAATATGATTTCTGCAAATCTATCTAATGTTGAAATTGAATATGGTCAGGCATATGCATCAAACAAAGTTGTGCCTCCATTTCTAGCAATTGGAGTAGGAGCTCGTTCTGATAAAGATGACATTCAAGAATATAATGGTACAGGTGTACGTCTTATTATGCAAGAAAGTGGAGTTTATCATTGGAGTCACTATGATCTTCCAGTACCAAATCTTATTAATTTTGATGATATTTATGACACGTATTCAAGTCATGCAACCCAAACGGCTGGTGTGCTCTTTAGTAAACGAAATAATTTTGGAACAACAGGTATTGCATATGGTTCAACTCCTTATTTTTTGAAGCCTGGAGCTTTAATTAAATCAATGTCTTTTTTTCGTTATGGTGATGTATTTACTAATAGTTTTGGTATTACACAGTCTGCTTCATGGGAATTGGAACAAGATCTAGCACCATATATAAAAGAATTAGTAAAACGTGGAGTTAGAATTTTCTCATCTGCTGGAAATGGAGCTTGTAATATGGACTTGGATCAACAATCATGTACGGGTATAACTTCAAGTAATTGTGTAAAATATTCAAGAGATATGGATACTGGTACTTTTATTGTAGCTTCAATGGAACCAATTGATACAAAGCTTCGGTCAACTAGTAACTGTGGAAAACGTGTCGATTTAGTAAGCTGGGGAAATAAAGTAACAACCACAATAAATACTCGGGATGGATATACTTACGAATACAGGGACACATCTTCCGCAACTCCTATCAGCGCAGCAGCAGGGGCTCTAATTCAACAATTCTTGAACCAAAAAAACATTATTGTAAGTTCTTTGGCATTCAGAACGGTAATCGTAACAACCGGATCAACTTTTACTGAAAATAATTATAGTCAAATTAATGTTGTGAATGCAGTTGATAAGTTTCAAGAATATTTGGATCTGAAATTTGATATCCCATTAACAAGTTGTGATTATAATATGAGAGTATCAACTATTGATGATTTTTTGATTACAGCACTTTACAATGGAGAAGACCATGTTAATAATACACTTGAAGAATGGTCAGAATTCGAGTGTTTCGAGTCATCTATCAACATAGATGAAGAGTGTAGACAAATTCTATGCGGAAATCTTTTCATTTATGAAACGAAAGAGAATGTTAAATTTGTTGTTAAAAAATCAAATATAGTTATTTATTCACCTGACACTGTAAACTTTTGTCCAAATAAAGATTCTAAATGGTGTAGTAAAATAACTATTTATTGAAATTTTTTTTGAATATATTGATTTATATATATATTAATTTTATTATACATTGTAATAATAAAATTGCACACAAAAAATGGATGATTCAAACAGAACAAATTAAATAAATAATCAAATGGTTTCACTTATACATCTGTTATTAAAAAAATATTTTTATATAATTTTTAACGAAAAAACTATATAAAATGGGCGTTTTAAATGAGAAAAGGTGTAAAAATCAAATTTTTAAAAATTTATAACCAACCGCAACCGATAAGTATTTTTATATTATTTGAGTACCAAAATAATTGTTAGAAAAATGTATTATTGTATTTTCTTAAATAGCAAAACAAAAGGATATGTACAAGGTTTATTATTTACGTAAAAGAATAGAGGGGATTTAGTATTCGCAGTATCATATGACACTGACGGAGTTAGTATCTTTTCAGTTGATGTTACATAACATTTATCTGTTACACATAATGTCGTAGAAGAGTAGGAGTTTAAAATCCTACTGGCTAAAGATCCTAATGGTGTTGCGATTATTATTGTGTTTCCATCTTTTAAATATGCACAAATGTTTGTATAACTATCAGTATCTGATGAAGTAATTGTACAGTAAATAGATATCAAATAAGTTCCGGCTGGAATTTTAATATTTGCACCTGTTGGACTAAGAACTGCACCTATATTATTTTGTGTAATAGTAAGTTTGTTATTAAAAACATTAGTGTTATCTGAAGTAATCAGATTCGATACACCTGATCCTGTAGGTGAAAAAGCAATTTCAAGTAATTGAAAAGAACTTGCTGAACCAGTAGGACCTGTACTGCCAGTAAATCCTTGAAAACCTTGAGTCCCAGTTATTCCAGTAACTCCTTGATTACCTTGAAAACCTTGAGGCCCTGTTGGACCAGTACTACCAGTTGGTCCGGTCTGACCTTGAACTCCTTGAGGTCCTTGAACTCCTTGAGGCCCTGTTGGACCAGTACTACCAGTTGGTCCGGTCTGACCTTGAACTCCTTGGTTTCCTTGAGGCCCTGTTGGACCAGTACTAGCAGTTGGTCCTGTCTGACCTTGAACTCCTTGGTTTCCTTGAGGCCCTGTTGGACCAGTACTAGCAGTTGGTCCTGTCTGACCTTGAAATCCTTGAACTCCTTGAACTCCTTGAGGTCCTTGAAATCCTTGAGTTCCTGTTGGACCAGTACTAGCAGTTGGTCCGGTCTGACCTTGAACTCCTTGTATTCCTTGGATTCCTTGAATTCCTTGAGGC
>Ga0194043_1002498_pt1 | contig 10143 bp, 10 predicted proteins | sample JunL4415m_MetaG_FD_161274 | JGI IMG/M metagenome (GOLD analysis project Ga0194043, IMG submission 161274) | Anoxic zone freshwater microbial communities from boreal shield lake in IISD Experimental Lakes Area, Ontario, Canada - Jun2016-L442-15m | ecosystem: Environmental > Aquatic > Freshwater >...
TGTGGGCACGACCATAGCCATGAGCATCATCATGGTCACGCAGGGCACACAGACCGCATTCAGTCCTTTGTTTTTCGTAGTGATAAACCCTTTGATCACAAAAAGTTAGAAGACTTCCTAGGAGGCATCTTGGAGGTCTTTGGTGAAAAGATGCTGCGCTATAAAGGTGTGCTCTATGTGAAGGGAAGTAACCGAAAAGTAGTGTTTCAGGGGGTTCATCAAATGATGGGCAGTGATTTGGCTGGCCCATGGGGCGCTGAACCTAAGCAAACCCGGATGGTCTTCATAGGTATTGATTTGCCTAAGGACACCCTACTGGCTGGGCTTGAAGGATGTTTGGTATAGGAAGTTTCGGGTACAATCCGCCGCCACGGCCAATATTAAAAAATATTGATTAAAGCACTGTAAAAGTTTGGCAGAATGAGGCAATAATGCTTCAAATCTAGGAAAGAATGAGATGACGGTAAAAACAGCAACAAAACCAGCAACTGCTGCAAAAGCTAGTAGTAAGGCTGCGAGCACAAAGACTGTAAAAGGTGCCCCCTTAACTGAAGCAGAATTGCTCAAGATGTCCGATAAGGACTATATGAGTGCTGCGCAGCTAGATTTTTTCCGTCAAAAATTACAGACTCTTAAAGATGATATTTTGAAGAATGCTTCAGAGACTACCGAACATCTTCGCGAAAATATTCTGGTGCCAGATCCAGCTGATCGTGCAACGATTGAAGAAGAGCATGCTTTGGAATTGCGCACCCGCGATCGTGAGCGTAAGCTGCTTAAAAAAGTTGAGCAAGCTTTGGCTCGTATCGAGTCTGGTGACTACGGTTGGTGTGAAGAAACTGGTGAGCCAATTGGCTTGAACCGTCTGATTGCAAGGCCTACAGCCAATTTGTCTCTTGAAGCTCAAGAGCGTCGTGAATTACGTCAAAAATTATTTGGCGAATAAATTTTATTTGCGATGACCAAGCATTTACCTACCCTTAGTGATATCCCACCTTTGTTAAAGGCGCAGATTCTGGCTGAAGCTTTGCCGTATATTCGCTCATATCACGGTAAGACTATTGTGATTAAATATGGTGGAAACGCCATGATTGAAGATCGCCTCAAAGAAAGCTTTGCGCGCGATGTGATTTTGCTGAAGCTAGTTGGCATGAATCCTGTTGTTGTTCATGGCGGTGGCCCACAAATTGATGAGGCCTTGAAAAAGATAGGTAAGACCGGAAGCTTTATTCAGGGTATGCGGGTTACCGACGAAGAAACCATGGAAGTAGTGGAGTGGGTTCTTGGCGGCGAAGTACAACAAGATATCGTGATGCTGATTAACCAATTTGGCGGTCAGGCGGTTGGTTTGACTGGCAAAGATGGCGGCTTAATTCATGCTAGAAAAATGCTGGTGCCTAGTGATAAAGAGCCTGGCAAAAAAATTGATTTAGGTTTTGTAGGTGAGATTGAAGCCATTAATCCCGCGGTTGTAAGGGCCTTACAAGACGACGCCTTTATTCCGGTGATTTCCCCAATTGGCTTTAGCGAAGAGGGGCAGGCCTACAACATCAATGCAGACTTAGTGGCTGGCAAGATGGCTGAAATTTTGCATGCAGAGAAATTAGTCATGATGACCAATACCCCGGGGGTAATGGACAAAGATGGCAAGCTCCTCACCGATCTCACTGCAAAAGAGATTGATGCTTTATTTGCCGATGGCACTATCTCTGGAGGCATGTTGCCCAAGATTTCTTCTGCATTGGATGCTGCGAAAAGCGGAGTGAATTCAGTCCATATTATTGATGGCCGTATTGAGCACTCCTTGCTGCTAGAAATTTTGACCGAGCAAGCATTCGGTACGATGATTCGTTCGAGATAAGTAAATACATGCGTCAATCTTTAGAGCCAGCAGATATCAACGACAGCAGCGCTGATAGTGGTAAGGTGCGCAAGCGTCCTCGCCCTGGAGAACGTCGCCTACAGATTTTGCAAGTACTTGCAGAGATGTTGCAAAACCCTAAAGGTGAGCGCGTAACAACAGCAGCCTTAGCAGCAAAAATTCAAGTATCAGAAGCCGCACTTTATCGTCATTTTGCTAGCAAAGCGCAGATGTTCGAGGGGCTGATTTCTTTTATCGAACAAACCGTTTTTGGTTTGATCAATCAGATTAATCAAAAAGAAGAATCTGGCCTTGCTCAGGCACGTGGAATTTTACAAATGCTATTGTTCTTCGCTGAGAAGAATCCTGGTATGACGAGAGTTCTTCTGGGCGATGCTTTGCTGCAAGAAGATGATCGTTTGCAAGAACGGATTACTCAGGTTTTGGATCGTGTTGAGGCATCCTTAAAGCAAGCACTGCGCATTGCCCAAACCCAAGGTGGGGCCTGGGCTGGGGTCGGTCAAGAAGAAGTTAGTATTCGTGCTGCCATGTTGATGAGCTTTGTTTTGGGTCGTTGGCATCGATTTGCCCGCAGTGGCTTTAAGAAATTGCCAACCGAAGCCTCTGATATTAGTTTGCGTATCCTCCTCTCAGAATGAGCGAGCTATACCTCTCTAGAAATACCATCCATTTTGCCGAGCCCTTGCCTTTGCAGAGTGGCGCCATCTTATCTGCCTATGATTTAGTCATTGAAACTTATGGCAAGCTCAATGCAGATAAAAGTAATGCAGTATTAGTTTGTCATGCACTTAATGCATCACATCACGTAGCCGGCCCCAATCCTGATGATCCAAAAGATATCGGCTGGTGGGATAACATGATTGGCCCAGGCAAGCCTGTAGATACCAATCATTTTTTTGTTATTGGGGTAAATAATCTAGGTTCTTGCTTTGGCTCTACTGGACCGATGAGCATTAATCCAGAAACTGGCAAGCCTTATGGCGCCGACTTCCCTGTGGTCACAGTTGAGGATTGGGTCAATACCCAAGCGCGCCTTGCAGATAAATTGGGTATTCGTAAATTTGCTGCAGTCATGGGCGGCAGCCTAGGGGGTATGCAGGCAATGGCTTGGGCGATTCAGTTTCCGAAGCGCTTAGATCATTGTGTTGTGGTTGCCTCAACGCCAAAACTGAGTGCGCAAAATATTGCATTTAACGAAGTAGCGCGCAATGCCATTTTGTCGGACCCTGATTTTCATGGGGGAAATTATTACGAGCATGGCGTAGTACCAAAGCGTGGCTTACGTTTAGCCCGTATGGTTGGCCACATCACTTATTTATCTGATGATGACATGGCTGAAAAATTTGGACGCGAGTTACAGCGTCCTAATGGCGAATCGAATGACTATCGCTTTAGCTTTGATGTTGAGTTTGAGGTTGAAAGCTACTTGCGTCATCAAGGAGAGAAGTTCTCTACTTACTTTGATGCCAATACTTATCTTCTAATCACCCGCGCCTTAGATTACTTTGATCCATCGCGTCGCTATGACGGTAGCTTGAACCTTGCTTTAGCAGAAGTACAGGCTAAGTTTTTAGTGGTGAGTTTCTCAACAGATTGGCGTTTCCCACCTAATCGCAGTCGTGAGATTGTGCAATCTTTATTAAGTAATAAGAGTGAAGTGACTTATGCAGAGATTGATGCCCCTCATGGGCATGACGCATTTTTATTGGATGACGAGCGCTATCACAATTTGGTAAGAGCTTATTTTGTACAAATGCTGGGAGCTAAATCATGAGTCTCCTGAATAAGCGCGCAGACTTTGCGGCGATTGCCAATTGGATTGCTCCTAATAGCCAGGTACTTGACCTAGGTTGTGGCGATGGTAGCTTTTTGGAGTTCTTACAAAAGCAAAAACCTGTTCATACCTATGGGGTTGAGATTGATGATGCAGGCGTTCTTGCTTGCGTACAAAAAGATCTTAACGTGATTCAGCAAGACTTAGAGGGCGGCTTAGCGCTTTTTGAAGACGATAGCTTTGACACCGTAGTGCTATCGCAAACATTGCAAACGATTCATCAGACTGAAAAGATTTTGCGCGAAGTAGTACGCGTGGGCAAAGAGTCGATTGTGTCTTTTCCAAACTTTGGTCACTGGTCACATCGTTTGGCGGTAGGGCTGGGTCGTATGCCGGTGTCAAAGAGCTTGCCATATCAGTGGTACAACACCCCTAATGTGCGCGTGCTGACCGTAGAAGACTTTGAGAAGCTGGCCTCCAGTCTTGGCCTACAGGTAATCGATCAATGCATCTTGCATGATGGCCGGCAAGTTAGCTTAATGCCTAATTTCTTTGGTAGTTTGGCGCTTTTCCGCGTTCGCAGCGCATAGCACTGTGCTCAAAGCGGTTCAGTCATGGCTTGTTGATTTTCGAGTCTATCTCGAATGGCCGTGTCTTCGGATGTTGTTTCTCGGCTTTTCTGCAGGCCTTCCACTTCTACTGATTCTTGGCACTTTAAGCTTTTGGTTACGCGAAGCTGGAATTGATCGCAGCACTATTGGTTATTTAACTTGGGTTGGGCTGATTTATGCATTCAAATGGATGTGGGCTCCACTCGTTGATCGTTTACCAATTCCTTTTCTAACAAAATTATTTGGACGTCGTCGCAGCTGGTTGTTGTTTGCTCAAGCGCTCATTATTTTGGGTCTGGTAGGCATGTCGACTCTGGATCCCAAACTTGCACTGAACTCCGTAGTTTGGTGTGCACTACTAGTCGCATTTGGCTCGGCGACACAAGACATTGCATTAGATGCATTTCGAATTGAATCAGCTAATAGTGATCATCAGGCTGCCTTAGCAGCGACGTATCAAACAGGATATCGTCTTGCCCTGATCTGGTCTGGCGCAGGTGTTCTCTGGTTGGCTGCACGGGCAGAGACAGGTAGTGGTTATAATGCGGGTGCTTGGCAGTTCGCTTATTTATGTATGGCTGCATCTATTAGCGTGGGCGTGATCACTACTTTATTAAGTAAAGAGCCGGTGAAAATCGATTTGCCAAAAGCGCGCAATGTTAAAGCGTGGTTACATCAAACTTTGATTGAGCCATTTGCTGAGTTTCTGACACGCTATCGCTGGCACGCAGTATTAATTTTGTCTTTGATTGCTATCTATCGCATTAGTGATGTGGTGATGGGCATTATGGCCAATCCTTTTTATGTGGACATGGGCTACACCAAAGATGAAGTTGCGGCAGTGAGTAAGGTATTCGGCGTGGTGATGACTTTGGTGGGTGCTTTTGTTGGTGGGGTTCTGACCTTGCGATTTGGTGTTCTACGGATTTTATTTTTGGGCGCAGTGTTATCAGCAGTGAGCAACCTTTTATTTGCTTGGTTGGCAACCCAAGGCCATGATTTACAGGGCTTGATTTGGGTAATCTCTGCTGATAATTTGAGTTCAGGCATCGCTAGTGCTGCATTTATTGCCTTCTTGTCGGCGCTCACCAATATTCGCTACTCGGCCACTCAGTACGCCCTATTTAGCTCGATGATGTTGTTATTACCAAAATGGTTAGCAGGCTTCTCTGGAGTATTTGTCGATCACTTTGGGTATCAGACCTTCTTCTATGGCACCGCGATTATTGGTGCACCAGTCTTACTCTTAATTTGGGCAACCATTCATTTTAAAATCGTTCAGATTAAGAAAGACTAAAGTTTCCAGTCGTAGTCCACGGTGAGTGGTGCGTGATCTGAGAAGCGCTCCTCTTTATAGACCGAAGTTTTCTTGGCAGAATCAGCAATGCCTGGTGTGCTGATGTGATAGTCGATACGCCAGCCAACGTTCTTAGCATAGGCTTGTCCACGATTGCTCCACCAGGTGTAACAAGACTCCCCAGCTTTAGGCTCTAGTGTGCGATAGACATCTACGTAGCCAACCTTCTCAAATAGGTTCGTGAGCCATGCGCGCTCTTCTGGCAGGAAGCCAGAGTTTTTAAGGTTGCCTTTCCAGTTCTTGAGATCGATTTCATGATGGGCAATATTGACATCACCACAGAGGACGATTTCACGCCCTGATTTTTTCAGCTTAATCAGGTGAGGCAAGAAGCTATCAAGATAACGATATTTGGCCACTTGACGCTCAGGAGAGCTAGAGCCTGAGGGCATGTAAACCGAAATGATTGAAAGCCCTTTGAAACGTGCTTCGACATAGCGCCCCTCAGCATCAAACTCTTCATTGCCATAGCCATATAAGACTTCATCTGGCTTGTGAGGGGTGTAAATGCCGCAGCCGCTATATCCTTTTTTCTGCGCATGGTGAAAAAAGCCATGCATACCATCAGGGTTGAGGATGGAGTCTTCCAGGTCATCACGTTGGGCCTTGAGCTCTTGCATACAGATAAAGTCAGCTTTTTGCTTAATAGCCCATGGTAGAAAGCCTTTTTTGACTGCGGAACGGATACCGTTGAGGTTCGCGGAAATGATGCGTAACATGTAGGCCTATGAGCTCAAATAATTCAAATCAAGATAACTTTATTCGTTTTGCCTTGGAGGCAAAGGTTTTGTCCTTCGGGGAGTTTAAAACTAAAGCGGGAAGACTCTCGCCTTATTTTTTTAATGCGGGTGGATTTAATGATGGCGCACGCTTAAGTGCCTTAGGCCGTTACTATGCAAAAGCCTTGCAAGAATCTAAGATTTCCTTCGATATGCTTTATGGTCCTGCATATAAGGGCATTACTTTGGCCGCTTCTACTGCTATTGCTTTAGCTGATAACGGGTTAAATGTTCCGTTTGCCTACAACCGCAAAGAAGCGAAAGATCATGGAGAAGGCGGAACACTGGTTGGCGCACCCGTCAAAGGCAAGGTAGTGATTATTGATGATGTGATATCTGCCGGTACTTCAGTTCGAGAGTCGGTGGATCTGATTCGCAGCGCTGGCGCAGAGCCAGCCGCGGTATTGATTGCCTTGGATCGTATGGAACGTTCTGGTAATGCCATTGAAATTGGCGAGAAGTCTGCAGTGCAGGCTGTCGAGCAAGAGTTTGGCTTGCCAGTCATTGCCATTGCGAACTTAGCCGACTTGATGACTTTCTTAATGGCATCTAGTGATGCTGAACTTACCAATTACTTGCCTGCAGTAAAAGCATACCGCGATAAATACGGCATCTAAGAGAATCTGACTTAGATTTCTGTTTCACCTTCAAATACAGTTGCTGCTGGCCCAGTCATGATGACTGACTGAGCAACCCCTCCCCAGGTAATCTGTAGATCGCCGCCACGCGTGTGGACTTGAACTGGTGAATCTAGCAGGCCTCGACGAATACCAGAAACTACTGCTGCACAAGCACCAGTTCCACAAGCCAAGGTTTCCCCTGCACCACGTTCATATACGCGCAATTTAATTTCATTACGATTGAGTACCTGCATATAGCCAGCATTCACTCTATTTGGAAATGCTGAGTACTTTTCAATTTCAGGGCCTTCTTCAAGAACGGGCGCGCTCTCAATATTCGCAACGACTTGAACGGCATGTGGATTACCCATGGAAAGCACACCAACAAAACTATCATGTGAGGCGGGATGAGCTAGAGGAAGTGCATAGAGCATCTCTTGAAACTCTTGCATGCTCGCCAATCCGCTTGCATTAAATGGAATTTGGCTATGCTCAAAAATAGGCGCACCCATATCGACTTCTACCTGACCATCTGGATGAGACTTCAGGGTAAGCACAGTGTGCGCAACTTCAACACGTAATGGATTTTTAGTAGACAAACCTTGATCTAATACAAAGCGTACAAAGCAGCGAGAGCCATTGCCACATTGCTCCACTTCGCCACCATCAGCATTAAAAATCCGGTAACGAAAATCAGCGTCTGGACGAGTAGCTTTTTCAACGATCAGAATTTGATCAGCGCCAATACCAAATTGACGATGCGCTAATGCCTGCCATTGCTTGCGTGTAATCGCACTCAGGTCTTGATTAATACCATTGAGCACAATGAAATCATTGCCGGCACCATGCATTTTGGTGAAGCGTAATTTGCGTAGCGGTGGATTAGTGCTCAAAATATCTCTGCTTAATCGTAAAGACTGGCTTGCCCAGGGGGTCTATGTTTAAAACGTTTATGTATCCAATAGTACTCTGCCGGCCTTTCTCGACAACATTAGTTTATAACTAATTACTGGGAGGCAACTCTGCACCAGCCGGATGCTTATAGCGGTTGTATGACCAAATATATTGTTCAGGAGCAACCAGTATTGCATTTTCTATCGCTACATTAAGTTCAGCGGCTGCAATATTGGCATCTTCAGACAAAGGGGCCAGTCGATTGGCTTGCATTAGCCAGCCTTCACCAATGCCTTTGCGCTTAGCTGTAAACATGACAACTGGCGTCTTACTTCGATTTGCTAAGCGAGCAGGCAAGGGAGTCGTGTAGGCAGGGCGCCCAAAGAATGGTACCCACACTCCTTCACCTCCGCTGGGAACTTGATCCGGAAGAATACCAATGGCTTCACCCCGAGTTAGCGCTCTAGTCATTTGGCGTACACCATTGAGATTGGTGGGTACGAAATGCATATTGGGATATGCGCGCCCCTCTTCTACTAATTCATTTAGCCATTCTTGGCGTGAGGGGCGATACAAAATAGTGGCAGGGAAATGCTGCGCTAAGACGCGAGGAATGATTTCAAAGCCTCCAAGATGGGGGGTCAACATCACTAGACCATGACCTTCGCGGATGGCGGTCTCCACTACATCCCAATTTTGTACTTCAGCCAATTGAAGTGCTTTCTGGGGATTGCGCCATATCCAAAGGCTATCTGCAAATAGCATTCCAGAGGCCCTAATGGCCTCCCAGAGCTTGAATGGGAGTTTGTGAGCACTAACTACTACCTCATATTGAGGGCGAAAGAATGAGCGATATTGCTTTGAGCCTATGTAGGCCAAGATGCCCATAGAAGCCCCAATGATTTGCACTAAGGCAAGGGGAAGCATAGTAATTGCATTGACGCTCAGTCTGAGGATTAACTTTCTCATACCTCAATGATATTCAATACAGCCGTTAGGGCCAAATTTAAGTCTGCCTGGATGGGTTCAGCATTTTTCGGATAAAATTGGAATATCGCTGAGTTAAGACAACTTGCAGGGCGATTCATAAATTCTGCTAAAGCGTCGCCGTTGTGATTCCTGGCACGTCGAGTTGTCCCAAAGAACGTGTTAATTTTTTTAAAGGAATATGTAATGGCAAATGATTACTTCTTTACCTCAGAGTCAGTCTCTGAAGGTCACCCCGATAAAGTAGCAGACCAAATTTCTGACGCTATCTTGGATGCCATTTTGGCCCAAGATCCTACTGCACGTGTTGCCGCAGAAACTTTATGTAACACCGGCTTGGTAGTGCTTGCTGGTGAGATCACTACTAACGCAAACGTTGACTACATTCAAGTTGCCCGCAATACATTACGCGAAATTGGTTACGACAACACTGCTTACGGTATTGACTACAAAGGTTGTGCAGTATTGGTTGCTTATGACAAGCAAAGTCCAGACATTGCACAAGGCGTTGATAAGGCTCACGATGATGGCCTGGACCAAGGCGCTGGCGACCAAGGTCTGATGTTTGGTTATGCTTGTGATGAGACTTCTGAGCTCATGCCTTTGCCAATTCACCTTTCACATCGCTTGGTAGAGCGTCAATCGCAATTGCGCCGTGATGGCCGTCTAACATGGTTGCGCCCAGATGCAAAGTCACAAGTGACCTTGCGCTATGTGGATGGCAAGCCTGATTCGATTGACACAGTAGTGTTATCGACTCAGCATGATGAAGATATTTCTCTCGAAAAATTGCGTGAAGCAGTGATCGAAGAAATCATCAAACCAGTTTTGCCTAAGCATTTAATCAAAGGCGCAATTAACTTCTTAGTTAACCCAACAGGCCGTTTTGTTATTGGCGGCCCACAGGGCGATTGTGGTTTGACTGGCCGCAAAATTATTGTGGATACCTACGGTGGTGCAGCTCCTCACGGTGGTGGCGCTTTCTCAGGTAAAGACCCATCTAAGGTTGATCGCTCTGCTGCCTACGCAGGTCGCTACGTTGCTAAGAACGTTGTTGCTGCTGGCTTAGCAAGTAAGTGTTTGATACAGATCTCTTACGCTATTGGAGTTGCAAAACCAACTTCAGTGATGGTGAGCACGTTTGGTACAGGTAAAGTTTCTGATGAGAAGATCTCGCAATTGGTATCAGAGCACTTTGACTTGCGCCCAAAAGGGATTGTGAAGATGCTTAATCTATTG
>Ga0194043_1002500_pt1 | contig 10137 bp, 7 predicted proteins | sample JunL4415m_MetaG_FD_161274 | JGI IMG/M metagenome (GOLD analysis project Ga0194043, IMG submission 161274) | Anoxic zone freshwater microbial communities from boreal shield lake in IISD Experimental Lakes Area, Ontario, Canada - Jun2016-L442-15m | ecosystem: Environmental > Aquatic > Freshwater >...
GGGCAGCCCCTTCGCAAGCCACAGTGGCTACCGGGGCACGGGAACTGGAAACCCTGGTGGCAGCGGAATGGCGGGTGCACCAGGGCCGGCCTGTGCATTACCGCCACGGCCACCCCACAGCGCGGCTGCCATCCGGAGCACGCCGGCATCGGCCAGAATCTGTGTGGTAACGCCACGCTCGATGGGCCGCACCAACAGCTGCACAAGCGCGCAGCCTGTGCCACCGTCATCGGTGCTTACGGCCCGTTCGACTACGGCCAAGCCTTGTTCATCAGCCATCCCCTGCTGCACTGCGTACGCGAGCATGCGATCCATGGCCACCTGCAACGCTGCCACCGGCTTGGAATCGGGGTCGACCACACCATTGGCCTTGAGCATTTCCTCAAGACGTTGCTTTGGTTCGCCACCGGCCAAAACAAAGACATACTCTGGCGCAACAGCCAGCGTGATGTCGAGCGACGGACCCAACTGCTCCGCCGCATTACCAGTCAGATCGATCGCAATCGTATGCAGGTTTGCTGCGCCGACCTTGCCGGAATTGAACGTCACACCCACCTCGGCCGGCAGCGACGATTTTTTCTCCAGGAGTTGCTTCACACGCTGCTCCAGAGCCATGCCGTCTTTTACACGCAGGCCCGTTGTGAACGGAGGCACCGGCTTTTCTTTGTTCGCGGCACTCGTATCGACTGTCATCGCCACCTCGATAGCACCTGCAGAGAGCATCGCCGAGAACACTTCGCGAAGCAGGTTTACAAGCATCTTTGTGAGCGAGTCGTCGTCGGTTGGCAGGGCTTTATCGATGGCCGTGAGAATATGCGGCCGCCATGCGACCGGGATTTTCTGAGCCACATAGCCACGAATCGCTGCCGGTTTCCCGTCAGCGGATGCGGGGCTGGCAACGGTCAGTGTGGCATTGCCGAGGCCCGCCATCGTGGTGGCAGCTGCTGAACCGTCGACCATGACAGAACGGTCTTCGAGGAACACTCGGTTTTGCACGCCGTCGATTGTGAGGCCGAGCACGTGCGATTCGGTGTCGTGTAGATGCTCGAGCGCTGCTGTAAAAGTGTCTGGATCGATGGGCTGACCTTGGGCTGCTGCTCCCTTCGCCGCTTGGTTGAGTGCAGCTTCGAGTTGTTTTCGAAGCGAGTCCGGAAGACGGCTTGGAAATGCTTGGATGCCAACGGAGAAATCTTGGGTCAATGGCTTGGTGATGGCTGCGGGATCGTCGACACCAGACCTTCTCCCGTGGATTCCGATGATGGCCCAGCCATTGTCTTCGATAATTTCCAGAGGGATGCCATTGGGGAGCGTGATCCCGCGAGTGTTTCCGGATCGCTCGACCGGCCCTGTCACGCTTTGCAGCGAGGCGAGCAATGTGTCGAGATTTTTTACAGGCACATATCCGTGCACGGCCACATCCGTGCCATCGGTTGTAACGACCACTCCCAGCGGACGCTGCACATCCAAGCCGGCCAAGCCTTTTCCCTGCGTGGCCACCAAGAGCGCTCCCTCCACCAGCCCGGCCAAGCCAGGCGTGTCAATCTGCGTGCCGAGCCAGGTGAGTTGTTTTTTGAGGTCGCCGTAGCTGTCGCATGCGGCGACAGCCAGCACCTTTCGTTCGGCGGCACTGGCTCGAACAGGAGCCAGCATCGACAGGAAAACGGCCAAGCCACAGGCCACGGGGGCATGGGCACGCATGGCAAGACGGGGAAAAAGGAGAGCGGTCAATCGATCCAATGAAATGCGAGGCATCGGAAAATGCTCCTGTCCAGTCAGTGTGAAGTCGACGGTTTTGCGGCCACGTGGAGACGTCAGTGTACCAGCCCGCTGCCGCAACCTGTATTCTCGACGGGCATGCCACCATTTCCCGATCTGCCTGCCGTTCCACCAAGACGTTTGGAGAAGGATTTTGCAGCTCATTCGCGTTCGCGGCGATGGTATCGCCTACCGGGACTGCTCTATCTGGCAACGGCCGCCACGACGTTTGCCGCTGGAGTGGCCGGCTGGCAGCCCGTCGTGATGGGCATCGACGACCAACTCGCCGAGCAGTGTACGACACACTGGCTGCGAGGGCTCATCTATATGGTAGCAGTGATGGCAGTGCTGACGGCGCACGAAGCAGGCCACTTTCTTGCTGCACAGATTCACGGCATCCCGGCCACGCTCCCATTTTTTATTCCGATGCCCGTATTGCTCACTGGAACGCTTGGCGCGGTGATCGGCATGGATGGCTTGCGCGCCAGTCGCCGTCAATTGTTCGATATCGCGCTGGCAGGCCCGATTGCCGGTCTGGTTGTGGCATTGCCTGTGATGGCAGTTGGCATGATGATCAGCACAGCTTCGGGCGAAGTTCTTTTTGCGATCCCGCCGCTGGCCCGTTGGATGCTGCAATTTTTGCGGCCCGATCTGGCCCATGCGACGAGTCTCGATCCCAACGCGCTGTTTATGGCTGGATGGGTGGGCTTGCTTGTGACCGGGCTCAATATGTTTCCGATCAGCCAGCTGGATGGGGGCCACGTGAGCTATGCGGTCTTTGGCGAGCGGGCTCGGTGGATCGCCCGTGGGATTCTGATAGCGTCGATTGCGGCCATCGTCGTGCTGGGCCGCTACAATTGGACCGTCATGGTGGTCGTGGTGACGCTCATGGGTGTCGACCATCCGCCGATTCGCGAGGATGGCCAGCCGCTGGGGTGGTTTCGCACCACGCTGGGACTTCTCTCGCTGTGGATCCCGATTGTCACATTCATGCCCGAGCCATTGCAGATGCGTTAAATCGCTTTGATAAAAAACGGAAGGCCGCAGAAGAGAGACGAGGAGGCAGGAGAAATCATTCATTCAATTGACGTTGCGGCTCCTGCCGCCGACAATCTCAACTGTCCATTGAGGCTGAGACCGAGCGTATTTGAGAAATCAATTTTTTAGAAGGATCATCATGAGTGCTACCCCTAATTTGATTGAGTTGGATGATCCCGACGTATGGGCGGCGATCGCCGCGGAGCAGACTCGCCAACAGGATGGCTTGGAGATGATCGCCAGCGAAAATTTTACGAGTGCCGCTGTGATGCAGGCTGTGGGCAGCGTGTTGACCAACAAATATGCCGAAGGCTACCCAGGCCACCGCTACTACGGCGGCTGCGAATTCGTGGATACGGTCGAAGATCTCGCACGCGACCGTGCCAAACAGCTCTTCGGTGCCGAGCACGTCAACGTACAGCCCCATTCGGGAAGCCAAGCCAATTCGGCCGTCTACCTGACAGCCATTCAGCCTGGCGACACGGTGCTGGCTTTTGACTTGGCCCACGGCGGCCACCTCACGCACGGCATGAAGCTCAACAGTTCGGGCATCCTCTACCGCTTCGTCCATTACGGCGTGCGCCGCGACAACCAGTTACTGGATTTTGATCAGGTGTGGCGGTTGGCCAGAGAACACAAGCCGAAGCTGATCATCGCTGGCGCGAGCGCCTATCCTCGCGAGATTCCGCACAGCACGTTTGCCAACATCGCAAGGGAAGTGGGCGCACAACTGATGGTCGACATGGCTCACTACGCCGGTTTGGTGGCTGCGGGCATTCACGACAACCCCGTTCCGGTCGCAGATTTTGTCACCAGCACGACGCACAAAACGCTTCGCGGTCCTCGCGGCGGCATTGCGATGTGCCGCGCAGAAAACGCTAAGGCGCTCGACCGTTCCGTGTTTCCAGGCACGCAAGGGGGGCCCTTGATGCACGTGATTGCCGGCAAGGCGGTGGCGTTTGGCGAAGCCTTGCGGCCCGACTTCAAAATCTATGCCCAGAAAGTGGTGGACAACGCTAGGGCGTTGGCCGGGGCGCTGGCCTCCGGTGGCGTCAGGCTTGTCAGCGGCGGCACAGACAACCATCTCATGCTTGTGGATGTCACGCCGCTTGCCATCGGAGGCAAAATGGCCGAAGAGGTACTCGATCGCTGCGGCATCACCTGCAACAAGAATATGATCCCCTTCGATGAGCGTAAGCCGATGGACCCTTCGGGCATCCGTCTGGGCACGCCAGCCCTCACGACCCGAGGTATGGGTACCGCCGAGATGGAGCAGGTGGCCGTCTGGATTTTGCAGGCGCTCAAGTCGCCGACCGATTCGCAGGTGGTGGCCACAATCAAGCGGGATGTGGCCGAACTTGCCGAGCAGTTTCCAGTGCCGGCAGCGAAATTGGAGATGCCGACAAAACTCGAAACGGCTGCGAGATGAATCGGTCCCAAACGATGAACAGCATCGTGCGAGTGGGGCTTGTGCAGTCGGCGTGTGGTTCTTCCCGCGAGCACAACATCCTGCAGGCTGTGGCTGGGGTAGCCGAGGCGGCTAGCGGTGGTGCGCAGGTCGTTTGCCTGCAAGAGCTTTTTGCAGGGGAGTATCCGTGCCAGAGCGAAGATCACGGGAAGTTTGCCGAGGCGGAAACGCTGCCGGGGCCGCTGACGGATCTGCTTGGAGAAGCAGCCCGGCGGCATGGAGTTGTGCTGATCGGGAGCGTGTTTGAACGTCGCACCCCAGGCCTATTTCATAACACAGCCGTGGTGTTTGAGGCGGATGGATCAATGGTGGCCACGTATCGCAAGATGCATATCCCCGACGACCCGCACTACTACGAGAAGTTTTATTTTGCGCCCGGCGACACCGGATTTATGGGCGTGCCAACCAGCCAACTTACCGTTGGCCCGCTCATCTGCTGGGACCAATGGTATCCAGAGGCCGCGCGGCTGACGGCGCTTGCCGGAGCGCAGGCCATTTTTTATCCCACGGCGATCGGTTGGCTGGATGGAGAGGAATCGCTCCACCGGCAGCAGTACGAAGCGTGGGACACCATGCTCAGGAGCCATGCGATTGCCAATGGAGTGTTTGTTGTGGCAGTGAATCGCACTGGACGCGAGGGGCCGCTGGCCTTCTGGGGAGGCAGCGTTGTCTATGCGCCGAGTGGCGAATTGGTGGCGAAGGCAAGTCACGATGCGGCCCAGACGTTGGTTGTGGAGTGCGATCTGGCCCGCATTGAATGGTCTCGCACACGCTGGCCGTTCTTTCGGGATCGTCGAGTGGAAAGCTACGCTGGTCTTCTCGATCGCTGGGGGCACTAAACGCCATGCCCACGCAGACACAAAACTACCGTCTGGCTGCTGAATGGGAGCCGCATGCTGCCACGTGGCTGGCCTGGCCGCACCGCAAGGCCACCTGGCTCGGCGACTTTGCACCGATTCCAAACGTGTACGAAAAGGTGGTGAGGCTGCTGGCGGCCTATGAGCCTGTGCGAGTGATCGCATCGGGCGAGGTGCTGGAGGAGGCTAGACGGCAGGTTGGTGCTGTGTGCAATGTGGAACTCGTCGATATTCCCACAAACGATTCGTGGCTGCGTGATACGGGGCCTGTGTTTCTACTCCCCAGAGTGCCTGAGGCCCGCGAGGGTCGGTTGCCGGAGCCGGTCGCAGTGGCGTGGGAGTGGAATGCATGGGGCGGAAAATATCCCCCGTGGGATACCGATGCGAAGGTGGCTCGAACGATTGCCAGATGGCTGGGCATGGAGGTTGTCTTACCGGGGATTGTGCTCGAAGGGGGCGGCATAGAAACCGATGGAGAAGGCACGCTCTTAGTGAACCATCGGTGCGTGGAGGATTCAGCTCGCAATCCAGGTCTGTCGCGGCAGGATCTGGAGCAGGTGCTGTGTGATCAACTCCGAATCGATCGCGTGCTCTGGGTGGGCGGTGGACTCGCCGGCGACGACACCGACGGCCACATCGACCAACTCGCTCGATTCGTAGCGCCTGGCCGCGTCGTGGCGGCCAGGCAGCCAGACCCTCTCGACCCCAACCACGCGGCCTTGGAAGCAAACCTGAACGTGCTGCGCACTTTCCAGGATGCGCAGGGCCGGCGGTTGGAGGTGATCCCGATCGACATTCCGTCCCGCTACTGTTTTGAAAACACACAACTGCCCGCCAGCCATTTGAATTTCTACATCGCCAACGGGATCGTTGCGGTGCCTGTGTTTTTGGATTCAACTGACGATGCGGCGCTCAGCACAATCGAACGTTGCTTTCCTGGCCGGGAGATTCTGCCCGTAGACTGTTGTGCATTGGTTCGCGGCCGCGGGGGCTTGCACTGTATTACCCGCGACCAACCGGCCTGGCCGCCGAAAGAATAGCGTTTGTCCGATCTGCTCTTGCCCCAGGCCGGCCCTCTCCGCGACGATTTGATTTTGGGCTAACGTTGTGAGATGCACGGGTTGGTGAGAGGCTGCTGATTTTTACCGAAAGGGATTTGCGATGTCGCAATTGACAACGATCGTGCAAGGATTTGTGTCGCTTCTAGCGAGGCTGATGATCGCGGCCATTTTTTTGGCCAGTGCTATTGGCAACAAGATTCCTCAGTTCAAGGCGACGGCCGATTACATGGCAACAGAGGGAGTGCCCAGCCCGAAACTGGCGCTGTTTGGAGCCATTGGCCTGTTGCTCCTTGGTGGTCTCTCGGTTGTCCTCGGTGCGTGGACTCGGTTCGGCGCGATCTTTCTGATCGTCTTTCTGGCAGCTGCGACGTACTATTTTCACGATTTCTGGAAGTTTGCAGATCCAGTTCAACGGCAGTTGCAGACGATCCAGTTCATGAAAAACATGGCGATCGGCGGTGGGTTGCTGGCGTTGGTAGCCTTTGGCGGCGGTCCTTGGAGCGTCGACGGCTGGATCCGGGGCCGTCAGGCGGAGGTCGAGGCTGGCAGTTCGCCGGCACGGTCTCGCATGGCACCCAAGCAGGGAGGTGCAGCGTGAGACTTTTAGGAGGAGTAGCGATGAGTATTTTTGCGGCATGCGCCGTGACGGGCGTGCCTGCGGTCGAGTCGACAGGAACACAGGCTTCCAAGCCAACGGTGACGGCATTTGGAAAGTTGCCGGACGGAAGAGCGGTGAGCCTCTATACGCTCTCGGTGCCCGGCGGATGGCAGGCAACGATCATCGACTACGGTGCAACCCTGACGAGCTTTCGCGTGCCGGCCCGCACGCCCAACGAAAAGCCGATCGATGTTGTTTTGGGGTTTGACACACTCGACGGCTATGGAGCCGAAAACCCTTACTGTGGCGCGACGTGTGGCCGCGTTTCCAATCGGATTGCTGGCGGCGCCTTTGAATTAAATGGAAAAAAGTACACGCTGGCAAAGAACAACGGCGACAACCACCTGCATGGAGGCGACTCGGGATTCGACAAGAAGCTTTGGAAAGCCACACCTCTCCTCTTGGATCAGGGGCCGGCTCTCCAACTGGAGTTGGTGTCGCCGGCCGGCGACGAGGGCTATCCGGGGCAGCTCACTGCGATGGTCACCTACACGCTCACTCCTGCAGGCGAATTGCGTCTGGAGATGACGGCCACAACCGACGCTCCCACGATCGTGAATATCGTTCACCACTCGTACTGGAATCTGGCAGGTCATGCCTCGGGCACGATCCGCGATCACGAGTTATCAGTTGACGCAGACTCCTATCTGCCGGTCGACGGCAGTGGTATTCCGACGGACAAAAGTGCAACGGTTGAAAAAACGCCATTCGATTTTCGTCCGGAACGCACGCCATCAGCCCTGCTTGGAAATGCCATTGATGCCTTGCCGCCGAGCCCTGACGGCAAGCATGCAGGAGGAGTCGACCATAATTTTCTCGTGCGTGGCTGGCACCCGAAAGCGGATCTGCAGCGGGTTGCGACGCTTCGCCATCCGCCCAGCGGCCGGACGATGGAGATTCTTTCGGACCAGCCCGGCATTCAGGTCTACACGGGCAATTACCTGGACGGCACGCTCCACGGAAAGGGCGGGGCGGTCTATCGGAAGCAAGGCGCTATCTGCTTGGAGACGCAGAAGTATCCTGACAGCATCCACCATCCCGAGTGGCCCACCACGCAACTCAATCCAGGCGAGGTCTATCGCCATCGGATGGTGCACCGGTTCACGAAGTAAAGAGCGTCGTTCGGCCGGTGCTCGGCTGTGTAGTTCCCATCCAACTGGCCCCAAAGGCCGCGAACGCGGCCTGCATCTGAAACCGGCGGGCGTTGTGCGTTGGGGTCACATCGCCGTCGGCGAATCCCAGCATGTGAATCGTGTTGGTGTTGGAACGGGCTGGCATGGCTGAGAAACTGAGCGAGATCTGGTAGGTGCCGATTGATCCATTGCGGCCGGAATTATCTTGCATGGGCGTGTAGGCCGCATTGCCGTAGCCAGAGACACCCACGAAGTATGTGCCGGCTGTCGGGGCCGTGTAGACCAGATAGCTGTCCAAGGAGCCACCGGAGTCGTCGTTGGAGGCGAGTTGGCGGCCGCTGGCATTAAACAGCCGCACGTAGCTGTCGAGCGTGGACGATCCAGCGAGCGATCGCGCGTCGATGTCGATCACAAACTGCTGACCGGCTCGGAGGCTCACTCGGTAGAAGTCGACATCCTTGGCACCGTAGCGATTGTCGCCGATTCTGCCGGCTAGCCGCACGTCACCTGTGACGACTGCAACGGCAGTGGCCGTAGCAAGCGTGTCGCCGGCGTCTGAAAGCGTGGCACTCAAAACCGTCCACGTGTCGGATGCAGAACTGGCCAACCCCCGGCCAGCGCCATCCACGATCCCGCTGGAACCGGCGTTCAGCGTGAGCGTGTAGATCCCGATCGAGGAGGTGGCCGCAGTCAGGCCGGAGAGCGTCCAGAGCCCGCCGTTGTTCGAGGCGATTACTGCACCGGTCAGGGGCACATCGATGCCGTTACGGGTCAGTTGCAGGTCGGAGATATCAACGCCGGTCACCGGGCGATTCAATGCGATCGCGATCGATGCAACCGCAGTGGTTCGGGGATCGGGAGTGACGTCGATGATGTCTGCAGCAAGCATTGGCAGGGCGACCGTGAAGGTCACGGCGTACGCCCCCGTGGTGGTGCCCGCTGTGCCACTGCCGGCAGTCAGCGGGTTATAGGAACTGTTCCCATAGGCCGACAGGCCGACGTAATACGTGCCAGCAACTGGAGCTACAAACACAAGATAGCTATCCTGTGACCCTCCGAAATCGTCGTTGTTTGCAAGCTGGCGGCCGGCCGCATCGAACACCCTTGCAAAGGAATCCAGCGTTGATCGCCCGGGTAGATTACCGGCGTCGACATCCACTGTGATGGCCATGCCGGCAGCCACCGTGATTGCAAACATATCGACATCGCCAGAGGTGTTGGCACCGTCTCCCACAAAGCCGGTGAACGCGGCCCGACCGTTGACAAGCCCCGCGATCGTGGCCGATGCGATGGAGTCGTTTGGCTCGAGCGGATTGGCCGAGGCAGGCGGAGGTGTCACTGGTGGCGCGACTGGAGCGGTTGGATTGCCCAGCCGTTGGAGCGCGGCCGAAGCGTTGAGTAATCCGCCCGAGGCCACTTTCCCTGCGAGGCCTGCCACGGGGGTGGTGCCCGTGAGAATGGCCGTGCGGATCGCAGAAGCCGTGGCCTGAGGATACGCAGCTGCCAGCAGTGCAATCGTGCCGGTGACGTGGGGCGTGGCCATCGAGGTGCCGCTGTAGGAGGCATAGGTGTTGTTCGGTGTTGTGGAAAGAATGCTCACGCCAGGCGCTGCCAGATCAACGCTCGTGGCACCGTAGTTGGAGAAGCTGGCAAGCATGTTTGTGCGGTCGGTTGCGGCCACAGAGATAATTGATTCGCTGGTGTAGCTGGCCGGGTAGGACAAAGTGGCACCGTCGTTGTTTCCGGCCTCGTTGCCTGCTGCTGCCACGAAGAGAATGCCTGCCCGACCGCCGGCTTCAATGGCATCCCGGAGGGAAGTGGAGAAGCCGCCCCCACCCCAACTGTTGTTGCTAGCCACGATATTGATTCCAAAGTCGCGTCGCATCCGGGTGGCGTAATTGATCGCCGCGATGGCTCCGCTGGTCGATCCGCTACCGGCACCGCTGAGAAACTTCAGGCCCATGATCGACACTTGCCAGTTGACGCCAGCAACACCCACACCGTTATTGCCCACGGCCCCGATCGTGCCCGAGACATGCGTGCCGTGGCCGTTGTCGTCCATTGGGTTGGAGTCGTTGTTGGCGAAGTCCCAGCCGTACACATCGTCCACATAGCCATTGCCGTCGTTGTCGATACCGTCGCCGGCCACTTCGCCCGGATTGTGCCA
>Ga0194043_1002501_pt1 | contig 10130 bp, 9 predicted proteins | sample JunL4415m_MetaG_FD_161274 | JGI IMG/M metagenome (GOLD analysis project Ga0194043, IMG submission 161274) | Anoxic zone freshwater microbial communities from boreal shield lake in IISD Experimental Lakes Area, Ontario, Canada - Jun2016-L442-15m | ecosystem: Environmental > Aquatic > Freshwater >...
GCACATCGATGAGCACGGGACCGGGACGACCGGTCGTCGCGATGAAGAACGCTTCCTTGATGGTCTCGGGAATGTCGGCGGCGTTCTTGATGAGGTAGTTGTGCTTGGTGACAGGAATCGTGATGCCGGTGATGTCGGACTCCTGAAACGCGTCGGTACCGATGACCGAGGAGGCCACCTGACCGGTGAACACCACCAGCGGAATCGAGTCCATGAAGGCGTTGGCGATGCCGGTGACGGTGTTGGTCGCGCCCGGCCCGCTGGTGACAAGTGCCACGCCGCAGCGTCCCGTGGCGCGCGCGTAGCCGTCGGCCATGTGCACAGCACCCTGCTCGTGGCGCGGCAGGACCGTGCGAATCTTGTCGGAATCGAAGAGCGCGTCAAAGATCGGCAGCACCACTCCTCCGGGATACCCAAAGAGCAGGTCCACTCCCTCGAGTTCGAGCGCACGCACCAACCCTTGCGCCCCTGTCATACGTTCGCTCACGACAGCACCGCCCCCTTATCTGCACTCGAGACGAGCTTCGCGTAGCGCGCGAGCACGCCTGATGTCACGCGCGGCGCTGGCGGTTGCCACGCAGCGCGTCGTACTTCCAGCTCATCGGCGGCGACGTGGAGCGTCAGCGTCGCCGCGTCGATGTCTACAGTGATGGAGTCGCCCTCGGCGATCAGCGCGATGGGACCGCCTGAGGCCGCCTCTGGCGAGACGTGGCCCACGGCCGGACCCTTGGTGGCGCCGGAGAAGCGGCCGTCGGTAATGAGCGCGACACTCGCCGAGAGCCCCATGCCGCTGATGGCCGATGTGGGCGTCAGCATCTCGCGCATGCCGGGACCGCCTCGAGGACCCTCGTAGCGGATGACGACGACGTCGCCAGCCACGATGCCGCCCTGAAGGATCGCTGCCACGGCGGTCTCCTCGGACTCGAAGACGCGGGCGCGGCCGGTGTGGACGCGCATGTTGGCAGGCACGGCTGACTGCTTGACCACGGCGCCATCGGGGGCGATGTTGCCGCGCAGGACGCGCAGGCCACCCTCGGCGTAGTAGGGGTCGGTCTCCAGGTGCACGACGCGACCGTCGGCATCGCGCGCGGCGTCCGCGATCTGACCGGCGGTCTGGCCGTTGACGGTCAGCGCGTCGCGAACGATCAGCCCGCGCTTGTCGAGCTCGCCCATGATGGTGGGGATGCCGCCGACAGCGTAGAGATCTTCCATGTGCAGGTCGCTCGCGGGCGAGATGCGCACCAGGTTGGGCGTGCGCGCGCTGACCTCGGCCCAGTCGTCCAGCGTGATGTCGGAGCCGGTTTCGTGAGCAATCGCCGTGAGGTGCAGCACCGTGTTGGAGCTGCCGCCAAAGGCCATATCGAGCGTCATGGCGTTCTTCACCGCTTGCGGCGTCATGATCTGCCGAGCAGTCACGCCCTCGGCCAGCAGCTCCATGACGCGCATGCCAGCCTTCTTGGCGAGCCGGATCCTCTCCGAGTACACCGCCGGAATCGTGCCGTTGCCAGGCAGGCCCATGCCGATGGCCTCGACCAGGCAGTTCATCGAGTTGGCGGTGAAGAGGCCGGCGCAGCTGCCGCACGTCGGGCACGCGTGGTCCTCGAGCTCGAGCAGGTCGTCGGCGCTCATCGTGCCAGCGGTGACCTTGCCGACCGCGGTAAAGACCGTGTCCAGGTCGACCGCCTCGCCCTTGGGTCCGCGACCAGCCAGCATCGGCCCGCCAGAGATGACAACGGTCGGCAAGTCGAGCCGTGCCGCGGCCATGAGCATGCCGGGGATGACTTTGTCGCAGTTGGGGATGAGCACGACGGCGTCAAACGCGTGCGCGGCGACGGCGATCTCGACGGAGTCGGCGATGGTCTCTCGGCTTACCAGCGAGTACTTCATTCCGACGTGGTTCATGGCGATGCCATCGCACACGCCGATGGTGGTGATCTCGATGGGTGTCCCGCCGCCGATCAGCACGCCCGTCTTCACCGCAGCGGCGATCTTGTCGAGCATGAGGTGGCCGGGGATGATCTCGTTGGCCGAGTTGATGACAGCGATGAGTGGGCGCGAAATCTCCTCGTCGGTGAGGCCGTCGGCCTTGAGGAGACTGCGGTGTGGGGCCTGAGACAGGCCACCTTTCATGCGGTCGCTTTTGAGCTGCAACTGGTCCGTCCTTCCCTGACACATCGGGACGACGGCGCCGCTTGATCAGCCGCACGAAATGAGCGAACGCGCCGAGCCCCCTTGGGGAGGTTCGGGCATCGGATGAAGAGCCACTCGCACGGCAGGTAACGGATGCCACCGACCCGAATTACTGGACTCGGCCGCCTGCGAAGGTCGTTCGCTAGATGAAGCGGCAAGAGCGTTCTTTCGGGTGGCTCAGGGGTGAGATTTCTAAGCGTCCTGCGCCGGGCTTTCAGCGATGCCCGGCTCTCTGCGGCGAGGATTGGCCTGTACTGTCCCCATCAAAGCCCTTGCTGTATTCAGAATGTAGGTCGGGAGTATAGGCGAGGAGCGCGAGCAGGACAACTGAAGCTGGCAGCGGGGACTGTCGTGGACCTGCCGAGGAGCGGCGTGTCGACCGACACGCGGACCCCGCGGACAGGCGTGTCTACGCCGCTGCCTCGTCTATGATCGCGATCAGAATCCGCTCGACTTCGGCTGCAACGTCATCAATACCCGCGTGCGGAAAGAAGCCGCCGATAAGACTGGGTCGCATCGTGGAGATCAGAGTCTGATCGCCCTCTACATAGACCATGATCGGGCACGGGAGCATGAGCCCGATCTTGGGGTCGGCCGCGAGCACCTGACTCGCAAACTTGGCATTGCATATCTCGACGATGGTGATCGGGTCGCGCTCAAAGCCCTTCTCGGCGAGCGTCTCAGCCACATCGTGGACGAACTGGACACGAAAGCCATGCGCCTCGGTCTTCTCGATGACGGCATTCGCGGCGTCGGCGTAGGACTTGGTGGTCGATACGGTGTAGTCGAGCTCCATGAACGTGCCTCCTCGGCAAAAGGGGAAATCACTGCCGCCGAGATGCTACGCCGATTCGTTGCTAAATACCATATGGGGTATACGTAGAGCGGGGTTCACGGGGACTTCGACACAGCGGATCGGTCGCACTGCGGAGCGTCTCCGCGCGAACCTAGAGCCCCGCTCCACTGACCACCATGAGTCGACGCGTACCCGTTGGGCTCACGTGGAAAAGCGCGGTGGACTCGCCCTGAAACGAGTTGCCCTCGATGAACAGGATGTCCTTGCCCGACACAGACCACTGCGAGGGGTAGTCGTCCCGTCGGACCGACAGCGCAAAGGGCGTTCCACCCGCGACGGGGACCAAGAACATGCGCGAGTAGCCGTCGTCGCTCTCGGCCGCGTAGAGGAGCCGTGTGCCATCCGGACTGAGAAGCATGCGGCCGAAGGTGGCGCCCTTCTCGGCGACGGAACTGGGCTTGACGAGCTTCTTTGCGTCCGAACCGTCCAATCCGAGCGACCATATCGATGCGCCGTCCACTTCCGACATCGTGGAGACGAAGAGCCGCTTGTTGCTCAGCGCGATCTCGATAACATCACCGCCGGGCACGGAGACCGGCGTGAACACTCCCCCACTCTTGGAGACGAGCACCTGCGGAGTTGAGGTCGAGTCGGACGCCGGCAGAAGCGCGACGATCTCGCCATCGGGCGACACCGCCACACCAGAGCCCGAGCCGATGATGGTCTCCAGTCCTCCAGTTGGCGCCACGCGGAAGATCTGGGCCACGCCATCCGCTCCAACCCGCATGAACATCACTGCCGAGGAGTCCGGCAGCCAGACGGGTTGCACAGTCTCGGCCAGTGCCGAATACGCCAGCTGGCCGGTCTGAGCGTCGTAGAGAAGCACGCTGCCACCCCGAGCCACCGCAAGCGTGAGACCGTCTGGCGAGAGCGCGAACTGCCCGTCGGCGGCCGGTGTCACCGCACGCGCCGACCCACCGTCCTCGTCGGCGATGTAGACCGACGAGCCTAGGCGAAACGCAACCTTGGGCGCGCGGATGACTGCTGGTGCGGCGCTCTGACCAGCCGCGGCCGTGCCGGGGCCGCCCGAAGCAGCGGCGGAGCTGTCTACCGAGGTGGCGGCGCTGGTCAGGACCGAGGAGGTCGCCGGCTCTGCCGCGGCCGAGGTCTCCTGGGCAGGTGTGAAGGTGCGCGGCGCGGAGGCCTTGGGATGCGGACGGAAGACAGCCCACGCTCCCATCGCGACGACGAGAAGCGCGACCACCGCGATCGCGCCAATCAGCGCGATGCGGGTTCGCAGCGTGTCATCCGGAATGGGCGACGTCATGCTTCCCTGGTTCTCTCTGCGCGGCTCTCTGCGGTGCTAGAAGGTCGCGATGATGGCGTCGGCATAGGCCTGCGTGCCGACGGCTCCATCGGTGCTGCCGGTGTTGGTGCGCTTGATGTCATAGGTGACGTCAGTGCCCGCAGCAAGAACCGCGCGAACTCCCGCAAGCACCTGCTCGGCAGCTTCGCGCTCGCCGAGATGCTGCAGCATGAGCACGGAGGTGAGTATCTCGGCGGTGGGGTTGGCCATGTCCTTGCCGGTGTACTTGGGCGCTGAGCCGTGCACGGGCTCGAAGACCGCGCAGTCCTTGCCGATATTGGCACCCGGAGCCATACCCAGCCCGCCGATGAGCCCGGCCGCGAGGTCGGAGATGATGTCGCCGTAGAGGTTGGGGAGCACAAGCACATCGAAGTTCTCGGGGTAGAGCACGAGGCCCATGCAGGTCATGTCGACGATCTTGTCCTCGAACTCGACGCGGCCCTCGTACTCGGCGGCGACTTTGCGTGCGACGTCGAGGTAGAGGCCGTCGGAGTACTTGAGGATGTTGGCCTTGTGGACCGCGGTGACCTTCTTGCGGTCGTTGGCCAGAGCGTACTCGAATGCGTAGCGGACGATGCGCTCGGAGCCGGTGATCGAGATCGGCTTGAGCGAGATGCCTGAGTCGCGGCGGATGGTGCCGGCGCCCTTGGCCTCGACGAAGTCGATGAGTTCGAGGGTCTCGGGCTTGCCCTCCTCGAACTCAACGCCCGCGTAGAGATCCTCGGTGTTCTCTCTCACGATGACCATGTCGATATCTTCATAGCGCGCACCAGTGCCGGGGATCGAGAAGGCAGGACGCAGATTGACGTAGAGGTCGAGAATCTTGCGCAGGGCGACATTCACGCTGCGAAAACCGGTACCGACGGGCGTGGTGACCGGGCCCTTGATGGCGACCTTGTTCTTGCGGACCGACTCGATGACGTGCTCCGGCAGCGGCGTGCCGAACTCGGCCATGACGTGCTCGCCGGCGTCAGCGATCTCCCACGTGATGTCGACGCCGGTCGCGTCGACCACGCGGCGCATAGCCGTCGTGATCTCGGGTCCGATGCCGTCGCCGGGAATGAGGGTAACGGTGTGCTTGGCCATCTTGGAGTGCCTCCTGGGTGTCGGGACGGGTCACAGTGCCCGCCTCGGCGAAAGGGAAACGCACGCGAGCGTCTCTGCTCGCCGCGCGAGTGTGATTGTACGCGATGGGGATGACAGAGGCGCGCGTTGGCTGGCCTCGCCGAGAAGAACTACTCCGGGAGCGGCTTCTTGCGCTTGCGGTGCTTGGGAGCGGCGGCAACGATGCTCATCGCGCGGCGCTTGAGGAGGCCCTTGGCGAAGTCGGCGTCGAACTCCATGCGATCCGCGGCCTCGATTCTGACCTTGTCGGTCGCCGCGCCCTGCACCAGCGCTAGAACGGCCACCAGCATCGCTGGGAACTCGGCATCGCCGTGGTAGCAGCGAATCGCCTCGTCGAGCCACGGCCACACCTTCTCGGAACGGCGGGCCGTGGTGGCGCCGTACGCACACAGCAGGCGGAAGGCGGCCAGACGCACGACGCCGGATTCCTCGTCGTGCAACGCGGTTTCGACCGCGGGAAGCGTCTTGTCGACGAGACGCGCATCAACCGGCACCAGCGCCTCGAAGGTACCGAGAATCTCCCAGCGCGTCTGCGACTCGGGACGGTGGAGTGCATCGGCGAGCTGGGGCGCATCGGCCTTGAGCAGCGCCGGCTTCTGGGCGGCGACCAGATTCACCACGCTGGCGGCGACCTGCCGAGAGCGTCGGTCTTCGCCCGCGAGGGCGTCAACGACCGACGCGAGGAGCTTTGGATCGGTGAGTGCGGACTCGGCGGTTGCGGTCTTGTCGGCATCGGGAGAGAAGGTGGATGTGTTCTTTACAGCCATGAGTCAGCTCCGGAGTCGTGTCGGCGGATTGTACTGAGTATTCCCAAAGCGGGGCCAGAATACGGCGCACGCGCCGAGGGATTATAGCAGACGGGCGCGGCGGGAGTGATTGCGGGGTGGGTGGAAGGCTATCTCGGCATCATGCCGTCCGATCCCTGACGACGACCTCAATATCGCACTCGAGGATGCGCAAAAGGGTCAGCATACTGTCAACCGTCTTGGTGTGGTTAGTCGTGTCGATGAGGCGATAGAACTGCGCCGGTGATGTGTCGAGCCGACGGATGATCTCGCGCTTGGATAGTCCGGAGCGCGCGATTCTTCGGTTGACCTCAACGGTCAATTCGAACAGAAGCAGGTCACGCATATAGTCAGGATCTTGATTGTAGTCGAGAGCCTGCTCGCCATGCACGAAGCCTTCTGCTCCAGAAGCGAGTAGATAGATGAACCCCTCGTATGCCGCCTCATGGTCGATCACCATCGAGACGATCGGATCTTCCGGCGTAGGGATCGGATCTGCCTTGACATAGGGGAATGGGTATTCCTTGCCACCAAGCACCAGCTCAAACACGCGCTTGTGGTTGTTTGCTTTCACCGATTCGACTCTCACAATCGACCCTCCAGTCGCAACTTCCGAATCAAGCTCATGATGCGTCGCGTTGTCTGACCTTCCATGGCCGCATCAGAATCCAGACTCCATTTGAGCACGAGCTCGTTGTCGCGAAAAACATGGACGTGGCGCGGTTCGTGGTCTCCCGTCCATGTGACGAACAGGTAGCCTCCGCGCCGAATTCTTGTCACGATATTTGATACCTCTCATGGTAGCACCTATCTGTGCCCAATGCACCGACCAATTGGAGTCTCGGGCACCGGCCTTACCAAATCCTGCCTCGGAACCAAACAGGCCGCCCCCGAGTGGGAGCGGCCTGCGATCGCGACCTAAGGATGTGTTCATTTCCGTCGGTTCTGGAGCGGTTCCGTCCTCTCCTAGCCGACCCGCGCGTGGAGCGAAAGGCCGAGAGCGCGTACGACCTTGATTACCGTCGCGAACTCCGGATTGCCATCTGGCGAGAGCGCCTTATAGAGGCTCTCCCTCCCCAACCCGGTCTTGCGTGCAACCTCGGCCATTCCCTGTGCCCGAGCGATGTCTCCGAGCACTGTGGCAACCAGCCCGGCATCGCCTTCTTCCAGCGCGGCCTCGAGGTAGAGCGCCATGTCCTCGGCGGTCTCGAGATAGTCGGCAGGATCCCAAGGTATGGTCTTGACACTCATGGGCGTGACCTCTCATCAAGTTCCTTCACAAGCCCTATGGCTCGCTTGATATCCCACTTCTGGCTACTCTTGTCGCCGCCCGCGAGAAGAACCACAAAATAGTCCTTTGCGATACATCGCTGCAAATGGTGCTCGAATGCGGGCCCTCCCAGCCTCTTGCCACTCCTTGCGCGGGGACGAGCGGAACATCACCATCCCCCGCTACCCCTACCGGAATCTTGCCGAGAACCAAACAGACCGCCCCCGAGTGGGAGCGGCCTGCGTGCAATCAGTGCTGGGCGTCGCTCGCCCTATGTGGCGGCAGTCCTACAAGTTGAACCCGCCATGCTTCTTGAAGTGCTCGGCGAGGCCGCCGTCAGCCAGAAGCTGCGCCATGACCGGCGGCAGCGGTGGAAAAGGAATCTCGGTGCCTTGCGTGAGGTTCTTCACGACGCCGGTTTCGAGCTCTACCGACAGCTCGTCGCCGTCGTCGATGAGATCGGTATCAATCTCAATGACCGGCAGGCCGGTGTTGATGGCGTTGCGGTAGAAGATGCGCGCGAACGTCTTGGCGAGCACCGCCTGCGTGTTCGAGTGGATGAGGACCAGCGGGGCCTGCTCTCGGCTGGAGCCCATGCCGAAGTTGGTGCCCGCGACGAGAAACGCGCCGTCCGGCTTGGCTTTGGCGTAGTACTCGGGATCCACGTCCTCCATCGCATGAACGGCCATGGCCTCCATGTCGGCGGACTTGAACTTGTGCTTGCCACTGATGATGTAGTCGGTGTTGATGTCGTCACCGAACTTGATTGCTTTGGCTTTGAGCTCCATACCGTGTGGCTCCTGGTTTCTCGGCGGCTTAGGCGAAGTACTTGCGCGGGTCGGTGATCTTGCCCTCGATGACCGAGGCGGCCACGGTGGCGGGGCTGCCCAGATAGATGAAGGCGTTGCCGTTGCCCATGCGCCCCTTGAAGTTGCGATTGGCGGTGGAGATGACGTTCTCGCCGTTGGACGGGACGCCGTTGTGCGTGCCGACGCACGGGCCACAACCCGGCGTGACGAGTGCCGCACCGGCCTCGACGAGCGTCTGGATGTAGCCGGCCTCGATGGCGTCGAGCAGGATCTGCCGAGAAGCCGGCGCGACGATGAAACGCACGTCCGGGTGGATCTTGCGGCCTTTCAGGATGCTAGCGGCGATCGCGAAGTCCTCAAGGCGCCCGTTGGTGCACGTGCCGAGAACCCCCTCGGCAATAGGCGTTCCCTCGACTTCCTCGATCGGACACACGTTGTCGACCGAGTGCGGCTTGGCAATCTGGGGGCCGATGGCGTTGGTGTCGAAGTCGAGCGCGGTCTTGTAGACGGCGTCGGCATCGGCGTTTTGCGGCGCGGGGAACTTGTCGCCTCGGCCATCGAACCACGCAAGCGTCTTGGCATCGGCGTTCATCAGACCGGCTTTGGCACCGACTTCGATGGCCATGTTGCTCATCGTCATGCGGGCCTCGACGCTCAAGTCGTCGATAACTGGGCCGGAGAACTCAATCGCCTCGTAGGTGGCGCCGTCGGCACCGATCTGGCCGGCCAGGTAGAGGATAAGATCCTTGCTGAAGACGCCCGGCTGCAGCGAGCCGCCGTAGACGACCTTCATCGTCTCGGGCACCTTGAACCAGAGCTTGCCGCCGGCCATCGCAGCGGCGCCGTCGGTGGAGCCGACACCGGTCGAGAAGACGTTGAGCGCGCCGTACGTGCAGGTGTGGGAGTCGCAGCCGACCATCAGGTCGCCCGCAACCACGTGGCCCTTCTCGGGAATGAGCTGGTGGCACACGCCCTCGCCAACGTCGTAGATGGTGCAGCCGGTCTTCTTGCCGAACTCGCGCATCATGGTGTGCAGCGCGCTGACGCCCTCGACGGGTGACGGCGAGCTGTGGTCCATGACGAGAGCGACCTTGGCCGGGTCGAAAACCTGGTCGACGCCCATTCGCTCAAGCGCCTTGATGGCCAGCGGCGACGTGCCGTCCTGGCCCATGACGAAGTCGACATCGGCAATGACGATGTCGCCTGCGTGCGCGTCGGTACCCGAGTGGGCCGAGAAGATCTTCTCGGCGATGGTCTTTCCGGGCAGTGTGATCAGCCTCCTTGGGCGGCGTGCGGAAGGTGCGGGAGTGGCGCTAGTCGCCAAGCTGGGTGGACGCGCTGGCGACCTTGTAGTCGTTGTATATCTCGACCAGCTCCTTGTCGAAGAGTGGGCGATGCAGCTCGACGGTGGCGTGGCGGATGGTGGGGAGTATGGCGTTGGCCTCGTCGCGGCTGATCTCGATGCCGTACTCGGCGAACTTCATCTCGATGGTGCGCGAGCCAGAGTGCTTGCCGACGACGATCTGGCGGACCAGACCGACCTCCTCGGGCGAGAAGATCTCGTAGGTGTGCGGATTCTTCATGATGCCGTCGACGTGGATGCCGCTCTCGTGGGCGAACATGTTGGTACCCACAACCGGCTTCCACGCGGGCACGGTGCGCCCGGCGGCGTTCATGGTGTAGTTGACGATCTCGGAGAAGCGCTCGGTCTCGATTTCGATGTCGAGGCCTTCGATGTACTTGAGCGCCATGACGACCTGCTCAAGCGCGGCATTTCCAGCACGCTCGC
>Ga0194043_1002502_pt1 | contig 10126 bp, 10 predicted proteins | sample JunL4415m_MetaG_FD_161274 | JGI IMG/M metagenome (GOLD analysis project Ga0194043, IMG submission 161274) | Anoxic zone freshwater microbial communities from boreal shield lake in IISD Experimental Lakes Area, Ontario, Canada - Jun2016-L442-15m | ecosystem: Environmental > Aquatic > Freshwater >...
ACTTGAGCGACGCTGGCCACCACCACCACCGCCACCGGCACTGGGCTCAGGGAAGGCCAGGGCTGCCGTGATCTCTTCGGCGCTGAGCACCGTCCGGTCACCAGGGGCCAGCTCGGCAAGGATCCGGTCACCGGCTCGCACCACTGTCACCGTGGGGTTGATTCCCGCCTTTCGGGTCAGCTGGCTGACCTCTCGACGCTCAGCCTCGGTGGCGATGGTCACGACCGTGCCCTCGTTCCCCGCTCGGGCAGTCCGGCCGGAGCGGTGAAGGTATGCCTTGTGCTCGGTGGGTGGGTCGGCGTGGATGACCAGGGTCACCTCGTCGACGTGGATACCACGAGCGGCGATATCAGTGGCCACGAGCGCCACCGCTCGGCCCTCGGAGAAGGCGGCGAGGTTTCGCACCCGGACGTTCTGCGACAGGTTGCCGTGCATCTCGACGGCAGGGACGCCCGAGCTGATCAACTGCTTGGTCAGCGTCTTGGCTCGGTACTTGGTCCGGGTGAACACGATGGTGCGACCGGGTGCCGAGGTCAGGTCGACGAGGACCGGCAGGCGGTCGGCGGCGGTGACGTGGAAGACATGGTGGTCCATGGTGCCGACTGGTGACTGCTCGGAGTCCACGCTGTGGGTGACCGGGTTCGTCAGGTAGCGGCGTACGAGGACGTCGATGCCATTGTCGAGCGTGGCCGAGAACAGCATGCGCTGGCCGTCTTCGGGGGTCTTGTCCATGATGCGCTTCACTCCGGGCAGGAACCCGAGATCAGCCATGTGGTCGGCCTCGTCGAGCACGGTGATCTCCACCGCGTCGAGTCGGGCGTGGCCCTGTGCGATCAGATCCTCGAGGCGACCGGGACAGGCGACGACGATGTCAACCCCACGGCTGAGCTTGGTGACCTGGGGGTTCTGGCCGACCCCGCCGAAGATTGACATGGTGCGCAGGTCGAGCGCCTCGGCCAGCGGCTTGAGCGCCGTCTCGATCTGCAGGGCGAGCTCACGGGTCGGAGCCAGGATCAGCGCCCGGGGCCGCTTCGGCTGCCGGGTCGATCCGCTCTGCGACAGACGGGTCAACACCGGCAGGGCGAAGGCCAAGGTCTTGCCCGAGCCGGTCCGGCCGCGGCCGAGGACGTCGCGCCCAGCGAGCGAGTCCGGCAGCGTGGCGGCCTGGATCGGGAACGGCGAGCTGACGCCGTCCTCGGCGAGCAGCCGGGTCAGGGCAGCGGGGACGCCGAGCTCGGCGAAGCTCGGGCCGGTGGCCGTCTCGTCGACCGACGCGTCGGCAGGGGCGGTGGGGGTGGGACGGGTGTCCGTCATGGTTCTCCTAGCTGGATGTCCGCTGGTGTGGCAGCAGGCACAGCGTCAGGAACGACGGGCGAGAAGCGACTCAACGGTGCCGTCCCAGAGTCGGGACGACTCCTCCACCCTAGGCCAGCCCAGGGCTCGTGGCGCCCCACCCACCCGCGAAGCTCGGCGACGCAGGGCACAACACGGTGCCAGCGGCCTCATTCGTTAGCCTCGTTCCAATGGCGCACCTCGAGGTTGACGACAGCATGTTGCGGCTCTCGCTGTCGCGACTCGAGCGGCTGGCCGGCCTACACCGGGACGTCGAGGTGCGGCTCGGCGAGGTCGTCGAGGTCCACGCCGTCGATGACGCCTGGACGGCGCTTCGAGGGATCCGAGCCCCAGGAACGGGGATCCCGCGGGTGCTGATGATCGGGACCACGCGCTCGAAGGGGCGGAAGGACTTCTGCGTGGTGCGGGGTCGCGGTCCGGCGGTGGTGATCACGCTGTCGGGTGGCGAGTTCTCCCGCCTCGTGGTCTCGGACCCTGAGGCCGACCGAACAGCCACCCGCCTGACCTCAGCGATCGGCTCGTAAGGCTCAGTCGACAGCATCAGTGCGGTGCCAAGGTGATACCAGTCTGGTACCATCCCGCCATGGCATTCACCGTACGCACCGATGACCAGCTCGAGGCGGCCCTCGACGCCCTCGCCTCCGCCGAGGGGATCTCCCGACAGGAGGTCGTGCACCGCTCGGTCATCGAGCGCTACGAGCGTGCCGGCCACGCCACTCGTGTTGGCGGGTCGGCGGAGCGGATGATCGACCGATGGGGTGATGTGCTCGATCGGCTCGGCAGTGCATGACGGGCATCGAGTATCTCGACCTTGACGACGCCATCGCGATCATCCGGCGACTCGACATCGGACCGGTGAGGGATCTCGGGCTGCTCGATTCCGCGATGAACCGACCGCGATCGAGCTCCTTCGGCGAGGATGCCTATCCGACGCTTGCCCTCAAGGCCGCCGCACTGCTCCACTCCCTGACGAACAACCACCCGCTCGTCGATGGCAACGAGCGTCTGGCGTGGCTCTGCACTGTCATCTTCTGCGATCTCAACGGGTTCGCTCCCTCGCTGGAGGATGATGCAGCCTTCGATCTCGTCTGGGACGTCGCGAGCTCTCCAATCGAGCTCAAGGAGATCGCGCTCCGCCTCAACCTCGTGTCGACGGTGCACCCGGACGCTGGCTGAGAGAGACCCCTGCAACTGGACCCTCCTAGCACGCAAGGCGATGCTCATTCCCCGACGGACTCGACCTCGGAAGGCCTCAAATCAAGCATGAGCGCCGCCGCCTGCACGAGATCGGTCTCAGTGCCGGGCCCCAGGGTCGGACCCGGCAGGTCACCGTGATGGGCCGCTTCCCGAGTGCCACTCCCGAGGCCCGAATCCGCTGGGCGAGCTCCTCGGACAGGTGGTCAGGGTGGATCCCACCGCCGACCGCCAGCATCGCCGTCCGATAGGCGCTCCACCGGCAGCGGAGCGCGCCGGGCGGGGCCAGATCGTCGAGGCAGTCCCCCGCCATCCTGATCACTTCATCGCCGCAGTCCCAGCCATCGTCATCGTCGAGGCTGACGAAGTCGTCGACGGTCACGCCGATGAGCTCGACCGACCGGCCGAGCTCATCGGCGAAGTCAAAGACCGCCGGGGCGAGTACCTCGAGGGCGTTACGCGAGAGCAGGCCGGTGGAGATGCCGCGGGCGAACAGCAGGAGTCGGTTCGAGGTGGCCTCATCGATGGAGCTCCACCGCAGGCACATCGGGATGAGGCCGACGAGGCCGAAGCCCATGGTCACGACGTCCACCAGGGTCCTGGTCCGCATGTCGATGTCAGGCCCGTGACCTCACCGCTCCAGCCCATTGGGCTCGTCGAGGGCGCTCGCCACCTCGATCATGAGACGCAGCAGGTCCGCCACCTCAGATGGCCCCCACCATGGGCTCTCGGCCAGCTCGGACGGGTGCATCGCCATCACGTCTCCCCACGACCACACCCTGAGGTCTTCGAGCAGCCGCGCGGTGGCGGCGCTGATCGCCTCGATGCCCTGAGGGCACCAGGTCACCGGACTGGAGGTGAAGTTCGCCACGCGGCTGAGCTCGGGGAAGAGCGAGGCCAGCGGCAGGTTTCCGCCGAGGCCGAAGACCGGGCCCTCCCCGGGCGCGCGATCCGTGGCCCCCGGCTCGTGGCCTAGGTCCTCTGTGAAGAGGTCGACCCAGGCATGAGATGCGGCCATCGCCTCGAACACCAGGTCGCGGATCTGCTCCTGCTCCTCCAATGCCCTCGCCGCACTGTCGTCGGCGTAGCCATCGCCTTCGTCGGCGCCGAGGAGCCAGGCGGACCCCAGCACCGCCGCCACGATGCCCACCAGCGCGTTGAACCCCAGGCCCTCGATGTCGAGGAGATCATCGGCCATGATGCGGAGCACCTCGCCCCAGGTCGAGATTCCGAGACCACCGAGGAGTTCGCAGGTGCGCTCGGTGAGGTGCTCGATCCCAGTGGGGACGATCTCGAGTGGTGCAGCCATCCACACCCCGCAGCCGGCGAGGCCCGGCACGACTGCGGACAGGCTCAGCTCGCTGTCCTCCATCAGCAGGTCGACCACTGAACGGAGCACCGCCGCCTCGACCGCTGCGTCACCAGAGGAGGCCGAGACCTCGACCCCTCGGAGGATCTCGATCTGGTCTCGGTCGAAGAGCCGCCAGGCCGAGCCTGCACCGTCGATCGAAGCTGTGTCCGTCGTCATCATGTTGTTCCCCTCACCTGTTCTCAGGCATAGAAAACGCCCCTCCTCGATGAAGAGGAGGGGCGAGATCGCCGTCGGTCGTGCGACTGCCCTTGTTGGCAGCGCTCGGTCAGGATAGAGGTCGGCTGTGACAGGTGATGGCCGGATCGGCCGGTGATCAGGTCTCTGAGTCGTCCTCGCGGAGCTCGTCGACCTCGCCGTCGGGCTCCTCGAGGGCTAGGGGGTGGAAGCCACCGAGCTCCTCGAGGTTCGACTCGATCGACATCGCCAGCTGAGCGGCACCGAGGCTCTCGGTGATGACGGACCGAATGGCCAGGGCATCCTGCTTGATCTTGGCCACCGAGTTCTCGATCGCCGAGGCATTCTTCGTCAGGCTGTCGAACCGGTCGAGCGCCTTCGTCGCATCGTCAAGGCTCTTGCGGATCTCGACGATGTTGAACTCGTCGAGCCGACCCGAGCTGCTCAGGGTGTTCATCTTGACGAGCTGGTAGACGAGGAAGAGCAGCTGGCCGTCGTCGTGCTCCGGGTCGAAGGCGAGGACGATGGACTGGGAGTCGAGGATGAGCATGCGGCTGGCATTGGGCATGTCCTCGACGTGCTTGCACAGGCCGATGAAGCCGTTGGCCGCCCGGTTCTGCTTGGCGCCCTGACACTCGCGCTCCCACTCGACCTTGCTGAGCGCCTTGTTCTTGGCCTCGACCACGACCCGGTCGGCGATGGTGGCCCCGACGCGTAGGTCGATGGCGGCGTCGCCCTTCTTGCTCTTGGGGACCCGGCCAGTGACATTGCCGCAGGCCTCGGCGTCATCGCCAGCCATCGCAGCGAGCCGCTGGACGACGCCGACCACCTCCTCCTCGTAGTCGAGGCCGCCCTGGGTCCCGGCTTCGACGAGCTCGGCCACGGCCATCTCCTTGGCCACCTCGAGGTGCACCTTGGCCACGGCCCCTTGCAGCGCGTCGAGCCGCTCGGACAGCGACCGGAGGGGAGACAGCGGGCTCGACAGGTCGAGGAGGCCTGCAATCTCCTTCTTCTGGTTGGCGACCTGGGTGACGATGTCCTCGTGGATCTTGGCCTTGGCGTCCTCGAGGCTCTTGAGCATGGTGACCCGGAGCGGCGAGTCCTCACCGGAGGTCATCTCCTCGATCTGGGACTTGAACTGGTCGAGGATCCCGGTGAAGCCCTTGACGAGCGTGCCATCTTGGGCGGCGAACCCCGCCACCTGCCGCTCGATGGTGTCGCCGAAGTTCTCCGCCACCTCCTTGATGGCCGACTTGGCCTGGTCGACGCTGGCATCGATCTTCTCGGCGCTCGCCGTCGAGGACCCGAGGGCCACCACCTTCGCTCCGAGATTGAGCAGCGAGTCGAGAAACGCCTCGGGGTCCTTGCCTGCCTCGATCGCCGCCGCGAATTCGGCGACGACCGTGACGTCGCTGACGATGTGCTCGACGATGCGGACCTCGTTGGTCTCGATGCTGATCGACATGGGTGCCCCTTCTCTGGTGCTCGTGGATCGGCCCGGCGTGCACGATCGCACCGCGCAAGAGCGCACACCGAGAAGCCGAACAACAGGAGAGCCTGCCCTACGGGTGTGACAGATCCCGCCGGCGAGGCCACATGACGCCGGCACGCTAGGAGAGATCCCCGAAGGCGTCGACCGGTTCCCTGCGACGCGGTCCCCCTCGACGCTCTCGGGCGAGCGCTCGAGGACCGACACGAGATCGAGCTCACACGAGAGGAGCGCATGGCAGGGTCGCTCCATGCCGAGGATCCCTCGCTGCACCCCTGCCCTCCTCGGTGCTCGTCACCGGTGCCGGTGGCTTGGTCGGGAGCCGGACGACCGAGCTGCTTCTCGGCGCCGGCGTCCGGGTGGTCGGCATCGACTGCCTGCTGCGTGCGGCGAGGGCAGGCATCAGCCGAGTGCTCCGATCGAGCACGACGTCCTCGTAGTCAGTGGCCGAGTGGGTCTGGCCGACCATGGTTCCTGACGACCGACACCGCAGAGCACCTCAGGGATCTGCCACCCCCACCGTCGGCTCACGATCCCTAAGGTGGGAGCCGTGGCGGCACGAGCCGTCCAGCCCTTGCAGCCACCCCGCCCCATCGGGCGATCGGCTGCCCGACCCGCGAGGTTCCCGATGACGAGTGCAGACCTGAACGGACTCCCCAGCCGGCTCGCCGTGGCGATCACGGGGATCGAGGCCGCCCTCCAGGCCGCCGAGGCCCGCAGTCACGAGGCCCGTCACCTCCGAAACCTGCGCAGCGCTCTGCTGCCGCTAGCCGGACGGCTCGCCGTGGCGGTGGCCAAGGCCGACCCGGCACCGACCGCCTTCGATGCGGCCGCCCTCGACTCGATGCTTCAGCAGGCCGGTGCCGACATCGAGTCCCTCCTGTCCGAGCGACAGCTCGCCGGCTCTCAGGCTCGACGCCTGCTCGAGGTCAGGGAGCGGATGGAGGAGGCCTGCATCATCCTCGGTCGCCTCCGTGGCGCGAGGCCCAAGCAGCGCTAGCCCGAGCCACCCCGTTGGCGGACCTGGTCAACAGACGAAGCCGAGGAGGGTGGCGGCACAGGTGAGGCAGTCGCGAGGGCTGACGCGGTCCTCCGGCGGGACCATCTCGTGGCACAGCTCCCAGCGGGGGTATCGCTTCGAACGACGGGTGGAGAGCCGACGGACCTCGAAGGCCACGGCCTCGACCAGCTCATCGAGATCAAGGCCCCCGAGACCAGAAGCCTCGTGCGAGCACGAGACCGCCGGCAACGGTGGGCGGTGGGCGGTGGGGGACGATGGTCATGGGGCAGGCCGCCCCACCACGCCAACTCGGCGAGCTCGAACCCAGGATGCCTGACGGTGAGCACCACCTGGAGGTGACGTCCGACTAGGTACTGCTGGCAGACGCGGCCTGGACCGTCATCGAACTAGCGGTCATCGTCCACCGACCCCTGATCGCACTCGTGATCGAACCTGCCTCCAGACGTCACCCACTCCTCCTCGAGGATGTCATCGATCGGCATCGCCACCGGCCCGCGCTCGGCACAGGGATCGAGGACGCCGCGTGCGAAGCGATCCCACCAGCGGGAGTCGCCGTGCTGGACCCCTAGAGATAGAGGCCACCGCGCTCCTCGACCACCGTGCCCTTGCGCAGCCAGTGCGCAGGATCTCCCTTGCAGACCCGGTCCGGCGTCGTCGAGCTGATGATGCAGCCCGCGAGGACGACTTCGCCGCGCTTCTGGCGCTCCCAGTCGTCCTTGCAGGGGAAGCCGTGCAGGACGGGGATCATGCGTGCACCGCAGACTGGGCAGGCCGAGGCCTTGCTGCTCATCGGCCCTCCGCCCACTGAGGCGTCTCCCGCTCCCTGCGCTGGCGCATCGAGAGCCGCTTCGAGGAGGCCTGCCCGAGCCCCCCGCCGGGGACCTCCTCGGGGGCCCATTCGAGGATCCTGATGATCCCGGCCTCGGCCAGCTTGGCGAAGAACTCCTTCAGGGTCAGCTCAGGGTCAATGGCGTCGTGGTTGCGCACCCAAGCCCGGTCGCTCAGGACCCGGACCATCTCGTCCGGGGTCTTGGGATCCCACTGGGTCTCCCCGATCAGGGTGATCACCGACTCCGGGGTCGGGCCCCGGTCGATGGTGCCGTCCTCCCACTCGATTGCAATGGCCATCTCGCACTCCTGTTCCTTCGGCAACCTCTCGAGTATCGGTCCCCGGTGTGACGAGTCGACCGCCCCGCTCGAGCCGATTGCCGTCACACCCGACCGCTAGCAATGCACCTACCCCCGGGCAGCGACGACGTACAGGGCCGAGTCACCACACCGGTGGGATGGATGAGAGGGCAGACCATGACAGCCGACGACTTCAAGGTCAAGCGGATCACCAAGGCCGACGGGAGAGAGGCGATCCAAGTGCGGCCGACTGGAGCCGACACAGAGCTCACCCCGCTCGACTGCGGGATGTGGGCCGAGCACACCCTCGGGATCCACCAGGCCGAAGCCGTCATCCGCCGAGCCGCCAGCCGGGGCTTCCCTCTCACTCCAGAGGACATCATCTCCCTCGGTCCACCCGGCGACGGCGAATCACAGGGCTTCGCCCTGAGCGAGCGGGCCTTCGGCCGAGCCGTCCAGTGGGTGAATTCCAACGCCCCGGCCGGGTACCACCTCGGGATGAAGGCAATCGACTTCTGGTTCATGCCGATGTCGTGGTGGGAGGACACCGGTGGCGACGACCTCGGCGACGGCGACTCCGGCCTCGACGGCGACTGGGGCCTGGCCGACCTCGACGACGAGGACTAGAGCCACCTCAGCACCGAGATCGTTGGCACCGTCGCTCCGACCACCCACCTCGGAAAGGTCGCGTCGAGCGGGACCGGTCGCTGACCAGAGACCAGCGAACTCAGCGGCGTCGTCACGCGCTCCATCTGGCCGACGGCACACTCCCGATCACATCAGCGTCAGACGCACCATCCTTAGGCGACGGGCGCGCCACGCGGCGACACGGCCAGCGTGGTGCCCAAGAGCCGAAACCCTCTCGCGCCACGATGCCCTTGGAGCCTCCGGTGGCCAACATCGCTCCGGTGCTGCGGAGGGCGATGTTGGCCGAACCGGCCACCGGGCACCCCGCAGGTCGAGAGCTTCAGCCCTGCCGGTGGCTGCCCGGCGGACCAGCGGAACGTCCTGACCTTCAGGGACGTGCTCACCTCGACCCCGGGCGCAGTGAACTGGAGCGGTCGATCTCGTCAGATTGACCGCCGCTCTCAGTGAGAAAGTCGCTCATGGTGTCACGCCGAGACCACCGGTGCACGCGAGTGCACTGGTGCTGATGCAGCAGAAGGCGACGTCCCGCTCAGGCGGCGGCGCGTAGTAGTCAGCGACCATGGCGCTACAGGTACCCAGGCAGGTCGGCATCACCCTGGGCCAAGTTCGCCGTCGCCCCGCGCCGCAAGTCAAAGACCTCGGCCAAGGACACCTCCGTGCGCGGTGCCTTCATACCTGCGCCAAGGAGTCGTCCCGCCTCCTTGGGCTTGAGCAGGCCGAAGCTGACGTCGGCGAGGCAGCGGCCGGGACGGGTGATCGCTGGGTGCATCTGGCTCGACGCCATGTTCGAAGTCATCACCACGAGTAGGTCATCAGAGCCCGTCCAGCCATCCGACACGTTGAGCAACCGACCGATAGCCGGCTCGCCACGACCCTGACGATCCATGCTGACGAAGTGGTCGATGTCCTCGAGCACGATGGCGCGGAACGTCCTGGTGTCCGTCGCACTGCTGGCAGCAGGCGGCGAGGCCTGCAGGATCTCGTCGAGGTGCGTCGGATCGCTGAAGATGCGCTCGGGGTACTGGACGGACTCGAAGATGCACCATGACGACCAGGCCCGGGCCAGGGTCTTGATCACGTTCGTCTTCCCCACACCAGGTGGCCCGGTGATGAGCACGATCCGGCCTCCGGGCAACTCGCCATCGACGGGCTTGAGGTTCATGAGCCCCTCGAGCTTCGAGCGCGTCGCCGCCGTGTAGTGATAGGCCACCTCGTCCCAGGCTTCGGCAATGACCGTGCTGACCTGGGAGCGGATGCCGAAGTTGCCGGCCTGCCACAGGCGGACGTCGACCTTGGCCGGGTCGTCGACCTCTCGCACCGGCCGAGGGATCGACTCCTTGATGATCCCGCCAACTTCGCGAGCGATCTCCGGGGTGCGGGCGCCAACGCGGAGCATGAACCACGCCTGGCCTCGGCTGTACTGAGCCACCCATCCATCGTCGCGTCCGATCACCTCGACGAGACGGCTGACGGCAACCGAACGCACCAGCTCAGCCCCATCCGGCAGATTGCGCATCATGTCCTCGGCGTCCGGCGGGCCATCGAGCGGCGCCGCGGGTCCCTTTGCCTCCCATGCATGCGGGTACTCACCCGTCAGGATGGCGTCGTAGAGGGCGAAGTCGGTCAGGTGAGGTAGACCGTCGTGTTCGAGGCTGATGCTGAAGTGGGCCGGATCAGCGGGTCCGATCGGAGGGCCGCTGTCTGCACCGTCGACCACGGTGAGGCGCTTGTTCGCCCGGGTTTTGTC
>Ga0194043_1002505_pt1 | contig 10124 bp, 10 predicted proteins | sample JunL4415m_MetaG_FD_161274 | JGI IMG/M metagenome (GOLD analysis project Ga0194043, IMG submission 161274) | Anoxic zone freshwater microbial communities from boreal shield lake in IISD Experimental Lakes Area, Ontario, Canada - Jun2016-L442-15m | ecosystem: Environmental > Aquatic > Freshwater >...
GCATAATAGAATTTACCTTCGGTTTTTTTCGCTATTTGATATAGAAATACTGGGTCAACATCTTGAGATGCAGTTGTCTTTTTGCTTTCGTCCTGGTCAAAACCAATAGTATAAATTTTTACACCCATTTTATTAGCTTTTGGAATTAAATCTGATAGAATCTCATCATTACTAATACCGGTATTACTTCTACCATCAGACAGAACTACCATTACTTTATTTTTATTATCACTTTTACTAAAAAGTTCTAAAGCTTCTTCAATACCCGACCCTAGGTTTGTACCGCCCCAGCCCCATGAGTATGACGATCCTGAGCTGAAAAACTCTTTAACGTCAGTAAAATCTTCATTTAATGGCAAGCTAGTATCGGCACTTCCACTAAATTGAACCATGCCAACTTTACTCTTTAAATCTTGGGTTTTCTTTTCTTGTTGAATCATTGAAATTATTTCAGTAGAAGCTTTCGCGGCAGCTTGATATTTAGTCATTTCTACACCTTCGCCAGCATTTGTTTTGTCGTCCATACTACCAGACCCATCAATAACTAATACTGTATCAATTGATTCGCTCTTATTTTTTGATTCGTTAATAGATTTAGGGCAATTAATTGGTAAAAACAGATATACTAATATTCCGATAATCGCGATAATCGATACACACATTATAGAAATGGTTATTTTCTTGTTCATTTTTTAAACACTATCCCTTCAATTTTTGAAAAATCTGGATACTGAAAAGTAAATGAATCAGTTGAAGTTGTCGGTTGGCTGAATAGTGCAAATCCAGTTATTGTTGGCTTAGTCTTTGTGAAAAAAGCCGTATAGTAAAGATCATTATCTTTGCTATTAGCTGATGATAAATCCTCAAGATAAACAATTTCTTTGCCCTCCTTTGAAAACAGCTTAGCCTCCTTTGCGCCTGATGATAACCAACCAACTGAACTGGTGTTGCTTGTAGCAGTTATAGAAAGCATCATTTTAATACTAGTTTCGGTAACAATTGCCTCTGTAAGGTTTAATGAAAAACTTGTATTGCCATTAACTAATTGAACATTTTTATCAATCTTATATGTACCTGGTTTTATTAAAGCCTTTTCTATGGCAGTCATAGAATTTTTAGAGTCTGATTGTGCCGAAAAAGTACCAATAAAATCACCTTTTGCAAACGTTTTACCAAAAAAACTAATTGCAATCATGACTACAGATACCAACACTAATCCTAAACCAAAAAATAAACCAATTTTCGAAAAAATCGGCAAAATATTAGTTTTTCGTTTAGGTAATACTGAATTAGGATTAATTTGATTTGTAACTACCGGCACCTGGATAGGTGCTACCGTAGGAATTACAAAATTTTGCGGAGTATCAACAGTAACTGAAGTATTTACGTTTTGAACTTTTGGTTCTAATGATGTATAAATCGAATTTATCGCTTCGTCAATTGACGACTGTTGATATCCACTTCCAAGTAAAGTAGATACTAATTGCTCTTTTGTGTATTTAAGTTTGTTCTGATTAATATAATCAATTAAACCCTGATCCATGCTAATTAGTATACATTAAATAGTTATGGTTATCCTAACAATTATAGCAATGATAACGATTGCAATTGAAATTGGAATTAAATCTGAATACCTTGATATCCACGAAAATAATACATACGCCAAACCATATAAAATGACACTCCAAATGATTGCTTCAAACCAAACCAAATCACCAGTCCAACCAGATAAACCCCATAACGTAACGGCAGCAGCGGTAACAACTAATAATGGTCGTACCATACGCTGACTTAGCATTACTATCACACCAACTGTTGCGACAATAATAGTTGCAATATTACCTGCAACATCCATAGAACTAGTGTATTTCCCAATAAAAGAAGTAAGAATCCAATATAATACACCTAATATTGCGCCGATAATAGCTATCCGCCAGACAGAATATGATTGTTGAACTACCCTTGATTCCAGGCTAGTATTAATAATTTCAGCCATAGCAATTCTCCGTATAATACATACTATTATACACCATTATTGCTATATTTACAATATGCAGTTATAGATTTTTATTTGGTCTTACTATTCATATACCAAAGTGAGCCAATTAGTGCAATTATAACCCCACCTATAACATCTACTGGCGTATGGACTAAGGCTAGGACCCTACCGATACCTACAATAACTGTTAATATGACCAACGTTACAGTCAGGGCTTTATTTTTTGTTAAAAACCATACAGCACAAGTTATAACTGTAGCAAACAAGATATGATCAGATGGAAAACCTGGATTATTCAAAAATGATGCCCCTGCCGCAGATCCAGCTAACTCAAAGGGTCTTAAGCTTGAAGGCTGATAGATTGATCCAATAAGTTTCGCGAAAAAATAAGCACTCAAACCTGCCATCAGCGCCATAGAATAAGCCTGCAAACGTTGGTCTTTTGGAACTTTAAAAACTAACGCATAAGCACCGATTAAAATTATCGGAATCATCAAACCATCAGCTGCGATACGAATTAAAATGTCCAGGTTCATATAACTAGATTAACATACGGGCACACAAAAACCAGACTGCGTGATACAATTTAATTATGAATATATATTATGACGCTAGATGGACTAGAACAGATTTTCATGATGGAATAAGTCGATACGGTGCAGGCATAATGCAGGGTTTTATCGATAATGACATTCCAATAACTATACTCATTAAAGACAAGAAACAGCTTAAAATGTTGCCTGACGGACTTCCATACCTATTAGTTAATGAGCCTTTATCAATAAAGGAATTATTCATTGCATATAAATTAAATAAACTTGGCGCAGATGTAGTTATTAGCCCATTTCAAATAATTGGCACTATGGGTAGAAAGTATAAATTAATAGTAACTTTACACGATACGATTTATTATCTACACCCACAAGCACCGACTAATATGACACTTGGGCAAAGAATTGTATGGCGACTATTCCATATGGCAAAATGGCCACAAAGATTTTTACTTAATAATGCCGATAAGGTTGCGACTGTTAGTAATTATTCAAGAAATTCAATCCAAAAACTAGGCTTAACAGATCGAGAAATCATAGTAATTTATAACGCACCAAGTCTAAAAAAATCCCAAGCTCACCGCAGTGGCGATAAAACTAAAAATATTATTTATATGGGTTCGTTTATGCCGTATAAGAATGTCGAGGTTTTGATAAAAGGAATGGCACTTTTGCCAAGAGACTTTACGCTTCACTTATTGAGTAAAATATCAGACGTACGTAAGCAAGAGCTATCAAAGCTAATCAAACCTGGCATTAGTGTGGAATTTCACAATGGTGTAAGCGACGAAGAATATATAAAACTTCTTCAAAGTGCGTATTGCCTCGCCTCTGGGTCAAAAGAAGAAGGTTTTGGACTACCGATAATCGAAGCCCAGATGATTGGAACACCAGTAGTTTGTAGTGATATGACAATCTTTCACGAAGTTGCAGGCGATGGTGCAATATTTTTTAATTTTGATGAACCAAAACAGTTCGCAGATGGTGTGTTAAAACTAAAAGAATTAAAGTTCCTCAATGACCTAGTTGAAAAAGGCCAAAAACAGGCTGATAAATTTTCATGGAAACAATCCGCAAAAAAACTATATGATGTTTGCGTTGAATTAAACAAATAAAACCTGAGTCAGTCTAGGTGGATTGATAATTGTCTAATATTGATATAAAATTATTGGACACTTATGAAAAAAGACTTGCTAATCCTAGAAGAAGATAAACAGTATGCACGAGAACGCATTGCAGAGCTTGACACTCAAATAATAGATTTAGGACCAGAATTTCGGAAAGCTTTTACTCAAACATCTGAAACATGGCATGATAATGCTCCATTTGAAGCCGTTCGAGATCAACAATCGATATTAGCAGCAGAAAGACACCATTTAAAGTTAACACTCCGAAGTAGTCTACCAAGTATCCCAAAGCAGAAAAAATCAGTGGTTGGTATAGGCTCAATAGTCCATGTTATTAACAAGAAAACTAATAAAAAAACTATATACTTTATCGCAGGTGATTGGACATACCGAGCAGGCCATAAAGTGGACGGAGCAATAATTATGAGTCGAAAATCGCCTCTTGCTCTTGCAATGTTGGGTAAAAAAATAAATGATGAAGTAATATTCAATAATACATTATTGATAACTGAAATCGAGCAAAAAAATAGTTAACCATTCATTTCAAATAGGGTGTTCAGTCATATTTTGTTATAATAGTTATACTAATGTGACATAAATTTGTTGGATTGAGGTGTATTGATGTTTAGGAAAAAGATAGAGACTGTTCAAAATCCAACCAAAAGGTTGACAGAATTTAATTATATTAAAAATGATGATATTTATATGGATAGTGCATGCCAAAGCGTTAGACCAACGCCTGTTATTAATGCATTAGAAAGTTACTATAAAACCTATAACGCCTGTGGCGGACGTGTAAAATATAAATGGGGTCAAAAAGTAGATTCCGAAATAGAAGAGACCCGTGAACTAGTTGTCGACTATCTTGGATTATCACAAAAAAACTATGTTTGTTCATTCACCCTTAACACGACCTACGGCATAAACCTGATTTTAAGCCAATTACCTACTGGCTTATATGAAAAGATCATTACTAGTGAAATCGAACATAACTCAGTCTTTTTACCTACAATTGAGTTAGCCAAAAGACTTGGCATTGAAAGAAAAGTTTTAAAACGTAGTGACGACGGATGCTTAATCTATTCAAAAGATGACCTAATTAAGTCAATTATCGTATTGAATTCTGTCTCAAATATTGACGGAAGGTCACTAAAAAACATTAGACAACTAGTTATTGATACACATGAACTAGGTGGTATTGTTGTTATAGACGCCGCCCAAACAATGGCACATTATCGTGATTTAATTACTGGGTGTAACGCTGATGCAATATGTTTTTCGGCTCATAAAATGTATTCTGCCAGCCTTGGAGTAATTGTAGTCACAAAAGACTTATTGAAAAAATTAGATAAAAAATTTATAGGTGGCGGCATGGTTGCTTCAGTTAGCGAACAAAATTATTCCTTACTTCCAGATGATATGTCAAGTTGGCTAGAGCCAGGATTGCAATCATACGGCGAAATAATTAGTCTAAAAAGCGCTATTAAATGGCTAAACACTGTTAAACCTTACGGAAAAAATCCATTAGAATATATTGATGAATTGTCTGAAAAATTATTCAATGGTCTATCCCAAATACCTGGATTAACAATGGTAAATAAATCATCATCATCTGTTATTAGTGTCTATTCAAAAAAAGTGGATGCTCACCGCCTGGCTATTTTTCTGTCTGCATCGGGAATTATGGTTCGAAGTGGATATTTTTGCTGTCACTATTACCTACTTGAAAACCTAAAAATGCCACCCCTTCTACGTTTTTCGGTTGGTCTTCACACAACCAACGATGATATCACGAAAACGATTGAAATAATGAAGAAAATAACGAAAGGATAATAAAATATGTTTTGTATTGCCGCTTTTATAGTCCTTGCAATAATTAGTATTTTTTCTGCTAGATACAGAAAACTAGCAAAAAAAGCCTGGGGGTGCACAGCACGTCGAGTAACATTTCGACCATGTGACACATCTTTTAAGGAAGAAACTAAAAATAAGTTACTCAGCCACGTAGCTAAAAGAACTCCAAAACTAGTCAAAGTTGCTGATATCAGTATTGAAATTGCATCATTTGCATTTGTGGTACTAACGATATGGAGCTTACTAGTTGTTTTCGAGAGTGGATTGAATCTATTTGTTTGGGGAACTTGTAACCCTTCCGACGCATCGTCATGTAGCCTAAGCAGTGAAACTTGCTCGATTGATAAAGTAAATAAAGACCTATTTACGTTAACTTTAGAAGGTAAACCATTCGACTGGTTTGTAAATCAAGCAAATACCCTTGAAAATACGATTTCAAATATCCCAACTCGCCTACAAAAATGGAATGCTGCTGACTATCTACCTGAAAACGCTACCTATTTTAATAAATACGACAAAACAAAGCCTTTAGCACTTGAAGTTATTGATCCAGGCTGTTCAGTATGTGCGCATCTATATAAAAACATAAAAGAAGCCGGTTTTGAAAAAATATATAACCTTACCTATATCGCCTACCCAATAAAAAATCCAGCAGTTGAAGGACAATATAAATTTAAAAATTCCTATATTGTGACCAGCTACTTAGAATCACTAAGAATAAATCCTATTGATAAAGCTAAAACGCCAGCTGATTGGCAAATACTGGAGCGTATCTTTACATGGAAAGATAAAGATGACGTATCCTATCAGATAAAAATTAATTCGATGTTAGATAAAACTCAGACTAAAAAACTAATTAATACCTGGCTAATTGATATTGGCTATAGCGCCGAACAGATTAAACAAATCGAATCAGACACAGGCGGCACAAAAGTTGCAAACATCATTAAAAACAACCAACAAATCGTAGACAACAAGATCAAAACCGTCAAAATACCAACAATCATATTTGACGGTCGCCGACGTGATGGCTTGGTTAGTGTACAAGATTTAAAGTAAACAAAACGCCTAGTTTGTAGTGTCAGGTTGAATTTCTATTGGAGTTGGGTCTTCATAATATCTATTATTATAATCTTCGCTTTTTAATTTATAGCAAACCTCACCTTTCACATGGTGATATGTATCTGGGGATGTTGAGTAACCATCATCATCGGCATTATCATAAGAAGAACTATAGCCACTATAATAATCATCTTTTGATTCTCGCTGATAATCTACACAAAGTTTATAATAATATGTCATCGTAGATGATGAATATTCATCGTAGATCATTTTTCCATATTGGCTTTCTTTTGTATAATCAACCAAGTTATCTGAAACTAACTTCTTGGTATTACCTGTTAATTCTAAATCCGTCAAACTATTCGGTAATTTACTATTGGTTTCTACATATGAATCGATCGCATAACTTACGCTAGATAGTTCTTGTTCAATCAGTTTATCGTTACGAGTTAGCCTTGCGTCAGCAATAGGTCCAATTATTCCAAAGAATACAATCACGCTTACAACAAATATCATAAAAATTATAAAATAACGTCGAAATGCGAATAGTTTTTTAGGCATAATAGTTCTAAGTAATACAAGTATTAGTAGTAAAGCAACAATTAATGCTGTATACATAGTTATTAAAATACCTTCAGTACTACTACTAACAATCAATAGTGTTACTAAAGAAAAAGCTGCAGTAATAACGGTTCCAATGGTCATAAGTGTAAAAATTACGGCATGAATAATCATTACCGCAGATGATACACCTGACTTTTTTACTGGCTCATGTTTACTGTAAAAAATGTCACAAACAGCTGCCGATGGCAATAAAATAACTACTGCTGCGACACCGTACATAACTTGATCCCCGATATCGGCACTTATCATATGAAAAGCTAGGATTGCTGCAACTAAAAATGCAACGGCAACTACCGTCCATCCCCAGAGGGCATACGTAACCCATTGCAGAACTATAACACCTGGGCTACTAGCTGGCGCTTTTACTACCTCTTGTTTTTCGAGCGGTTCAGCATAGGCAGGTCTATCACTTTTCTGATCACTATTTTCTTCAGCAACTTTATGTATTGGCTCTTCTGGATAATTATCAACTTCAGGTTTTTTGTGTTTTACGACAACTTCGTCTGACTCGTCTGTATTTTCAGTATTTACAATATCATCTACTACTTCGGCTGAATTATCACTAATTTCTGATTTTTCGTCTTCCACAAAAACACCTTTCGTTATTTATATACTTCGAATATCTACAGTAACTCATCACTGACAGACATAAATACTGTTTCTATCTTGCTATCACAATTAAATTTAAACGATATAACTTTTCCGTTTGCTGATTTTCCAACTTCGGCATTTGTTGGGAAATATTGAGTGTAACCACCGCTACTATACTTAGTAAGTGTTGCTGCTGGTAGCGCGAAATTCCATGGTGAAGTTGCATCAGAGATGAAACTTGTGATTGCAGATACTGCAGCAGTTGGAGTACTAGGTCCTATACCTTCTGTAGCAGCCAAAATTACATTGACACTATCTGCCATATAACCTTCCAATGCTGCGGTATTACCGGATGTTATTGATGCTTGAACATTATCAGACAATGAAGTACCAATAACTAAATTAGGACATAAAGTAATTTCAGGTCCGTCTAAGACAACTTTATTTTTTAACTTTTCTTCTGCTAATTGACTAGTCAAAGAACTATTCGATTTTTCAAGTGACAAAATCTTATCATCCTGTTTTTTGTCAGCGTCAGTGTCAGTTTTATATAGCCACCAATGCAGTCCTGCCACTGTCACAACTAAAACAACAGCAACTGATATAATTAATATTTTCTTAGTATTGGATTTTTTTACAGTTTTTACAGGTTTATCTATTTCTTCCATATTAACCCCTATTTATATTTAAATTATACCATAACTAAACATAACAGTTTCCTGATATTAGTTTACGACCTCCATTTTAGCACCAGTACCAACAAGTTCTGGAGTTATTACAATACCTTTTGTCATTTCTTCGGCAATTTTATCAAGATACTTGCTGTCTTTTTTATATATAGAATCAACGACATGTTCCGCCTGGACTGACAAATTCAATATTTGTAACTCATATGAATAGTAGTCTTCTGTCTGGGGACCATCTGTTAAATAGGTGTTTTCTTGGGTAGTGTATTTGACTGCTCTCATGCTAACGATACGTTTTATGTCTGTATGAGCCGTAATTTTCTTATCATCTCCAAAACTATATTTTGACCTAGTAGTTATTAGATATGTTTTGTCAGAAATTTTCTTTGATTCCGAGGTTACGCTGATTTTCGTGTAATCATTAAAAGTTATTAGACGATCTAGGTCACTCTTATCTTCTTCTTTAATAGAGTCGATTTCTTTTCTAAAAACATCATTATAATCTGTCTTCACGGTATCTGAAAAACCTGAATCTGCATATGCTGAATCCTCAGTTGCTGTATACGTTACTCTTCCATATGCATCAGGTGAAACCTTCGATGAATACGAAACAGTATCCGAAGCATAGCTATCTTTATATCCATCTACTGCAGGTAATGCATTGAATTGGTACTTCACCTTCGTGTGATAATCAACATAGTCATAGCCATAGTCACTTGTTGATGGTTCATATGTATATGTAAATTGCTTAACACAGCCAGATACCTGTTCTAATGAATCTATTTCCGCAGATTCCTTAGCTAAATCAACACTACATTTATCAGATAAAGGAATGATTGAAGAAACACCATCTTTTCCAAGTAGCTGTAGTCCGAACCAGCCGCCAACACCAACAACTAGTAAGGCTACGACAATAATTATGATTAATTTAATGTTTAATGGTGATTTTTTACCAACTATACTTTGCACCGGCATTGGGCTAGCTATCGGAGCAACCACTACACCTGTTGCAACATCTATCTCTTGTTGAGTATAGCCCGTATCTAATAATTGCTGTTTTAAAACATCAATTGAATACTGACTCTTATTTGTTTCGATATATTGTTTAATTGCGTAAACTCTTGTTTGGTTTGGTGTTTGTGATTCGTCCATATTTTACCTTTATATATAATAACCAAACTATATCATAAGTGAAATAATTAAACCACTTAAGCTATACCTACGTGGTTTATCAGAAACAAAAGTTGATATATAATGTAGGTACTATGAAATCATTTATACCAGAACTAATTGATTTACCAGACAGAAAAGTATTGACCATCACAAGTATTGGTGACCCAAATAATGTTGGCGAAAAAGTCTTTAAAGCCCTCTATGGAACTGCCTATACAACCAAGTTCAAAACCTTCAAGCCAAAAGGAATAAAAATGGAGCTTGGAAAGTTAGTCGCTCTTTGGCCGGATGCACATTTAAAGCCAAAGGATAAATGGACTGGTATCTGGGCAATCCCTGTACCTGATTATGTAAAACAACCTGATATTATTCAAAAAGATACTGATATGCCGGTAAAATTTGAAACTTGGAAAGGCGGTAAATACGCCCAAATTTTACATATTGGATCATACAGCGA
>Ga0194043_1002506_pt1 | contig 10122 bp, 11 predicted proteins | sample JunL4415m_MetaG_FD_161274 | JGI IMG/M metagenome (GOLD analysis project Ga0194043, IMG submission 161274) | Anoxic zone freshwater microbial communities from boreal shield lake in IISD Experimental Lakes Area, Ontario, Canada - Jun2016-L442-15m | ecosystem: Environmental > Aquatic > Freshwater >...
CCGCTGTCCGCCACGCGGCTTCCTGTCTCCTCTCCTACGAAACCGTCCTCGGGGAACGCGGCAAGGATGGCATTCGCAATGAAGGATTCGACGGCACGGTCCGCCTCGCTGACGAGGTCCTGGGGACCCTTCTGCTCGATGGTCAGTTCGGCGAGGTTCCGGTAGTAGCGGAGGGCGATGTCGGCTGCCTCGCGCATGATGCGCTGGGCGACCACGAATCGCTCGTCGATCTCCGCGGGATTCACGGGTGCTCCTTCGCGCCGGGTCTGCTTCTGTGATGATCTGTCGGACATCATGCACCGCCGGCACGGCGGTCCGTTGACGCAGGCTCGGCACGTACCGCAGGCGGAAGGGAGTAGTCCGGTGACCGGAGGCTGGGAAGGCTTCACGTGGATCAACGAACCCGCACGTTGGGCGATTGACGCGACTGGGCAGCTTGGCTGGGACACACGGCCGATCAGCGACTTCTGGCGCAATACCGGCGGCGTCGTCGGAGCCGATGACGGTGATGCGTTCCTGCGCGAGTGCGTGGGCGACTTCGCCGTGAGGATGCAGTTGAACTGCCACTTCGAATCGCCTTACGACCAGTGCGGATTGATGGTCCGCGTCGACGAGCGGAACTGGCTGAAGGCCGGCATCGAGCTTGACGGGGGCGCGTGGTTCAGCGTCGTGGAGACCCACGAGAATTCGGACTGGTCCAAGCAGGCGAGTTCGGGTGGTGGCGTCGAGTTCGCCGTGTGGCGCGAGGGAGACACGCTCCGGGTCGGTCTCGTCGTCGACGGGGTCACGCAACTGGTGCGGGAGTTGCTCTTCGATGGGCCGGTGACTGTCGGTCCGTATTCATGCGCACCCAAGGGACAGGGATTCCCCGTGTACGCCACCATGTCACGGGGCTCTGATGGTGCGTGGCAGGTGTCTGCGCGGGCGGGCGAGGTCGCGTCGAGTTGACGCTGGTTCGTCGATCCCGCGGCCATCAACAGGTGACAACCCTCGTCAACCGCCAGCAACCTATATGAGAAGGTTCGGCGGAGGGTTTCGTGCGTTCTTTGACGGGTCAAAGAGTGGAACCCCCAGGGTCGCTAGCTCAATGGTAGAGCTGCGGACTTTTAATCCGTAGGTTCGGGGTTCGAGCCCCCGGCGACCCACAGCCGAAAACCGTTGGTAATAAACAACTTTCAGAGGCGCTGTAGCCTACTCCGCGAGTAGGAAATGGCCATTTAGCCCTCATGTTAGCCCTCGTCGATCTGCCTGAGCGGTCCTCGACGGGCCCGCCGGGGCCTCAACGGCGTTCGCAGTACTCATGGAATGGGCGCGGAATCCGGAGCGAAGGACGTCACAGATCGGGTGCGAAGAGGTCCTTGGTGAGGATTGGATAGCTCGTGATCCACGTTAGGTGAACGTGAAGCACGGGGAAAGAGGAATGGCTGCCTTCCGTCCGTCTTCTTGGTTACCCAAGGGCGCTGTGGCCGGGATCGAGCGGACACTTGGATGCGGAGAGCCGGTACCCTTGCGACATGGGTACCAGAAGGGCGGCAGTGGAGTCGCACAGCGACGAGATTCGGGCGATCGCCGCTCGACATCGGGCGCTGTCCGTGTTCATCTTCGGGTCGGTCGCCCGTGGTGACGACGGACCCGACAGCGACATCGACTTCCTCGTAGAGTTCGACCATGGGGCCTCACTTCTTGACCTCATGCGGATCGAAGACGACTTGGAAAGCCTGCTCGGCTGCCAGGTCGATGTCGTGTCGGTTGGCGGCCTGAAGGAGCGTGACGAACACATCCGCCGCGAGGCGGTTCCGGTATGACACGCAGCGACGACCAGCGCATCGCCGACATTCTCGACGCCTGCGATGAGCTCAGCGAAGTTGTGACTTTGCGCCGTGCGGGTGCGACATCGGACCAGGTCTTGATTCGGGCGGCCGAGCGGCTCCTTGAGATAATCGGCGAGGCTGCTGGCAGCCGGCGTCGCTAGCTAGTCGCTCGACTGCGGGCCCCTCAGCTCACAATGCCCCGGCGATGCCCCGGCGTCGGAATCCAGTCAGCGCCCCAGGGCGCGGACCTCATCTGTCGACGTGATGTGGCCTACGCGATAGTCCGTCCACATGGAGAGGCCGGGGGTACATTTCACACATGCCGAACATTTCGGGTGCCAGTCACGTGGCCTTCACGGTCACAGACGTCGAGCGAAGTTGCGAGTGGTACTGCAGTCTCCTGGGCCTGGTCGTGGTGGGCAGTGGCGATGATGACGACGTGAGCTACCGCGTCCTGGCGCACCCAGCATCGGGCTGGGTGCTGGGGCTTCGTCAGTACCACCGCGCACCGGGCGATCCATTCGACGAGTTCCGAACCGGACTCGATCACTTCGCCTTCGGTGTGTCTGATCGCGCGGAGCTCGAAGCCTGGGAGGCAGAGCTTCGGAACAGGGGTGACATTCCCTTCACGCCCATTTCCGAGACGCCGTCCGCATTGATGCTGGTCTTCCGCGATCCGGACGGAATCCAGCTGGAACTATGGCTCGCGTCTGGGTGAGGTGAGCCTCCCGACGGGAACCGTGTCCCTCCTGTTCACCGACGTGGAGGGCTCCACTCGGCTGCTGCATGCACTGGGGGCAGACTACGACGCCGTCATGGAGACCCATCTCGACATCCTCTGCACTGCTATTGACCACCATCGGGGTGCTGTCTTCGGCAGTGAGGGCGATGCGGTGTTCGCCGTATTCGCTGAAGCGGAGGATGCTCTCGCCGCAGCCGAGGAGGCGCAGCGCGAGCTGACGGCGAAGGTCTGGCCAGCCCTCGGCGCGTTGCGCGTCCGGATGGCTGTCCATACGGGTGAGGTCCGGCTCGCGAGGGGCACGTACTACGGAATGTCGCTTCACGAAACTGCTCGCGTGTGCGCGGCGGCGCACGGCGGCCAAGTGCTGCTCACAGGTGCGACGTGCGCGGCCTCGCCGGGCGTGCGCGTTCGCGATCTCGGTGAACACAGGCTCAGGGACCTCCGACAGCCCGTGGCCCTCAAGCAGTTGCTGGCGGACGGCCTGGTCGTCTCGTTCCCGCCCGTGCGAACCCTGACAGCACTGCCGAACAACCTTCCGGCGGGCGCTGACGAGTTCGTTGGTCGGACGGCGGAACTGGCATCCGCGGAGGACGCCCTGGCTCACCACCGCTTGGTCACCCTGACCGGAGCGGGAGGCAGCGGCAAGACACGGCTCGCCCTTGAGGTGGCCGGCGGAATGCTGGGGTCCGTTCACGATGGAGCGTGGTTCGTCGAATTGGCTCCTTTGACGGATCCCACATTGATCACAGCCCAGATAGCGGCCGCCCTCGGGCTCGGTGAACGGGCCGGTACGCCATTGGAGCAGACCCTGGTCGACTGGCTGGGTCCTCGTGACGTGCTCCTCGTCCTGGACAACTGCGAGCATCTCGTCGACGGCGTGGCGCAGACCGCGGACCATCTGCTGCGCGCGTGCCCGACGCTTCGGATCCTGGTGACCAGTCGCGAAGCGGTGGGCATCAAGGGGGAGTTCGCCATGCGGGTGCCACCGCTGAGCCTGGACGGCGAGGCCGCCCAGCTCTTGCTCACGCGCGCGGACACGCTCGTGCCGGGGTTCCAACGTGACACCGCTGATCGCGACACCGTGGACAGCGTGTGCCGGCGGCTCGATGGCCTTCCGCTCGGGATCGAACTTGCTGCGGTGCGACTTCGGTCGTTGTCCCTCCAGGAATTGTCGGAGCGGCTAGACGACCGGTTCCGGCTGCTGACCGGTGGCAGCCGCACGGCTCCCACGCGACAGCGCACACTCGAGGCGATGGTCGACTGGAGTTACGACCTGCTGAACGAGTCGGATCGAGAGCTCTTCCGCGAACTCAGCGTCTTTCCCGACTCCTTCACCGCGGCGGCCGCTGCGGCGGTCGGTGACCTTGACGATCTGGAGGCGCTCGATGGCGTTGCCCGGTTGGTCGAGAAGTCTTTGGTCGTGCCCGTCGAGACACGATCTGGCGGCAGTCGCTTTGGGCTGCTCGAGACTCTTCGTCAGTATGGACGTGATCGACTGCATGACCTGGGTGATGAGGCCCGCCTTCGTGACCGGTTGCTGGCATGGGCGATGGTTCACGTCCAACACCTTGAGCGCGACATGCGGACGCCCGCCATGGATGCCGCCCTGGCTGCCGTCATGCCCGAGCGGGTCAACATGCGCGCTGCGATGGACTGGGCGATCGAGCGGGGAGATCTCGTGGACGCTCTGCGACTGGTGACGAACGTGCCACTCGCGCTGACGACACAGCGGCGCGAGCTCATCGTGGATCTCCTTGAGCGTGGGGGCGCAAGTCTTCCGCCCGACGTGGTGGCCTGTGCCCAAATGACGATGTCCGACCTGGCCTTCGAGCAGGGCGACTGGGCGGCTGCGGCCGAATACGGCGGATTGGCGCGAACCGGCTTCGAGGTGCTCGGTGATCGTCACCGATCTGCGTGGGCCAGGCACGACGAAAGCTCTGGGTTCTGGGGGACCGGAGATGTCGCAGAACTTGATCGGCTGCTGCCCGGCCTTCTCCAGGAGTTCCGTGACCTCGGAGACGAGTACGGGATCGCGCAGACGGTGTGGAGGTCATCGCTCCGTGAGCCGGATCGTGTGATTGCGACTCAGATGGCGGATGAGGCCGAACAGTCGTATCGAGTCCTCGGTTCACCGATCATGCGTGCCCACGCACTTGAGGCCCGAGCCCTCATCGATCTCGACGCCGAGGATCTGCCAGGAGCTGCACCCTTCCTTCGTGAGGCACTCTCGATCCTTGCCTCCTCCAACAACATGGGCTGCACCGCGCACATCCTTGAAGCCGTTGCCGCGTGGGCGGCAGCAGGCGGCCATCTGGATGACGCTGGTGAGCTCATCGGAGCCGCCGAATCGCTCCGGTCCGCCAGTGGCGCCGGGCACAAGCCGTGGGAAGTGCGGGCCCGGCACGGTCGCGACTTCGATGCCAGCGTCCTCGGCGATCCGGACGCGGCCAGCGATTCCGTGGCCCGGGGGCGGCAGCTCTCACTTGCGAGCGCCGCAGCTCTGGCCGACGGGCTGCTGTCCCAAGCAGGCTGACCTAGGGCGGCCTCCTCGACGTCGCGTGACCCGGGAATGCCCTTTTGTCGTTTCGGCGACAGCCGATGGTCGACATGGCGGGGAGTCTTCTTGTAGCCGCTCAGGCGGGAAGACCAATGAAGGGATCCATCATGAAGCGCATCGTCATTCTCGTCGGCACTGCCGTTCTTGCAGGGGGACTCCTGGGAATCAGCCCCGCCTCGGCGTCACCGCGCGCAGGGGAGCTTCATGTCACGAAGGAGTGCTCGCAATACCACGGCAACGTCGGTGAATTCTGCACGATCACGTCGTCGAACATCGAGGCGATCAAGGTCGGCGCCAGGGTCGTCTACTTGCGGGCCCTGAGCGCGGATGGTTCGCTCGACAGTGACGTCGTGATTAGTCGTGGCCACGGGAGCAAGCTGTTCGGTCACGTTACGCTCAATGCCACCACCATGACCATCACATTCTCCGGTGGCACAGGTCCGTTCACCCGCTTCGCCGGGAAGGCGGCCGTGTCGGTGACAGACCCGGGTACATCCAAGGAGTTGTGGCACTGGGACGGCGTGTACCAGTTCGGGTCGGGTGCGCCGGAGTCGGACGACTAACGTTTCCTGCGGACGCGACATCGACCCCTGGCCACCGACGTTCCGATCAAGAATTCTCACGGACGGAACGTCGGTGGTCAGTCGCAGCGAGGCACGCCGGGCCCGTCTAGACGCCCGGCGGTCTGAGTGAAGAGCCCAAGGTGTGTCTGCCCAGTGGGCGGCCCTGGCCGAGAGCGAGTGGGTACCGCCCATGTCAGCGGCGATGCCCGTGTTCATTACCCAGGGAACAGCGGAAGAAGTGGTCCTGCCCGGCCCGACGCCCTCTTGCAGAACCAATGGTGCGCAGCCGGATCCACGATCACGGTGCTGTCGCGTCGACGCCCTAACTGCAACTGTCCGGCAAACATCGTCAGGCTCCATGGGCGAGTAAAGAGCGAGTAAGAAGCTCGTGGTGACCGCAATAGCGCTGGTGTGGCGTCACGATGGATCGCTAGCCTGCGACACGTCGGTCCAGCGGTGGGTCCTCGACGTCTCCCGCGTCGTCGACGACCCCCGTTGGGCCTAATCAAAGGGTGCCTAACATCCACCCCGCGGGATGCGGCCATCTAGATCGCCCCCCGGGAGAACGCTATTGGCGATACCGCTTTGGGCTAGATATCTCGGGTCCGCGAGGTCTCGGGGTGACGCTTCTCGCCGGTGAGGAATTGTTGGTGTTTCACGACTCCTGCGCTGATCCTCGGCTACCTTCGAGCCACCGCAGACGAGGGAGAATCATGACGGCATCAACGTTCGGCTGGACGCGTTCGCGCTTGACCAAGATGGTCGGGGCGCTGGCGTCGGTGGTGATGATCCTGGCGGGCTTGGGCCTGGCGACTGCCTCACCTGCCGCTGCGGCGAGTGCGAACGTGACGCTGGCCGGTGTGCAGGCCAATGGTGCCGTCGGTGTGCCCCAGGCTCTGGTCGTCACGGCGTCTGTTGCTGGGGCGCGCTGTGGGTCGGTGCTGGCGCCGGTTGCGACCGTTCTGGGTACGTCGAATGGCTCGACGCAGACCATTGGCACCGCGACGTTCACCACGTGTGTTGGCAGCGTTTATCAGTACGCCTTCCAGTGGCGTCCGGCGTCGGCTGCGGTGGTGTTCGTTTCTGCGTCCGTGGTGGACGGTACGTCGAACGCGGTGCGGTCGGCGATCGCGCCCGTGTCCACGACGACCCGGATCACCGTGGCGAACGCCGTGCAACTGGGCGTGCCGGCGACGCTGACGGCCTCGGTGACCGCCAACGGCGGAAGCCTCGCATCCCCGCAGGGCACCATCCAGTTCTCGGTGGTCGGTGGTGGCGCGATCGGCGGTCCGGTGGCGCTGGACAGTGCGGTTCCCTCGACCGTGCAGATCCAGTGGACCCCCGCGGTGCTCGGGCAGGTCAGCATCCTCGCCACGTACATCCCAGCGACCGTCAATGGCACGGTCAACACAACCTGCGGCGCGAGTTGCAGCAGCCTGCCAGATACCACCCAGGTGACGTCCAGCGGTGTGCTGATCTATCTTGCGAATCCGCCCGGCTTCGCGGTCGGGCTGCCGAGCACCATCACCGCCGTGGTCAGCGCGTTCCCGCCGACCGGGGTGGTCACCTTCACCGTGAATGGCGCACCGATCGCCTCGAACGTGCCCGTTCCCCCGAACGGCGTCGTGACGGCCTCCTGGGCACCTCCCGCGCCAGGCCCCTTCACGATCGGCGCCAACTGGACCAGCAGCGCCGGACTTCGCGGCGGGGCCCAGGACACCATCGTTGCCAGCGCCGAACCGGCCCAGTCAGATGCCATCTCCCTCGCCCCGCAAGGACAGGGGGCCTGGAGCACCACGGGTCAGTACTCCCTGCGCAACGGCACATCCACGACGTTCGTGACCGCGGCATCGTCGGGCTCGCCGGTGTCGTTGACGGTGTCCGGTCCGTGCACCCTGAACGGGGCGACACTGACCGTGCACCAGGGAACCGGACAGTGTCGGCTGGTCGCCACATCCACTGGTGGCAACGGCTACGGTCCCGCGCAAGCCATCTACACGGTGTCGCTGGCGTCCGGGAATCAGGTGCCCCGGGGCACGATAAGGGCATCCGGCGATATCCGGCGCGGGACGACGTTCACGTTGACGACTCGGGCGAACAACGTCACCAACGCCGGTCAACGCATGTCCTGGTCGATCACCAGTGGCGCGAACAGGTGCCAGCTGCGGTACCCGTCCAATGGTTCCGTGCAGCTGCGGGCAGTCAGCAACGGCAGCTGCAACGTCCGGGCCACGGCCGCAGCGATCTCAGGGCAGTGGAACCGGATGACCCTCAACCGCACCTACCGCGTTCGCTGACAGAGCGCTGCGGCAATCGAAGACTTCGCACACCTGTCCGCGAGAAGAAGCGGCGGGCGACCAAGGGGCCCAGCCTCGTTGGCACGTCAATTCCACATCGAGGCCAATCCCTCGCTCGTCTACTCCAGGCTCGCCGTCTACAAGGACGCCATGCTGAAGGCAGGCGTCGACATCGACGAGCTGCGCCGATTCACTGCCTCCTACTGGCGTGACTACCGGGAGGCGTCGTGGAACCTGGCCACCGCCTTCGCCGCCGAGGTCTGGGCAGCGCAGGCCTGAGGACCCGGAGGGCTTGAAGACCCGGAGACTGTCACGGTCGCTTTCCTCATGGCAGTTGGGGCGGTCGAGACCGGTCGTGCCTGCCTGATGTTCCTGTTTAAGGAAGCCGTGCGGTTGGCGTTGCGCGGACATGCGTACGGCGTCGCTTGCGACGGCTGTCCGACGCTCGAGAGCCTCGTCGAGCGGTACGAGAAGGGTGGCGGACGCGAGCACGTGTGGTTGACAGGAGGACGCGTCGCGGCGAACAGTGGGTTGCATGTTTCGTCTGCGATCCTGCTTCGGCCGGCAACGCCGGCCGCGGCTGGGTGCGACACGTCGGGCGCGCCTAGCGAGCTGGTGTCCGATCGTCCTGGCGGCAGGTTGTTCAATGACAGCATCGCCCGCGATGGTTGTCACCGGCACCGTCACGCTGGGTCCGCTCTGCCCGGTCGAGAGGGCCGGCACACCGTGCCCCGCCTCCCCTCGAGCCTTCGACCACGCGCAGGTATCTGCTCGAAACGGCGCGAACGAGGTCAGAGCCCCGGTCTCGCCTACTGGCGACTTCACCCTCAACCTCAGCGACGGAACATGGCTGGTAACCGCGGACGCTGGCATGTCGTGCACGACAGTTACGATCTCGCACGCAGGGCAGGTAGCCATCGACTGCGATACGGGAATCCGCTGATTCGGATGGACGTTCCGTAGAAGTCAGACCGTTCAAGCGCATCGGCCCAAGTGCCTGTCGGTGGACCAGGGGAGTCGACTCTTCCGGGGTCGAGTGCTGGGCCAACTCCATTTCGGTCTATCCGTGGGACATTGATGTGCGTGGAGTTGCAGTTCGGCGCGCTGCTACCGGACCTTGTGCGGATCAAGGACAAATGACGGAACTCCAAGGCGGTCCCATCGACGCGGTGTTCGCCGGAGGACTGAAAGAGCGTGACGACCACATCCGGCGCGATGCCGTCCTCGTAAGACGCGCAGCGACGACCAGCGGGTCGCGGACAGGCATCCGACGGTGGGCAGCCCCGGACCAGTGCACCTTTTGTCTCACTCTTTTTGTAGTACGATATTCGAGTGCGTGAGGTCGGCATCAACGCCAATGCCGACGGCACGGGATCGCGGATGGCGACATCAGGCACGCGATCACTCACGCCGTGTTCAGCGACGACATCGACCCCGAGCCGCCGGTTCGCCGACTCCACTTGGGGCCGGACCGGTCGGGCAACATGCTCGAGGTCGTGACATTGCACTTCGACGACGTCCGCGTGCTCGCGATCCACGCGATGAAGATGACCAAGCAGTACCGGCGACTCCTGGAAGGACACCGCAATGACTAAGAAGAAGGTCCTTGGCGTGTCCGGCGGTCAGCCGATCACCCAGGCCGACGTCGAGCGCCTGGCAGACGAGGCCGAGCGCGGCTACAGCGACGCCCGGTTGCGTCACGTCGGCAGGGGTCGGCCCACGCTGGGTGACGGCCCGGCCAAGGCGGTCCAGGCCAGGCTGGACCCGGAGTTGCATGCGGCTCTGGAGCGACGCGCCAAGGCCGATCACAAGACATCGAGCGAGATCGTCCGCGAGGCGCTCCACGAGTACCTGTCGGCGTAAGAGGTGGTGCGCCTGACCATCAACTCTGGCCCTTACATGGCCCTTTCATCCCCGAGGCAGTGGCCCTTTCTTGACGGGCCTGGGTGATTCTGGGAGGGTCTGGCTGGGTCGGAATCTATTGCAATCGCTTGATATTCGGTTGCTCGCGGTGTGATCGGGAAGGCTTTTAATCCGTAGGTTGTCGGTTCGAGCCCGACGCGACCCACTACCAAATGTGTTGCAGTGCAACGATTTTGCTCGGTACCGTTGAGACTGTGGTGGCATCTGCTGTACCCATTGCTGTACCCAT
>Ga0194043_1002507_pt1 | contig 10121 bp, 8 predicted proteins | sample JunL4415m_MetaG_FD_161274 | JGI IMG/M metagenome (GOLD analysis project Ga0194043, IMG submission 161274) | Anoxic zone freshwater microbial communities from boreal shield lake in IISD Experimental Lakes Area, Ontario, Canada - Jun2016-L442-15m | ecosystem: Environmental > Aquatic > Freshwater >...
TCGCCGTTGCCGCAGGTGGAGTATCCCACGGTGAGCGTCAGCGCTGGGCTGCCCGGCGCCAGTGCCGAGACGATGGCCTCGGCGGTGGCGGCACCGCTGGAGCGGCAGTTTTCCCAAATCGCTGGTGTCACGGAGATGACGTCGCAGAGCACGCTGGGGCAGACGTCTGTGACGCTTCAATTTGAGCTTGACCGAAATATCGATGCGGCGACCCGCGACGTGCAGGCCGCAATCAATGCCGCCCGGAGTCGCCTCCCTGCCAACCTGCCGCGGAACCCCGACGCCCGTAAGGTAAACCCCGCCGATGCACCGATCCTCATTCTCGCGATGACCAGCGACCTGCATGACAAGCCGCGTCTGCAGGATGTCGCCAGTACGATTCTCCAGCAGAAGCTCTCTCAGGTGCCCGGTGTGGGGTTGGTGGTGGTCAGCGGCGGATCGGCGCCGGCAGTGCGGGTGAGCGTCAATCCGCTGGTTCTCGAACGATACGAGATCGGGCTCGACGATATTCGTACCTGCCTCCAGCAGGCCAACACCAACCGGCCCAAGGGGGTGATCGACGACGGCACGACCACCTGGTCGATCGCCACCACCGACCAACTGTTTACTGCCGAGGAATACCGCCGGCTCGTGGTGGTCTGGAAACGGGGGGCGCCGATCCGCCTCGGCGACGTCGCCACAGTCACCGACTCCGTCGAGGATGTGCGGGTAGCGGGTGTCTACAATGGCCAGCCGACGATCATGGTGATCGTCTATCGGCAGCCCGGCGCTAATATCATCCGCACCGTCGACAACGTTCTTGAGATGGTGCCGCAACTCCGCGGTCAGATTCCCGGGGGGATGCGGCTCGACCTAGCGATGGACAGGACGGCGACGATTCGAGCGAGCATCGCCGACGTGCAGCACACGCTCCTCCTCTCGGTCGCGCTGGTGATCGGCGTCGTGTTTCTATTTCTGCGCGACTGGCGGGCAACACTCATCCCGGCCGTGGTTGTGCCTGTGTCACTGGTGAGCACGTTTGCGGCCATGTTTGCCCTCGGCTATAGCCTCGACAACCTCTCACTCATGGCCCTGACGATTGCCACTGGGTTTGTCGTCGACGACTCGATCGTCGTGCTTGAGAATATCGCGCGGCACCGCGAGGCGGGAATGCGCCCCTTTGACGCCGCCCTCCTGGGGGCGCGGGAGATTGGGTTTACGGTGCTCTCCATCAGCGTGTCGCTCGTGGCAGTGTTTATCCCAATCCTGCTGATGGGTGGGATCGTCGGCCGGCTGTTTCGCGAGTTTGCCGTCACGCTCTCGGTAGCGATCGGCGTGTCGATGGTGGTATCGCTGACAACAACGCCGATGATGTGTGCCTGGCTGCTCAAGCCGCGGGCACCTGCCCGACGTCTGTTCCTCGACCGTGCTATTGACCGCGGCCTCGATCGAATCACCCAGGTGTATGGCAGCCTGCTCGGCATCGTCATGCGACATCCACGGACCACGCTCCTGGTCAACCTTGCCACGATGGCGCTGACGGTGTGGATGTATGTCGTCATTCCCAAGGGATTCTTTCCGCAGCAAGACACCGGTCGGATCACGGGCACGCTCGATGCCGATCAAGACGCATCGTTTCAGACGATGGGCGGGCTGCTGACGAAGTTTGCCCTGGCGGTGAAAGAAAACCCAGCCGTGCACGGGATCACCGGCTCCACCGGCGGTGCCGCAGGCGGCAGTCCCAATACGGCGCGGATCTTTATGAGTCTTGTGCCCAAGGAGCAGCGGGAGAGGATGTCAGCCGATCAGGTCATCGGCCGCCTGCGCGGTGAGTTGGCGGGGCTGACCGGGGCGACGCTGATCATGCAGCCGGTGCAAGACCTGCGGATTGGCGGCCGACCGAGCAGTTCGCAGTTTCAATTTACGCTCCGCGGGGAGAACCTCATCGATCTCAACGAGTGGGGACCGAAGCTCATGCGGGCGATGCGGGCGATGCCAGAGCTCGTCGATATCCGCTCCGACCAGCAGAACCGAGGCCTGCAGACTGGGCTCTCGATCGATCGTGACGCCGCGGCCCGTTACGGCATCACGCCGCAACAGATCGACGACGCCCTCTACGACGCCTTTGGCCAGCGGCCGGTGTCGCTGATGTACAAGACGCTGGGTAGTTATCGCGTGGTCATGGGAATGGAGCCGGAGTTTCTCCAGGGGCCCGCCGCGCTTGAGCACGTGCACGTCACCGGGCAGAACGGTCTGCAGGTGCCGCTGGAGTCGCTTTGCACCTATGCCACCAGCAATACGCCGTTGATGGTCAACCATACCGCCCTGTTTCCGTCGGCAACGGTGTCGTTTAATCTCGCGCCGGGGGTATCGCTCGGGCAGGCGGTAGAAGCGGTGGAGGCAAAGGAGGCCGAGCTAGGCATGCCGGCCACCATTCGCGGCAGCTTCTCCGGCACCGCGCAGGTGTTTCGCGCGGCGGTTGCCAATCAGCCGCTCCTGATTCTGGCGGCAGTGATCACGGTCTATATCGTGCTGGGAATGCTCTACGAGAGCGTGATCCATCCGCTGACGATTATCTCCACCCTGCCCAGCGCCGGCCTGGGGGCGCTGCTGGCTCTGCAGTGGACCGGCAGCGAACTCAACGTGATGTCGATGATTGGGATTATCCTCTTGATCGGGATCGTGAAGAAAAACGCGATCATGATGATCGACTTCGCTATCCACGCCGAGCGCACCCGCGGGTTGTCGCCGCGCGACGCGATCACTGAGGCCTGCATCCTTCGCTTCCGGCCGATTACCATGACCACGCTTGCGGCACTTTTCGGGGGGCTGCCGCTGGCCCTGGGCACCGGCCCTGGCGCAGAGCTCCGCTGGCCGCTGGGGATCGCGATCGTGGGTGGGCTCGTCGTGAGTCAGTTGCTCACGCTCTTTACAACGCCGGTGGTCTATTTAGCGCTCTGTTATGATTGGGAAAACCCCACCGCAGGAGGATGTTTTGCTGATGCTCCGCAAGACAACGCTGTTTCGTTGCGGCCTGCAGGCTCTCCTGTCAGTGCTTCTGGTGATCGTCAGTGCGGGAGCCCCCCGAGACCAGCAGAAAGCGGCTGAACCAGCTCACAAGGGAGGGAATGGACACGTCGGAAAAATTATCCCACGAGGGCAGGCCGTCGGCTGATGGCGTCGCCATGATGCAGCGTCAGAAGCGGTAGCCGATACCAGAATCGACAAAGTAGCCGGCCGCGTCGCGGGTGAGTCCCCAGCCCATGCGGCAGCCGATCTAGAAATTTGGCGTCACTGCAAAGTGTAGGCCGGGGCTGACGAACGGCCGGACAGAGTCATTAGCCAGTCCAGCGCTCCAACTCCCAAACCATTCGGTACGCACTTCAAATCGTTCAGTGATGGGGGTCCGCAGCACGACCGATGGCATCCAGCCTTCCTGATCAGTGATCTGGACCTTAAACCCGTACAAAAGGTTGGCCTCCGCACCGCCCTCAGCGCTCAGTGGCGCTTCTCCGACCTCGACAGCCGATACGGCGCTGCCGCTGGAGCCCTCTTCGTAGTTGAAGCCGATCCGCCACTCAAACCGCTCGCGAACGCCGATCCGGACGAGAAGCTCTGGATAGCTGTTCGTGGGGGGCCGGTCGCGATTATCGATCCAGACGGACGATATCTCGGTGAGTACAGTGCCATCCTTTGCGGTGGTGGTCGAAGGCGTGAAGGCGTCGCGGTCGGTATTGAGTTCGGGAAACTCGGCAGCGAGCCCCGGCACTGTGCCTGCCAGCAAGATAAGCCCGACGGCAGCAGTGTGTTTCCAAGACTTCGTCATACCCCTCACTTCGTCGCCGCCAACAAGAGCTTTTTCGGCAGTGGCATGTGGATGAGTGCAACGTCTCTCGAAAACGCCGACCTGATCAGCGACGCTTTCCTAGATTGCCAGGCGGCTTCGCAGGTCCAGCCTTCAACCGGCTTGAGAACCCCTCTGAGGCTTTTTGAGATAGCATAGGGAGGTTTTCTCTCGGGCCTCAGGATTCGACAGCATGTCGCACGATGCCACCATTTCTGTCCGTCGCGGATTCCACGAGGACTCTTCCGCGATTGTTATTGGCGGGCTGCTGGTGGCCCTGGCACTTGGGATCGGCCTCGGGTCGCGACCGGCCGACGAGGCCGGCAGCCGGAAGGCGTTTCCGAAGGGCTGGCCCAATCCGCTTGCCGCAACGATCGAAAAGCCGCAGACCTGGGACACTTCGCCCGCCCAAGCGCTCGTTGACAAAAAGGGGAAGCCGGTGGGGATGCCGATCCTCTTAGGCATGGCATGGATCGTCGGAGTGATTGCCGGCGGGACACTGCTCCGCGGCCGGAGCCTCGCCGCGGTGCTGCCTGGAGCTGCGGCGCTGGCGCTCTTAGGCGGGCTTGCCTACCTCCTCGCCGCGCAGAAGGTGGTCAACTACTACAACCTTGAATACCCACTCTGGGCACTCCTTGTTGGTCTGCTCATCGGCAACACTGTCGGGACGTCCAGGTGGCTCGAACCGGCAGTTGGGGGTGAGTTTCTCATTAAAACCGGGCTCGTCGTCTTTGGAGCCGAGGTGCTCTTCAGCCGTCTTCTCGAACTCGGGCTGCCTGGGCTGCTGACCAGTTGGGTGGTGACGCCGATCGTGTTGGCGGCGACATACTGGCTTGGCGTCTACCGGCTGGGAATTCCCTCGAAGTCGCTCTGCATGGTGATTTCGGCGGATCTGTCGGTCTGCGGAGTCTCGGCGGCAATCGCCACCGCTGCCGCCTGCAAGGCAAAGAAGGAGGAGTTGTCGCTGGCAATCGGCCTCTCGCTGGCATTCACTGTGGCGATGATGGTCGCCATGCCGCCGTTCATCCGCTGGGCGGGAATCGACCCGATTGTCGGCGGCGCCTGGCTGGGCGGCACGATCGACGCCACCGGAGCCGTCGTGGCCGCGGGCGAGATGCTCGGCCGAGAGCTTGATGACAAGCGGCCGGCCGAGGTGGCAGCCACAGTCAAGATGATCCAAAACTCCATGATTGGGATCATTGCCTTCGCCGTGGCCGTCTACTGGGCGGGCTGGGTCGAACGGAGTTCGGCGGGGCCGCAGGCATCGCTTGCCGCTGAGGCCTGGGAGCGGTTTCCAAAGTTTATCCTCGGCTTCATTGCGGCGTCGGTGGTCTGTTCGTTTCTCTTCACGCGATCGCCGGAAAGCGGCCTCTGGGTCGACGGCGCCACGCTAGGGTTTACGTCGCGGCTCCGCGGCTGGCTGTTTTGCGTGGGCTTTGTCTGCATGGGGCTGCAGACAAACTTCCGCCAACTCGCTCCCTATCTCGCCAGCGGCCGGCCGCTCGTGCTCTATATAGTTGGCCAGTGCCTCAATCTCGCACTGTCGCTGGCGATGGCGAGCCTGACGTTCGGCTGGCTCTTCCGAAAGGCAGTGGAGCCATGAATAGGGTGGTCACTTCGCCCACGGGGCGGCTCGCGGTGGCGACAGCCATCCTGCTTGTGGTGTGGCTCGTGATTCTCCCGTGGGTGGGTCGTCGACCGGCCATAGATCGGCATGTCCGGGCGATGGAGAAGGGGGGCATAAACCCAGCCGCGATGTTCTACACCGAGCTTGAGCGGCTGCCACTGCGGCCACCCTGGATAGAGCAGCAACTTGTGCTCTGGCTGGAGCGGGGCGCTGAATAAATCGGTAGTTCAAGCCTTGAGAGGGCGAAAGTCCTCTCGAAGGAGACTTCTGCCGGCCCGGCGGTGCAGTGCCACTCAAGGCAATAATACGGATTGGAAAGCTCTCAAAACTTGTCCCCCGAGGGGAAGGGACTGCCGTGCTGACTACGGGTGAAACGGCCAGATCAGCGGTGCCAGGGCCAGGGTCAGGGCCATGATAAGCAGGTTGAGCGGGCCGCCGAATCGCACATAGTCACTAAACTTATAGCCGCCCGGACCGTAGATCATGAGATTCGTCTGGTAGCCCATCGGCGTGGCAAAGCCGCAACTCGCCGCCACAGTTATCGCCATCACAAAGGGCAGTGGGTTGACCCCGAGATCGGCCGCCGTCTGCCAGGCGATCGGGAAGGCGAGCACCACTGCGGCGTTATTACTCATCAGTTCTGTAAAGAGCATCGTCACGAGATAGATCGCCGCGAGCACGAGGTGCGGGTGGTCGCCAGCTGCGGCGATTGTGGAGTGGGCGATCAACTCGGCGAGCCCTGTCTTCTCCAGGGCCCGCGCGAGGCCAAAGCTCGCGGCGATCAACAGCAGCGACTCCCATTCGATCGACCGGCGGGCCTCCGTTGTCGACATACATCGCAGGCCGACCACGGCACAGGCCGCCACCAACGCCGCCGCCACCATCGGCACCAGTTCCAGTGCGGCTGCCGCCACCATCGCCACCAGCACAGTGCAGGCGATCCAGGCCTTATCGTGCCGCGGTGGTGTCGAGTCGCTCACCTCGCTGACAAGGTAGAAGTGGCGATTCGACCGCTGTCGGTCGATGAAGGCCGGATCGGCTTCCACAAGCACTGTGTCACCGGTCTGGAGTGCGATGTCGCCGATCTTCATCTGCAGTCGCTCACCGTCGCGGGCCACCGCGATCACGACAGCGCCGTACGTCGAGCGGAAGCGGCCTTCGCGGATCGTGCGGCCCACGAGTGGGCATGACGGCGAGACGACCGCTTCCACCAGCACCCGCTCGCTCCGCGGATCGTCGAGCTTGAATACCTGCTCAGTGGCGGGCCGCAGGCCGCGAATCTTCTGCAGTTCGACGACTGAGTCGATCACGCCGACAAACACGAGCCGGTCGCCCGACTGAAGCAATTCTGTTGGGGCGACAGCCGCGATCACGTGGCCGTCACGGTCGATCTCCATGAGGTAGAGGCCGTCGAGGTGCCGCAGCCCGGCCTGTTCGATTGTCCGGCCTGCCAGCGGGCTGTTCTGCTCGACCACCATCTCAAGCGTATATTGCCGGGGGTCATCACCAGTGCTCATCGCCGGCCGGCGGTCCTTGAGGAGATACCGGCTCGCGACCACAAGATAGACGAGGCCGCAGAGAAACAGCGGCACGCCCAGCCAGGTGATGTCAAACATGCCGAGCGGCTGCCCGCGTTTGGCCGCTACCAGTCCGCTCACGACGACATTGGTGCTTGTGCCGATCAAGGTGCAAAGTCCGCCGAGGATCACGGCGGCGTTCATCGGCATTAAGAGCTTGGAGATACTAAACCGATTTTTCTTGGCCCAGTCGCGAATGGCCGGCACCATCAGGGCGACGACGGGGGTATTATTGATGAAGGCGGAAAACACGCCCGGCACGATCATCGTCCGGATCTGGGCAGTTGCCAGTGACTTCGGCCGGCCCAGCGCCCGATCGACAAGCGACGCCAGCGCTCCGGTTCGCTCGACGGCTGCTGCCACCACGAACAGGGCGGCGACCGTCACCATGCCCTCGTTGCTCATGCCTTTGAGCGCCTCTTCCGGCGTGATCACGCCGACGGCAAGGAGGAGCACCACGCCGGCGATCATCACCATATCGGGTGCGCGTTGGACAAACAGCAACGCGGCGAACGTGGCCATGATCACTGCAGCGGTCAACACAGCCTGCCAATTGGCAGCCAGCGGTTCGAGAAACGTTTCCAGGCTCATCGCGAATCTCCCTGCCTCGGCCACGCGGGCCGAGAGAGCAAGTACTTTCACTGGGTCACGGCAGGGATGCAAGGGCAAACCCCCCTGGCCCCGCTCCAGTGGGGCGATCTCTCCGAGGTCGATCTCTGGGCTGATTCTCGCTCGTCGCGATTGCTCAGCCTGCCGCCACCGAGGCGGCGTTCAGGCGGGGAGCTTCGCAGCGATCCATGCCTTGTAGCCGCCCACGAGGTCGTGCACGTCGGCGCGGCCGAGTCTTTGGAGCAGGCTGGCGGCGATCGCGGAGCGGTAGCCTCCCTCGCAGTGCACGACCACCGGCAGAGCGGTGGGAATCTCGCCGCGGCGTTGGTCTAGGTGCGTGAGTGGAATATTCCGACTGCCAGGGATGTGCCCGCCGGCATATTCCGCCTCGCTCCGCACGTCGATGACGGTCGGAGCGACACCGATATCGGCCCGCGTGCCGGCAAGCCATTCGGCAAGCGCCGGGGCGGTGATTCGCGCGGTCTGCTCGACAAGATCGTCACGGCTCACCAGGCCACTCATGCCGCCGGCAAGGTAGCCAGCCACGTTATCAAAGCCGATGCGTCCGAGCCGCATGACAGCCTCTCGTTCCCCGTTGACCTCGGCAATGACAACGATCGGCCTGTCGCTGGCCAGCATCGAGCCGGCCCAAGTTGCGTATTTCCCATTGAGCGCGATGTTGAGGGCTCCATCGAAGTGCCCGCCTTCAAAGTCGATGCCGTCGCGGACATCCAGGATCTGGGAGCCCGACTGCTGCATCGTGAGCACCTCATCGGGCGACAGGGGCTTGAGCGTCTTGTGCATCGCCTCGTCGAGTGAGACCCGTTCCTTGCGGTTCATGATGGCGTCGTGGACAAAGTATCCAGGGGCCTCGGGCTGATCGGCCGTGACGATCTTTTTAAACTCCTCGCGGCTCATGGGCTTGAGGGCATAGTTAAATTTCTTCTGCTCGCCGATCGTGGAGACCCGCTCCTGCGACAGGCTCTTGCCGCACATACTGCCAGCACCGTGAGCCGGGTAGACGAGCGTGGCATCGGGTAGCTTCACGAGCTTGTGAGTGATGCTGTCGTAGAGCATGTCGGCCAGTTCGTCGGCCGTCACGCCGATACTCGCCAGGAGATCGGGCCGGCCCACGTCTCCGATGAAAAGTGTGTCGCCGGTGAGTACGGCCAGTGGCTCCTTCGCGTTCATTGCGAGGTCATAGACCAGAATCGAGATGCCCTCGGGCGTGTGCCCTGGGGTTTCCATAACCTCAAGCCGCACGTCGCCAAACTCAATTGAATCACCATCGTTCATCTTGACGCAGGCAAATTCGGTCTCGGCCCGGCGGCCCAGATAGATCGTGGCCCCGGCCGCATGGCGCAGTTCGATGTGGCCGGCGATAAAGTCGGCGTGGAAGTGGGTCAGGAAGACGTGCTTGATCGTATACCCACCGGCCTGGGCAGCGGCGAGATACTGGTCGATGTCGCGCTGCGGATCCACCACTGCGGCTGTCTTTGTCTTGTCATCGGTGATCATGTACGAGGCGTGTGACAGGCAGGCGAGATAATACTGCTGGATCTTCATGCCACATTCTCCGGGATGATGAGGGAAGGAGACTCTTTGCCGACCAGGGCCGGAAAGCGAGCCTGGACGAGTTTCGGATCGCCGGGCTCAAGCACCCGCACATCGTAACCCACCGGCTTGAGAATCTCGGCGGCTTCCTTGCAGCGGCCGCCGGCAAGGAGTTTTGCGAGCGCGAGCGGCGCGAGACCCGCCAGCACAATTTCGCCCGCGTTGGCCTCCCGCAGGTGGGTATCCAAGCCAACCGGGGTCTGACGGTCGTTTTCAAAGAAGGCCGAGTAACTGTCGATCTCGCCGTGGATGCCCTTCCAAACGACGGTAGCGACGGTAGGGATTTCCAACGCGGAGTGAAAGGCTGCGCTCGGCGTGCCCTTCAGACAAAGATCCGGCCACAGTACTTGCTCGCCGTAAGGCAGCGTCACGCGGCCGTAAACCTGATGCCCGGGGATCACCGGCTGGCGCGGCAGGTTGCGTAGAGGAAATAGGCCGCCTCGTCCCGCCGTCGGCTGCTTATCTCGCTTTCGCTCGTCACGCTGATCTCACCGAAGCCCGCCGCCTCGAGCAGGCCCACGAGTTCGTCCGGCGTAAAGTGATGGGTCATGGAGAGGACGGGAACGCCGATCCCTTGGTCGGAATCGACTCGGCCTCGAATCGCCGCCAGTCCTCCGGTGCGTCGGAAATCATTGGGTTATGACGATCACGGGGACCACGTTCTGTGGAAAAAAGGTGTCGCCGTCCTGACACCTTTTTGTCGGCCGTTCAGGTTGGATTGTGCGAGCGACGATCAGATTTGGGAGCATGCCCGGGTAAATGAGTTCGCCATCGTGACAAAGGACGAAGACTACGACAACCTGAGTGTGGTTGCGCTCAGCACTGCAGTTGCTTCTCGCTCGTGGGATAAGTTTTCCAACTTGTCCAATCC
>Ga0194043_1002509_pt1 | contig 10119 bp, 6 predicted proteins | sample JunL4415m_MetaG_FD_161274 | JGI IMG/M metagenome (GOLD analysis project Ga0194043, IMG submission 161274) | Anoxic zone freshwater microbial communities from boreal shield lake in IISD Experimental Lakes Area, Ontario, Canada - Jun2016-L442-15m | ecosystem: Environmental > Aquatic > Freshwater >...
TTGTCCCCCTTGCCGCTGTCGTCGGCATGTTGCTTTGCGTTGGCTCGGCCTCGGCCGGGACGCTTCCGCAGTCCCTTGCGCGCGTCAACGTCCCCGCCGCCGACCGGTCTGCTGACCTCAAGACGCTTGCCGATGCGCGTGCGCTTGCTGCCCGTCTGGGCGGCTCCAGAGCACAGGCACTCAACGCGATCGTCAAGAGCGCCACGCAGATCGGTAATCAGGCGGCCTTCAGCCCCCAGCTCGCCCAGATCGTGTTTCTCGAGCTGCAGACGAACGTGACGTACCTCGCGAGCCATGCGGTGCCGTCGTCGGGCACACGCATCCGCATCGATGGCGTCACGTACGAGAGCTACACCGGCCAAGGCCTGCGCATCCAGCCCCTCGGTACGTACTTTGCGATCCTCGAGCCGGGCCAGGGCATTGCCTCGGAGGGCGGTGTCGGCGTGGCGATGACGAACGCGCAGAAGATTGTGCTGACCGACGGCGACAGTTACACGCTCCCGTACCTGTTCTCGTGGATGGGCACCTCCCCGAACTGGCAGAGTGCGATGGCGGAGGGCGTTGCGGCCTCTGCTGGAGTTGACGTCTGGAACCGCACTGGCGACGACACGTTCCTCGATACGGCCGTGCGGTTCGGTAACGGCGCCTTGGCCGATGGCATTACCGTCGAAAACAATGGGCTCTGGTTTCCGCTCTACGTCTTCGCACCGTCGTATCGCGTCCTCAATGGGCACCTGCAGACTGTCCTTGCGATGAACGATCTTGCTGATGCCACGGGCGATGACGGCTTCGCTGACGCCTTCAATCGCGGTGTTGCGACCACGAAAGCCGTGCTCCCCAAATACGACACCGGCGGTTGGGGTCGTTATGCGATCGGCGAAGACGCGCCCGTCAAGTACATGACGCTGATGGCCACACAGCTCAAGGATCTCGGCCAGATCACGGGCGATACCGCCTTCACGGACATGGGGAACAAGTTCACCGCGGATCTGAAAACCCCACCAGTGATTACGGGCCCGGCGACGCCGCCTAAGCCCCTCAAACTCAAGAAGTTTAAGCAGCAAAAGCCCTTCATCAAGTTGAGGATCACGCGCGACAAGCCGGTCACGCTGACCGTGCGCATCTTCACGAAAAAGGGCAAATCGGCAGGAGTTGGCCCGACCGTAATCAGCGTCGCTTCGGGTGCCAGCGCGATCAAGCTGTCGCTGCCAACGAAGCCAGGCCGCTACTCAATTCGTGCCGACGCCAAGGATTGGGCGGGCAACAAGATCAAGAACGTCGTGTTGACGACACTGATCTTGAAGAAGTAGTCGTTTGCGCTGAGGTCGGCACTAGCCGACGCGGACAGCGCCATCTGCGTCGGTACGGTCGGCAAGCGAGGACACCTTGACGACATCGCCGGTCTCCGGCGCATGGACGTACTGCCCACCACCGATGTACATGCCAATGTGGCCGGAGCCGTGGAACGAAATCAGATCGCCTGGTTCGAGAGCATCCATCGGCACCGGCGTGCCCATCGCGTACTGCGCGGCGGCGTAGTGCGGCAGTGAAACGCCGACCTGGGCGTAGGCCCAGGCAATCAGGCCCGAACAATCGAAGCCACCTGGCGCGCCACCACCCCAGACGTACGGCGTACCGAGCTGACCGAGCGCGACAGAGGCGGCACTCCCTCCGACCGATGACGACGGTGGTGCGGGAATGGCAACGCTCTGGGATGACCCCGTATCGAACGCTTGAGGAGCGACCGAGTCGGTCGCTACCGACCCACCGATCGAAACGTCCGAGCCTCCGGCAATTGTCGAGGCCGCCGCAAGTACAGCGTCGGCTTTCGCCGCACGCGCCGCATCAGCAGCCCGTTGGGCCGCTTCGCGCTGCGCGAGAATGCCACGGATCTCGCTGCTCAACGAATTCAGCAACTGCTGGCGCTCGGCCAACGCCTTGCGAACACTCGCCTCTTGCTCGGCGCGGGCCTGGACCGCATCTTGGCGTGCCGATCGCTCGTTTTCGAGGGCCTGCTCGCGCTTCGTCACCTCAGAGGAATAGCGGCGGACGTCGCGCACGACACCCTCTGCGTGGTTCGTTACGCGCTGCACGAAACGACTCTGGTCGACGAGGCTATCGATCGAGTCGGCGTTCAACAAGAACGCGATCAGATCGGGATTGCCCTGACGATACGCGTCAACGAGCATGCTCGACAGTTCTCGTCGTGAGGTCTGCAGGTTGGCCTTCGACGTCGCAAGAATACGCTGGTTCTCGTCGATCTTGGCGTTCGTCTCGTCGAGTTGCTGCTGAGCCGCGTTGTAGGCCTCGGCAGCCATGCCAACCTTGTCGTTGAGTACCTGCAGATCGGCCTGGGCCCGGTTCGCCTCGGCGCGCGCACTGGCGAGCCGATCGGCATGTGCGGCTCCCGGCAGGAAGCCAGCAAGCATGGCCACGACGATTAGCGCGAGGAGCGATACGACGGGCCGGAGACGGTTTGTCCGGGCGTTCAACATCCACATCCAAGGCTAGCAGCGGTCGGCAGACCTGGTCGGGCCGCCTCAGGCGATACGGACGATGCCATCAATCCCGCCGTGCGCAAAGACGTTCTCGACGCGCACAACATCGCCACTCTGGGGCGAGTGGACGTAGAGGCCACCGCCGAGGTAAATACCGACGTGTCCCTCTCCGCCGAACGACACGACGTCACCAGGCAATGCCTGCGCCATGGGAATGCGCGTACCCAAGGCAAAGATGGCAGCCGACTGGTGCGGAATGTCAACGCCCGCCTTGCCATAAGCCCACGAAACAAGACCCGAACAATCGAAGCCCGTCGCCGGCGAATAGCCAGACCAGTGATAGGGACGACCCAACTGTGTGAGCGCGAACGATGCGGCTACAGCGCCCACGCCAGAGGCGGCTGGGCTCTGTGTCGTCTGTTCGAGAAGCGCAACGAGCGCCGTGCCGTTACCGCCCGCAGCCACCGGTGCCTGGAACGGCGTGGCACTGACGGCAAGCCTTTTCGAGGCGTGCTTTCGCACCGTATGACGGCCAAAGGACTTCTCTGCGGCGAGTACGTCAGCACGGACGTTCATCGTCAGGCCATCGAGCACCATGCCTCGCGTACTGCGCGCCTGTGCGATCAAGGCCCGTGCATACGCACGGTCGGCATGTAACGCAGCGGTGGCGACGTCAAGCGTGTGCAGCTGACGCCGGAGCGACGTCAATTCCACCTGAGCGGTTGTGACATCGAGTGCGTCGAGCCCCCTGGGATCGATAAATCGCGATTCGAGTTCGGATGGAGATTCGTCACCGCGCATCAGTTCGCTGACGGTGAGTTGATCACCGGCGCGAAACGCCTCAACTGAGCGAACGGCGAGCTGTGCGCGTGCCGCGTTGACGGCTAGCGTGGCGCCGTGCTCACGATCACGGGCGCTATCGAGTTGACGTTGCTTCGGTCCGAGGCGGTCGTCGATGTGACGGAGCGAAGCGGTTGCCGCCGCCATCTGCGCATCGAGGTGACGCAGTGCCATAATCGCCCGCGAATACGCCAGCGGGTGTTGCCGCGCGGCAGCCACGCCAGGGGCAGCGACCATCATCAAGGCAACGACCAACAGCGCGAGAAGCGATACCACCGGTCGGAGCACGTTGCTCCGGGAGTTCTGCATTCGCCTCTGAACCTATCACCGATTTTCCACAAATGTGTGAAAAACCCCTGCAAACTGGTGACATTTGTGACGAACTCGGGTCTGTCGCAACGCGGCTCGCCTCGCGTCGCGCACTGCTTCTGCCGCCGCGAATGTCCAGAAGGGGTCAGACCCGATCTGGACATTTGATAGACGAGCTAGCTCGTCATCCAATGTCCAGATCGGGTCTGACCCCTTCTGGACATTCGCGGTCTAGCAACCAGCGAACGCGTCGGTCAACGATCTAGCGACCAGCGAAGGCGTCGGCCAACGACTCCTCAAGGATCGCGAAGCCCTCATCGAGATCCTCTTGCGTGGCGACCATCGGCACCAGCACGCGGATCGCGTTGCCGTAGAGGCCAGAGCCCATCAGGATCAGACCGCGATCGCGCGCCAAGGCGACGATGCGACCGACCTCTTCTGCCGCCGGCTCCTTGGTGCCACGATCCTTGACGAGCTCAATCGCGAGCATCGCGCCGAGGCCACGGACCTCGCCGACCCCTTCATGACGCGAGGCGATCGCGTCGAGTCGAGCGCGCAGATCCTCACCGAAGGCCTTGGCCTGCTCTTGATAGGTGGGGTCAAGCACCTGATCCATCGCGACGATCGCGGCGGCGCAGGAGACAGGGTTGCCACAGAAGGTGCCGCCCAGGCCACCCGGATGCACAGCGTCCAGCAGGTCGGCGCGGCCGGTGACACCAGAGATCGGCATACCACCACCCATCGACTTCGCCCACGTCGCCAGATCAGGCGAGACACCATGGTGTTCGATTGCCGACGGCGTACCCGTGCGACCCATACCGGACTGCACCTCATCAGATATATAGAGGATGCCGTTCTCCTGGCAGATCGCATAGATGCCCTGAATAAACTCGGTCGACATCGGCAAGAAGCCACCCTCACCCTGCACGGGCTCGAGAATGACCGCAGCCACCTGCGACGGGTCGATCTGGCTCTTGAGCACCTTGCGGAAGCCGGCCAGCGCGTCTTCGGTCGTAATGCCGCGGTACGGATACGGCGCTGGTGCGCGGTAGATCTCCGTCGCGTACGGACCCATGCCCTTCTTGTACGGCATCGGCTTGGAGGTCAGGGACATGCCCATCAGCGTGCGACCATGGAAGCCCTGATCGAAGCAGATAATCGCGTCACGGTTTGTCGCGTAGCGCGCGATCTTGACGGCGTTTTCGACAGCCTCGGCCCCCGAGTTGAGCAAGAGTCCCTTGAACGGCCCCTCGCCCGGATGGCAGGCAACCATCCGCTTGACGGCTTCGATGTAGCCCTCGTACTGCACCACCGAGTACATCTGGTGCATGTAGCGCGCTGCCTGTTCCTGCACCGCTGCCACAACCGCCTCGGGCGTATGCCCACAGTTGAGCGAGCCAATACCGCCGACAAAATCGATGAACTCGCGCCCGTCAACGTCGGTGATGCGCGCGCCGTGCGCGTGGTCCGCGAAAATCGGCTGCGTAAAAACAGACGCCGAAACCCAGCGCTCACGCTCGGCCTGTAGAGCCGCAGTGTTGGTTCCAGTTCCCTGATTGATCGCCATCGTGTGCCTCCTCGCCGCAACGTGGCGGCGCTCAGAATGGCATCAGCATAGCCGTCTCGAACGTCGTCGCACAGGCAGCCCACCGTCAAGACCTTTACTATGCGATCAGGAGGCGATACTGATGGCGACCATAGATACCGCAGCACTGCAGGAAATGGCGATGAAGCACCTGTGGCTTCACTTCACGCAGATTGCAGGGTTCGACCCTGCCAAGCACCCCGTGATGGTGCGTGGCGACAACATTTTCCTCGAGGACTCCAACGGCAATCGCTACATGGACTTCCTCAGTGGCCTCTTCACGGTGCAGATTGGCTACTCGCACGGCGAGGAGATCGGTACGGCAATGCTCGAGCAGGCGATGGAGCTGCCGTACTACACCAACTGGACCTATTCGCATCCGAAGGCGATCGAACTCGCGACCAAGCTCGCCGAGATCACGCCGGACAGCATCAACCGGGCGTTCTTCGTCTCGGGTGGTTCGGAGGGCGTCGAGGGCGCAATCAAGTTGGCCCGCGATTACCACAACGCCGGCGGCGAACCGATGCGACGCAAGGTGATTGCGCGCAAGATCGCGTATCACGGCACCACCTACGGCGCCCTCTCGCTGACCGGTATTACCAGCATCCGCGCGCCGTTTGAGCCGCTGATGGCTGGCGTCCGTCACGTCGAGCCGACCAACCCCTACCGCTGCAAGTACTGCGCAGACCAGGGTGGCTGCAACCTCAAGTGCGCCGATGAGGTCGCTGAGGTGATCGAGTTCGAGGATCCCTCGACTGTCTCGATGGTGATCATGGAGCCCGTGCAGAATGCCGGTGGTTGCTTTACGCCTCATCCCGAGTATCACCAGCGCGTCAACGAGATCTGCAAGGAGTACGGCGTCCTACACGCTGCCGACGAAACGATCTGTGGCTACGGCCGACTCGGTGAGTGGTACGGATCCCAGCGCTTCGAGTACGAACCCGACATCATCACGTGCGCCAAGGGTCTGACCAGCGGCTACCAGCCAATGGGCGCAGTTCTCTTCGGCGACAAGATCGCGGATCGTCTGATCGAGACCGAGCACATGTTCTTGCATGGCATCACGTTCGGCGGCCACCCGATCGTGGCAGCTGCTGCGCTGAAGAACCTCGAGATCATGGAGCGCGAGGGCGTGCTCGAGAACGTCAAGCAGAACGAGCCCTACCTGCGCGACCAGTTGTTCGGCCTGATGGAGCGCCACGAGATCATCGGCGACGTCCGCGGTGCGGGCTACTTCTGGGCGATGGAGCTGGTCAAGGACCGGGCAACCAAGGAGACATTCAACGAGGACGAGTGCAATGTCCTCCTGCGCGACTTCCTCTCGCCCACCTTGCTGAGCGAGGGCCTGCTCTGCCGCGCCGACGACCGTGGCGATCCGGCAATTCAGATCTCGCCACCGCTGATTACGACGCGTGATCAGATCGACGAGGCCATCGCTGTCTTCGACAAGGTCCTGCCGCAGGCGCAAGACCTGATGCTCAAACTGCGACGCTAGTTGTTCAGATGGGGTCGGCGGCGGCTGAAGTCGCTGCCGACCGACTGAGCAAGATCAGGACGAGCCCGGCGACTGCGAAGAGGGCGGCAACCGCGTACACAGCGCCGTAGCCCGCGTGGTTCGCCACGTTGCCCATCACGGGTCCCGCCACCGCGAAGCCAAGGTCGAAGCCGGCCGTGTAGACCGCGAGCGCCGCTCCGCGTCGATGCGCTGGCGTACGGTCGATCGCCATCAACGCCAGTGCCGGGAAGAGCAGTGACCAGGCGATACCACAGATCACGGCGCCGATACAGGCCAACCACCAGTTCGGCGATACACCGATGATGCTAACGCCGATGAGCGCGGCGATAAAGGCCATCACACCCGTCCGGTACGACCCAAGCCGATCGGGCAGATGCCCGAGCACGATACGACCGATAAACGTCGCCGCCCCGTAGGCACCAATCACATACGCACCACCCCCACCATCACGAAAATCGAAGGTAAGAACGGCAAAGCCAACGATTGAGGCCATCACGACCCCACCAAACATCAGGCCCAGCCCCGGCCGAAAGGCCTCACGCGGAAACGAGATTCCGGCCGATTCGGGATGGACCGGTGGCGGCGTCATGCCAATCATTGAGACCAGAGCCAAAATCGGTGCGACCACGAGCAGAAGTTCCGCCGCCTGCATTCCAACATGGTCGAGCAGCAGTTGCGCCGCCACAGGCCCGAGACTCAGCCCTGCCCAGACGCTCAGGCCAAACAACGAAATTGCCTGCCCTCGTCGGTGTGCTGGTGCGAGGTAGACCGCCCACGACAGCCCGGCGGTGAACATGCAGGCCTGGCCGATGCCCTGGAGTGCGCGTGCGGCAAACAGAATCCACTCTGCACCCGCGACGAAGAAGAGTGCCCCACCCAGTGCGATAAACGTAAATCCGACCGCATAGACGAGCCGTGCACCACGCCGGTCGATGCCAAGACCGGCGCCAAAACGTGTCAATAGTGCGGCCGCCGCAAAGATCGTGATGGTCCAGCCAACGATGACATCGGTACCGCCTAATTCGCCCTTGACGAGCGGCGGAACGATCGCATAACTCGCGCCAAGCGCGAGAAAACCGCCCAATCCAGCGAGTACGACGCGGGCGAATGCGATGCGGCGGGGGGAGCGCAAGTGGAGCATCGCCATATCGAAACCATACGTGGTCGTACCTTGTCCTTTGACCAGCACTCCCCGCTATGGGTACACTGCGAGGCGATGCGCACGATGCCGCTCATGCACGAAGGGACTCTCGGCCGCTTGGTTTCCACCAGCGGCCATGGGGTCGTGGCGTCCGCGCCCACACTTCCGCTCGTCCTTCTTGTCGGCCTCCTTCCCCGCTAAGGGGATTGCATTGGCTTACGCGCTGCTTGCCCAGCGCACACAACGACAAGACCACAGGACAGGTGCGCGATGTCGCACCACACTTCGGAAGGGAGCACGATGAGCACTTCGGATAGCAGCAACTACGTCAAGATTTTTGATACCACTCTGCGCGACGGTGAGCAGTCGCCTGGGATTAGCCTGAATGCCCAAGAGAAGCTGGAGATCGCGCGCCAGCTCGAGCGCCTCGGCGTGGACATCATCGAGGCCGGCTTTGCGATCGCGTCCCCGGGCGAGGTCAAGGGCATTGGTCTCGTCGCCCAGCATGTACGCAGCTGCACGATCGCGTCGCTCAATCGCACGCAACAGGCGGATATCGACGCCTCGTGGGAGGCGCTCAAAGATGCCGAATCGCCACGCTTCCACGTCTTTATCGCCACCAGCGATCTGCACATGGAGCACAAGCTGCGGATGACGCCCGAGCAGGTGCTCGAGCAGACACGCGACGCGGTTGCCTACGCGCGGACGAAGGTCTCCGACGTCGAATTCTCGTGCGAAGACGCGACCCGTTCGCGTCCCGAGTTTATGGCCGAGGTCGTGCGCACGGCGCTCGCCGCAGGCGCCACGACGATCAATATCCCCGACACGGTCGGCTACACAACGCCGATCGAGTACATGGAGATTCTCGAGACGCTCTACGCCAATGTGCCTGAGCTGCACGAGGCAACCCTGAGCGTCCATACGCACAACGATCTTGGTCTGGCGACCGCAAACTCACTGGCAGGCGTGCAGGCAGGTGCGCGTCAGGTGGAGGTTGCGATCAATGGCATTGGTGAGCGCGCAGGCAACTCCGCGCTCGAAGAGGTCGTGATGGCGCTGCGGACGCGCAAGGCGTTCTATGGCTTCGAGACCGGTGTAGAGACGCGCGAGATTGCGCGTTCGAGCCGCCTCGTCTCGCGCCTCAGCGGCTATCCCGTGCAGCCGAATAAGGCAATCGTCGGCAAAAACGCGTTTGCCCACGAGGCCGGCATTCATCAGGACGGCGTGCTGAAGAACCGTCGTACCTACGAAATCATGGATGCCGAATCGATCGGACTTGCTCACAACGAGCTCGTCCTGGGCAAGCACTCGGGTCGCCACGCTCTGCAGAAGGCGTATGCCGACATGGGCTACGTCGTCGAGGGCGAAGACCTCAAGCGAGCCTTCACGCGCTTCAAAGAGGTTGCCGATCGCAAGAAGAACATCTCGGCGCTCGACCTCGAGGCGCTGCTCGATGACCAGTCCCGGGACACGAGCGAACGCTTCGTGCTGGAGCGACTGGCGCTGCGCACCGCAACGGGCGAGACCTCGCAGGCCGAGGTGTCCGTCCGCGAGGGCGAGACCCTCCACACGGCAACCGGTGAGGGCGATGGCCCGATCGATGCGGCCTTCAAGGCACTCGCCGAGATTGCCGCGACGACCGCGACGCTGCGTGAGTTCAACGTCAATGCAGTGACTGGTGGCCAGGATGCCCTCGGCGATGTCCGCGTCGTCTTGGAACTGGATGGTCAGACCTACACCGGCCAAGCGGTCGCCCCCGATATCACCGAAGCGGCCGCCCAGGCCTACCTGCGCGCAGCGTCGCTCGCAGCAGCAGGCACACCAAACCCGATAGTCCGCGAGACTATCTAACCGACGAAGCACGCAGAACGGAGCCACGACAGTGAAAATCGCAGTCCTCCCCGGAGATGGAATTGGCCCAGAGACCACCCGCGTTGCGTTGTCGGTCCTCGCCGTTGCTGGGGATGTCTACGGCTTTTCTGCCGAGGTGACAGAGCATCCGTTCGGCGGTAATGCGATCGACTCGCACAACGATCCCTTCCCCGCCGAGACGCGGGCAGCGCTGCCGTTGGCAGATGCCGTCTTGAAGGGTGCGGTCGGTGGCCCGAAGTGGGACACCGGCGAAATTCGCCCGGAGCAGGGCCTCTTGGCTCTGCGTGCCGAACTGAAGGTGTTCGCCAATATCCGGCCGATCCGCCAGTGGACGAAGAAGATCGGCTCGCCCCTGCGT
>Ga0194043_1002515_pt1 | contig 10101 bp, 8 predicted proteins | sample JunL4415m_MetaG_FD_161274 | JGI IMG/M metagenome (GOLD analysis project Ga0194043, IMG submission 161274) | Anoxic zone freshwater microbial communities from boreal shield lake in IISD Experimental Lakes Area, Ontario, Canada - Jun2016-L442-15m | ecosystem: Environmental > Aquatic > Freshwater >...
TCTCGCCGCTGCCGTCGACGGCACCGTGGCCGCCGTCTTGCTCGAACCCATCCAGGGCGAGGGCGGCATCATTGTGGCCCCCGCGGGCTACCTCGCTGCGGCCCGACAGATCTGCGACGATGCCGGGGCGCTGCTGATCCTCGATGAGATCCAGACCGGCATGGGACGGACGGGGCGCTGGTGGGCGTCAGAGCACTTCGGCGTCGAGCCCGACATCATGACCGTGGCCAAATCGCTCGGAGGGTCACTGGTGGCCATATCGGCCACGATCTTCTCCGAGGACCTGCGCGAGTTCCTCATCCCGAACCCCTTCATCCACCTGTCGACCTTCGGCGGCTCTGACGTGGCCTGCATGGTGGCCCTCGAGGTCATCGACGTGATCGAAGAAGATGGCCTCCTCGAGAACGCCACTAAGCGAGGGGCGCAGCTCCACGCCGGCCTCGCCACCATCGCCGCCGCCCATCCTGACCAGGTCGCTGATGTCCGGGGCCTCGGCCTGATGGCCGGAATCGAGTACGCCGAAGACTCGATGGGTCCCCGCATGAGCTTCCACCTCGCCCAGCACGGCGTCCTGGCCGTCTACTCGGGCAACCAGCCGTCCGTGATGCGCCTGATGCCATCGCTGGTCGCCAGCGAGAGCGACATCGACCACCTGCTCACGGGCCTCGACGCCGCTCTCGACGACCTGGTGCACGGACGAGGTCTGCCGGAGGAGCCATCCTCCGGTCGAACGAAGCGTCGCCCACCTCGGGGAGAGCGATCCTGAACCCGCACGCACCGATCAGCAGATCGGCGCACATGGGTCAGTTCCGTGACGCACCCCATGGTCTCGGGTCTCGGGTCTCGGGCATGGCTATGGTCGCCGCGTCCGGCGAGGCGGCGAGCTCGGAGGTCTCCTGATGCCGCGCGGAACCCTTGGTGCCTGCTCCGACGAATCAGCCGAGCTGGCCCCTCGTGTGACGTCGCCGACCACGTGGGCTACGGATGGCTTCGCCCCATTTCCACCAGCAGGTCCTTTGCGCCTCGGTTGTCTGTACAGTTTCTCTCGATGCACTGGAGCGACATAGATCCCTGGCCGGGCTCACCCAAGGTGCTCGCAGCGCGCGAGGCCGTCCTGCGAGCTGCGCACCGCGCTCCGGCGCCGTCGAGGATCGGCTACCTGGTCTCGGTGGCCGAGGGGAAATCAGTCCTCAACTGCGGCGCCGTCGGGCGATCCCGCCGCGACGGGAAGCCCAACCTCAATCGAGCCCATCGTGCGATCGCCGAGGCGGCATCATCGTGCGTGGCATTCGACATCAACCAAGATGGCGTGACCATCTTGAGTGCGGAGGGATACGACATCCGCTTGGCTAGCGTTACCGACCCGAACCTCTCCAGCATCGTCGGAGACGGATACGACGTCATGATCGCCGGAGAGCTCATCGAGCACATCGAGGAGCCCGGCGCCATGCTCGAAGCCGCACGCACCGTGCTCAACCCCGGCGGAGTTTTGGTCCTCACCACCCCCAACCCCTACTGCGCCCGACTCATCCTCGACCACGTGCGCCAGCGGGTTCGAGAGAACGCCGATCACATCAACTACTACTTCCCCTCGGGGATCGCCGAGCTCGCCGACCGGCACGGGTGGGAGCTCACCGCCTACCGAGGCGCCACGAGCGACAAGGACCGGTCGAAGCTCAGGTCCTTTGGGTCTGCGATCCTCGGCAGGATCTTCAGCCCCGACATCGCCTGCTGGACCTACATCTACGAGCTGCGCGTCACCAGCGGCTGAGCTGCGAGGTCGGCGACATCGACGGCCTCGAACCTTCCCGCCCGCCGGAGGTTCGCGTTCCGCAGGTGGCCGTGGCACCCTCGGGTCCACTGGCGGTGCCGATACGGGGGACGGGCGCAGGGCGAGTTGGTCACCGCCGCTGTCCTTGAGGTCCTCGCCCAGAGAGAGATCCGGACCGTCCTGGCGGCGATTGCGTTTCGGCGAGGGAGCGACGTCGTCGCCATCTCATCACCCACTCAGCCACCCCCGGGTCGTCGGTTCTGCTCCGATAGGGTCGCCACAAGCGACCGGCGGAGGAGTGGACGATGGCCACATGGGATGAGCTCAGCGAGGCGCTCGAGGACTACACGGCCTCGTGCAACACCAATGACCGACTGCGCAAGATGCAGCGAGATTGGACGAGGACCCTCCACTTCATCTGCTCCGACACCGACGTCGCCTTCACCATGGTGGTCGAGGCCGGGGAGATCACCGGCACCCCCGCCGGCCACCACGGCGTGCCGGACATCGTGGTGACCACAGATTCGGAGACCTTCTGCGACATGTTCTGGGGCGACCTCAACCCTGTGGCCAAGTACCTGCGCGGGGAGATCGCTGTGCGGGGGAGCCAGGAGGACGTGATGCGACTCGACGCCATCAGCTACGTGATCTGGCCTGACTCGTGAGCCAGCCGGGGACCGGCGAAGTCCACCTTCGTCGCAGCGTCGGTACCGCCACCGCCACCGCCACCTCGGCCGGTCTGGCCTTCGCTGCGATCGACTATCTCGGCGTGGTGTCGATCATGGCCTATGCCCCCGGCGCGAGCGGGTGGCTGGCCATCGGGATCGGCGCTGGCCTGGTGTTCCTTGTCGCCGGAGTGTTCTCCGAGCTCAACGGTCTCTACCCCACCGCGGCAGGCATCCGCCTCTACCTCGGCCGGGCGCTCGGCACCCGTATCGCCCTCACCGCCACCTTCACCTACATGACCACCGTCGTGCTGGTCATTGCCGCCGACGCCTTCCTCATCGGTGCCGCCGTGCGCTACGTCCTCCATGAGCCCGCCGCCCTGGCCTATGTCTGGATCGTCGTCCTGCTGGCCGTGGCCACCGCGGCGAACCTGCGCGGGGTGGTCCTCGCCGGGTGGGTCCAGACGGTGGTGACCTATGTGGTGCTGAGCTCTACGGCCATCGTGTCGGTGATTGCCATCTTCCACGTCGGGGGCTCCTTCCGGACCCCTCTCCACCTCTTCGGAGCCAAGCCGCTGTCGGGGATCCAGGCGATTGCCTTCGCCCTGTTCCTCTTCGCCGCCTTCGAGTGGGTCACCACCACCGCCGAGGAAGCCCGAGGCCCCAAGGTGATCACCCGAGCCCTGTTCCTCGCCCCGTTGCTCATCTGGGCCTGCTCCACCCTGTTCCTCCTCGGCCTCTCCCACCTGGTCCCCTTCGCCTCCCTCCACCACAGCGCCTACCCCCAGCTGCTCCTCGGCAAGGCGGCGCTCGGCACGGTGGGCGAGCTGTGGATGCTGGCCATCACCGTGCTCACCGCGCTCAACACCTTCAATGGCGGCTTCCTCGTGGCCTCACGCTTCATCTACGCCGCCGCCCGGGAGGGCAACCTGCCGAGCACGATGGCCCGACTGAACCTCAACGCCGTGCCCTGGGTGGCAGTGCTGGTGCTCGCCGGCTCCTCGGCCATCCTTGCCGCGCTCATTTTCGCCACTGGTCAATGGCTCCTGCTGGTGGCCGTGGGGGCCACCTTGGAAGCAGGGATCTACGCGCTGGCTTCAGCATCGCTCGTGATCCTGCGCCGCAAGGAGCAGCGGGACCGGCCCTTCCGGCTCGCTCGGGGCCGAGGCTTGGCCATCGCTGGCACGGTGATCTTCTCGGTCTTCGCCCTCGCCACTGGCCTCGCCGACCCGGCGAACTCCAGCCGGTTCTCTCCAGAACCACTGCTGGTGATCGTCGTGCTGGCCAGCCTGAGTGCCCTCTATGTCAACGTGGGCCTCCCGAGGGTCCAGGCCCGAGCAGCCGGCCGTCGAGCAGCGGCCGCCGCCGCTCGGCCATCTCGCCGGCCCGCGCGGCCGACGACTGTCGAGTCCGACCCGACAGTCGAGCCCATGGAGCCGTAATCTCAGGCCATGGCTGCTCCCACCACCGAGGACATCGCCGAGCTCATCGGCTTGGAGGGTGATCGGATGATCGAGGTCCGCCGCGACCTCCACCGTCACCCTGAGCTCGGTTTTGCGGAGACCCGCACCACCGGCGTCATCGAGGAACACATGGTGGGCCTCGGCGCCGAGCGGCTCGCCTGTCCTACGCCGACGGGGTCGGCCTGGGCCATCGAGGGGGGCAAGCCCGGACGGACAGTCATGCTCCGCGCCGATATCGATGCGCTGCCCATCGAGGAGACTGCGGACATCGAGTTCGCCTCTGAGCACGAGGGTCTCATGCATGCCTGCGGCCACGATGCCCACGTCGCCCAACTGCTCGGGGCTTCGAGCGCTCTCGCCGCACGTGCCGATGACCTGCCGGGTCGCCACATCATCGTGTTCCAGCCCGCCGAAGAGGCCCTCGGGGGCGCTGCTGCCATGATCGAAGGAGGCCTGCTCGACGGTCTCGGCATCGAACGCGTGGTGGGCTGCCACGTGGGATCGGTGTTCCCGACCGGCATGGTCGGCGTGCGGTCCGGCATCGCCATGGCCGAGGTGCGGGCACTTCGTGTGGAGATCGAGGGCGTCGGAGGCCACGGCGCCGCGTACACCGCCGGTGCCAACCCGCTGCTCGCCGCCGCCCTGCTTGCCCAGCGCCTCGGCGAGGTGGCCGCCGACTTGACCTATGAGGGAGTCCACTGTGCCTGCACCGCCGGTGTGCTCCACGCCGGCACGGCCGGGAACGTCATTCCGGCCCACGCCGTGCTCAAGGGCACCCTGCGCACCTTCACCCCGGAGCAGACCAATGCTGCCCTCGCTCGTCTCGACGTCCTGATGCTCGACCTCACCGCGGAGACCGGCTGCACCTTCGTCGTCCACTTCGACGACACCGCTCCGGCGGTGCGCAATGACGCCGAGGTCACCGAGATCGTCCGTGCGTCGGCCGCCGAGGTGGTCGGCGGTGGCGTGTTCACGATGCCACCGATCAGCCCGTCGGACGACATGTCACTGTTCCTCGAGCAGATCCCCGGCTGCTACTTCTTTGTCGGGGCGGCTCGCTCCGACGGCACCTCAGGCATGCATCACAACCCGGGCTTCGCCATCGACGAAGGCTGCCTAGCGATTGCCGCGAGGGTCCTCGTCGGCTCAGCCATCGCCTGCGCCCAGCGCGACTGAGCCCTGCGTTGGCTGGTCAGCCACCCGTCCTCGTTCTGCACTGATCCACCGTCAGTCGTAGAGCCGCGGGCCGCCCGTCAGTCCGACATCCTCCACCGTCACCCAGACCCGTTCGAGGAGTCGACCCAACCGGTCACGGTGGAGTCGACGGGCATTGCCACCAGCGACCGTGCAGCGATCGAACCGGATGATCCGATCGAGCAACTCGATGACGGCCACCACCCGACGATCCCACTCGGTGGGCTCAAGATCCTTCCGGGCGCGCTCGCCCACCAGATTGTCAAGCGATGCCGCCCCCTCGAGGCTGAGCTCGGAGAGCTCGAGGTGAGGCACCAGCCGCCCGTCAACCACCAGACCGGTCCCTACCCCTGATCCCAACGTGACGGTGAGCTCCACCCCCGTGCCGCTGGCACAGGCCAGCGCGGCCACATCGGCATCGTTGGCGACCCGCACCTCGAGGCCGAGGGCTCCGCGTAGTGCTCCGGCGAGATCGAAGCCGTTCCAGAGGGCCGCAAGGTCATCGTCGACTGGAGTCCCCGGGCCGGCCGTGCGCGCCAGATTGGCCGGGCTGATCACCGAACCCGAGCGCACCAGACCCGGGAAGCCCACGGACGCTCGCTCGGGTGACCCGAGCGAGTCGGCCAGGGACACGATGGTGCCGACCAGACCACCGGGCTCCAGGGGATAGCGGGTCTTGCGCCGGGCGATCGACGAGGCAATCAGGCCGTCAGCGGTGACGAGGGCAGCCTTCGTGCTGGTGGCGCCGACATCGATCGAGAGCGTGAGGTCGTCCACCCGACCGAGCCTACCGAGCGGCTCTCCGACGGCCGAGGGTATCGGTGGGTAGGTTGACAAGATGAACGAACCCTGGCTCGGCGACGCAACCTCCCTCCTCGAGGCCCTTCGGGCCGGCGAGCTGACCTCCGTCGAGGCCACGGCTGCCTCCATCGCCGCCATCGAGGCCTCTTCGCTCAATGCCATCAGTCACCTCGCCGCTGATGAGGCCCTCGAGGCGGCCCATCGGGCCGATCCCTCCTTGGCCCTCGGAGGCCTGCCGATCGGCATCAAGGAGCTCGACCACGTGGCCGGATGGCCGGCCAATGAGGCATCCCTCGCCCTCGATGGCGAGATCGCTCAAGGCGACTCCCCCCTCAACGCCCGCCTGCGCGACGCTGGGGCGGTGCTGTTGGCACAGACCACCTCGAGCGAGTTCGGCAGCGTGAACTTCACCTCCACCCGTCTGCATGGGACCACCACCAATCCGTGGGACGACACGGCCACCCCGGGTGGCTCCTCAGGCGGCACAGCGGCTGCGGTGGCCGGTGGCCTCCTCCCGCTGGCCTCGGGCTCCGATGGTGGCGGTTCGATTCGCATCCCGGCCGGCTTCAGTGGCCTCGTGGGCCTCAAGCCTTCGTTCGGCCGCATCCCGAAGATGACCGAGGCCGCCTTCGAGCCCTTCACCTCGTGCTGGGGTTGTCTGAGCCGCTCGGTGCGCGATACGGCGCTCTTCCTCGATGTGGCGTCCGGCCCGGACGAGCGCGACCCATTCAGCCTTCCCGCCCATGGCCGGTCGTTCCTCGCCGACCTCGGCAGCACCGACCTGAGGGGTCTGCGAGCTGCGGTGTCGATCGATCTCGGCGTGGCCATCGTGGCCGAGGACGTAGCCGCCCAGCTCGCCGAGGTGGCGGCCCAGTTGATCGAGGCCACGGGGATGACCCCGGTGAGCCTCGACGTGGCGATGCCCGCCGGCGGCCTCGAGTGGTCCATGGTCTCATCGGCCTCAGTCCTCGGTGACCTCGGCGACCGCTATCCCGACTGCGCCGAGCTGCTCGGCCCAGAGATGGGCTTCGGTGCCCGGCTGGCCCACGAGCGCTTCAGCCTCGACACGCTGCTCACGGTGGAGCGGTTCCGTCACGCCTCGGTGACTGCCATGGCAACCGCCTTCGCTGACGCCGACGTCATCATCTGCGCCACCAATCCTGACGTGGCCTTCGCCGCTGCGGGTCCGATGCGCACCGTCGTCGACGGCGTCGACCTGATCGCCGAGCACGGTCTTGGCCGGGCCCTGTCGAACAACGGGGCGCTGACCATCCCAGCCAACACCACCGGCAACCCGGCCATCGCCCTGCCCGCCGGCCTCGTCCGTGGCCTGCCGGTGTCATTGCAGGTGATCGGCCGCCACCACGCCGAGCAAGTACTGCTCGATATCGGCCTCGCCCTTGAGCGCCTCATGCCATGGCCCTTGGTGGTCCCGGGTGCCCCGGTCTGAGCTCGCCACCACCACACATCTCGAAACGTGGTCGGGGCAGCGACGTGACCGGGACTCAGGCGTACTCAGAAGTGGTCACGTCGAATGGCCTGCGTCCACGTTCCGCCAGGCCTCGATGCTGCCACCACGGCCGCAGCCGAAGTCGAGCAACCGGCACCGATCCGGAGATCACCAGGCCTGAGCGCAGCGGCATCTGACGCAACTCATGGGCGGCCACCAGCGGTCGCTCGAGCACACCGGGGGAGTCCCCGCCCATCCGATCTCGGCGCACTCCAGCCAGGCCCACCACCAATTCGGCCGCCGTCGGATCAGCCAGACCTCCGAGGATCACCCGCGTCCGGTGGTTGTTCACCAGGGTGCCGGTGCGCTCTCCCCATCGCGCAGTCACCTGGGCGAGGTCCTGGAAGCAGGTGATGAGGGTGATGCCGTGGCCGGCACCGGTGGCGGCGAGGACATCGAGGTCGGCCAGGGGGGCGATGGCCGCGGCCTCGTCAAGGACCACCAGCAGCGGTGATCGGAGTCGGCCACCCTCCTGGCCGGCCCGGAGAAACGCCGCCCGAAGGACCTCGTCGGTGGTGGCGGCGAAGAGAGAGGCGAACCGCCGCTGCTCTTGGGCCGGCGCGCAGAGGTAGAGGGTGCCGTCCTCAGCCAGCAGGCGTTCGGGGTCGAGCGCTACTCCAGATGCCTCTGCGAGCAGTGGATCGATCACCGTCTCGGCGGTGGCCAGAACCGAGCCCAGTTGTCGGTCCTCCCTCGACCACGAGGCCACCAGGCTCCGGCGGGCGGCGCCGTCGCACCCCTCGGCCAGCCAGCCGAGAGGCTCGTCGATCGCCCGCTCCTCGAGCCAGCGGCCCACCAGGCCCACGTCGCCTTCGGCGCGGTGGGCAGCCAGCAGGAGGCCGGCAAGGAGCTTGGCTGCCAGCTGACCCCAGAAGGCCATCTCGCCATTGGCCTGACTGCCGGCTGTCCCGAGAGCCAACGCCGAAGCCACCCGGGTGGCCTCCGACCACGATCCGGCTCGTGCCACCGGGTCATAGTGCACCGTGCCTCCGCCGCCTGGTGCCAGGATCCCGACGGAGCCCACCTGGGCGCGCCAGCCAGCCGTCGAGCGGACCAGGTCGTCCTTCACGCTGGCGGCCACCACCGGCCCGGGCCACGACAGCAGTGCAGGGATGATCAGCGACGTGGTCTTGCCCGATCGGGTCGGGCCGAGGACGAGGAGCGACTCGCCCGCTGGCGTCGAGAGCGCCAGAGGGATTGCGTTCCAGCCAGCCACCGCAGCCGAACCCAAGGGCAGTCGACCTGATGCTGATCGGCCCGCGCGCAGTGTTCGCAGCTGGGTCAGCGACGCGAAGCGGCTGCCCGTCATCCGAGGGGACCGAGGGCGGGTGAGAAGGAACAGCACCAGACCGGCGACGAGGAGCAGACCCACCCTCATCGTCGGCCCATGGCCCGGTCGGTGTCGATGAGCTCCCACTCGAGCGCACCGAGCTGGTGACGGACCAAGGAGGCGTGGCTGCCCACCTTCCACAGCGCCACGCCCCGACCGAGCCGGCCCACCACCTCGGTCTCGATGGGGGTCAGGTCCAGCAGCTCGGCCGCCGCGGCTAGCTCGCCCGGCGGTTGGGCGTAGACGATGCGGGTCTCCGAATCGAGCAGGAGCCCGGCGGCGAGCTGGCGCTGTTCGGAGCCCTCCGCGCCCACCGCCGCGAGATCCGAGACCCGATGGAGCACCGCCATGTTGGCCACCCCCCAGGCTCGCGAGAGCTTCCAGGAGGCCTGGAGCCAGCGGGCCACGCTCACGTCGCGCAGGATGGCCCAGGCCTCGTCGACCACCAGCAGGACCTGGCGACCCGAGGCGGCACTCGAGGCCACCACGCTCTGGAGCCATGCCGTGGCGCACACCATCACAAGACCGAGGGCCGGCGAACCGTAGAGGGCTGAGAGATCCAACACGACGAGCGACCCATCGAGTGCCAAGCCCTCGGTGGTCGGGCCGTCGAACATGCCGGCGAGGTCGCCGGCCACCAGTCGGCGCAGCTCGAGGCCCACGTCCCTGCCGTCCTCGGCCAGCTCGGCCAACGTGGTCTGAAGCATCGAGGCGGCGGCCGGATCCGGCGACAGCAGCCCGGCCGCCACGGCGGGGATGGTCGGCGACGGCCCGGCCGCATCGAGTGCCATCTCGAGTGCCGCTCGCTCCCTCGGCGAGAGTGGGCGACCGAGGCTCGAGGTGAGCAGCGCCTCGAGCAGATGGAGCCGACGGCTCCGGCCATCGGTGCCAACCCCCTCGGCGAGATCGAGGGGATTGAGGCGGAGGTGACCTCCTGGCTCGATCGCCAAGGTGGTTGCTCCAACCGCCTCGGCCAGGCCCCCGTACTCCCCCTTCGGGTCGAGGACGAAGGCCCGCCGGCCGAAGGCCAGCTGGCGCAGGACATAGGTCTTGACCAGCGAGCTCTTGCCTCGGCCGATCTGGCCGAAGACGATGGCATTGGGGTTGGTCAGCGCACCAGCGGCATAGAGGCTGAACGGGTCATAGGTGAAGAGGCCGCCCAGCAGGTCCGTACCGATCACCACGCCGGGGACGCCGTGGCCTACGGCGTGCAGCAATGGATAGAGGGCACCGACGTGTCGGGTGGTCGTCTCGTGGCCGGCCGTCGTGGCTGGAGCGGTGGGATCGCGCCACCTCATGGGAGGCCTGCGCAGAGCGGCAGGGTGGCCACCAGGCCCCGGCTGTGGTCACCCTGGAGGCGGCGCAGG
>Ga0194043_1002517_pt1 | contig 10093 bp, 8 predicted proteins | sample JunL4415m_MetaG_FD_161274 | JGI IMG/M metagenome (GOLD analysis project Ga0194043, IMG submission 161274) | Anoxic zone freshwater microbial communities from boreal shield lake in IISD Experimental Lakes Area, Ontario, Canada - Jun2016-L442-15m | ecosystem: Environmental > Aquatic > Freshwater >...
CGTCGCCCAGACCTACGTGGGCGCCAACGCCCGCCCGGAGCAGATCGCCCAGGCCACGAAAATACTGGGTCTCGACAAGCCGCTCTACGAGCAGTACCTGATCTACATGAAGGGCCTCGTCACCGGCGACTGGGGCGACTCGCTGCGGACCAAGCGGCCCGTGCTGAACGACATCCTCCACTTCTTTCCCTCCACACTGGAGCTCGTGGTGGCGGCCCTGATCGTGGCGACGATCTTCGGGATCATCCTCGGGGTGACCACGGCGCATATGAGGGGCAGCTGGCTCGACCACGTCATGAGATTGTTCTCGACGGGCGGAGTCTCGATCGCGTCGTTCTGGCTGGCCTTGATGCTGCAGATCCTGTTCTTCCGGATGCTCCACCTGCTGCCCGTGGCCGGCCAGACCAGCATCGCGGTCGCCCAGGCCTACCCCATCACCGAGATCACCGGGATGCACGTCGTGGACGCGCTGATCACCGGCAACTGGGTGGCGTTTTGGGACGCCGGCAGGCACTTCATCCTGCCCGTGATCACGCTGGCCGCCTACCCCATGGGCGTCATCATGCGCATGACGCGGTCTTCCATGCTGGAGGCCATGGGCCTCGACTACATCCGCATGGCCCGGGCGATGGGAGTGCCGCCGCGGACGCTGCTGTACAAGGCGGCACTGAAGAACGCCCTCGGACCTGTCTTCACCGTCGTCGGCCTCACGTTCGCGAACGCCCTGACCGGCACGTTCTTCGTCGAACTCATCTTCGCCTGGCCGGGCCTGGGCTACTACGCGACCACGTCCATCCTGGGCGCCGACTACCCGGCCATCGTGGGCGTGACGGTCATGATCGCGTTCGTCTACGTGATCGCCAACCTCGTCGTCGACCTTGCCCAGGCCCTCGTCGATCCGCGCATCGCCCTGAAGTAGGAGCAGAGCATGCAGAGCGCCCAGACGATACGACTGGCCGACTGGCGGGTGCGCCACCAGTCGACGTTCGACGAGGCGCGCTACAACGTCCGCGTGTTCTTCAAGGACAAGCTGGCCGTCCTCGGCCTGGCCATCATCATCTTCACGATGGTCGTCGCGGTGATCGGCCCCTGGATCGCGCCGTATCCGGAGCAGGGCCGCGGGGAGTCCAACCTCACCGAGCGGCTCCAGGCGCCGAGCGCGAAGCACCTCATGGGCACCGACAACTACGGCCGCGACGTGCTCAGCCGCGTCATCTACGGCGCCCGCATCCCGCTCGTGATCTCGTTCGTGGTCACGTTCGCCATCGTCATCATCGGCGTGCCGATAGGGGGGATCGCCGGCTACTTCGGGGGCAAGTTCGACGAGGTGGTGATGCGGATCTGCGACGTGTTCCTGGCGTTCCCGTCACTGATCCTCGCGATCGTGTTCGTGGCCTTTCTCGGCCCCAGCCTCCGCAACGCGATGATCGCCATCATCCTCTCCTGGTGGCCCTGGTACACGCGGCTCGTGCGCGGCATGGCCGTGTCTCTGCGGGAGCGACCCTACGTCGAGGCGGCGAAGACGATGGGGGTCGGCGACTTCACCATCATCGCGCGTCACATCCTGCCCAACTCCCTGGGGCCGGTCATCGTGCAGATGACGCTCGACATCGGCACGGTCATCCTCGCCGCCGCGGGGCTCAGTTTCATCGGTCTGGGCGCGCAGCCGCCCGTCGCGGAGTGGGGCCTCATGATCTCGGAGGGTCGCGACTACATCCTCGACCAGTGGTGGATCGGGGCCTTCGCCGGACTCGCCATCTTCATCCTGGTGCTGGCGTTCAACCTTGTGGGCGACGGCCTGCGAGACGTCCTCGATCCGCGATCCAAGAGGTAGGCGGCGTGGACGAGCTGCTCAGGGTGCGCGGCCTCAAGCTGCAGTTCCGCAGCATGCGCGGAGTCGTCAAGGCGTTGGACGGCGTCGACATCTGCGTGCACGACCGCGAGATCCTCGGCCTCGTGGGCGAGTCCGGCTGCGGCAAGACCATCACCGGGCTCGCCATCCTCGGCCTGCTGCAGAAGCCTCAGGCCGAGATCACCGGCGGCGAGATCAGCTACCGGGGCCAGGACCTCCTGGCCAAGAGCGACAGGGAGATGCAGGATCTCCGCGGCCGCGAGATCTCGATGGTGTTCCAGGACCCGCTGGCGTCGCTCAACCCCGTGTTCCAGGTCGGTCACCAGATCGAAGACGTCGTCCGCATCCACAAGGGCGTGTCGAGGCGTGAGTCGCGGGAGACTGCGCGCAGAGCCTTCGCGGAGGTCGGCCTTCCGGCCACCGACGAGATGCTCAAACGCTACCCGCATCAGTTCAGCGGCGGCATGAGACAGCGGGTGTGCATGGCCATGGCTCTGGCCTGTGGGTCGCCGCTGCTCATCGCCGACGAGCCGACGACCGCGCTGGACGTGACCATCCAGGCCCAGATCCTCAACCTGCTGCTCAGGTTGCGCGAGGAGCTGGGCGTCGCGCAGGTGATCATCACGCACAACGTCGGCGTCGCCGCGCAGACCTGCGACCGCATCGCCGTGATGTATGCGGGGAGCGTCGTGGAGGAAGGGCCGGTGGTGGAAGTCCTCAGCCGGCCCCGCCACCCCTACACCATCGCGCTCTACGAGTGTCTGCCTCACGGCCATACCGCCTCGGAGTTGAAGACCATCCCGGGGACGGTCCCCGATCTCATCACCCCGCCCACGGGCTGCCGCTTCCATCCGCGCTGCAAGCACGTGCTCGAGGTCTGTCCGACCGCCAAGCCGCAGCCCGTGCAGGTCGGCGACCGGCACTGGGTCTCCTGCTTCTGGGCGACCGGCCAGACGGATGGGGCCGACAGCGAGGCGGCCTCGTGAGTCTGCTGCAGGTCGACGACCTGACGGTCCATTTCCGCATCCGCCGCGGCCTGGGCAAGAAGTCGATCGATACGGTGCACGCCGTGGACGACGTCTCGTTCGCGATCACCGAGGGCGAGACGCTGGCGCTGGTGGGCGAGTCCGGGTGCGGCAAGTCCACGGCCGCGCGCGCCGTCCTGCAGCTGGTCAAACCGACCGCGGGCACGATCCGCTTCCTCGGCACTGACTTGACGGACCTGAGCTCGCGCCAGCGCCGCAAGGTGATGCGCGACGCCCAGGTGGTGTTCCAGGATCCGTACTCGTCGCTGAACCCGCGGATGACCGTCCACGACCTGGTGGCCGAGCCGCTCCGGGCGCAGGCGCACATGAGTGGCAGGGAGCTGGAGGCGCGCGTCCTCTCCATGTTGGAGATGGTCGGTCTGGGAACACAGCACCTGTGGCGCCGCTCGCACGAGTTCAGCGGGGGCCAGTGCCAGCGCATCGCCATTGCCCGAGCCCTGGCGCTTGATCCCAGGCTCGTCGTGCTCGACGAACCGACCTCCGCCCTCGACGTCTCCGTCCAGGCGCGCATCCTCGTCTTGCTCGACGACCTCCAGCGGCGCCTCGGGCTCACCTATCTGTTCATCGCCCACGATCTTGCGGTCGTCGAGTCCATGGCGCACTCGCTTGCGGTGATGTACCTGGGGCGCATCGTCGAGCAGGGCCCAGCGAGGGAGATCTTTGGCGCCCCACGCCACCCCTATACCGTCGCCCTGCTGCGGAGCTCTCCGTCTCCCGACCCCGAGGAGCGAGGGACGATGAAGGTGCTGGAGGGCGACGTGCCCAGCGCCGTCAAGCCTCCCGAAGGGTGCCGCTTCAATCCGCGCTGCCCGTTCCGTATGGACGTCTGTACCACCGAATGCCCGCAGCCGCACGCGGTCGGAGGGCACCTGGTCTCGTGTCACCTGCCGGACGACTTTGACACGAGGGCGACCGGCTCGGTGGTGCTCGTGTGACCAGCCAGCACGACCCATCGTCGTATCGCTGCGATGGAGTCTACTGAGAAGCGAGGGGACGACGATGACCTCAGGCCAGTATCCGCACGTGCGCGTCGAGGGAGAGCCACAGGAGCGCGGGCGGCAGTACGGAGAGCAGGCGCGAGAGCGCATGCTGCGCTCGCGCGACGCCTACGAGGAGGTGTTCGACCACTACGCCGCCTGGAGCTGGGACAAGGTCACCCGGGAGGCCTCGCGCTTCATCCCACCCATCGGCGCGTTCAGGCCGGCATATCTCGAGGAGATGCACGGCATGGCAGAGGGCTCCGGACTTCGCTTCGAGGACGTCCTCGCGCTCAACGTACGCACCGAGGTCATGTTCGCGGCCAAGGCCAGGCAGGCGCTCTCCCGTCCTGCCGCCGGCGTCGGGGAGTGCACTGCGTTCGCCGCCCTGCCCGAGAAGTCCGGTGGTCCCGTGCTCATCGGTCAGAACTGGGACTGGCTCGTGCACACCTTCGACACAGTCGTCGTGCTGGAGGCCCGCCAGGTCGGCAAGCCCGCCTACGTCACCGTGGTCGAGGCGGGCCTTCTGGCGAAGCTGGGCATGAACTCCGCCGGCATCGGGCTCGCGACCAATGCCATCGTCACCGATCTCGACCGTGGCGAGCCGGGAATCCCGTTCCACGTGCTCCTGCGTTCCATCCTCGATGCCGAGACGGTCACCGACGCGCTTTCCGGCCTTCAGGCCGGGTTCCGGTCCTCGTCGGCCAACTACGTGCTGGCGTCCGCCGACGGGGTCGCGCTCGACGTCGAGGCGGCGCCGGGAGACTTCAGCCGTCTCAGAGTGGCCACACCTGAGGACGGACTGCTGCTGCACACAAACCACCTGCTGTACGCGCAACCAGGGGTGACCGACGTCTCGATGTGGGCGATGCCCGACAGTGCTGTGAGGCTGCAGAGGGCCCGCGCCATCGCGGGTGCGGGCGATCGCTCTCGCGCAGCACTCACCTCGATGCTCTCCGACCACGCCGATTGGCCGCGGGGCATCTGCGCTCACGCGGACGAGCGCGAGCCCAGGCTTGAGCAGGCAGCGACGGTGGCATCCGTCGTCATGGATCTCGGCGAGCGACGCCTGTGGCTCGCCGACGGGCAGCCCTGCCAGACGCCGTACCGGGAGCTCGACTACGGCGCTTTTCTTGCGCCCGGACCCGCACTGAGCACGGGCTAGGCTGGTTCCCCCAGGTGCGCCGCCAAGCTGGCGAACGCACGAAGCGTGTTAGCGGCGATCGTCGGGTCGAGCGGGCGCGGCAGCGACGAGAGCTTTGCCAGCACCACGTCCCGCGCCGCGTCCACGTAGACGTACTGTCCGTAGATGCCCGAGCCCATCATGATTCCCGAACCTGGGTCCAGCACCCACCACTGATTGCGGTAGTGGCCGCGCAGCGCACACGCCTGTTGCGCTGGAGACCACGTGGCGCGAACCGCTTCCAGCGCTGCCAGGAAGAGTCCGCGGCAAGCCTCGTCGGCGAAGCGCGTGTCGGCTACCCAGGCCGCCGGCAGGACCTGCAGGCCGCTCAGGCTTCCACCGAGGAGGTACAGCTGTCCGAACCGTGCGAGGTCGCGCAAGGTCACGGAGATGCCTCCGTCGCTCATCGCGTTGCCGTGCCGATCGACCGTGATCTCGGCGTCGTGTTCGGCGCCCAGCCGCGACCAGAGGAGGCCGCTCATCGCGTCGGCGAACCGCTCCGCGGATGCCCCCTCGAGGACCATCGCCAGGACATCGGTCAGAATGGAACGATAGGCGAAGGCTTCGCCGTGGGCGGATCGGTTCGGCAGTGCGCCGATGTACGCCGCCAGATCGAGCCCGGGCTGACCGTCGGCGGCCGGCTGCCAACCGGCCGCGATCTCGTAGCGCCGCACGTCTGATCCGGGGTCGTCGTAGTCTTCCGAGAACCTGGTCCCGGCGGTCATGTCGAGGAGGTGCCGCACGGTCGCGCCCTCGAAGGACGTGCCGCGCAGCATGGGCACATAGTCCGCCACCATGCCGCCGGGGTCGAGTGCGCCCGACCCTACCAGTGCGCCGGCGAGGGCGCCGGTCAGCGACTTGGACACTGACTGGAGGAGATGGCGCGTGCCCTGCGTCATGCCGTTGCTGTACTGCTCAGCTACGATCCGGCCGTGGTGAAGGGCGAGGAAGCCGTCGGTGTATGCGGATTCCAGGTGGGCGCCGAGCGTCGACGAAGCGCCCGCGATCGTGCGAAACGTAACGTCGTCGATGTCTCTGGGCTCGTCGGGCAGGTCAAGTACGGGTCCGTCGCCGCGGCTGATCCGGGCCGACGGTATGAGCTGCCCGATGTGCTGGAACGACCAGCGGTTCCAGGGAGGGTCCTGCCAGTTCGAGAGCGTCACGAGTCTGTCGGCGGCCGGCGGACCGCCGACCATCAGCCCACGCTCTCGGGCATCAGCCGGCATGATCTACTGGACCTCGCCCCGACACCTACAGAATCTTGAACGCGCCCTGGCGTCATGCCGGGCCCAATAGCGGTTACCATCGGCGCCTCTGTCGCGACGCAGCCCGAACTCACCATCAAGAGAAGCAATCCGCGCCCCATGCCTGCTCGATCGGCGAGAGCTCAGAGCTGCCGGAGCGCGCCACACCCGCAGGCGGGAGTTCCGCCGTGAGATCGCATCAAGCATCGTCGCCCTCTTCCTCACCGGCCGCATGCGACTACAGACCCCGCCGCTGGATCTCGTCCGCGGGCCACATCGACCTGACCCCATTCGTCGGTCCACCTTCTATGATAGTGCCAGTGCCGGCTCTTGCGTAGGGGCCGGCGGTGCGAAGTCAGCCAGCGAGAAGCCCGGGAAGGCGATAGTCTCCGATGCCGGCGGGGCGCATAGAAGAAGGCGCACATGCCCACACGGTCGGTACACGCTCTGGTGCGCGAGCTCGAAGCCAGACACCTGCTGGGTCGGAGGTTCTGAATTCCCGTGGGGCAATGCCGGCTTTGTCGGTTGCACCCCAGCCGCTCCACGCCGCACTCAGATCGACGCGGGTTATCGGGGGCCGTTTCGGGGCTCTCACGGAAGGCTCGCGGGACACGATTATCCTGCAAATCCTTGGTGGACCGCAGGGAAGTCGAACCCCTGACCTCCGCCGTGCAAAGACGACAACTAATTTGGTAGCAGTGACCGCGAAGTGCCACTGAGTGCCGTCCCGAGCGTACGTGGCAGGTCCGCAGTGTCGGCAAGTGATGGTGAGGACTGTGGAGTGGCACTGCGTTCGTTTGCCGGGCGTTTGCCGAGGAGCCGGACTCGTTGCGAGCAGGGCCTTCGCGACCTGCGGCCCACCTGCGCGACGATGCGCCTGCGCAGGCGGGATCGCCGCTCGTGCAGTCGGAGGCGGCGGAGAGGATCGACGCGGGAATGAGAGCGGCGATGACGGGGTTGTGAACGACCGTCGGCCGGTCGCCGCTCAGAAGATCGACGCGGGACTACGGAAGGCACTGGCGAGATGAAGTCTGCTGGCGACCTCTTGCTGGCGGCTGAAGAGGCCCGCTGCCCTCACGGGTGGCGGGCCTCTCTATGAGGCGGGCGGCCTGGACCCGACCACCGGGTGTCCAGGCCGCCGCCTCTGTGGGCCAGTCGGCGACGCGGCGACGCAGAGCCGTTCCTTCACTCCTGCAGTCCGATGACCGCGTTGTCGTAGTAGAGCGTCATGCGCACGACCCTGCCGCCGCGCACCTCCATCACCGTCGCGCCGGGCAGGGCTACCTGGACGCCGGTGGAGTCGGTCTGGCGGACCGTCCAGCGCACCACCGCCCAGCCCGAGCCGGCGATGGGTGCCTGGTTCGCGAGCTCGACCGTGGGCGTCCGGCTCTGCCAGGCGAGCACCGCGTCGACGCCGCGCACGCCGTGGCGCAGCTCGGTGTCGTAGAAGCGGACGCCGGGCGCGTGCAGCTCCCGGAGTGCTGTCTGGTCGCCCGCCGCGAAGGCGTCGCCGACGGCCGTCGCGGCCTGAGACGCGGCCTTCGCCGTGTCCTTCGGCCCCGGCGCAGAGTCGGCGAACGTCACCGCCTTCTTCGTGTCCGGGCCCGGGTCGAGGAAGACCTCCTCGTGGGCGACCTTGTCGCCGTCGACGGCGAGCAGGGACATGGACGGAAACGAGACCGTCCCCCCGTCGTGGGCCGTCAGCATGCCCTCGCTGACGACCACCCCCGGCGCGACCATCAGGCGCGTCTTCGCCCAGTCAAGAGTGCCGGCAGCGCCCTTGTAGACGCTCTCGATCGCGGCGGCGGCCTGTTCGTGGATCTCTCCGCTGGCCCAGTAGTCGAAGGTGGCGTCCTTGGCGTAGAGCCCGGCTCCCGGGATGGTCTCGGCGGTCAATGCGTCGGCGAACCTCGTCGCGACCGCTCGCGTCTGGGCGAGCGAGGCCGATCCAGGCGCGTCCCACTGCGATACCGGCTCTGCCGCCGGCACGATCGACGGCGAGGCTGACGGTGACGTGATCGTCGCGCTCGGCGAGTTCGAGGCAGTGGTGCTCGAGCCGCCGCAGGCGGTCACGGCCGCGCTCGCGCACAGCAGAAGCAGGACGACGAGCGTCATCGTCGAGGTGCCTGCGGCGGAACGCCGCTCAGTGGGCTGCGTGGCATCCATGTCCCCTCCCCGCGTCGTACGATGTACCTCTTCATCCATACAGACCGAGCGAGGGAGGCGTTTCTTCGTTGTGGCCGTTAGTCGCCAACGACCGGCTGGCGCACAGACGCGTGTCGGCGGCGTGCGGCGCCTCTGGGACTGGTCGCGGCCCAACGCGCTGCCTGCCGCTCGTCCTCCCTGGGGCACGCCTTGCGCACGAAGACCGGCCCGCGGGCCGGTCTCACCAGTGGCTCCCCGCCGGACCGCGGTGGCCGCGCTGGTACGTCCGGCGGATCGCAGCCTCCCGTATTGGGCGTTGCTCCTCTTGGGAGTCTCGTATGGGAGCCGCGTACCCGACGGGCGCGAGAGTAGTCCCGTTCGGTGCCAGACGACCGCAGCAAAGCACGTCAAGACGCACGGATTTGGGCTGCAAGATGGTTGCAGCGGGCCGTTTCGAGACTCTCACGGAGGTCACGCAGAACACGATTCCCCTGCAAATCAATGGTGGACCGCACCGGGCTCGAACCGGTGGCCTCCGCCGTGCAAGGGCGGGCTGCACGTGGCCGCCGTGGAGCAGGCGCCGCAGACCTTCGAGCACGTCGACCCCGCCGCCGTGGGCAACCACCAGCGCATCCTCGTCTCCGAGCTCTCGGGTAAGGGCGCCGTGCTGCGCCGCGCCCGCGACCGTCGAGAAGCGCGAGGGCGGCAAGGCCGACGTGGAGGCGACCATCAAGATCCACGTCGGCGGCGAGCGCATCATCAGCACCGCCGAGGGCAACGGCCCCGTCAACGCCCTCGACACGGCGCTGCGCCAGGCCATCGCCCAGAAGCACCCGCACCTCAGCGACATCGAGCTCGTGAACTACAAGGTGCGCATCCTCGACGAGGACAAGGGCACCGGCGCCGTCACCCGGGTGCTGCTCGACGCCAGCGACGGCGACGACACCTGGGGCAGCATCGGCGTGAGCGAGAACATCATCGAGGCCAGCTGGGAAGCCCTCGTCGACTCGATCGAGTACGGGATGGTGCGGAGCCAGCAGAAGTGAAGCCGGCCGTCGGCCGGCACCGGGACTGACGGGAGGGACGGCATGAGTGCAGATGCGGACAAGGTGCTCGAGGTCATGGCGGAGGCGGAGGACGGCCGCATCGAGTCGCCGAAGCGCTGCTACTGGGCGCCGAAGGGCTGAGCTCAGCCGGGCCCCGCCCGGCCGCTCACAGCCCCCGGGCGGCGGTGGTCCAGAGCGCCGCGGGGATGGTCGCCGGGCGGCCCTGGACGCCGGCGGCGGTGAGCCTCCGGGAGAGGCTCTGCGTCAGACCGGAGGCAGAGCCCGGCATGATGCGGTTGCCCACGTAAGTGAGGTTGGTCGGGTACGAGACGCCCTCGCCGTCGGTGTACTGACCGATGTCGAAGAACCCCTGGTCCGAGTACGCAGCGAAGCCCAACGCGGCCTTGTACAGCGCGTTGTACAGGCCCACGTTCTCGAGGAACGGGTCCTGGAGCCAGGTGTTGCCGACGAAGCGGATGTCGCCGTAGGTCCGGCAACCGCCCAGGTCGCTCCCGTAAGGCATCAAGTTGCCCGCGCTCGGCAGGCTCGGGTAAGGCAAGGGGTCGTTCGCCTTGGGTGGCGGTCCAAGGTATATGGCGC
>Ga0194043_1002518_pt1 | contig 10093 bp, 6 predicted proteins | sample JunL4415m_MetaG_FD_161274 | JGI IMG/M metagenome (GOLD analysis project Ga0194043, IMG submission 161274) | Anoxic zone freshwater microbial communities from boreal shield lake in IISD Experimental Lakes Area, Ontario, Canada - Jun2016-L442-15m | ecosystem: Environmental > Aquatic > Freshwater >...
GGACTTGCCCGGCATTGCAGATGTGGCCGAGGAGGACGTCTCGGCAATAGACATGATGCAGGTGACACCTCCAGCCTCAGTTACCGTGCGGCCGGAGATTCTGGACGCCCCTCGCGTCGACGACTTGCGTGAGTCGCTGTTGCGCACCGCGTCGGTGATGGAGGCCGAGGCGGAGGTGGCGCTCGAGGCGGAGACGGATGCGGCGGCGGAGCCGGAATGGCTCGTGGCAGCCGAGCCGGAGGTGGGGCAGCAGCGGCCTATGGAAAGCTTGCCGGAAGTGGCGGTGGTGGCTGAGCCGCAATCGGTGGTGGAGGTCGTGCCGGAAGTGGCGGTGGTGGCTGAGCCGCAATCGGTTGCGAAGATCGAGCCAGAGGTGCCGCCAACGTTCTACCAGCCGGCAGCGCCATCGGAGCCACGACCGACATTGGATGTAGCCGCACCGGAAACATGGCCATGGGATGTTACCGCTGCTCACGATGGCAGCTCGGTCGTCGAGCCGCACAGTGGGGGCTCGGAGTTCTTGGCAGATCTTGAGCCGATTCCTGTGACCTCCGAGCCCGCGTCCCAGGTTGTGGGGCCTGACGCGCCAGAGATGGCGGAGGCCGTGCCCCATTCAGAGTTGGAAGGCGGCTACGTCTGCTCTGACTGTGTGTATGAGAGCACGTGTCCCAACAAGGATCAGCGACTGCCCAAGGACTGTGGGACTTTTCAGTGGAAGTAGCGCCTGCTTCACGCGTTGAATGGTGAGGAAGCGTTTGCTCTAGCCAAAACAAAGACGGGCGACCCTCTCGATGAGGACCGCCCGATTCGTTTGCCAGGGTGGAGTGGGCCTGTAAGCCGGATCCTGTCGTGGACGACCATCTATCTGGGACCGACGTCGCCGTCGGCCTCGCGCGGGCATACCCGAGCGTCGGCCGGGCCAGCCTTAATCGCTCCTATTTGCCCTTGCTCCGGGTGGGGTTTGCCAAGCCGCCACGTTGCCGTGACGCTGGTGCGCTCTTACCGCACCGTTTCAGCTTTTCCGAGAACGGCGAACCGCTCCCGGAGTTTTCTTTTCTGTGGCACTTTCCGTCGGCTCGCGCCGCCCTGCCGTTAGCAGGCACCCTGCCCTGTGGAGTCCGGACTTTCCTCACGTCTCCAAACGCAGAGACGCGCGACCGTCCAGCCCACTCCGCTGCACAGTCTACCCTGTACGGAGAACCGCTGTGTTCCCGGTGTGTGTAGCGTGCATTCGAGCGTGCTTGAGCTTGGCACCAGTTAGATTGCGGGTACTTTGCGCTGTATGCCCGTCCTCAAGTGGTCCTCGATCTGGCCGAGTGTGATGCCATGGCGGGAGTACTGTTCCCCATTGTCGCAGTCAATCAGCATATAGAGGCAGGCGTGTTCGCCCAGGTCCTTGCCGCGCTCATCCCAGAGGTCTTTTGGATCCCCTTGGAGGGTGTCGGGTGCTTCTGCGAGTCTGAGGCCATGTTCCAAGGCCATGCGCTTGACCTTCTGGATGTAGGTTCGTCGGATGTGGTTCATCCACTGAATCTCGTCTGACATCGGAGCACCTCATCTCACATTGGAGGGACACTCCGTACAATCGGCAGATTCGCCTGGATACATGAAGGGAAATCCTTCAGAACGGTTGTTGAGGTCAGACGGTGTCGTGACGTCCCTGCGCCTGTAGCTTGGCCCAAGTATCCTTGAGAGTGAGCGTTCGGTTGAACACAAGCGCACCGGGCGCCGAGTCAGGATCGAGGCAGAAGTAGCCGATGCGCTCGAACTGCACCGTCTCACCGACCGCCGTGTCGGCAAGCGACGGCTCCACAAAGCAGCCCGACAGCAAAGTCTCGGAGTCGGGATTCAGGTCGTCCAATAGGTCGCGACCTTGGGCTCCGGGGTACGGTTCGGCAAAGAGGTGGTCATACAGCCGGACCTCTGCGGGTATGGCATGGTCGGCAGACACCCAATGCAGGGTGGCCTTAGGGCGTCGGTCATCGGGAGCGGAACCGCCGCGCGTAGCAGGGTCGTAGGTGCATCGGAGCTCGACAACTTGGCCGTCGGCGTCCTTCACGGTCTCCTGGCAGGTCACGAAGTACGCTGAGCGCAGCCGAACCTCTCGGCCGGGAGCCAGGCGGAAGAACTTCTTGGGGGGATCCTCCATGAAGTCGTCGCGCTCAATCCAGAGCTCGCGCGTAAAGGGGACCTGTCGGCTCCCATGGGCAGGATCCTCCGGATTGTTGGTTGCTTCGATCTGCTCCACTTGGCCCTCGGGATAGTTCTCGATGACGACCTTGAGGGGGTTGAGCACGCCGAAACGACGGGGTGCCTCCCGGTTAAGCACGTTCCGGACGGCGTGTTCGAGCATCTCGACCTCAACGACACCGTCGGCCCTTGCCACTCCGATCATGCCCGCGAAGTCGCGGATGCCCTCGGCAGGGAAGCCGCGGCGGCGTATCCCGGACAGCGTCGGCATCCGCGGGTCATCCCACCCGCGTACGTGGCCCTCGTTGACGAGGCGCAGAAGCGTCCGCTTTGAGAGGACGGTATGAGTGAGATTGAGGCGAGCAAATTCGTACTGGTGTGGTTGCGAGGGGACCGGCAGGCTCTCGATGAGCCAGTCGTAGAGCGGCCGATGGTCTTGGAATTCCAGGGTGCAGATGGAGTGCGTGATTCCCTCGATCGCGTCGGACTGACCGTGCGCATAGTCGTAGGTGGGGTAGACGCACCACGCGTCGCCGGTCCTGGGATGGTCTGCGTGCACGATGCGGTACAGGATCGGATCGCGCAGGTTGATGTTGCCGGAGGCCATGTCGATGCGCGCGCGCAGAACGCGAGCGCCGTTGGCAAACTCACCCGCCCGCATGCGCTCAAAGAGATCGAGGCTCTCGTCGCTGGCTCGGTCCCGCCAGGGGCTATCCTTGCCGGGCTCGGTCAGCGTGCCGCGGTACTCGCGAATCTCCTCAGCCGTGAGGTCGTCCACGTAGGCGTTGCCTGAGCGGATGAGGTCACAAGCCCACTCGTAGAGCTGCTCAAAGTAGTCCGAGGTGAAGTAGAGGTGCTCGCCCCAGTCAAAGCCGAGCCAAGACACGTCCGCTTGGATGGCGTCGACGTACTCCTGCTCCTCCTTGACGGGATTGGTGTCGTCGAGGCGGAGGTGGCAGCGACCGTCGAACTCCTGCGCGATGCCGAAGTTCAGGCAGATCGACTTCGCGTGTCCAATGTGGAGGTGGCCGTTGGGCTCAGGCGGGAAGCGAGTGACGATGGACTCGAAACGGCCTTCGCGCAGGTCAGCCGCAACAATATCGCGGATGAAGTCGCTGCGCTCGGGGGAGGATGGTGTTTGGATGCTCATGGTCGCCGAGGATAGCACAGGAGGGGGAGGGTGGGGCTTCTTGGCGGTGCTGCGAGACGAAGGCCGTCAGCTCATTGCGGACCTTGTTGCAGGGTATGACTATTCGACTCTCCAGACTCTTGACCTGTGATCCGATTCCTGAAGGTAACGCTGGGAGGCCTAGTACCCAAGCGGAGCGCGCGAAGACGCTAGGGTTGATTGGTTAGAGTTCAGAACGTTTGGGAACGTTAAGGACATGCCCGGGGGAGCATTCGCTGACTGCGTTGGGTCGGTTCGTCCGCGCGCAGGTGCCGCACAGTCGACCCTGGGGGTTCTGGTGACAGATCGGCTTGCCATTCGTTCAAGCTTCAACACGGCGCTCAAATCAAGTAGAGCCAGATTATCTGGATCTTGGCTGTGCTTGCCCACGATACTCTGCTTGGTGATTCTCGCGCTCACACTCTGCCCGACAGTCGCGCTTGGGACAACGCTTGAGAAGCTTACGTTGGAGGAGATGGCGCGCCGTGCAACCACAGCCATCGAGGGTCATGTCGTTTCGACCGCAGTTCAGCAGACAAGTGATGGCAACGTCCGTACAGCTGTCACTCTTGTCGTGGACGATTCGCTCAAGGGTTCAACCAACGCTACCCAGACCGTCTTTGTCCCCGGAGGGAAGCTCGCAGATGGCATGACGATGGTTGTGGACAGCATGGCGTCGTTTTCCGTGGGTGATACTGCGTACGTGTTTGCCGACGAACGCGGATGGGTGATGGGCGGAGTTCAGGGCAAGATAGGTATTGTTGACGGGTGCGTCGAGGGGACGGGTGTCTCCGCTCAGACGGTGTCAGACCGCATTTCCGAGGCGCTAGGCAAGACTACTCCTTCGAGCCACTCGCTTGCGACAGTTGGTACTGCGGTACATGAGGTTGTTCTGAGCGGTCCGAAGACAAGAAACCCGAGCGCAGCGACGACGTCAATTGAGAATTCTACCGTCTGGCTTAACGACGGCTTTGAGTCTGGATCCGTCTACACGAATTGGAACGTGATCGACGCCAACACCTGGGGTGCAGTTACTGGTCTCGCGTCAACAGGTTCCTACTCCGCATGGTGCATTGGAAACAACGCCTATTCGTCCTATCCCGACAGCTACTATGCACGCATGATCAATGGCCCGGTTAACCTCTCTTCTTCGGGTGGGTCGACCAAACTCACGGCGGATCTGTGGCTGCAGAGCGAGGCGGGTTTCGACTATGCCAAGATTCTCGTGTCGGTGGATGGTGTGAACTACTACGGCACCGCCTACTCTGGTGTAGTCAACGCATGGAGCACCAAGACGCTCGATCTTTCGAATATCTACATGCTGGGCGATGTCTCACGTTCACCGCAACTGTGGGTAATGCTAGCGTTTCAGTCGGATACAAGCATTTCGGCTGGATACGGGGCGCTGTTCGACAATGTCTCCCTTTCGGCCGCAGCGACCGGCCCGACGCCCATCGTTTCGGGTATCTCTCCGAGTACAGGGTCTGCCGGCACGAACACGCATGTCACGATCAGCGGCTCTGACTTCGGAGCGACTCAAGGCGACGTTGAGTTTTCCTACGGGCGCGAATCCGTGATGCGAATGAGCACGAACCATATCGCCTCATGGAGCAACACGGAAATCAACTGTGAGGTGCCCACTGGCATCATCAACAACTACTTCGCCTCCGCCGGGAGCGGTCCGGTATACGTCACCACTGCAACCGGGGCGGGGTCGAACGCCTACGCCTTTACGGTTCCCTTCGGCTACGGTGCTGCGCATTGGGCGCTGTCGGGTGTCTCCTACCGGACCAACACGTCGGGCATCAACGCGGTTCAGCGCGAGAATCTCGTCGATGCGGCTGTCGGCGCGTGGAACGCTGCTGGTTCTTCCTTCCGGTTCACTGATGGAGGGCTGACGACCGCGGGCTACGCAAGCGATGGCGTATGTGTTATCTCGTGGGCGGATGGGCTGCCCAGCGGCGTGATTGCTCAAACCTCCTCGTGGTGGAGTGATGACCATATGACTGAGGCTGACATCGTGATGAGCAATGAATACAGCTGGGGGGATGGAAGCGCTTCGACGATAGACATCCAGTCGATTGCGGTACACGAGACGGGGCACTGGCTTCGTCTGCTTGACCAGTACAACAGCGGCGACTCGAGCAAAGTCATGTATGGCTACGGCTCGACGGGCACTGTGAAGCGCGCTTTGGCAACTGGGGATGTTGAGGGAATTAAATGGATCTATCCACCGAGCGTTGGAACCGTCACCGCGGCCATCGATTCGGTCTTGCCCAACCCCGTCACGTTTGGCTCCTCGGTCACCTTTGTCGGGCATGGAGGCGACTCACTCGGCCATACGCCGTTCTCCTACGAGTGGCGGCGCGACGCCCCGAGCGGCACCCTCCTGTCTACGAGCTCCTCGTTCTCGAGCTCGTCGCTGCCCGTCGGAACATACTCCATCTACTTCAAGGTCAGGTGCGCCAACGGTACCGATTCTGCGTGGGTCAGTAGCCCATTGACGATAAATGCAGCGTACATTCCGCCGGGAACCCTGAGGAAGGTCTATCGCTTCCGCAATCTCATCAATGGCTACTACTTGTGGTCGGCCGACCCGGCCGAGCGGGCCGACATCAACGCTAGACTCGCAAGCACATGGACCGAGGAAGGCGAGGCCTACTCGATCAACCCCGCGACCAACACCTCGATTCTGATGCGCTTCAGAAACAGGGGAGGCGGCTTCTACCTCTACTCGGCAGACCCGAATGAGTGGGCGGACATCAACTCCAAGCTGAGCGCCTCGTGGGTGCAGGAGGGGCCGGCATACAGCACCTCGCGCTCATACTCGGCCGGAGCCAAGACCGTCTGGCGCTTCCGCAACCGCAGCAACGGCACCTATCTGTACTCGGCTGACCCGACGGAACGCGCCGATATCAGCGCTAGGCTAGGAGCTTCATGGCAAGAAGAGGGCGAAGCGTACTACTTGGCGCAGTAGGGCGATCAAGAGACAAACAACGAAGGCCCTCGCCTCAGTTTCTGGCGGGGGCCTTCCGCGCGCAAACGAAAGAACCCCCATTCCGGTTTCCCGGAACAGGGGGTGTGAGCTGGTAGCCCGTACGGGATTCGAACCCGTGATCTCCGCCTTGAGAGGGCGCGACTATTCGTCGTTGAAGGTTCTTTGTGGTTCTGGATGGGGGAACCATAAGCCCAGCTAGATATGGGTGTATGGGGGACATTTGGTCACGGCGGTACTTTAGAGTATTCTGCGAATTGCACTCCATATGCACTCCGCAGCGACGAAAGAGGGCCATGCCGACGCTCAAGATCACTCGTGACGTTGTCCGCGGACTCGAGCCGCGTCAGAGACTCTATGAGATCCGTGACGCGGAGCTGAACGGCCTCATTCTGCGTGTCTATCCGAGCGGCCGGATGGTGTACGTGGCTCAGTTCGCCCGCGGCCGGCGCACGACTGTCGGGCGGGCAGACGTACTGACGCCTTCCGATGCCAGGGCGAAGGCGCAACAGATACTCGCGGACGCTGCCAAGGGGATCGACCCGGCCGAGGACAAGCGCCGGGCGAAATCGCCGACGTTGAGCGAGTACCTGGATGGCGAATACGGCGAGTGGGCCGAACAGCACTACTCCGACGGCGATGCGACCGTGAGGCGTCTCAAGGCGACGTTTCCCGATCTGTTGAAGGTGAGACTCCAGGAGATCACGCCGTGGCATGTGGAGAAGTGGCGCACCGCCCGACAGAAGAAGGGCGTACCAGTAGCCACGACCAACCGACAACTGAACCAGCTTAAGGCCGTCTTCAAGAAGGCGAGTGAACTGGGGGGGCCGCTGTATTCAAACCCTCTGGCCGGCGCCGCGAAGATGAAGAAGGTCGATTCAAAGGCCATAGTCCGGTACCTCTCGGACGCCGAAGAAGTGCGCCTTATGGCCGCGATCGACGCGCGCGAGTCGAAGTTGTGCCGCCAACGCCGGTCGGCGAACAAGTGGCGCGCGAATCGCGGCTACAAGCTCCTGCCATCACTTAGCAGCGGAAGGGCCGATCACCTCAAGCCAATGGTGATCGTCTCGCTGAACACGGGCGTTCGTCAGGGCGAGCTCTTCAACCTCAAATGGGCGGACATCGACTTCGACACCGCGATGCTGACTGTGAGGGGTGAGGGAGCCAAGAGCGGGCAGACACGCCACGTACCGCTGAACGACGTCGCGCTGGCGGCTCTGAAGACGTGGGGTCGGGGAGAGGCGACAGACTACGTCTTCCCGGGCGAGAACGGCGCCCGCCTGACCAATGTCCGGACAGCGTGGGCGAAGGTGCTCGAGGTCGCGAAGGTCACGGGGTTCCGCTGGCATGACCTGCGCCACACCTTCGCCTCGAGGCTGGTCATAGCCGGGGTGGATTTGAATACAGTTCGGGAGCTCCTGGGGCACGCTGATATGAAGATGACGATCAGGTACGCGCACCTGGCCCCTCATGTGAAGGTCGACGCCGTGTCGCGACTTGTGAGCGTGAAGAAGGTCGGTCTGCAAGCAGTCTCGGGGGATTCGTGATGCCTCGAAGCAAACGGTTCTACGACATTGCCGAGCAATATGGACTACCTACGAAACAGGCAGAACTCATGACCGCCACGAAAGAGTGGGCTCGATCACGGGCCCCGCTAGCCCCTGAGCTTGCCGAGTGGGCGTGCATGTGGCCGTTGCCAATAGGTCGAAGTGGGTTTGTCGATTCGTTCCAGAACCGGGTCCCATGGTCGCTCTTGTGGGCGTTCGAGGCCGGACTGCCATTCGACCGGTCCGAGGCCGCATCGTTCGTGAAGACGTTCTTCATCGAAGACACGACGTTGGTCTTCTTCGGGCTCTCCGAGATCACAATCACCGAGATCGAAGAGGATGAGGACGGTGATCGTTGTTCGCTTGTCGAACGGCGTATGACGGCACCTGCTTTCGTGATCTCGGGCGCCAACCCCGCGACGAACGACGTGCGCAAGCTCAGAACCGACCTTGCCGAGTATTGGAAGGGCTGGGAAGGCTTCAAGTTCTCGGCTGGGCCAGGCCGGCCAGTGAAGGTGACCGATGCCGTTTTGGAAGAGGCTCGGTTGGATTACGTGGCTACTTTTAGCAAGCAACCGACAAGGGAACAGTTGTGGGCGCACCTCCTAGACTTCGACCCTGGCGGCCCAGTGGAAGTCTCTCGATCGACCATCTATCGGCGCCTTAGTAGTCCGTCGAAGTAGGCGTTGCTCTAGTCCCATAAACTCCTTGCGCTGAGTCCCGCGCCTTTTCGGGATGACCGTTTGAGTACCCATGTCGACCATGGGGACCAGACAGACATCCGAGAGGAGCGCAAATGCCAAAGAGAATGCTGACGGAAGCAGAGGCAGCCGAGTACCTCGGCGTCTCGCGATCCTTCCTCAAGACCAGCAGGTGCATGGGGCCCAAGTCGCTGGCGCGCAAGATGACCGACCCACCGCCTTGGGTGAAGTACGGGCAGAAGGCGATTCGCTACGATCTGGAAGACCTTAGCGTCTGGCTGGCGCACCACCGTGTTGCTCTAGACTCCCGCAGTGATCGGCTCTGCTCGGCAGGTCGGTAGTCGTGCGGGCGGCCGATCCGGCTCGTGCAAGCATCCTGCGAAGAACGCTCGCTTCAAGTCCGCGCGTCTTCATTCCCGCCAGGGCCAACACATCGCGACACAGAGACTGCCGGTGGCGCGACAAGTGCCTCGTGGTCGGCCGCGAGCTGTGTGCCCACCTCGGTCCTGAAGCCAAACGGTACGCGCTGCCTAGATGCCGGGATTGCTCGAGCATCGGGTATTGCTTCGAGACTTCATTCTCGTGGTGCGGGCAGAGGGACTCGCGATGAGTGTCTACGACCTGGCGGCCACCCTCGACGCGATAGATCCGGCCAACCTCACGTACGACAACTGGCTCCGGGTGGGACTCAGCTTGCACGCCGAGGGGATGGGTGTCGAAGACTGGGATTCATGGAGCCGGCGCGACAGCCGTTACAAGCCAGGCGACTGCGAGACTCGTTGGAGCGGCTTCCACGGCTCTGCGACTCCCGTCACGGGCGGCTCCTTGATCGCGATCGCGCGAGAGCAGGGTATCGAGCCCGTTCGCAGTGATGGTCACGAGTTGCCTTGGGACGGCGTCATCGGGGGCCGTGCAGCTCGTGAGACGCCACGACAGCCCCCGGAGAGCACGACCCCCACACTGCGCCCGAACGAACAGACGGCGGAGTACCTCGAGGCGCTGTTCGGGCCTGACGAGATGGTGTGCCTCAGTGCCGACGTCGCCGGCCAAGGCTCGCACCACCGCGCTGGGGACCTGATCGCGGCGCTCCGGGCCGGCAAGGCGCCCGAAGACATCATCAATGGCTATGATCCGGCTCTCGGAGCATGGTGCGTCGTCAATCCCACGAACGGCCAGGGCCGCAAACGTGATGATCTGACAGCTTGGCGCTTCGTTCTTGTGGAGTCGGACAGCTCGTCTGAGGCAGAACAGCTCACCATGATCCGGCGCCTCGAGCTCCCGTGCGCGGCGATCGTGACATCTGCCGGAAAGAGCGTCCATGCGATCGTACGTGTCGACGCCACGAGCGCCGACGAACACGCGCTACGCGCCCGCGAACTCTTCGCCTGGTGCAAGGGGCATGGCTTCGACGTAGACGACGCGACGAAGAACCCGACGCGCTTCACTCGGTTGCCAGGCATTGCCCGCGGTGACCGGATGCAGGAGTTGCTAG
>Ga0194043_1002520_pt1 | contig 10090 bp, 7 predicted proteins | sample JunL4415m_MetaG_FD_161274 | JGI IMG/M metagenome (GOLD analysis project Ga0194043, IMG submission 161274) | Anoxic zone freshwater microbial communities from boreal shield lake in IISD Experimental Lakes Area, Ontario, Canada - Jun2016-L442-15m | ecosystem: Environmental > Aquatic > Freshwater >...
AGAGCACCCAGGCCGCCGGGTTCACGTCGAGGAACCGCCCGCGCGACAGCGAGAAGCGGAAGATCGCGTCCACGCTCTCCTCGACGAGGAGCGCATCGCGGGCGGCGGCCACGCGGAGCGCCTCCTCTGCTCGCCTGCGCCCGGTCGTGTCGTGGGTGACGACCACCGCGCTCACGCCGGGGGCATCGACCGGAGCCGCGCTCGCCGAGGTCCAGACGACCGAGCCATCCTCCGTGACGACACCTGTCTCGACGTCACTGACGACCCGGCCCTCCGCGATCGCCCGCGTGCTCGCGAACTCCTCCGGCGGCTGCACCGTCCCGTCCCGTCGGATGAAGCGACGCTCGCGGTAGCGGCCCGAGTCGATCTCCTCCTCGGCGAGACGCAGGATCCGGCCGAGCGCCGGGTTGGATCGGATGACCCGCCCCTGCGTGTCGAGGATCGTCAGGCCGACCGGCAGGACGTCGAAGATCGCCGAGAGCTCCGCCTGCCGGCGCGCGAGCTCCTCGGCGCGGGCGAGGGTCATCGTCGCACCCGGGGCGGACGCGTCGGCGCGCAGCTTCCTGGCGAGCACGAGGACGCCGTCCGGGACGGGGACGTGAAGGTGCTCGAAATCGCCGACGACATTCCCGTCGTCGTAGCGGAGGGGCCCGAGGTACTGCGCCTCGCCGGACTCCATCGCACGGCGCATCGACGCGGCGATCCCGGTGTCGGCGATCCCCGGGGACCGTTCGACGAAGCCGCCACCCACGAGCTCCCCCGGGACGTGGCCCGTCATCGCGGCACCCGCGGCGTTGACGTAGAGGTACGTGAGGGCCGACGAGAAGAGGAAGAGGCCCTCGTCGGGCGCGACGAGCAGCGGCTCAAGGGAGGAGAGGAGCGCGGTGAGGCTCGGGGGCGCCGGGAGGCTCGGCGGCGGAGGCACCACTGCCGCGGGAACGCTCTCGCTCGGGATCTTCCTCCGGGGGGCCATGGGGCGGATCCTCTCCCAGGTCGTGGACTCGTCGCCGCCCCGCCCGTCCAGCGCGGTCGGCGATGGTCCGCACCGACAGGCTGAGTGACCCTCCGGGTGCCGTCAAGGGCCCGAACGTCATGGCCGTCTACGCGATTCTCCGTAGGCGGACCCCAGGCATGCGGGGAGGGGCGACCGGCCGCCGCGGGACCATACGGCGACCGGCCGCCGCGGGTCCATGCGGCGACCGGCCACGGGCGGTGGAGTGGGATCAGTCTCCCGCGACGCCGAGGTACGCGATGACCGCCTCCTCGAGGATGTCGGTCGCACGCACGATCTCGTCGAGCGATACCCACTCGTCGGGGGCATGGAAGTTCCCGCCGAGCGGGCCGAACATGACGGTCGGGATGCCGGCCCCCTGCGTGAGCCCGGAATCCGCCCAGGCGTTCATCCCCATGCGCTCGAGCGGCCGCCCGTCCACGTGCTCCGACGCCTCGGACAGCGCCGCCGCGAGCGCCTCGTGGCCAGCTGCCCTGAACGGGTCGCGCTCGATCGCGACCCGGACCTCGCCGCGGAAGCCGGGATGGCGTTCCTCGACCTCGGCGATGACGCCCTCGATCTCGCGGACGCGGTCGGCGAGCGTCTCGCCCGGCTGGGTGCCGATCTCGATGCCGAGCACCGCGCGGCCCGGGTACGTGGCGTAGTCGGTCCCGCCGGCGATCGTCCCCGTGTGGAAGACGGTCCTGCCGTTGAGCGGGTCGGGGTGTGCGCGGTAGACCTCCCGGTCGATCCGGTCCAGGCCGACGACGATCTCGGCGAGGCAGACGATCGCGTCCACGCCTTCGTCCGGCGCCGAGCCGTGGGAGGGCTTGCCGTGGGCGATCACGTCGATCCATCCGAAGCCCTGGTGCTCGGTGATCATGCGACCGAGCGCGTCCGGCTCCACGATGATCGTCGCGTCCATCGGGTGGCGCTTCACGAGGTCCGCCGTGCCGACCGACGCACCCTCCTCGTCCACGACGCACGCGACGAGCAGGTCGCCGCGCAGCCGCTTCCCGGACGTCGCGATGGAACGGAGCGCGAGGAGCGCCACCGTGACCCCCGCCTTGTCGTCCGCGGCCCCCCGGCCGAAGATCCGATCGCCGTCTCGCCGCGGGACCAGCGCGACCTCCCCCCAGTTCGCGTAGCCCACCGTGTCCGCGTGGGCGTTGAGGCACAGCGTCGGGCCGCCGCCGGTCCCGCGGAGCAGGGCGAGGACGTTCGGCCGGCCGGGCTCCACCTCCTCGAGCGTCACCTCGACCGGGAGGTCGGCGAGCCAGTCGGCGATGAACCGGGCGATCTCGCCCTCCCCCACCGCGCCGGGGATGAGCCACGGCGTGACGGAGTCGATGCGGACGAGGTCCGAGAGCAGCCGCTCCGCGGCTTCGTGCGTGGCGGTCATCGGGGTGTTCCTCCTTCGGGGAAGTGGCAGGCGACAGTGCGACCGGGTCCGGTGGGCAGGAGTTGCGGGTCCTCCGTGGCACAGATGGCGGGATCGCCCATGTCGCGGCGCAGCCAGCAGCGCGGGTTGAACCGGCAGCCGGGCGGGATGGCGGAAGGCGAGGGCGCCTCGCCGGTCAGGACGATCTGGTCGGTCTCCGCGCCCGGCTCCGGCACCGGGATGACGGAGACGAGCGCGCGCGTATACGGGTGCGTGGGTCGCTGGATGACATCGTCCGCCGGACCGGCCTCCACGATCCGGCCCAGGTAGACGACCGCGATCCGGTCCGCGATGACCCACGCGAGCGAGAGGTCGTGCGTGATGAAGAGGTAGGTGAACTGCCGCTGCGCACGGAGGTCCAGCATGAGACTGAGGATCTCCGCGCGGAACGAGACGTCGAGCATCGACACGGGCTCGTCCGCGACGATGAGCTCCGGCTCGAGGACCATCGCCGCCGCGATCGCGACCCGCTGCCGCTGCCCGCCGGACAGGTGGTGCGGATAGCGTCCCGCGATCTCCTCGGCAGGGTGGAGGCCGGCGCCCTCGAGCGCCGCGAACACGAGGCGCGTGCGCTCGGCGAGCTCCTTGCCGCGCCCGTGGATGATCAACGGCTCGGAGACGATCTCGTAGACGGTCTGGCGCGGGTCGAGCGACTCGTACGGGTCCTGGAACACGAGCTGGAAGCGCGCGCGGAGGCGTCGCAGCTCCTTTCCCCGCAGGCGCGTGATGTCCTGGCCGCGATACGAGATCCGGCCACCGGACGGGTCGATGAGGCGGAGCATCGTCTTGGCGATCGTCGTCTTGCCACAGCCGGACTCGCCGACGAGGGCGAGCACCTCGCCGCGCGCGAGGTCGAACGAGACGCCGTCGACCGCGTGGACGACCGGCCTTGACCCGTCAGGGTTCCGCGCGCCCCCGCGGACCGGGAACTCCACGCGCAGATCCTCGACGCGGACCAGGGGCTCGCCGGTGGGTAGCGAGCCGGACGCGAGCGGGCCACCCGGCGCCGGGCCGCAGGTGGCCGGCGTGTCGCTCACGACGCGGACTCCCCAACGAGGTGGCAGGCGGCCTCATGCGCCGGGCCGACCCGGCGGAGCGCCGGGGTCTCGACGCGACAGCGCTCGATCCCGACGGTGCACCGGTCGACGAACGGACACCCCACCAGAGGCGACATGAGGTCGGGGGGATAGCCCGGGATCCCGGAGACGAACGTCCGCTCGCGGCGGACGTTGGGGAACGCGCGGATGAGCGCCTGCGTGTACGGGTGGGCCGGACTCCGGAAGATCGCCCGGACGTCGCCCGATTCCGCCGTGCGGCCCGCGTACATGACCACGGCGCGGTCGCAGGTCTCGGCGATGACCGACAGGTCGTGGCTGATGAGGATCATGGCGAGGCCGAGATGCGCGCGAAGGTCCTTGAGGAGACGGAGGATCTGCGCCTGGACCATGACATCGAGGGCGGTGACGGGTTCGTCCGCGATGATGAGCCGGGGGCGGCACGCGAGCGCCATCGCGATCATCACGCGCTGCCTCATCCCGCCGGAGAACTCGTGGGGGTACTCGCGGCCGCGGGCCGCCGGGATGCCGACCCGCTCGAGGAGCTCGGCGACGCGAGCCCGCGCCTCGTTCGCCGAGGTGCCCGGCTCGTGGATGCGGATCGGCTCGGCGATCTGCTCGTCCACTCGCCGCACCGGGTTGAGCGCGTTCATCGCGCCCTGGAACACGACGGACGCCTCGCGCCAGCGGACCTTCTCCATCTCCGACTCGGGGAGGCCGATGAGCTCGCGCCCGTCGAGCCGGATGCTCCCGCTCACGACCTCGGCGTTCGCGGGCAGCAGGCCCGGGATCGCGAGCGCCAGCGTCGTCTTCCCGCAGCCCGATTCGCCGGCGAGGCCCACCGCCTCGCCCGCGTCCACGTCGAGGCTCGCGGCATCGACGGCGCGGATCTCGCCGGCCGTGGTGCGGTAGCGGATCGTGAGGTCGCGGACCTCGAGGAGCGCCATCAGCGGTTCCGGAGTCGCGGGTTGAGGATCCGGTCGAGCGAGTGGCCCACGAGCGTGAATGCGAGGACGGTCACGACGATCCCCAGGCCGGGCGGGATGATGTACCACCACGCCCCGCGGCCGGCCGCGCCGGACTGGAACGCGAAGTGGAGCATCGTGCCCCACGAGACGTTCGCCGGATCACCGAGGCCGAGGAACGCGAGTGTCGCCTCCGCGAGGATCGAGCCGGCGATGACGAGCACGGTGTTGGCGAAGACGAGCGGCAGCACGTTGGGGAGGATGTGGATCCCGACCGTGCGGAGGTCGGTGGCGCCGAGAGACTGGATCCGGACGATGAACTGGCGCTCGCGGAGCGAGAGCACCTGGGACCGGACGATGCGGGCGGTGGCAGGCCAGCTCGTGAGGCCGATGACGAGGATGATGATGCCGAGGCTCTGGCCGAGGAGCGCGGCGAGGACGATCGTCAGCGGGAGCGTGGGGATGACGAGGAAGAAGTCCGTCACGCGCATGAGGCCCTCGCCCATCGTGCCCCGCGAGTAGCCGGCGGTGAGGCCGATGAACGTGCCCACGACCATCGAGATCGCCGTGGCGACGAGGCCGACGACGAGCGACGTCCGGGCGCCCGCGATCGTTTCCCAGATGACCTGCCTCCCCATCTCGTCGGTGCCCAGCCAGGCCGTCGCCGACGGTGGCTGGAGGAGATCGGCGGCGCTGTGGCCGACGGCCGTCGGGTCGAACGGGAGGAGGATCGGCCCGAGGAGGGCCGCGAAGAAGACGATCGCGAGGAGGAGGAGGCCGGCGCGGCCGAGCCGGTCGGCCCAGAGGAGCGACCAGTTGGCCCGGAAGGACGCGCCCACCCGGCCGAGGCGGCCGCCCGCGCCGAACGTCACGGCCGTCATGCGTTCCTCACGCGCGGGTCGAGGACCCGGTAGAGGAGGTCGCTCGCGAAGTTCGCGAAGATCACGACGATCGCGAAGAGGAGGAACGACGCCTCGAGGACCGGGTAGTCGCGGCGGAGCACGGCGTCGTACATCAGCCGGCCCATCCCCGGATACGAGAAGACCGTCTCCACCTGGATCGTCCCGCCGACGATGAGGCTCACGTAGAGCGCCGTCGCCGTGACGATCGGGAGCATCGCATTGGGGACGCCGTGGCGCCAGATGACGCGACGGCGCGAGAGCCCCTTCGCCTTCGCCGTGAGCATGTAGTCCTCCGTGAGGACGTCGACGAGCGAGCTCCGCGTGATGAGGATGAACTGGCCCACGTCGACGAGCGCGAGCGTGAGCGTCGGCAGGACCAGGTGGCGACCCACGTCCCAGAAGGCGTCGAACGGGGTCGCGTATGTCGCCCCGGGCGTCGTCATGCCCGAGATCGGGAACGCGGGGAAGTAGACGCCCAGGAGGAAGACGAAGATGAGGCCCACCCAGAACGTGGGCAGGCTCCAGAAGATGAGCGAGGTCAGTACCGTGCCCGAGTCGAGTCGCGTGCCGCGGCGCGCCGCTGCGATGACGCCGAAGAGCACGCCGAGCACGACGACGATGACCGTCGCGGCCGCGAGGAGGATGAGGGTGTTCTCCATCCGCTCCGCGAGGATCTGGACCACGGGTCGCCGGTAGGTGAGCGACGTGCCGAGCTCGCCAGTCGCGAGGTTGCGCAGGTAGAGGACGTACTGGACCGGGAGCGACTGGTCGAGCCCGAACGCCTGGCGCAGGCGGTCGATCGCCTCCGGGGAGAGGTTGCCCGCCCGCGCCAGCAGCCGGATGGGATCACCCGGCAGGATCCGGAACAGCAGGAAGTTGAAGGTGATCACCGCGAACAGCGTCGCGGCGACCCCGGCGAGCTTCCGTGCCAGGTATCCCGGCCGGGGGATCCTCATCGTGTCGGATCAGAATCGTGTCGGATCAGACCGCGGCGGCCGTCACCGACCCGGTGTCATGTTCACGTGCCCGGTGTCACGTTCAGGTAGTTGTCGCGGGTGAAGTTGAAGACGATCCCGCCGGGGACGTCCTGCCAGCCCGTCCACGTGTCCGTGCGGTACGCCTGTAGCTTGTCCTGGTACCACATGACGATGTACGGCGCGGCGTCGTAGAACATCTGCTGCATCTGGTCGACGAGCGCCTTGCGGGCGACCGGGTCGAGCGTCGTCGCCTGCTGCGCGTAGAGCGCGTCGTACGTCTCGTCGCAGTAGAAGACGTCGTTGTTCCCCCCGATCTGGCTGCAGAGCGGCACGCCGAGCATGTAGTCGGGGTCGTGGACGGCGGAGTCCCAGCCCCACACGAAGATGTCCCAGTCGGGGTCCGTCGTGTTGTAGACGGTGCTCCCGAGCGTGTTCTCGTCGAGCGTGGCCAGGTCCAGCTTGATGCCGACCGCTGCCGCGGCGTCGCGGAAGAGCTGGGCGGCGCGGACGTCGACGCCGGTGGACTCGATCGCGATGAGTCGGAACTCGAGCGGCTTCCCGTCGGCCGACTCGCGGACGCCGTCGCCGTTGCGATCCGTGTAGCCGGCGGCATCAAGGAGCTGCTTCGCCTTCTCGGGGTTCGCGTCGAGCAGCTTGTCCGTCGGGACGTCGAGGTGCCACTCGCCGAGGCCCGCCGGGACGAGCGTGGAACCGGGCGTCCCCTTGCCCGCGAGGGCGATCTGGACGAGCTGGTTCCGGTCGACGGCCGCGCTCAGCGCCTGGCGGATGACCGGGTCCTTCAGTAGCGGATTCCCCTTCGAGCCCGGATCCTCGGAGACGTTGAAGCCGATGTGGTGGAACGAGAACGACGGGAGCTGCACGGCCTTCACGTTCGTCGCACCGACGATGCCGTCCCAGACCGTGGGCGGGACCTCCGTGAGCACGTCGACGTCGCCGTTCTTGAGGGCCTGCGCCGCGACGTCCTCGCTCCCGTAGAGGATGTAGATGATCCGCGCCGGCACCGCGGGCTTCCCCCAGAACGCGTCGTTGCGCTCGAGGGTGACCGTCTCGCCCTGCTTCCACTCGGCGAGCTTGAAGGGCCCCGAGCCCACCGGCTGGTCGTTCGTGAACGTCTGGATCGCCTTGGCGTCCATCGTCGACCAGATGTGCTTCGGCAGGATCGGGATCGCGAGCGCCGGGTCGAACGCCTGCGGCTTCGCGTACTTGAGCACGACCGTCTGCGGGTCCGGCGTGTCGGCGCCCACGTAGTCGCCGAGCCACTGCGCGTAGGCGCCGAGGCTGTCGTCCTTGATGGTCTTGAACGTGTACGCGACGTCCTCGGAGGTCACCGGCTGGCCGTCCTGCCACGTCGCCCCCGGCCGCAGGTGGTACGTCGTCGAGAGTCCGTCCGGCGCCGTCTCCCACGCTGCCGCGAGCTCGGGCTGGGGCTCGAGGTCCGTGCTGTACCCGATGAGCTTGTCGTAGATGAGCTGGAGGACCTCGGTCGCCTCCGTGCTGTACGTGGTGAGCGGGTTCATCGTGTCCGGCTCGGAGCCCCAGCCGACCCGCAGCGTCGCCTGGGACGGTCCCGCTGCGCTCGCTGCCGGCCCGGACGCGGCGGGCGCTGAAGCCAGCGCGGAAGCCAGCGCCGAGGCTGCGGCCGAGGCGGCCGGGGACCCCGGCGCGGCCGACCCGGGTGCCGGCGTCGCGGAGCTGCTGCACGCGGCAGCGACGAACACGGCCGCGGCAGCGATCGCCGCGATCCGCGGCCCCATCGTTCGCGTCATCGATCCCCTCCTCTCGGATCCGGGCGCAGGGCGGCCCACCGAGGGTCGCCCGCGCGTCCGTGGCGCCGGACGACCCTGGCCGTCCGGCGCCACTCGCCTGTCAGTCGTCCGCGCGAGTGAGGACGGCCCGCGTCGTCGCGACCGCGTCCTCGAAGGCCTGGAGCGTCTCGTCGATATCGGCGTCGGTGTGGACGGTCGAGACGAACCAGAGCTCGATGTTGCTGGGGTGGACCATGACGCCGCGCCGATGCAGCTCGAGTGCGAGCGCAGCGTACTTCGGGGAGTTGAGGTGGCGCGCGGCGTCGCGGTAGTCGACGACGGGCGTCTCGCTGAACCAGAACTGGAACATCGGTCCCACGCCCTGGACCTGGACCGGGACGCCGGCGCGGCCGAGGATCTCGCCGAACCCGGTCATGAGCTTGTTCGACAGGCGGAAGAGCCGGTCGTGGAGGCCGGGCTCGCGGAGGACGTCGAGCGAGGCGCTCGCCGCCGCGACCGCGACCGTGTTCGCGTTGTACGTGCCCGCGTGGAGGACCGCCCCGTCGGAGACCTGGTCCATGATGTCGCGCCGCCCGCCGAGCGCGGCGACCGGGAACCCGCCGCCGAGGGCCTTTGCCATCGTCGTGATGTCCGGCGTGACGCCGTAGAGCTCCTGCGCGCCACCGGGGGCGACGCGGAAGCCGGTGATCACCTCGTCGAAGATGAGGACGATCCCGTTCGCCGTCGTGATCTCGCGGAGGAACTCGAGGTAGCCGGGCTTCGGCGGGATGACGCCGGTGTTGCCCATGATCGGCTCGGTGAGGATCGCGGCGATCCGGTCGCCCATCTCGGCGACGAGGCTCTCCACCGCGTCCACATCGTTCCACGGGAGGACCGCGAGCGTCTGCCCGATGACGTCCGGGATCCCGGGCGTGCCCTTGAGGGCGATCGGGCGCCGGCGCGGGCCTGCCTTCGCGAGGTCGGGATGGTGGCTCCACTCGAGCTGGTCGGCCCAGCCGTGGTACTGGCCCTCGAACCGGACGACGATGTCGCGGCCGGTGAACGCGCGGGCCAGGCGCGTCGCATGGAGGACGACCTCCGTGCCCGAGTTGCCGAAACGGACGAGCTCGACCGAGGGGACCGCCGCGACGATCTTCCGCGCCGCCACGGCCTCGGCCTCGTACGGCAGGGCGAACATCGTGCCGATCTCGTGGATCGCCTTCGTCACGGCCTCGGTGATCACGGGGTGCGCGTGCCCGTGGATCATGGGGCCGAGCGCGAGGAGGTAGTCGCAGTACTTGTTGCCGTCCACGTCCCAGAGGTAGGCGCCGCTGCCGTGGTCGACGACCGGCGGCCCGGGCACCCAGCCGGCACCGGGACCGCGCGCGCCGCTGTTCACGCCCCCGGCGATCACGTCCTGCGCGGCGAGGTAGAGCGCCTGCGACTTCTTCGTCGAGTAGTCCGCCATCGGTTCCTCCATCTCTGCGGGACGCCATTCGGCCTCCCGGACTGCTGACACTTCGCCCAGGTGACCTGGGACTCAGACGAGGTCGAGCGCCCCCAATCGTCCCGGCTCCGGCGCGACGCGCGCCGGAGCGTCGGCGCCCGCGAGCCGCTGTTTGGCGGCCGCGAGCGCCACCGAGACCCCGCCGTGGACGACGGCCGCCCCCTCGAGCGCGGACCCGACGAGCCGGGGCGGGAACGGGAGCGCCTCGGCCAGCCGGCGGGCCAGGGGGTCGACGAGGATGGCGCCGTTCGCCACGAGGCCGCCGCCGAGGACGACCACCTCCGGGTCGAGGAGCGCCGCGACATTGACCACGAGCTCACCGAGCGCGTCGGCGACGTCGGCGACGATCGCCATCGCGATCGGGTCGCCCCCGGCGGCGAGCTCGAAGACGCCGCGCGCGTCGAGATGGGGCGCATACGCCGCGTCGGCGGCGACTTCGCCCGACCGCGCCCGCGGCCGATCGGCCCCCGACGACCGTCCCTCGGC
>Ga0194043_1002522_pt1 | contig 10082 bp, 9 predicted proteins | sample JunL4415m_MetaG_FD_161274 | JGI IMG/M metagenome (GOLD analysis project Ga0194043, IMG submission 161274) | Anoxic zone freshwater microbial communities from boreal shield lake in IISD Experimental Lakes Area, Ontario, Canada - Jun2016-L442-15m | ecosystem: Environmental > Aquatic > Freshwater >...
GTGGTGGCTACGGCGGTGGTGGCGGCGGCGGTGGCGGTTACCGCGGCGGCGATCGCTACTAGTTGTATCGCTCCCCCCAAATCGTTCATGATGTTTAGCAGCGTTTGATGTCGCAGGGGCCGCGTGCCAACCGTGCCGGTCCTTGCGACTTCTTCTTTCGATTGGTTTTGAAGCCCGAACTACCCCGAGACAGTGGAAAAGATTCCCGATGCCCCCTCCCAATGCAAAGTTTGGAAAGTTTGGAAAGTTTGCCAAGAAAAAGGCCAAGCCGCGGCTCAAAGTCAAGCGGCTTGATCCCATCTTTATCGATGGCGAAAGGCCGCGGCCAATGTTTGTCGACTACAAGGACTTGGATTTGCTCGGCAAACTCGTCAACCGTCAAGCCAAAATTTTGGGTCGCCGTAAGAGCGGTTGCACGGCGGCGAGTCAGCATGCCGTTACCAGCGCCATCAAGCGGGCGAGATTTATGGCCCTGCTGCCATTTGTGGGCGAATGATGTCTGCCGTTGCACCCGAGCCGTTTGCGACCCGGCGACGCGTCGAGTTTCGCGACACGGATGCAGCGGGTATCGCGCACTTTTCGGCGTTTTTTTTCTGGATGGAATCGGTGGAACACGAACTCCTCCGGAGAGTGGACGTAGCTGTCGTGGAGCAGCACGCGGGAGGCACCGCAGTGAGTTGGCCTCGCGTGAGCGTGGCGTGTGACTATAAATCAGCTGTACGATTTGACGACCAACTCAATATCTTTGTTGGAGTCGACGAGATTGGCCGTTCGAGTGTGGCCTATGCCTTTCGCTTCGAGCACGATGGGGCCTGGGTGGCTCAAGGCCGCGTGGTGGCCGTGCGGTGTTTGATGCATGCGGATTGTAAGCCGGAAGCAGTGGCCATTCCTCCCGAGATCATCGCAAAACTGAAGCCGTTTCAGGCACGAACGTAGACTCGGTCGAAGCCAATGTTCGCGGTCGGAGTCGGTCGCAAAATGGTGGAGGAACCCGTGCTCGAGGTCGATTGCATCTCGAAATCGTTTGCCACGCCGAGCGGAATGCTGCGAGTGCTGGATGGGGTTTCGTTTTCCTTGGCGGCTGGTCAACCCATGGCGATCATGGGGCCAAGTGGCTCTGGCAAGAGCACGTTGCTCTCGATCCTCGGAGGTCTCGAAGAGCCAACGTCTGGCAGCGTGCGGCTCAGCGGCATCCAAACACCCGCTCATTCTGGCGATTCGGCTCGAGTGCGGGCTGCGTTTCGCAACCGGCACGTTGGCTTTGTGTTTCAGGAGCACCATCTCCTCGGTGGTTGCACGGCGATTGATAATGTTGTGCTGCCCGGCTTGGCCACGGCCGCCGTATCGAGGCAGATCGAAGCCCGCGGCCGGTGGTTGCTTGAGCGAGTTGGCTTGGCCAGCCGTATGTGGCATCTCCCCAGCGAACTGTCCGGAGGGGAGCGGCAGCGAGTCGCCGTGGCCCGGGCGCTCCTGCTCTCGCCGCAACTCATACTGGCCGACGAGCCAACAGGGCAGTTGGATGCCCACGCCGCAGCCGAGGTCACCACATTGCTGATCCAGCTTACCGCAGAAGCAGGAGGCGTGCTCGTTGTGGCCACGCACTCGGCTGCAGTAGCCACGCGCATCGGCACGATTCGTCACCTCGTGGACGGAAGGTTGCCCCCATGAATGGAGTCTCTCACACGCAAGCCTCTGACGAGATGTTGCAGGGCGAGCCACTGCGAGGGCCGCAGCCCGTGCGTGGGGTGCTCACGTTGGCGTTCCGGCTGGTCTGGGAGTGGTGGCCGCATGTGGTTGTGTTGGCTGTGGCATGTGGAGTGGTGGCGGCCACGATTACCGGGGCAATCGGCGTTGGGGATGCGATGCAGGCAGGCCTGCGACGGCTCGCGATTGACCGTTTGGGACAGATCGATTCGGCTGTGCTGGGAGATGATTTTTTTCGCGCGACATTGGCTCGTGAGATGGTAGCGGCCGACGCTCTACCGATCGATCAACGATCAGGACTCCACAGCATCCCGCCCGCCACGCTTGTGCCCGCGATCGTGCTGGAAGTGACAATTGATGTTGCAAAGGGTGGACTCGCACCACAGCAAAGTGGGCGAGCCACGCTTCTGGCGTGCAATGAATTGGACTCCCTTGGATATGCCCCACTGGAGTCGCACGCGGCACCCACCGATCAGGATCAAACCGTTGCGATGAACGCAGTGCTGGCCGAGTCACTCGGCGTGCGCGTCGGAGATGCGATCGTGCTGCGTATTCCAAAGCGTTCGGCCGTGCCTTCGGATAGCCCACTGGGCCGACGCACTCCTGACTCCACCGGAAAGCGGCTGCTGGTGAGCCAGATTCTGCCTCGCGAGGGACTGGGACAGTTTGCCCTTCGGCCCACGCAAGTGACGGGTCCGCTGGTCGTGGCATCGCTTTCCACAGCGCAGCAGATTCTGCGTCGAGGCGATGTGGCCAACGCCATCTTTGCCGTCGCGTCGCTTCCCGCCGGGCCTCCAGCGCATCCATCGGTTGTGTCATGGCTGGCGTCCGGTTTGCATCCCTTGATGGAAGACATTGGCCTGTGCCTTGAACCGGTAGAAGCGTCAGACGCTTTGCGGCTGACGAGCCGCCGGCTGATTATGCCGCCGGAAGTAGATCGCGTCGCCGAGCAACTTCTCTGGCCGCTGGGCGGTCGGCCATCGCTGGCGTTTCTGGCCAACTCGCTGGAGCCTGTGGACCAAGGCGATCGGGCGATCGCTGCGACGATTCCTTATTCCACAATCGTGGGTATCAGCAGCGCGTCGCTACCCGTGGGCGATCTTGTAGATCAGCGAGGCGGCATTTTAAAAACGCCCGAGGCAGATGAAATTGTGATCAATCGTTGGATGGCCGATGATTTCACTTCACAGGGAAATCCGATCGCGATTGGCGACAGCCTTGAGATCCGGCTGTTTCGTCCCGAAACGCTCCACGGCCGCGTTGAGGAAACCCGATGCACGCTGCGGGTGAGTGGGGTCGCCGAGATGCGAGGTGCGGCGGTGGCTCGGTCGCTGGTGCCGGAAGTTGAGGGAATCACCGACGAGCGATCGATTGCCGACTGGGATCCCCCCTTCCCTTTCAATCGGCAGGCCGTGCGCACAACGCCGCCGAACGATCAGGATGACCGCTATTGGAAAGAGTATGGAGCGACTCCAAAAGCATTTGTGTCGCTGGAGGTGGCGCGGCGGTTGGCGGGCAGCCGGTTTGGTCAATCCACTGCCTGGCATGTGCCCAACCCGCACGGAGGCTCGCTGGATGGCCTGCGACACACAATCGCCGCTGCGATCCAGCCGGAGCCAATGGGACTGAGGGTTGTGCCGCTCAAGGCCCTTGCGCTTCGGGCGGCAGAGGGTTCGACTCCGTTCGGCAGTTTGTTTCTTGCCCTGTCGAGTTTTGTAGTCGTGGCTGGTCTGTTGCTGGAATGGCTCCTGTTCAACCTGATGGTAGCTGCACGGCGGCGGGATATCGGGATCCTTGCGGCCATTGGCTGGCCGCCCGGGCAGGTGGCCAAACTCCTAACGCTCATCGGCGGCATCGCCGCAGTGGCGGGCATTGCGATCGGTACGTTTCTCGGACCGCTCTGGTCATCGCTGTTGCTGGCATGCCTTGCCACCTCGTGGAACAATGCCGTAGCTGCGGGTTCAATCCAGGCATTCGGCGCGGATGCCCCGTCGCTGGCTGCTCTCTGGCCCAGTGCCGCTGGCAGCTTGATCGTGTCGCTGGCGGCTGTTGCATGGGCTGCTCGTCGCATGGCTCATCGGTCTCCGAGCACACTGTTACGAGGTGGCTGTGATGGCGTTCATGGTGTTCATGGCGTTCATGGCAAAGCCGGTAGTCAAAGCCGCCAGGCGATCTGCGTGGCAATTGTCGCTGCGGTGGGAGTGCTGGCATCGGCATGGGGCGCACGGAGCGCCGAAGCGCAGGCAGCGGTAGTTCTTTTCTTTCTCTCGGGCGCAGCGGCCCTCGGCGGCCTCTTGGCTGTGGTGAGGTTCGTCTTGGACCGAGCAGGCCTGAATCGGTTGGCCCTGCGCACGCTTCCTCAACTGGCGTGGCGCGGGATCAAAGCTCAACCGTCGAGGGCTTTTTCGGTCGTCGCAATCGTCGGCATTGCAGAGTTTTTAGTCGTGGCCTTGTCGTCGTTCTCACTCCCAGTTCCGGATCAGCCTCAGAGCACGCAATCACCCACAGGAGGCTATACATTCATAGCCACATTTGGGGAGCCGACGGGCATTGATCCCAGCAGCAATGCCACGCAGGAATCTGTTCAGGAATCGCTGGGGCTCACGGATGATCAGCGAGCGGTGTTGGCCAGTTGCACGATCGCGAGATTGCGGTCGAATGCCGGAGACGACGCCAGTTGCACGAATCTGTATGCGCCGGGGCAACCAACCGTGCTCGGGCTTGGGCCGGCGTTTGTGTCTCGAGGAGGATTTCGGTTTGTGGACCACGCAGCGATTGAGCCCGACAGTGAAAACCTCCCACCCAATGCGTTGCCGAACCCGTGGACACTGCTGGATCGCCCTCTCCCAACACAGGCCGCCGATACGCTGCCGATCCCAGCCATCCTGGATCAGGCCACGGCGCAGTGGGCGCTCAAGCTAGGCGGTGTTGGATCTGGCTTTACGGTGGCCGACGACGACGGTAAAAAAGTAGACCTCGAAATAGTTGGCCTCCTCGAGCCAAGCATCTTGCAGGGATACGTGTTGGTCTCGGAAAACAATTTTGAGAGGATATTTCCACGACGTTCGGGATATGCCATGGCGATGATTGATGGGGCTGCCGCGATGGCGCCTCTCGGTGCCGATGTTCGGTCACACTCCCGACACCTTACGCAGGCGATTGCTGCGGCATGGGCCGATGCGGGGGTTTCCGTGGAGTCAACGCTGGAACGCTTGCGCAGTCTGTCGGCGGTACAGAACACATTTCTGGCAGGATTTCAGGCACTCGGCACCCTGGGATTACTCCTCGGCACGGTGGGAGTGGCGGCCGTCCAGGCGCAAAGCGTGTTGGAACGAACCGCAGCGATTGGCCTCATGCGTGCCATCGGGTTCACGCTCTTGCGCATCCGAAGTATTGTGGTATTCGAGACGCTTCTCATGGTTGGGCTGGGGCTTGCCGTTGGCACGCTATCAGGATGCCTCGCGCTGGTACCCTCGCTCGTGGCTGGTGTCGCCAGAGTGCCACTGGCGTGGATTCTAGCCACATCCGGGCTCACAATGGCCGCTTCGCTGCTAGCCGGCATCGTGGCCACTGGCCAGATCGCGAAACTGGAGTCCCGCGAGTCTTTGCGTTCGCTGTGAGTTGTGCGATTGTGGTTTTGAATATTTGTGGCTCCGGCGGGTAGGTTTCTGCCATGCACATTGTTGTGATCCTTCCGCGCTGGGTCGGCGACCTCGTTATGGCAACGCCTATGCTGCGCGCGATCAAGAGCCACTATGGCTCGCGGGCCAGAATCACAGGCGTGCTCAAGCCGATGTTCGCTGAGTTGCTCGAAGGCACGCCGTGGCTGGATGGCATGGTGTTCTACGATCGCCGCAGTCGCGATTCTTCGCGACGCTTTTTCGCGGTCGCGAGACAGCTGCGAAGGGATCGGGCCGACATAGCTCTGATTGTGCCCAATTCGCTCTCCACCGCATCGCTTGCGTTTGCCGGCGGCGCCCGGCGGCGAGTTGGATTCGCAAGGCACTGGAGGCGGTTGCTGCTCACAGATCCGCTAACGCCACTGCGAAAGGGCTTGCGAGTCGAGCCGACTTCAACCGCTTCCAATGCCATGGATCTGGCTGTGCGCATCGGCGTTCCACGGTCTCCGCTGCAACTGCAACTGGCGACGAGTGATGTCGATGAGGCCATGGCTGACAACGTGCTTGCGAGGCTATTTCCAGTCAGAACATCGGATTCTGCTGGGCCGCTGATCGTGTGCAACGACAACGGAGCCTACGGCGCATCCAAGGCGTGGGGCGGTGAGAAAATGGCGGAGCTGAGCCGATTTTTGCTCCAACGCATTCCTGATGCCAGGGTATTGGTCCACTGTGGGCCTGGGGACCGCGACGAGGCTCGAACAGTGGTGGGTTTAGCGAACCATCCCTCGGTGCAGAGTTTGGCTGACGAGCCCGCGTTGCCGTTTGGTCTCTCCAAAGCCGTGCTTCGGCGAGCCGCTGTGCTGGTGACATCCGATAGCGGACCGCGACACATTGCCGCCGCATTTCAGACACCAACGGTCGTTCTGTTTGGATCGATGGATCCCCGTCTGAGTCGGTCGGACCAGCCCCACCTCGTAGAGAAGCGGTTGGACCTAGCCTGCTCCCCGTGCGGCAAGCGGGAGTGCCCGCTGGTTCACCACGATTGCATGCGGTTGCTGAGCGTGGAAGATGTAGGGCATGCAACGCTGTCGCTCTTGGCAGACGCTGGCTTTGCCCGCCGCGATGGGATTGCCGCAGAGACCATACCGATGAGCCGTGTCACAGAACACTCCTTGGAGAACCACTGATGCTACAATTTCTGGGCATGCTTGCCGCCATCGCACTGACGGCGATCTGTTGGGGCATGTACGGCCCTGCGCTCCACTTCGGACGCGAGGCGATGCACTCTCCCTTGCGGCCATTTGTGTGCGTTGGCTTAGCCTATTTTGTGATCGCAGTGCTGATTCCACTGGTGTTGCTGTCGCGTGGCGGCGAGCGTGGCGGTTGGTCGACCAAGGGCGTGGTGTGGAGTCTACTGGCAGGCTCAGCAGGCGCAGCGGGTGCTTTGGGCGTGATCTTGGCTCTCACGTTTGGCGGTCAGCCGATCTATGTGATGCCGCTTGTATTTGGAGGGGCCCCAGTGGTCAACACGTTGCTTACTGCCGCCATGAGTAGATCGTTCGACCAACTCAAGGCACCGTTCCTTGCCGGTCTCATTCTGGTCATTACCGGTGCGGTGACTGTGCTCGTCTTTAAGCCTCAGATGCAGCCCCATGCAGCACTGCCGACCCCTGAGCGTTTTGTCGAGGTGTTGCTCTCGGTGGCGATGGCCATATTCTGCTGGGGTGCGTATGGGCCGGTGCTGCACAGGGGGCAGGCGGCCATGGCAGGCAGTCGTCTGCGGCCACTGATTTGTATAGGAGCGGCCTATTTTTTAATCGCTGTTCTCGTGCCACTAATATTACTTGTTCCGCTAGAGGATCGTGGCACGTGGGATATTTCTGGCGGGGTCTGGAGCCTCGGCGCGGGCACGCTCGGGGCCATTGGGGCGTTGGGCACGATTCTGGCTTTTACGTGCGGCGGCAAGCCGTTTACGGTCATGCCGGTGGTGTTTGGGTTGGCGCCAGTAATCAATACGCTCACAACGCTCTGGCTTTCGCACACGCGGGCCGCCGATATGAGTCCGTTCTTCGTGGCAGGTATGTTGATCGTGGCCGTGGGCGCAGCAACTGTGCTGGTGTGTGGGCCACGGGGTCACTCGCCCGTTGCGGTCGTGGCCCCTGGGGCAGAGGTATGAACACCACGCAGGCCATGAATGCTATGTGCCGCGAGTGTTCCCAAACCACTGGATGTGGTAGCGGGGCGCCAGTTGGATTCCTGCGAGGCGGCATTCAGCAGCCAGCCATTGAGTCGTGCGGGCCAAATCCGATGGCAACACACCTTGCGGCATGAAAAACACGCGGCTGCGATCGACCAGGGCAACCGGCGCGGTTGTTCCGCGCGGCGTTGCTGCCAGATCATTGAGCCACGCGATTGCCTCAGCAAGATCTGGCCGAGATTCAATGACAAATTTCAACTGATACAAACCACTTGCCAGAAGGGCTTGCAGCACAGTGTCGCGCCGGCGGGATGCCTCGTGCCGAGCCTGCCAGTCGGCCGGTGTGTTGGCCGACGGTGCCGACGAGGAGAGCTTCGGGCTGATTGACATGAGGTCTACCGGCGACGTGAGCATGTGCAGGTCGGGAAGCACTGTTCCGGCCGTTTCAATTGTGATGTGAAAGCCCTCTCTGGCAAGCTCGTTGCACAGTGGGATCACTTCAGGAAAGAGAAGTGGCTCGCCGCCTGTCAAAACGACGTGCCGTGGCCCGCAGGCCACCACTGCCGCCAGAATCGACGCCACGGAGTAGTTTTCCCCGATGGGTTCCCAGGATGCGAAGGGGGTGTCACACCAGCGGCAGCGGAGGTTACAGCCACTGGCCCGCACGAACGTGCTGGGAGTGCCAGCCAAAAGCCCTTCGCCCTGCAGTGATGAATAAATTTCGGCAATGCGCACGCTGGAGTTTCCGTGAGGCTAGCGATTCAAGCGAGGGTCAGCCGTTTCGACCGCCGCAAACCCTGCTGCTCGCAGCAGGCAGGAGTCGCACTGGCCGCACGGCCAGCCATCGTGCGCTGGATCGTAGCAACTGCTGGTGAGACCATAGTCGACCCCCAGCGAAAGGCCGAGTCGGATGATATCCGCCTTGGAGAGCGCGCCCAGCGGGGCAAGGATTTCCATCGACTGTCCTTCGATGCCGGCCTTAGTGGCCAGTTGTGCGAGGGTTGCAAATGCTGCGATGAACTCCGGTCGGCAGTCGGGATAGCCGCTGTAGTCGATGGCGTTGACGCCCAGCACGATGGCTCCAGCCCCGCGAGCCTCTGCCATCGCCAGTGCCAGCGACAGAAAAACTGTATTGCGGGCAGGCACGTAGGTGATGGGCACTCCATGGGAGAGGGCCTCGTTGGAACGTCCCTTGGGAACGGCCAGGCGAGTGTCAACAAGCGCGCTTGTGCCAAAGGGTGTGAAATCAACTCCGATCACGACGTGGTCGCCGATGCCCATCCCTGTGGCGATAGCCCGAGCACAGAGGAGTTCGTGGCGGTGACGCTGGCCGTAGTCGATTGACAGCGCCGAGAGTCGATAGCCTTGGTGCAGAGCCCACGCCGCGGCCGTTGCCGAGTCGAGGCCGCCGGAGAGCAGCACAACGGCCGACTTTTCTGGATGACCAGCGGCCGTAGAGCCTGAGTAACCGACTATTAACGGGGTGTCTTTCGGCAGAGCAGTTTTCATGGCACACTTTTCTAGATCATGAGCAAAACTTCACCACAACCGTCGCGAGAACAGTTTGAAACGTTTGCAAACGAGTTTCCGGCTCGCGACTATTGCATTGAAATCATCTGTCCGGAGTTTACGTCGCTGTGCCCGAAGACGGGCCAGCCCGATTTCGGAACGCTCACGTTTCGCTACATCCCGGACCAGCTTTGCGTGGAGCTCAAGAGTTTGAAATTGTACCTGCAGTCGTTTCGAAGCGAAGGCATCTTCTATGAGAACGTGACCAACCGCATTCTGGATGATCTGGTGGCTGTTCTTCAGCCCCGCCGCATGACGTTGGTAGCCCACTTCACGCCACGCGGAGGCATCTCTTCGCGGATTGCCGTCTCGCATCCCGCCGGCGACCATCTGCCCGCGTTCTAAGGTCGCGCTATCTCCGCTTCAATCTGGCTCGCGCCTCGCTGAGGGGCCTTTCTTTTCAGTCGCACCGGGGGCAGAATAGCCCTGCCCTTTTTCGTGATTCAGCGTTTTATGATTCAGCGTCGAGCATCGCACCAGAAAGCAAGCACTTCCATGGCACCAGCTTCCCGCGTTCTCTTGTCGGCTCTTGCCGACGAGTCGGCGTTTCATCTTTCGGCAGTCGAACAATTCACGGCTCTGGCCGCCATTGGGTTGGAATATTACAGCCTGCGGTTTATCGACGTCGGCAAGGGCATCAAAAACGTCATGAAACTGACGTTGCCTGAGATCCAAAAAATTCGCCACCTGGAGGACGAGTACGGGCTCAACGTGGCGTCAATTGCCTCGCCGATCGGAAAGGTCAAGCTTTTGGAGAAGGCCGACGGTACAAAAAATAAGTTCGTGCCCTTCAAGAAATATCTCTCGCAGGACGTCTCGCGGGCCTGCGAATTGGCACATGCGTTTGAAACGAAGCTCATTCGCGGATTTTCATTTTATCCGCCCCGTGGGGCGAAGCCCGAAGATCACATGGAGGAGGCCGCTGATCGAATCGGTCAGATTGCCGAGGCATGCCACCGATCCGACCTCACGTTCGGGCTGGAGGTGGAGGC
>Ga0194043_1002531_pt1 | contig 10051 bp, 5 predicted proteins | sample JunL4415m_MetaG_FD_161274 | JGI IMG/M metagenome (GOLD analysis project Ga0194043, IMG submission 161274) | Anoxic zone freshwater microbial communities from boreal shield lake in IISD Experimental Lakes Area, Ontario, Canada - Jun2016-L442-15m | ecosystem: Environmental > Aquatic > Freshwater >...
CCCCTGAACCACTCGAAATGATCTTCCTGCGGCCGGATGGAACGTTTGAAGTCACCTCGTCTGCCGATTCCCAGCCGGATATCGATCGTTACCGGTCTACGCTGTTCACCGATGAAGCGGCCGCCAAGGCCCAACCGCCGGCCGGCGGTGGCTCTCCGTTCGGCAACCCTTTCGGCCCCAAACCCTAGCCCAAACCCTAGCCCCAAACCTTGGCCTCGTGCCATTCGCGATGCGCAATTTCTCCGCTCCAATTTTCATCCGTACCAGTGCCTTTCTGGTTGCCGGAATGCTCACGTCCGCCGGGCCAGAGGGCTTCGCTGAGGACGATGCGCCCCGCTTTTCGTCTTGGTTCAAGATCGAATCTGCTACGGAGACCAAGGCATACAAGGAGGCCATGCGGAGCGGGGGTGCTCTCGACGCAAATTCCCGGGGCTTTCTGGAGACGATCGCGCTGCCGCAACTCGAACTCCCGGGAAACCGTCCAACGATCGAGCGGGTGCGGAAGCGAATGAGAGAACTTCTGCTTGCGGAAATCACTGATCAAAAAGCGGCAGAGGATGCGATCAAGACCTTTTCGACCTTCCTGGAAGCACTCGTCAACAAGGACGAGGCGGATCCTGTGGTGCGTGTCAACGCGATGCTGCTGATCGGCGAACTGCAGGGCGTGAGCCGCGAGCCGTGGCCTCCTGCTGCCCCTCTGCTGGCGACAGCGTTTGCAAACACCAAACTTTCCGATGCGATCCGGATCGCTGCTGGCGTGGGCCTTGCCCGGCATGTCGAGGCGACGAAGGGCCTGGCCGAAGAGCAGCAGCGGATCGGGAGTGTCGCAACTCCCGCCATCCTCTCGATCCTGAAAAGTTCGGGTTCGCCGGAGTCAGCCGTTGAAACCGACTGGCTTGTGTCACGGAGCCTGGCGATCCTGCCGCTGCTCGGGCCCTTATCCCCGGAAATGGCCCTGGAAATCGTCCGGATTCTTGGTGACGGCCAAAGATCAATCAACGTCAGGGTGCGGGCTGCTGCGGCACTTGCGATCGGAGGCGGAGAGCAGTCGAAAATCGATGGCGCGGCGGCGATCGAGTCGATCGGTCCGCTCGCGATCGCGCTGCTTGAGAGTGAGATCGCTGTTGCAGAGCGATCACAATTCGATCGGCAGCCTGGCGGTGTTCCTGGCGGTGTTCCTGGCGGTTTCCCTGGCGGTGTTCCTGGCGGTGTTCCTGGCGGTTTCCCAGGGGATCCATCCACGCAACCGCCGACGACGCAATCGCTGATCCCGCGGGAGGCCTGCAGGCGTGCCGCATGGCGGCTGGCCACGCTCGCCGATGCCATTTTGAGCGACGATTCCAAACGCGGACTGGCACTTCTTGAGAATGCTCCTTCACCTGCCGCTCGGGCACTGTCTCAAAAACTCCGCCGGGCCGCACTGGAGCTAGACGCGACGCCCGAGGAGACGGTCCTCCGGCAGGCCTTGACCGATCTAAAGCCCCCGGCCCCGCCAGCCGCTCAAGCGAACCCACCCGAAACCGCTGGCGCGAAGAATTAAGCGTGCCCGCGTGCCCTTCGTGGGATACGTTTTCTAACTTGTAGAGCTATCCGCTCTACCGCTTGATCAAGTCGCGGACAGTGCCGCCCGACGGAATCATCGGCAGCACCTGCGCCTGGTAGGGCACCTGCACGTCAAGCAGCGCCGGCCCAGGGGCGTCGATCAGCCGCTTGAGTGCCCCTGACAGATCCGACTTCTCCACGACGGTCTCGGCCTGCCAGCCGAAGCCCTTCGCAATCGAGACGAAGTCCGGATACCGCGATTCAGGCGAGATGCCGTTGCCCTGACCCGATGCCTCAGGATTGCCGACTGGACCGAGATAGGTGTGGGCCCGGTTGCCCTTGAAAAACCGATCCTCCCACTGCACTACCATGCCGAGGTGCTGGTTGTTGAGCAGGAGTACCTTGACGGCGATGTTTTCACAGTGACAGGTGGCAAGCTCTTGAATGTTCATCAGAATGCTGCCGTCGCCATCGATATCGACCACGAGCGAATCGGGAAACGCCACCTTGGCCCCCATCGCCGCCGGGAGGCCAAATCCCATCGTGCCCAGACCGCTGGACGAAAGCCAGGTTCGGGGCCGCCGGAATTTGAAAAATTGCGCCGACCACATCTGATGCTGCCCGACACCCACGGTGATGATCGTGTCGCGTTCGGCAGTGAGTCGGGAGAGTTCGGCGATCGCGTGCTGCGGCAGAATTCCCTCAAACGAGCGGTCGTAGGAAAATGGATCTTCCTGCTTCCACCCATCGATCAGCGCATACCACTCATCGAGCGGAGCCACTGGCGGCTCCACGATGCCATTGAGCATTGCCAGCGACTCCTTCACGTCGGCCACGATCGGCACGTGCACGAGTTTATTTTTATTGATCTCGGAGGGATCGACGTCGATGTGCACGATAAATCCATGCTCGGCGAATTCCGCCACCTTGCCGGTCACGCGGTCGTCAAACCGCACGCCCACCGCGATCAGCAGGTCGGCCTGATCAACCGCCTGGTTGGCATACACGCTGCCATGCATGCCGAGCATATCGAGGCACCGCGGATTGTCGGCGGGAAACGCGCCTAGCCCCATCAGCGTCATCGTCACAGGGATGCCGGTGCGACGCACGAGTTCGCCGAGTTCCTCCGCTGCACCGGCCGCGATGACGCCACCGCCGGCGTAGATCACCGGCCGCTTCGCCCGCTTGATGGCCGCGGCCACCTGAGCGATCTGCTCCGGATGCGGCTTGCGGGTCTGCGGATGGTAGCCCGGTAGATTCATCGGCGCGTCGTAGTCGGGAACGATCTGCGCCAGTTGGACGTTTTTTGGGAGGTCTACGAGCACCGGCCCGGGCCGGCCCGTAGTGGCGATGTGGAAGGCCTCCCGCATCACCCGAGCGATGTCGTTGGGATCCGTGACCAAATAGTGATGTTTTGTGATGCCCCGGCAGACCTCGACAATCGGCGTTTCCTGAAAGGCATCGGTGCCGATCACGCTCGTGCCCACCTGACCCGTGAGCGCGATCAATGGAACACTATCCATCTTCGCATCGGCGATGGCCGTCACGAGGTTGAGCGCACCCGGGCCGCTGGTGGCCATGCAGACACCCGGCCTGCCGGTCGTGCGGGCGTAACCTTGGGCCGCAAAGCCGCCCCCTTGCTCATGCCGCGGCAGGATGGTGCGGAGTCGGTCAGCGGCGCGAGTGAGCGCTTGGTGGAGCGGCATGCTTGCTCCGCCCGGATAGGCGAAGATCACTTCTACTCCATGGCGGATCAGCGACTCGATAACCACGTCGGCCCCGCTGACAAAAGCTTCAGTGACGCGCGGGCGGGAGACGGTGGCCATGGGAAGACTCCTCAATTTTCGGGGCGGGAAGGCCAGGAGCACAGCTCCGAGCACTCCCCTCAAAAATACACGATAAATGGCCCCGTGCGTCAGAGGGTCAGTTTCGCCGGAATTTTCTGGTTCCCAAGGGCTGTTTTCAACCTCCCGACACGTTTCACGGCCACTTTTCTCTTTTCCCCTGCCGCTCTCTAATAACCCCGTGGCCGATTCCACAAGCTCACGGCCGGCCGAGCGGTTGCTCGGTCTTGCCGACACGCTCGACACACACAATGGTTTTGCCGACGTGGTCGCCAGTCTCCAAGCAAGACATGGCGGCACGATCGGCGGAACCTGGGGATCGGCGTCTGCGCTGACGACCGCTGCCTTAGCCGAACGATTAAAGGCCACGGCAAAAGCGCCGAGCCTGCTCGTCGTTGTCCTGCCCCACGCCGCCGACGCTGATTTCTTTCTCGACGACATCGCGCTCTTCACGTCGTTGCCGGTCGCCGTGCTCCCGGCCCTCGAGGATTACGGCGGTGGCGCGGCGGTCGCCGATCCCACTGAGGCCGAGCGACTCACGCTTGTCAAACGCCTGATTGGCAGTCCGGCGGACCAGCCCCAGATCGTTGTGACAACTATCCATGCGTTGCTGGTGCCGCTCGCCGACCCACGCGATATCGAGGCCAGCACCCGCCGACTCGTGGTCGGGGGGCGACTGGATCCGGCAGAGCTTGCCGACTGGCTGGTGACGCGGGGCTGGGAAGCAGCCGACGCGATCGACAGGCCCGGCACATTCGCGCGACGGGGCGGCATCCTCGATCTCTTTGCCACCGATTGGGATCGCCCCGTCCGCGTGGAGCTGTTTGGCGATGAGATCGAGTCGCTGCGGACGTTCGACACGATCAGTCAGCGGAGCGTCGATTCGCTTTCCGCCATCGACCTGACCGCACTGGCGCGGGGTGGATCCGACGCCGGCGAGCTAACGCGACGGACGCACCTGTCTGACATCGTGCCCGCGGACTCCTGGTGGGTGCTCGTCGAGCCCGGGGAACTGGCCGAGGAGGCGGTCCGCGCCCACCAGCGACTTGTCCACGCGGGGGCCGCGTCTGGTGTTTCCAACCCCGACGACGTCTTCGCCAGGATCTACCGGTTTCCGTCGGTGACGCTCTCCGCCGTCGCGCCCTCAAGCCTCGAGACCACGGCGCTCTTGGCGATCGAGAGCGTGGAGCGATTCACCGGGGTGCTCGACCGCGTTCGCGAGGAACTGGAAACCGTCGGCAAGGATCAGGAGGTGTGGGTGGTCGCGCCTACCGCAGCGGAAGAGCAACGGCTCACGGAGCTGTTGGCAACGTGCGGACCGGCGCGGTCGGGCCGGTTGCACTTCGCCCGCGGCCACCTTTCGGGTGGCTTCCGGCTCGTGCCCGAAAAGATCGTGCTCATCTCCAGTGCCGAACTCTTTCGCCGCGAGGAAGTGGCGACAAGCCGCCCCGCGAAGCAGCGGCTCTCGCGGGCGATCGACACATTTCTCGACCTCCACGAGGGGGATTACATCGTGCACGTTGCCCACGGTATCGGCCGCTACAAGGGGCTCAAGCTGCTGGAAAAACATGGTCGTACGGAAGAGTTCCTCGAGATCGAGTTCGCCGAGAGCACGAGAATCTACGTGCCCGCCTCGTGCATCGATTTGGTGCAGAAATACGTGGGCGGCACCAAGCTTGCTCCGAGGCTCGCCAAGATCGGCGGCGCCACCTGGGACCGGCAAAAGCAGGCAGTCGAACGGGCCGTAGCTGACATGGCCGCTGAGATGATCCAGCTTCAGGCCCGGCGGGAAAGCCGTCCTGGGGTAGCCTTCCCTCCCGACACCCCCTGGCAGCGGAGCTTTGAGGATTCTTTTCCTTTCGATGAGACTCCCGACCAGCTGACATCGATCGCGGCGATCCGGGCCGACCTCGAAATACCGCGGCCCATGGACCGACTGCTCTGCGGAGACGTCGGCTACGGCAAGACAGAACTGGCGATGCGGGCGGCATTCAAGGTGGCCGAGGCGGGAGCGCAGACGGCCGTGCTTGTGCCGACGACCGTGCTCGCCGAGCAGCACCGGCAAACGTTCGTCGCGCGATTTTCCGAATTCCCCTTCACGATCCGGGCGCTCTCTCGGCTCACCGGGCTCAAGGAAGAACGCGATACGCTGGAGGGCCTCGCGCGGGGCACCGTCGACATCGTTATCGGCACCCAGCGGCTCGCGCAGAAAGACATCCACTTCGCGAATCTCGGACTGGTGGTCGTCGACGAAGAGCAGCGGTTTGGAGTTGACGTCAAGGAGAAACTCAAGGCGCTTCGCTCCAGCGTGGACCTGCTCACCATGACCGCCACGCCGATCCCGCGCACCCTGCACATGGCGATGCTCGGCATCCGCGATATCTCCAACCTCACCACGCCGCCCAGCAACCGTATCGCGGTCGAGACCCGCGTGGCCCGCTGGGACGAACGGCTCATCCGCAGCGCCATCGACCGGGAGTTGGCCCGCGGCGGACAGGTATTCTTCGTTCACAATCGCATTCATGACATCCACAAGGTGGAACATCGGCTCAAGCAGATTGTGCCGGAGGCGACGATCGTTATCGCCCACGGCCGGCTCTCGGAATCGGAGCTGGAGGAGGTGATGCTCACTTTCGTCGCCGGCCGTGCCGACATCATGCTGGCGACCACGATCATCGAGAGTGGTCTCGACATCCCGCGGGCCAACACCATCTTCATCGATGAGGCCGACACCTACGGCCTGGCCGACCTCCATCAGCTCCGCGGCCGTGTCGGCCGTTCCCATCACCGTGCCTACTGCCACCTGCTCGTCGATGAGGCGGCCACGCTTACGAGCACGGCTGCGAAGCGGCTTCGCGCCATCCAGGAATTCTCCAGCATGGGGGCCGGCTTCTCGCTCGCCATGCGCGATCTCGAGATTCGGGGCGCGGGCAACCTGCTTGGCACTCAGCAAAGTGGTCATATCGCCACCGTCGGCTATGAGCTCTACTGCCGCCTCCTTGAGCACGCCGTCCGCGGGATGAAGTCGCTGCCGCCCACCGAGCCGCCGTCGATCACCATCGATCTGCCGGGGGCTGCCTGGCTGCCCCGCGACTTTATTCCCGACTTCCGCACGAAGATCGACGTCTACCGTCGGCTGTCGCGGGTAACGTCTGATGGACAGGTCGACGACCTCGCGGCGGAACTGGCCGACCGCTTCGGACCGCTGCCGGCGGAGGTGACGCGGATGCTGGAGTTGGCCCGGCTGCGAGTAATGGCCGCGGCCCACGGGATCGATTCGATCACGCGACAGCCGGGGATGCTCATGATCGGCCACCACGACCTGCAGAGCATGCAGCGGCTCCGGGCGGCCTGGCAGGCGGGCGGAAAGACGCTGCGGGTCGTGGGGGATAAAACCGCCGTAATCCCGCTTGAAAGCCAGATTGTTGACGATCCCGACAGGCTTTTGGCGGCCGTCAGGACGCTCTTGCGACCCGCTCGCGGGCGGCCCTATAGTCCCCGGCCCGCAGCGACTGCTTCGCCGAAGTAGCGGCAGTCGATCGGCGGGCAAAGACGACCTCTCTGACCGAGACCGCGATGGACCATTCCGGCCGCCACATTCCGGTGCGCAGCAGATTTCTGTGGGCGGGCTGCGCGCTGGCACTGGCTACGGCCAGCAGCGCACTGGCACAGGATCCCACTGCCCGCAGCATGGTCGGGCCCGGGCAGATGCCCCAGATCCAAAAGCCGCTGTCACGGCCGGAGGGCTGGCCCGGCGACAAAGGCAACGCGGCAGACACCACACGTACTCATCATGTGCTGTCGAGCATTCTTCCCAATCCCGGCGGTTCGCTCGAACTGCTTCTCGTCAACGGCAAAGATGCCGCGAAGAAGCCCGGTAAGTCTGACGTCCTTCAGGCCGGCTTCGAGGAAACTCTGCCTGCCGGTGCGGATGGTGCCACGGATCAGCCCGCTGGCATCCAGTCACTGGACAACGCCCGGGTGATCGCCCGCGTGGGGCCGGAGGTCGTGCTGGAAGGCGATCTGCTCACTCCTTCCGCGTTGGCTTGGCTCGACAAAGTCTCGGGAGGCCTGACTCCTGAACAGGTGCGAGAGCTGAAGACGCAGATCTGCCGTCAGGTCGTCAAACAACATGTCGAGTCGCTGGTCGTCTACGTCGATGCCTGCCGCACGATTCCCGAAGACCGAATACCGGAAATTGAAAAGAAGGTCAACGAGGCCTTCGACCAGCAACAGCTGCCTCGGCTGGTCAAAGAGGCCGGAGTCGCCAACAGCTTCGAATACGACATGCTGCTACGATCGCGGGGGCAGTCACTCGACCGCATCCGCAAGACGTTCTTTGAGCGTGCCCTCGCCCAACAATGGGTTCAGCAGAAGGTGGTCCAAAACGGCGAGATCCCACATGCCGAGATGATCGCCTGGTACCAGAACCATCTGGATGAATACGAATATCCGGCGCGGGTGCGATTCGAGCAGCTGACTGTGAAGGTCACGCCCGCCCGCCCCCGCCCGCTGGCCTGGAACATGCTGGCCGCCATGGGCAACGATGTGATGCAGGGCAAGGTATTTGCCGACATCGCCCGGTCGCAGTCGGAGGGGCCGACGGCGACCACAGGCGGCAGCTACGACTGGACCACACAGGGCAGCCTGGTGTCGAAGGCCATCGACAAGGCGGTTTTCACGCTGCCGGTCGGGCAGTTGAGCTCGATCCTCGACGATGGTTTGACCCTGCACATCGTGCGGGTCATCGAGCGGAACGACGCGGGCCGGACCCCCTTCATTGACGCGCAGGTGGAGATCCGTGGAAAGCTGACGGACGAACGACGCAAGCGGGAAATGGACGAGTATCTCGCCCTCGTTCGCGAGCGGACGCCGGTCTGGACGATCTTTGACGACGAACCGGCCGGTGGACCGCCCCAGGCAGTCACCCAGACCGGGAGCCAGCCGCCGCGCACCATGCGCTGATCCCCGTTGTCGTCAGTGACAATTGCCGACCTTGCTTGCGGGGGCTAGACTGCGGTTCGGCCGATGTTTCTTCCGGCGAACCGCTCCACGCCGGTTGTTCCAACACCGCCCCCACGCCCAGGAGTTTCAGCCTATGAGTGTTCCTCCGCCTGCACCGGCCCCGACTCAGCCCACAGAGGCTGCGGCCCCGCCGTGGACTGGAACGAAACCGGCGGGAACGGCCCGGCTGGAGATCAACGGCCGCCCCACTGACCTGCCGGTCGTCGTGGGGACCGAAGGGGAGCATGGCATCGATATCGCCAGGTTGCGAAGTCTCACCGGTGCCATCACGCTCGACGAGGGCTTCGTCAACACCGGCTCCACAACCAGCGCGATCACGTTTCTCGACGGTGAAAAGGGGATCCTCCGCTACCGTGGCTATCCGATCGAGGTCCTCGCCGAGAAGTGCGACTTCGTGGAGGTCGCCTGCCTACTGATCTACGGCGAGCTGCCCTCGACCACCCAGCTCGATGCTTTCCGAACGTCGCTCTCGCATCACACGATGATCCACGAAGACATGCGCAGCTTCTACAACGGCTTTCCCCGTGACGCGCATCCGATGGCGATCCTCGGCAGCGTTGTGGGTGCGCTCTCGACTTTTTATCAGGACTCGCTCGATGTCCGCGATCCGCGGCAGGTGGAAGTGAGTGTGCACCGCCTGCTTGCCAAACTGCCGACCATCGCGGCCTACAGTCATAAAAAGTCGATTGGACAGCCGCTGATCTACCCGCGAAACGACCTCTCCTACTGCGAGAACTTTCTCCAGATGATGTTTGCGGTGCCGTGCGAGGAATACCACTGTGATCCCGACTTCGCTGACGCCCTCGACATGCTGCTCATCGTCCATGCCGACCACGAACAAAACTGTTCTACGTCGACGGTGAGGATGGTCGGTTCAAGCGACGCGAACCTCTTCGCCAGCATCTCCGCTGGGATTTCCGCTCTCTGGGGCCCGCTCCATGGCGGTGCCAATCAGGCCTGCGTAGAGATGCTCGAAAAGATCGGTGCCGACGGCGGCAACGTGAAAAAATACGTCGACCTCGCCAAGAAGAAGGACTCGGGCTTCCGCCTCATGGGCTTCGGGCACCGCGTCTACAAAAACTACGACCCCCGTGCCAAGCTGATCAAGGCGACGTGCGATAAACTGCTGGCCAAGCTCTCGCTGCGGGATCCGATCTTCGACATCGCGCAGCAGCTTGAGGAAGTGGCGCTCGCCGACGAGTATTTCATCGAGCGTAAGCTCTATCCAAACGTCGACTTCTATTCGGGGGTGATCTACCGGGCGATGGGCATCCCGGTGCAGATGTTTACGGTGCTCTTTGCGATGGGACGGCTCCCGGGCTGGATCGCCCATTGGATCGAGATGCACCAGTCGCCCACAAAGAAGATCTGCCGTCCCCGGCAGATTTACACCGGCGAAACCCTCCGCGACTTTATTCCGATCACCAAACGCGGGTAGCCATCGGTTTTTTGTCTTTCGAGGAGCGTCGGAATTTCGCCCTCTCAAGGCTTGAACTACCGAGAGACCCTCGTGGCGAAAGTCCTCGCGAAGGAGACTTCTGCCGGCCCGGCGCTGCATCGCCATAAGGGGTAGCAACACGGATTGGACAAGTTAGAAAACTTATCCCACTTAAGAAAGACGGAGCCGGGATCGGCTGAAG